>JACCDG012003990.1_pt1 | contig 13543 bp, 7 predicted proteins | sample 7442471 | NCBI WGS metagenome assembly JACCDG01 (sample SAMN15323444, study PRJNA562643) | freshwater metagenome | isolation source: river surface water | place: USA:Blue River Watershed | collected 2017-08-17 | reverse complement strand
AGCGGTGAATTCGAAAGTGTCGATGCTTTAAAAAATGTCAGTGTGAATTTTATTGGTTCAGACCAAGCAGTGCCTTTGCAACAGGTGGCTGATATTCAGGTGGGATTAGAAGATGCAAAAAGTATTTCAACTTTGATGGTTGCGCCAAGCTTTGAAAGAAAATCTGCCATTTTTGTCGATATCTTCAAACAGTCCGGAGCGAACACCGTGGCCGTGGTCGATGCAGTTCGCAATGGATTGCCTGAATTGAATGAAAAAATGAAATCCAAAGGATTCGACATTCGAGTGGAAAACGTTCGTGATGGAGCTCGCCCCATCCGTATGAATATTGCGGATGTTCGTGAATCCATTTTGATTGGTATAGGTCTGTGTATCATTGTGGTTTTCTTTTTTCTTGGAAGTGCTCGGTCAACTTTTATTACAGGTATGGCTTTGCCCAACTCACTTTTGGGTGGATTTGTGATCATGTATGCCATGGGATTTTCCATCAACATCATGACTTTGTTGGCTCTGTCTTTGGCGGTGGGTCTGTTGATCGATGATGCGATCGTGGTGCGTGAAAATATTTTCCGTCATATGGAAATGGGGAAACATCCAAAAACAGCTGCATTGGAAGGAACCAATGAAGTTCAGCAAGCCGTTGTTGCAACAACTTTGGTTGTGATCGCGGTATTTGGTCCAATTGCCTTCTTGGATGGGATTGTTGGACAATTTTTCAAACAATTTGGATTGACGATTGTTTTTACGATGCTGATTTCCTTGTTTGATGCGTTCACGGTGGCTCCTATGTTGTCAGCGTATATGGCAACAGCGAATGAACATCATCGTGGAGATGGATTTGTTGCACGTATTCTTAAGGCTTTCGATCATTTTCAAACTTGGTTAGAAAATAAGTATGAGAATACTTTGCGGTATGCGGTTTCTCATCCTCTTCAAATTCTGATTGGAGCGGGTGTTGTTTTTGTTGCAAGTTTGGCTCTTCTACCTAAAATTCCAAAAACATTTTTACCAGCTTCGGATACGGCTGAGTTCTATGTGACAGTTGAAAAAAAATCTGGAACAAATTTGGCGTCCACAGAAAAGCTTGCTCGAAAAGTGGAAGATTTGCTTAAATCCAATCCATCGATTGAGACCTTGGCGACAGTTGTTGGAACGGGTGAGGCTGAATCCAATAAGGCCAGCATCTATGTTCATCTTAAAGATCGTAAAGAACGAACTCTGAATACATCTCAAGTCAAAGAACAGTTGCGTACAGAGTTCCGTCAATTCGAGACAGAGGGCTTAGTGAATGTTGGTGAAGTGGATATTTCTGGAGGAAATCAAAAAGCATTCAATTTAGATCTGGCGGGTGAAGATCTTGAACAGCTAAGTGCTTATGTTGAAAAATTGAAAGCTCGTTTGGAAAAAATTCCAGGCTTAGTGGATTTGGATACAAATTATCGCAATGGGAAACCAGAATACCATGTTGTTTTTGATCGTAAGAAATCAGAGCAATTGGGTGTTTCCACGGTGACGGCTGGAAGTGAGCTTCGCGCGCGTGTGGAAGGTCTTGTTTCCTCGACTTACCGTGAAAGTGGACGTGAATATGATATTCGTGTGCGTATGCAACAGAAAGATCGTGATGTGCGTGAACAATTTAGTTCCACACAGGTACCGAACGTGAATTACAATATGATTCCATTGCAAAAAATTGCAGAGGGGAAAGAAAAGCTAGGCTATTCACAAATCAACCGACAAAATAAAGCACGTTATATCAATATCAATGCAAGTCTTGGATCAGGAGGTAGTTTAGGCTTTATCACTCAAGAAGTGGAAAGAATTCTATCCAGTGATCCGGAATTGAAATTGCCAAAAGGAATTGAATACGCTTTCTCAGGTCAGACAAATGATTTTAAAGAGCTGATGATCAATATGTTGATGGCAATTATTCTTGGAATTATTTTCATCTACTTGGTCTTGGCAAGTTTGTATGAAAGTTTTATTACTCCATTCACAATTCTTCTTGCCTTGCCTCTTGCTATGACAGGGGCTTTGGTTGCCTTATTTGTATTCAATAAATCCATCGATATTTTTTCTTTGATTGGAATTGTGATGCTTTTAGGGGTTGTTGCTAAAAACTCAATTTTACTGGTTGATTATACCAATCAACTGATATTGGAAGGTGTCTCCAGAAATGATGCCATTATCAAAGCTGGAAGAACTCGTTTGCGTCCAATTTTGATGACAAGTTTAGCTTTAGTTGCGGGAACAGTTCCTATTGCCATTGGACTTAATGAGGCCAGTGCTCAAAGAACATCCATGGGGATCGCCATCATTGGCGGACTTATTTCAAGTACCATGCTGACACTTTTGGTGGTTCCTGCTGCCTACGGTTATGTGGAAGACTTTAAAAACATGGTTCGTCGAGTGGCTTCAAAATTGCGTGGAAGTCAGGAAGTTGAAGCTAAAGCACCGACAGTCTAAGCTCTTCTTGAAAATTCTGTGATTTTAATAAACCCCACTTCAGTGGGGTTTATTATTTGTTCGTTGGGGGAATGCAAAAACTGCGGTGGGCTTTGATCTTAAAAACCAAAGTATCTAAAAATGTTTTCTGTCAATTTGGATTTCTTTTCTCCGTCCCAGTTGAAATTCACAGACATTTGAAATTTTTGCTGACTTCCTAAGCGTTGGTAATGAATCAAATCCACAGTCCAGCAATCTCCGGGTACTTTTAAACGTGCACTGTATCCCCAGGCTTTGATACGGCGCTGATTTTCATTTTCATAGTTGGCATCATAAATCAAACGCAATGCCAAATCCGCATAATGAAAATTTCTTAAAAATGAAAGACCTAGATCCTCTGTTCTGGATTTCTGATCAATATCTTGCCCTGGTGTGATTTGATAAGTTCGTGAAACTTCGAATTGGTAAAAGCTACCATCTTCATTTTTAAAACGAAAACGAGAAGCTACATTGGTGACATTTTGTTCGGGAAAGTAATTTGCCAAAGTGGATGTTTCAAAGCGATCAAGGCGAATATCTAATGAAGACGAAACATCCGACCATGGATGTTGATTTTTTTCGGCTTGGGCCGCATTGTAGGACTGAGAGATTTTCCAAATAAGAAATTGTTGATAGATAGGCTGATGATCTTTCCAATATTTTTTAGTGAATTTATTTGTAAATCCAAATGTAAAGAGTCGTCGATCGTAAATTCTGTCTGAGTCATCGAATTGAATGCGATAAATGCTCCCTATGTCTGAATCACTGATGGATTCGCTACTATAAAAGGGAACATAGGATTGTTGTCCAAAAAATGGATGAGCTGGGTGATAAATCCATGGAATATCCGTGGCATTAAAAAAAGGCTGGATTTCATGCTTAATTCTTTCTGCATTTTCTTCTTGTCCACCGTATACGTGATACATAGAAGCTGACGTCAGAAGTTCTGCTCGTAAAAAACGACGGGTATTTTGTTGATCATTTCCAACATTGAAAAAATACTGTGTTTCTCTGTAAGTCAATTTGGGCAAAACTTCGAAAGTATCTGCAATTAAAAGGGGGCGATACACAGAGGTTTGAAAATTGATTCTTTGTCCCGATCGAATGAGATCTGTTTCTGGATCATACTTTCCATCATGAAGAATTTGACAATTCTTACTGCTGTCGAAAATTGCAGATTGGCAAGAGTTTGTGGGAAAGGCATCTTTTCCAATGACAGTGATATCATCATAGGGGAAGTCGTTCCTCATAAATTGAACATAATTAAAATCGTATTGGTAAAAGAAAGAACTATTTCGAATTCTTTGTTGGGTTTGAGAATATCGAATTTCAGGAATGCGATGGACAGCATTATGGTTGTCCGCAAGTGGATTTGCTTGCAGCAAGTTGACGTAGTAAGAAGCATCCACACTTCTATGAATTGTTTCAGAGTTTTTTGTCCAAGAAACTCGATTTTCAAGGGCAGCATCTCCAAGATCTGTGATTTCTTGATGGCGAACTTCTTCACTAAAGTCTTTTGTGTACTGAAGATCACTGGTCATATTTAAATGCATGCGTTGGATGGATCCATCCGGCAGTTCATACCGATGATTGTATTTCAGAAACCAACGAGCGACAGATTCATTTTTAGAGTCAGGATCTCGAAATCCATTTAAATTTCCATTTTCACCAAATAGACGATCTCTCATCAAAGAGAAATCAATTTCTCCGCTACTTTGGTCTGTTAGATAGTATCTGCTATTCAGCAGCATTTTAGGGCCACGGAATTCATAGTTTTTGAAAGCAAGAGTGGCATCATAATGGCGATCAATGGCAAAAAAGTATCCTTGCTCAATTGTGATACCATCCTGGGGAGAGTGTTCAAATCGAGGTGTCAGAAGACCAGATTCTCGATCTGTTTTCAGTGGCACATCAATATAGGGTAACCAAACAACAGGTATCCCACCAATCAAAAGAAAAGAATTGGAAAGGTAGGCTCGTCCACCCAGTTCTGCTCGAATTTTTTTTCCACGAAAACTCCAGGATTCGGGACATGTTGTGCAGGTTGTGTATTTGCCATTTTCAGCCAGGTAATCAACATTGCCTATTTTTTCGATATAGCTTCCTTCAAACATCACATTTCCACTTTGAACATAACCATCATAGATCGTGCCTGTTTCCGATTCTGTATCGAACAGAATACGTTCTCCATGGATGGTCGCAGTCGGAGTTGTCAGAACGACATTTCCACGGGCATCCACTTGGTGGGATTGAAGGTCCATGTGCAGTTCTCGGCAGCTCAGGTGATTTTTTCCAAAAATGATTTGGACATGACCGGTCAGGATGACCTGATTATGTTCGCTGTCTCTGACCAATTCATCAGCTTCGATAGCCAAACCTTGAATTTTAGCAACACTCTGAGGCAGAGATTTGTTTTCTTGGGCAAAACTGACATTTTGTATCCCAAAGGAAATAAGAAAGAAAACAAATCCCAAAAGTTGAATCGGTAATAGGCTCAATGAAATTCCCCACGTGGTGCGAACCCACGTGGGGTTCGATTATTTTGTTTTCATCGTGAAAACGCCATCCCAATCTTCAGGCGGAGGGTCACTCAAGTAGTCTTGGCAACGTTCCACATAAAGTTTTGAAACAGGGTCTTCGCTGCGAACAGAAAGGGCCTTTTGAAATTCTTCAAGAGCTTCCTGGAATTTTTTCTCATGATAAAGATTAAAACCAGCTTGAAAGTGCCTAAGAAACTTTTCAGTTTCCTCTGACGTCTTTCCTTCCCCCATCAGTTCATAAATCCGAACGGGTTTATTCTTACCTTTCACTTTCACCCAGTCAATCTCTCGTGCAGTGAATGAATCCTGAACATCAGCATAGGTGAACTCTGAAATAATAATGCGTGTTCCATATTCTTTATTGATACCTTCCAACCGAGAGCCCAAGTTGACGGCATCTCCCATTACCGTGTAGTTGCGCACGATATCAGAACCCATATTTCCAACACTCATTTCTGAGGTATTGATACCTATTCCAATATCAATATTTGGCATCCCTCGCTCTTTGAACGAGACTTGAATCTCCTTCAGTTTTTCCAGACTTTGCAGAGCGCAGCGGCAGGCATACTTTGCATGGTCAGGGTAGGAGATCGGTGCACCAAAAAAGGCCATCACGGCATCTCCCATGTACTTATCCAAGGTTCCCTTATTTTGAAACACGATTTCGGTCATCGGAGTCAGATACTCATTCAAGACCTGAGATAGGACTTGAGGATCTAATTTTTCAGAAATGGTGGTGAATCCTCGAACATCCGAGAAGAAAACACTCATTCGCTGTTTGCGACCACCAAGTTCAATATTGGCAGGATCTTCTAAAATTTCATCCACAATGGCTGGAGAGACGTACTTTGAAAAAGTCGCGCGAAGGTGTTGTTTTTTACGTTCTTCGGTAAAATACTTATATAGGGTCAAAAATAGATATAAAAAGAAGACCAAAATAGCAGGCAGTGCGGTGGTTGCGACATAGCCATTTTTAAAAAGAAAGAAGCGATCAAAGGTATAAATTCCGATACCAGCAAGAGCTGTGGCAAAGAAGGCCCATAAGGAGCTCAAAAATGTAATCAGGGCAGAAAATATAAGCCCAAACAGAGCTAAGAAAATCATCATGACTTTTTCTTCGTGGGGATGCACTTGAATGAAATCACGAGTTAAAAGATTGTCTAACGTTGTCAGATGGGTTTCTGGTCCAGGGGTATTGTTTTCAAAGGGAGTCACTCGAAGATCGTAAATTCCGATGGCTGTGGCTCCAAAAATAAAGGCCCGATCTTTGATAAATTCAGCTTTGTCCACCGTGATATCGGCTTCCACATAGGATTTGAGTTCAGGATTGTAGACCTTTTGAATAATTTTAGCTTGGGGACTGTCTGTGAATAATTCTTTCACAGGTAAATAAGGGAATGTTTTTTGAGGCCCTCTGTAGTTTATTTTTAATCGACCTTGACCGTCCGTGGGGACAAAAAACCAATCTTGATCATTTTCGTTATCAACGATTTTAAATTCTTTAATTATTTTTTGTGTTCTTGTTTTTGGATCTACCCCAATCTTGATTTCAGCATGTTTATTGTATCCAACCAGATAGGTTTGCAGAGCCAGTGACGGAATATATCCATCCCCAAAGTAATAGAACAGGGGGGATCTTCTGATGGTCCCATCTTCATCAAGTTCAGCATTGAAAAGACCTGTATGAGTTGCGTTTTCTTGAATCGCTGCTGTATTTGTTGTCAGACGTCCTGCGTGAACAACTGGATTTTTAAAATTTTCTTGTTTGAATTTTTCCAAAGACTGATGAAAGGGAAGATCACGAAGTTCTTTGATTTCGCTCATGATAAATTTCCAGTTATCTTCAAAGTAACTCATATATTCATCACGCGAAGGGATCAACCAACGACTGCAATAATCGATAATTTCAGTTTCAACGGCAAAACGCACATGGGCTTTTTCTTGATCACTCAGCACATCGTAAAAGATTTTGTTGAATTTTTTGACCAAGGCATTTTTTGTATTTTCTTCAATACCCTCAAAGATGGGTTTAATGACTGGAGTTAAAGTTCCTTTTCCTTGAGTGAGAGATGCAAAGTAATCCTGTTCAAAAAGAACGCCCGGAAGCAATGTTTCGTTTTCAATGACTTTGAATTGAGCTGTTCTTTTGTAGGCTTCATTGATGCAGTATTCTTGGTAGGGTTCGACGGAAGAAAAGGTCTCTTCGTGAAAAGCACCCAGGACAAGTTTTTCTTGATATTTTTTGACCACTTGTCCAAATGTTATATCGGGTTGTGCACTCAACTTTTCAGTTTCAAGCATGGCTTTCGTTGCAGGCTGAAGACCAGGAAGTCCCTGTTCAAGTTTTGTGATCAAAGAAAAACGAGGATCGATTTGTGGTTCTGAAAACACAATATCAAATCCAATCACGCGTCCACCCCATTGCATGATTTTATCAACCAGTTCACCTGTTTTTTCCCGACTCCAGGGCCATCGTCCCATCTGTTCCACAGATCGATCATCAATGGCAAGCAATGCAACTTTGGATGTTGGCTCTTGGGGGCCACGAAGTCGAAATCGAAAGTCTGTGGTTTTGGAATCAATCAAATTGATAATTTGAAAGATAATATCATTGCTGTGAGTATTATCATTTTGATTTCGAATCTGATAATAATCTTGAGCAAATAATATAAAGAAGAATGTGGTGACAATTCCTATTGTGAATGGGGATTGAATCCAATTCCAAATTTTCATGAGCTTGTTTGATTTCTTTTTTTCTGCCGTCACGTGATGTTCCTTTGTCGATGATGGCTTTTCGGAAAAGATCTTAAAAAGTAAAGTCGAGTCTAGGTTGCAATGAAATAATTTTCGTTCTTCCCTCAACCTGGGAATTGATCGCAAACATCAAAAACTAGTCACAAGGACAACTTCAGTTTTTGAAAAATGAACCGATCAATGTTTCTGTGGAGGATGTGGAATGGAGACTCAAATTCGTCAATATGGAGATATTTCAATCATTAGTATTCAGGGATCAATGCCCATTGATCGAGCTCAAATGTTCCGGGATGCCTGCTTGAAACATCTGATGAATGTTCCCATTGTCTTTAATCTTGAAAAAGCGAGTTTTGTGGGATCAACGGGACTCACTCCCTTTTTTGAAGCAGTGGAAAAGCTGGCTCAATCACGACCTGGCTCCATCAAGTTTGTTGGAGCCAAAGTCGAGTTTCATCGCCTGCTGAGCAACATGGAGCTTCCGGGCGTTGAGTTTCATCAGTCAGAAATGGATGCCTTGAAAAGCTTTAATCCTGCCATTCTTTGATTCCATACTTTGTCAAAATTAGTTTTAATTCACCGCTGTCCTTCAGAGCTTTATAACCCTCGTTGAAGGCTTTGACTCTTTGCAGAGATTCTGTTTTTTTCGGAGAGAACACAACAAAAATATCTGTGGGTTCATAGCAACCAACAGATTTGATTGGGTTTGGATTTTTTTTCAGATAGTAGTTCACCACATTTTCATCTTCAATCATTAATTCAAGTCGTCCAGCTAAAAGTTTTTTAATATTCGTTTCAACGGGTGTTTCTCCACCAGATCTTTCGATATTAGGGTTGTCTTTTGCGAAACTATCAAAGGGTTCGCTGTAGGTATATTCAATGATGGCTCCAATTTTTTTTCCGACTAAATCTTTATTATCTTTGAATTGAAAAGTAGAATCGTTCTTGGCAAAAAAACAATTTTTTGAACGACCAAGATGATGAGAAGGAAATAAAAGTCCTTCATCTGACTTTCCTGCCCCCAAGGCTCCGTCGATTTTTCCAGTACGTGCTTCATTCAAGGTGCGAGCCCAAGATTGAGTGCTGTACTTCACTGACATTCCTTTTTTCTGTAAAATTGCTTTGGCGATTTCAACCAGATACCCAGGTTCAATTGATTCGACGTCGCATGTGTAAGGACACCACAGGTCTGCTCGCAAATCTAAAGACTCAGCAGCAGAATATACTGGGTTCAAGATCAATGTTGAAAACAGAAAGGCCGCGAAAGAAAGTATTGCTTTTTTGAAATTATTTTTCATTGTGTAGATTCCTCCATGAAATGTACTCGATTAAAGTTGAGGTAATTTGAAGAAATCTGCAAGAATTTTCAGTTGTAACATAAGATATGTTAATTCTTCATTCATGGATCAACTTACCCAAAAGAAGTAGGATATTTGCGCCGATACAAGATATTGAAAAAACAAGAACAAGGGATACGTCTATGAAGCTCATCACATCAGCAACACGTGAAAAAACAATTGATTTTGCCATTTCACAAATTTTTTCAAATTTTCCAGATCTTGAAACAGGCAGCGAAAAACCAGTGTTTGGAATTTTTTATTCGACGACGGGATATGATCAGAACAGTATGGTTCAAAAAATAGCAGAAAAAATGAAAGGAATTCCATGGATCGGTTGTTCTGTCGAAGGAACAATCACAAAAGATCTTGGATCAGTAGAAGCCACTCATGTGGCATCCTTGGGTTTGTTCTATTCAAAAAAAGTTCATTTTACACCTGTGATGGCAAAAGGTCTTTCCTCAGACAGCATTGCCGCCGCTCAAAATATTTTACAACAAATCAAATCGATCAAAGATATGAAGGCGATGATTGTTTTACCAGATGGTTTAACGTGCAATAATACGGCACTTCTTAATACTTTATCCGAAGGATTACCCGAGGGATGTCCTGTCCTGGGTGGATTGGCCAGTGAAAGTTTAACATTTCAAAAAACCTATCAATACTTTCAAGGTGAAGTGGTTTCTGATTCTGTTGTAGGTTTTGCATTGAGTGGTCCCGTGGAAGTGCATCATGTTGTGGCTCATGGGTGTGAACCCATCGGTTTAGGTCATCAGGTGACGGAATCTCGTGGACCATGGATTGATAAAATTGATCACCGTCCTGCGTGGGATGTTTTTAAAGAGTATTTAAATGGTGATCCTCAAACACTCACGGCTCAAGATGTGGGACATATTTGTATTGGGGAAAAAGTCGAACCAGTTTTAAATGAATATGATCAATACATTATTCGAACAACACTGGCACTGGACGCCTCAAAAGGTGCTATTTTCTTGCCTTGTGAAATTCAATCAGGAACTCGCATTCAAATGACTCGCAGAGATCCTGAAAAAATTAAAAAGACGGCAGGGGAAGCCGCAGATCGTTTGATGTCAAAAAACAAAGGGGCCATGGATTGTGTTTTGCAGTTTGATTGCATTGGAAGAGGAAATGCTATCTTTGCAGGTCGAACCAACGAGATGGCAATGCAACCCATTCATCATAAAATTCCAGCAGCGACAAATATTTTTGGATTTCATACCTACGGTGAATTAGCTCCTCTTGGGAATAAGAATCATGTGCATAATTTTTCCGTGGTATTAGTTGGTCTGACAGAGAAAAACTAGGCATAGGATCAAATGACGGGTGAAGATAAAGATTTGCAGATAAAAAATCTGCAAGAACAACTTAAAAATCTGATTCGAACAGAGAGATCTCTGTATCTGACTCAGAATGCATTGAATCTTCAAATTCGACGTATCGAAGAGTTGAACTCATTTGCCGTCAGCGTGGGGCTTGTTAAGGATGTAGCTTTACTGATGTTGGCATTACGTAATTTAATGTTCCGTAGTTTTGCTTTGGATTATTTGGCTGTCTACACTCCTGGATACGATCACGAAAACGAAAACGCCTTTTTGTACACATCCTTAGATCATCAAAGTCAATTTCGGATACCTGTGGAAGTTTTTCGTGATCATGTTGAATTTTTTAGAACACAACGGGAACCCGTGGTCTTAAAAGCCAATGAAATGCCCCAATTGGAAGAGTGTCTAGAAAGAATGTCCGTATCCATGCATTATGATTTTAAGGCAGAAACAAAAGTCTTAATTCCAGTTTATCGAGAAAGAACACAGCAGCTTTCCGCGGTGATCGTAGCAGGGCGAACCAAATTTGAAAATACGTATATGTTTGAAAAGCCGCCAATGCCAGAAGATTTACCATTTTTTAAAATTGTTCATCGCCATGTTTTTACAGCGATGGAAAATCTTTTTTATAAGCAAGAACTTGAAAATTTTAATGCGACTTTGGAAAAAAGAGTCATTGAAAAAACAGATGAATTGGTGAAAACACAAACAAATTTATTGAATGCTTCTCGAATGTCATCTCTTGTCGAGATGGCAGGAGGCGTTGCCCATGAAATCAATAATCCATTGGCAATTATTTATGGAAATTTGCAAGTGGCACAACTGAAGATTGCAACACCACAAATTGCCGTTGAAGAATTGAAAGACATTTTTTCACGAATGGAAAATTCCATTTTAAGAGTTTCGCGAATTATTTCCACATTAAGGTCCTTTGCAAGAGATGTCAGTCAAGACCCCAGAGTTCCTTGCGTGGCTGTGAGTTTAGTGGATCAAGCTATGGATCTTCTACGAGCTAAATTTGAAAATGCTGGAATTCAAATTCGAATGAATATTCAACACCCCGAAGAGAAAGTCAAAGTTCGTGCAGCGCAAGTGTCTCAGGCGTTGATGTATCTTTTGTCGAATGCCTACGAAGCCGTGAAGGATGATAAGATTCCTTCGAAGTGGATCGAAGTACGTGGTGAAAAGTTGAACAATTCTTACGAACTTCGCTTTATGGATAGTGGTCCAGGTATTCCAGCAGAAATCCGAAGTAAGATATTTGATCCTTTTTTCACGACAAAAGCCGCGACCAAGCAAGTTGGTATGGGCTTAAGTATTGCTCTGACAATCTTAAAAGAGAACGACGGAGAGCTCTTTCTTGATGAAAGCAGTACGGTAACTTGTTTTGTGGTTCATTTGCATCTGAACTGATGCATTCTCAAGACTTTCTAAATAGAGATTTTTCATCACATTCAGGACTTATTCATCATCGGAAAAATGACGATAAAAGGGTTATGCTAAGCAGCTTTTGGAAAGAACTCTTAAAGAAAGAAAGTGAAGTATTCTTCTGGGAACGAATCACTTTATTTTTCCGTTTTCAAAGACGGTTGGTCGTTTATACGGCTCTTTTCGTTATGATCTTTTCTTTTTGGAGTTTTCAGTCCACACGTAATCCTTGGATACTTGTCTGGTGTTCTAGTTCCATTATCGTCGCAGGGTTTCGATGGTTTTGGGGGCGTCGTTTCTTTCGTGAGTTGAACAATGGTCAACTTGAAGGGAAAGAAGATTATTTTGAAAAACGTTTTGTTTTAGGAACCATCATTCAAGGTTTCTTGTGGTCCGTCGGTGGTGTTCTTGCAATTTATGATCACTTAGAAAATCTTCCTTTGTCCATTGTTGTGATTTCAGGTGTAGGTATCGCTGGAGCTTTTAGTTATCCAGGTCATCGGTTTGTCCAAAAAACGTGGGGGACAGTTGTTCTTGTTCCATTTTTAGCTTACGCGCTGATGATGGATCCTCATGCTTATGCAATGATGACTTTGTTTACCTTATTGGGGATGTTCAGCGTCCAAGGATCTGCGAAACATTATAATAATCTTGTTCTGCGTTTGTATCACGAAAGAGATATGAATAAATCCTTAGTTGCTGACTTGAATGCCAATATTGCTCAACTTCAGGCGACGAACAGCGAGTTAAAAAATATTCGCCATCAGCAAGTTTACGCTTCCAAGCTTGCAGCCTTGGGGGAAATGGCTGGAGGACTATCTCATGAGATCAACAACCCTCTGGCAATTATTTCACTCAAGTGTCAAGAGATGCGCTTCAAATCTTCACGTGCGGAAGAAGTTCCATCAACCTATATTTTAAGTTCTCTGGATTTGATTGAAAAAACTTCGCAAAAAATTTCAAGAATCGTGAAGAGCTTTCGCAATATAGCGAAGGAAGGGGACAAAGAAGCCTTCGTGATCAAGCCATTGAAGGAGCTTGTGGAAGAGGCCGTTGATCTTTGTCAGGTACGTTTGCTCAATCATAATGTAGTTTTTAATTATCCCAATGTCTTGGATCAAATGACCGTAGAATGTCGTCCTGCTCAGATTTTACAAGTGATCTTGGGAATGATTTCTAATTCCTTTGATGCGATTAAAGAACAAGATAAACGTTGGATCAGTTTTGGTGTTGAGAATTTTGCAGAGATGGTCGCATTTTCCATCACAGATTCAGGTCACGGAATTCCAGAAGCCCTTCGTGAAAAGATCTTCACTCCATTTTTTACCACCAAAGGAAATGAAAAAGGCACAGGTCTTGGACTCAGTGTCTTCCGCGCATTTATTCAAGATCATCATGGAGAAATTTTAATTGATGATAGCTCTCCCAACACACGCTTCGTCATCATCATTCCACGCCGCCAACCTAAGGTAAAAGCCAAAGTAGCAGCTTAGTTGTTTCGATCCATGATTTTCAATCAAAAGACAAAGCAATAACTAGAGCGAGTTCGCTGATTTAATGTTTAAATTTCGTAAGTTTTCCACAATTTTTTTGTATTTTATCTTTGGTATTTCGTTTTTCTGTGGATAAGTTCGTTTCTTTTATTTGATGCGACCGCTTGATT
>JACCDG011627422.1_pt1 | contig 13553 bp, 24 predicted proteins | sample 7442471 | NCBI WGS metagenome assembly JACCDG01 (sample SAMN15323444, study PRJNA562643) | freshwater metagenome | isolation source: river surface water | place: USA:Blue River Watershed | collected 2017-08-17 | reverse complement strand
TCTGTGGGCATAAAAAAACCCCTTTCGGGGTTTTATTGGATTACGAACTTGTTTGTATCCACTAACTTATTTCTCACTCTCTTAAACTTCAGTCCGACTATTACATCTTTATGGTCGCGATACCTCATGTCATACGTATCACCGTTAACAACAACCCTTCCCCAAAACTTGTCAGGTACTTTTTTAAACACAACCGCAACTCTCACATTATTATTCAACATCGATATGCATTCCTGCAAGTTGGAACCACTATAAGAAAAAGTCACATCGTAGTTTTTATACTTCTTCAGTAGTTCAACTCTTTTGGGAACTTTGGTGTAGTCGTAGAACTGAACATCGGGAAAAAGTTGTAAGATATTTTTCTTTTCTCCATCAACATCTATATAAAAAGATTCAGGAGATATGTCGGAGGTATTATTCAGACGAACACTAAAGTGAAGCCGTTCATTTTCTGCCTTCTTTTTTGCCAACCTGATTTCGTCGATTAGCCATTGCATGAAGAAGTCACGGTCCTCAAAGAACAGTTTCGTTTTTTTGATTCGTGATTTGTTGATGGTATTATTTCTGATATCCATCCTATTGCGTCCTGATTCATTTACACATAACTGTGTACATTCTTTGGTCCTCATTGGGCAAACTTCGTAGCCACTCATTTTTGCTGGTGCCAGGTACAGTGTGTATACAAGTTCGTCGTACTTGTATGCCTTCTCATGTTTGGTTGAGTTGTTAACCATCCCGAGATAAGATAACCCCGTTAACCGTTTTGCCTGTGCGATAGATTTGTATTCCATATGTCTATAGTTTTGTGAATACAAAGATATAACAGTTATAACATTCCACCAAATATTTCTGATCTTTTTTTTTTCACCTGTGATCATAATCCATGATAATGAATGGCTCTGAGCCGGTCATAATCACGGCCCTGATCTGTGCAGATACAGTGCACACTTCGGGAAATAAAAAACCCCACGATTTCTCGTGGGGTGGGGGAACAAAACTTACTAACCCTTAACAAAACTTACTTTATAACAATGGAACTACTTCTTTGTTATGACATCGAACAAGTTTTTATAGTTACTATCTATTAACTCTTGTTGTGATTTAAGAACCGCCTCTAAAGATTTTATCTTCTCGGTTAGTTCCCATTTCTTTTTATTGGTCGAAGTCCACCTCTCCCAATGTTTTCTGTCATCACTTAACTTGATTTTGACAAACATCTTTTTTGACTTGTCTACCAGGTTGATACTATCTGCTTCCATAAAACTTATGTTTTGTTTTCGAGTGCAAAGGTAATAAGAAATATTTCAATTACAAACAAAAATATTTTTTTTGTGTATTTTTTTTAATAAAAGATTAAACAAAATGGCCGGTCATTATTCACCCTGATGAAGTTTTAATTCGTAACTCGTTGTAATACAATAAAAAAGGGATGTCCAAATGGACACCCCCTTTCGCTCCTCGTTCACCTATTACTAACCAAAACTTAGAACCTGAGATTTATTTTATCACTTCTACGATAGTTGTAGATGTCCTCTATCATTTCTACATATTGGTCTACCGTTCCACATTGTTTGAAGTTCATCGGTCTTAACTTAACCTTATGGATAAACTCATCAAACACGAACTCTGGTTTGTTAGACATAACCTTTATCATCGCTCTTACAAAGATGGCTCTGTTAAAGAACTTCTCACCATACTCTTTAAGTTGTAAGATGTTGTTCGCCCATTCACGAGCCTTACTAACACTTCTAACTTCCCATTGTCCATTCTCAAAGGTATCTCTTTGGATACTACTTTGGTTGTTGTTCAAGAACATTGCGATTTCCGTGTACTTAAACATTGGGAACTCTTTAACGAACTTGTCAAAGGTGATGTAACTTGGTACTCCACGAACAACGAACTTGTGTAAGTGGTCAAAAGGTGACCAGTTTACTTGAAGTGTGTTCATTTCGGTCATCTCGTCGATACCCGCACCCTTTACAACTTTGTAACGAACTGGTGTACCAGTTTCGATAGCCGCTTTAACTCTGTGTTGTCCGTCGATAACATCACCACTTCCGTTGATAGTAACAACTGATGCTGGTAACCACCCACGATTTTTCATTTTACTCGCGAGTTTCTTTACATGGTTTGGTCGGATAACTCTGTTGTCATCACGAAACTTGAAGATTGAGTAGTCCTTTGTTTCAAAGATTTCTCCTACTTTTTTACCTGATTGAATCTTATTCATGGTAAGTTGTGTTCAGTAAACCTGTCCCCGTTTTGGTTAATAATAATTCTTTTTGTTTCCGATACAAAGATATAACAAGTTTATCTTTCTACCAAATTTTTTTTATATTTTTTTTATTTTTTTTTGAAACCCTTTGTTTTGGTCTGTTTGATAGGTTTTACCCCACAAACAACTTCAAAGTTGTTTCGAGTACAAATATATAAAACTATTTTGATTCCAAACAAATTTATTTAAAATATTTTTTATTTTTTTTTTGTCACATTTTGTTTCACCCTGATCGTCCCGACGGTGTGAATTTTGAATGGCCCAAGCCAGTCATAATCAACAGTGTGATCGGGCTGTAAAATCTGTGGACATAAAAAAACCCCACAATTTCTTGCGGGGTTATGGAACACAAAACTTATATTAACTCTCTAACACTAACAACTCTTTATATTCCTTTTCGGTAAGGTGTCTTGTTGAACCAAGTTCGGCTCCTTCATTCTTTTTGATTAAGATGCAGTCGCCTTGTCTTATCATCTTATCTATTCCACCTTCATTGATATTCGTTTGGATTGTCCAAGCGATTGCCTGTATAGGTGTTATCTTCTTACCATAGTCCTCACTATTACTATACCATCTTTCCTTTCTTTCATCATTCGCCCTATACACTTCTTGAGCGTCTACCCATATAAGATATTCTCTATCGGTTGAAGTGTCCTTACATTGAACATAGTGAAACTTCCTATTACTTCTTTCCATTCCAAGTGATTCGCCTGTTACTTCAAACAACTTGTAGGTATCCTCAAACTTGATAGTTTGTAAACTACCATCTGGTTTTACAAAAGTAGTTTTCTTTTTAAGTGTCTCTGAGCCTATCATTATTGGCTCCACTTCCTTCACCAAGTTGTCAAGTCCTAAACAACCTATCGCTATTCTTCGGTGTTCAAGATTTTGAAACTCCAAAGCGATTTCTTTGAAAGTGATTGGTTCTATGTCATTCCATATCTCTGGTTGATTAAACCAAGTTGGACAACTATCACCATACTTTGACTTTAACAACTTACAACCTATGTTGTATTGAAACTCTGTGTTATTGATTATGATTTTCATTTCTTTTCTTTTTTTGATTTTTAGATTAGTCGCTATCTCTTGTGTAGTAAAACCTACCACCTACACTAACAACAAGTGTGTCATCTTCTATATCTATTTCACTTTCAAAGGTTCTGTTTTCACCATCAGTTTCTTCACCTTCACCTTCTATCTCAGCGTTTTCAGCTTCATCTCTGACTTTTTCCAACAAGTTGTTAAGTAGTTCTTCTTCTTCATCAGTAAGAACGCAGTCATCTTTGTAGTTTACATTGAGTTCATTATCCCAACCACCGCCATTGATATTCTCTACCTTTGTAACCAAAAGTTCTTTTTCTTTTTCACTTAACTTTATGTTTACATCAGTAAAGAAAGTATCTTCCCATTCACTTAAAGCCTGTTTGTCATACGAGAAGTATTCTTCATCTTCTTCATCTTCTTCAAGTGTGATTACAACTTTTCCGAACTCGCCCATATACTGACCATCAGATACTTCGTAGAACTCTACTTCATTATACACTTCGTGGTCAAAGTAGTCATTAAGTTCTGGACTATCTACTACTTTTTCATCTTTGTCATACAGAGTGTAGTCGGTTTCGTTCATACTATCACCACCACAACTGAACTCCATTTCACATCTGTCTATGTTCAGTTCTTTCCAAAGTTTGATTGCATCATTAGTTTGCATGGATTTTTTCATTTAAGGATTTAACGATTTGTTTTGCTTCTTCACTATCAAGTTCTTTTACTCCGTTACACATCCAGGGTTGAACTTGTAAGTGTTGTAGATAGTCTTGTGGTGTCGGTACGAACTTCATACGAAAGTCCTCTGCTATATGTAACATAGCCACATCTACCACATCTACACTTTTACCATCACTATTAGTGATATTGTACCCAAAGATTTTTGGAACGATAGTATAAGCGAACCAAGTGTTGTGAGTAAGTAGTCTTGAACTATTATTATTCATAGTAGCCTTCGGACTATCTATAAGTTCGTGGATTGCCAAGTAGTCTTCTACTTTTCCACCCCAACGCTTAACGCTGGATTTTGAGTGTATTAACGGATTTGCCATATTAGTCCCAGACTCTGGTGATTTTTTGGTTAAAAGGATTGTATTCAACTTGTTTTCCCATTACCCATTCACCAGTCTCAACTTTGAGTGTTTCGTGTTCACCAAAGTTTCCGTTAGGGTGTTCGTGTTTTAACAAACTTTCTTCATTGACTTGAACTTCCATAAAGTCAGTTTGTTCACCGATTGCGAAGTTTCCGTAGAGTGTGTGTTGGTGAACTCCCTCACCAACCAACAGAGTGTGTTTTGTTTTCTTTTTCATTTGATTAAGTTTTGTGAGTACAAATGTATAATTAAATTTTTATTCCACCAAAATTTATTTTAATTTTTTTTATTTTTTTTTTCAGGGATCAGCCTGAATTCGAGCTCTTGAATTTGACTGGCTCGGGCCGTTCATAATTGTCCGGTGATCGGGCTGACACGGCATCTTCATAAAAAAAAGAAAGGGGATGATTTCTCATCCCCAACTTTAAACAAACACTAAACACTTATGAACACTACTAAAAGATAACAAACTTATTTTAGATTGTCAAGCTTTTAAAGGTGCAGTTTTCTTCTAACTCATTCAAAGGTATTCTTCCTCTGTTGGAAGAGTAGTAGCCTTGTATGACATATCTCTCTTTCCATTTATTAAAAGCTTCCTTTGCTTTTTTCATACTCGTGTAATACGAGCGGTCGAACTCGATGGTAAAACCATCTGGCGATAACACGATGTACTTGTTGTTCTTACTCATTGTTTTCGTTTTTTAGTTTTGCGTCCCATTTGTATTTCCATTCTGTTGCAACATAAAGCACATCAAGCAAAGTGTCTATGTCGAGGTCTCGATAAAAAACATATTCGGGTTCTTCATCTCGCTCAACTTTTACAACATCCAAGTCAAAGTATGTTACTTTAAAACCCTCGTGCGTTACTTCTCTGATTGTATCTACTTCTTCTATGTTAAAAGTACCACACTCCCGTATGTACTTTTGTATTGTCTCCACTATCTTCTCCATTGTGCAAATATAACACCTTTTTATTTATATAAGATAACATATTCACCAAAGTATTTTTCAAAAGTGTTTACTGCGTTCTCGTAGTCTCCACTCATCATTTCTTTTGTGAACTGGTCTTTGTCCATTCCTAACGAGCCGGTCATTTTTCTACCGATAGCTATCAGGTTGAAAACATTTCCTTCGGGTCCGGTCAAGTCGATTTCTAAAAACGACTTGGTTGATTTTGTTTTTTCTACTATCATTTGAAGTATTTTTTTACGTCTATTAAGTGTTTAACCATATACTTGTCATCCTCATTTAGAGATTTGTGCCAACTTTCACTACACTTACTCAAAGGTACGCCACTTTCTTTATCTATACTACCATTCTCATACATTGCGTAAGTGATTAGGGTTTGGTCATCTATTGCCGTAGCAACTGATTCTAACACTATTAACATCAGCTTTCTTTTATTAGTGATAGTTTATATTCGAACTCCTCTCTCATTCCTTCTTCATCATAAACCTTAACACTCTCATTATCGTCGGGGTGGTAAAACGCCACATCAACTTCGATAGTTTTTGTTTTCACCTCTCTTATAAGAGATTGTGTGTATTCAGTTTTGATGATTGTGTCCATGTGTTGTGAACCACTATAACGATTTTGTCTATGTGTTTCAACAACGGAGTGTCCACCGATTGGTTTCCAACCTTCTTCCATTAGTTCTTTTACTTTCGAAGTGAGTCCTTCGGGATGTGTAGATGATACGATTTTGTAGTCCATATGTTTTGTGTTTATGAATACAAAGATATAATGTTTATTTCATTTTACCAAATTTTTTTAAAACTTTTTTTCTTGAGGATCAGCGCACAGGCCTGATGGTAAATTTTGAGTGGCCTGTAATACAAACTTGGGCCGTTCATAATCACGCGATCTGCGCATGCGTTGTGGCAAAATTTGCGCATAAAAAAACCCCACATTTCTGCGGGGTTCGGATTGGGGGTATCCGTATTACACGAGTTCAACCATCTCATTAAAGATTCCTTGTTCTCTTTTACCATACACACCAAACATTTTCGCTTCGGTATTATCATCTTTGGTAAGTGAGTGAGTTGTGTATTTTGTTACACCACTAAACAAACCCCAAAGATTATCTCCCTTTTGTTGGAGTTCACCATTCAAGTCGATGTAGAAACGGCTAAGTTTATTTCGTGTTACACTTGGCAACGCGTCCTCATCTTTTAAGTCCACTTCTTTTGCGATGTTAAAGAGTTTCTTAACAACATTGTCTTTGAACAAGTCGTCATATCTTGTCTCACTAAGTTGTACGATACTATCAAACACTTTCTTTTCTTCTTGTAAGACATTCTCCAAACTTCTACACACTTCGTCCACTTTGATTACCATATTCTTGGTATGTCTGATTTTGGTATTCATTTCACGAAACGCTGCGAAGAAACTATTTTGGCAACTGATTGTGATGTTACTTGGCCCGAAAGCTAAACTTGTTGAACCATCGAAGGAGTTGATGCCAGTCATATATCCCTCGATTCTGTCGTTACCTAACTTTAAGTCGTTTGATTTAAGTTGGATGTACACACGTGCACCTTCTTTGAAGTATCCACCTTTTTGCAGTTCTAAGCCAGTTTGTTGGGACACTCTATCAAGTAGTTCTATTAACTGGTGATTTTGATAAGGATGATAACCATCACTACGAACCGATAACGGGGTGTTTGTGTCATCACGAACTATTGCACTATAACCATCTAAGATGATACCACTTTCAGTAGTGATTGATTCATTACGAACTGACCAGTTCAAGTTCGATTTGTTAAGGATGTCTGTTACTCGATTGTTTTGTTCCATGTGATTTTTATTTTGTTTACGCAAATATAATATAGTTTTGAGTATCCGCCAAAATTATTTCCACTTATTTTAAAATTATTTTTCCCGTGATTTCTGTACCGGGGATTAGGAATAATGAAGGGCCCAGTGAGTTATCTGGGCCTGTCATTATTCGAAAAAATTACAAGGTTGTAAATTTCTTGGACATAAAAAAACCCTCGATTTCTCGAGGGTCTTTATTAAGGTAGGGGATTTTACTCCCCCAACAAGTTTAGTACAAGGTGTTCGGAAGTGTACTCCTCCCACACATCCTCGTCCCAGTCACCACCAACCCGTGTACAGGTTTTGTAGTCCAAGTAGACGATACCCATTTCTATCGTCACCACCCCTTCGGTTCTCTCGTTGATTGGGATTAACCCCTTGTCAACAAGGAACAGAAGTACTCGTTCCAACTCCAAGAACTGGTCTGTGTCCTCGGATTCAAGGTATTCAACTTGTCCTTGGAAGTCCAAGGAGAACTCAAACTCCACATCGGAAGTTAGAGTTTTTTCGATTTCGGATTTGAACATTGTGTTCATAGGTGTTATGTCTATTGGTTAGTAGACATGACAAATATAAAAAAGATTTTTCATTCCACAAAAAATTATTTTATTTTTTTAAAATTTGTAATCATTCTAAATAAGAAATTTCTCACCCTGATCGTCCCGACGGTTTCAATAATGAAGGGCCTAGGAATTGTCTGGGCCGGTCTTAATTCCCTGGATCAGATCAGAATTTACAACCTTGTAAAAACAAAAAACCCTAACGATAAAATCATTAGGGTTTCTATTTTACCTCATTTAACCTTTTACTCACTAAACATTAAAAAGTTCCGTAAGTTTTCAACAAAGGGTACGGTCAAACACAAGTTGTCTCGTGAGTTCCCCCATTGTTCCCACTCTCCGTCTCGGTCGATTGAGAAGTGAGTTTTACTTCCGTCTCTAAGTTTTAACCATCCAGTTACCTCTTTTCCTTTTTTACCCCAAACCAATTTTTTGGTCTTGATAGGGTTTAGTGTCGTTGTTACCATTGTTGTAAGTTTTGTTTTGTGGTATAAAGATAATACTTTTTTAATTCCCGCCAAATTTTTTTAAAAATATTTTTTTCTTGAGAAGACGCGTCGGAAAATAATGAGTGGCTCCGAGCCGTACATTATTCCAACAGCACAACCAGGATTGTTCCAGAATAAAACCAGCATAAAAAAAGGGTACCATTTCTGATACCCCGTTCTCTAACCAAAACCTATAAACACTAAACAAGCTCCTTTTCTTCCATATACTTCATTACCCCTTCACCTTCACTTCTACATTCTTCTTCACCATAAAAACCCCAACAACTATCTACCAACTCTTTGTGTTCGTGTCCTTGGTCACAAGTCGTTACTTCATATATCTTGTAACCATAAACATCACCAGTAAGATATTGGTCGTAAGTTTCAACTTCACCTTTTAACACTTTCTCAACATCACAACCTTCACTACACTCTTTCTTCACTTTGTCTTTGGATACATATATCCAACCTATTTGTCCACTATCCCACTGACAACCGAAAGGACTTGTGGATATTGTTATTCCACTGTGGTCGTATAGATACAAAGGTAAGATAGTGTGAACATTCTCTTTTTCGATTATGTCCTCTTTCATTTCATCCCAACCATCGTAGTTACTTGAACAGTAGTCGTTTTCATCACCTAAGTCGTACCTTCTGTGGAAACATACCATTGTTCCTAAGTTATCCCACTCTCTTGGAGATTCGGGATTCATGTCTTGTTCGATTTCAAGTTCGTACTTTTTCATAACATTTATGTGTTTGTTTATACAAATATAATCATTATATAAAATGTAGCCAAAAAAGTTATGACATTTTTTTTAATTTTTTTTTTCACCATGCACCGTCGAGTCGTCAGAATAATGTACGGCCTGTAATACCCATAAACATGTAATACGAGCCACTCATTAAGCAGCGCATCCTGCTTTTTTCTGTAATACGGAGCCATTCATAATTCACCCTGATCTGCGCATGCGCTGTGGATTCTAAAATGTGCGCAATGAAAACCCTAAAATATGCGCAATAAAAAACCCCCGATTTCTCGAGGGTCTTTTCACCTATGAAAAACGAACCAACCAGCTATAAACCATTAAACAAGGGAAGTAGTACAAAGATTGTTAACCACATCCAAAAAGTTACGAGTGCAAAACTTAAGTACATATCCCAAAACTCTTTTCTATCATTCTTCCAAAGGTCTACACTGCCTTTCCACACATCAACGAAGATATTCATAAACTCTTTCATATTACCATTCGTTATTGTTGTAACTATTAAACCTATTGTATGACATTCTTTCTTTCGGTTGAAAGTTAGAACTTCTACTTTTGTATTGTTGGTAAGAACTCTCCAACCTTTCTTCTAAGCTTGGTGTCTCCCAGTCGCAGTCTTGGTATTCACCTCTTTTTGCATCTTGAGCCAGTCTTAAAACGGTCTGAAGTTCCTCCTCAACATTTATGTAACTCTCATTTCCTTTGAAGCATATCTTGGTCGAAAACCTTCTATTGGTTTTGTCAAACACTTGGTAGATACTTTCAACATTATCAAGATTCACCAGTGTAGGTCTGTCTGTTCCGTAGTATGTAAGTTTGATTAACATATTATTTAAGTTTTTTGATTAAGATTCTGAAAAACCTTTCAAAAGGTGTTTCGTTGATTACTTTTGCAACTCCGATTGGTCGGATACCACAACTTGGATTTCCTTGATAGTATTTTGTTGGTTCGATATAACCACCACCAACATTGAACTCTTTAGCCCACTCGTTGTAACTTACTCTGTGTTTGTACTTACTTGGTTTAACATTTAGTTTTTCCATATCATTTATTTATTTGTTTCTACAAATGTATAATATAGTTTTCATTCCACCAAAAATATTTTCACTTTTTTTCGCGATATTTTTTTCACCGTGATCTGGTTTGAATAGTGACAGGCTCTGGGCCGTTCATTATTTAAAATAATTTACAAGATTGTAAATTCTAATTTTTTTTCAAAATGTGTTATTTCTAAGAATATTTTTTTGTCTCTATCCTTAGATATGTGGTAATAATTCGTCTCTATATGTAGGAACTACTTATTCACCTAAAACAAAAATGTTATGACAAAAGGTTTTTACTTTCCAATCGAAGAACAATCAGAAAAGAGTTTTACTTACGAAGAGTACAATGACATCTATGACTTTGGGGATAGATACGATAAGGAGGATAGGGAGGATGAGTTTTGGGAGTGGGTTTTCTCGGGTTCAACCGAGTAACCCGTTCCACAAAAAATCAGGAAGCATCTTCGAGAAAAATGAGTGGCTTACGAGCCATTCCTTTTTTCAGCTGCGGATCCTGCTTTTTTTTCAGATTCAGGCCTTTCATTATTCACCTGAACCCCGGACGGGAAATCTGTGGACATAAAAAAAGGTCAGATAAAACTGACCTTACTTCGACACATATCTCTACTCTGTTGTTTCTTCTTATCGGGAACAACTTTATTTCGGAACCTACCATCGTACATTCCCTGACTGATTTGCTCAGTTCTCTTTCGACCTCTTTGTAAACTTCGTAGTTCTTTACTTACATCTATTCTCATATCATTATTGTTTTGTATGACAAAGATATAAATATAATTCCATTATACAAAACTTTTTTTTTCACCGTCGTCGAGACAGGGTAAATAATGTTCGGCTCTGTAATACAGGCCATTCATTTTTCACCGGTGATCAGATCATGATCATCCTGAATTTCACTGGTTTTACATGTATTACCGAATTGATTTGCATTGTATTAGGTGGCGAGCCGTTCTTTATTCACCTGAACCTTGAGCTCAAAATTTCTTGGACAAAAAAAACCCCGATGTGGAAACATCAGGGAGTTTTTATTTAACACCTATAAGAAACTATTACCTACCGACCATTTTTCTACCAACCATTTTGAAAGTTTCGGAGATAACTTGACCGATTATTAAAAGAACACATGAGTAGAACATTACTACACAAAGTGACCAAAACACCATTAACATTTGTTCGTGAAGTGGTGAGTTTAAGAAAACATTTAGAAAGTTTTTCATTTGTTTTAGATTTAGAAAGTTTGTGGATAAGGTTTACCATTGATATTTCTTAACATTCTGTTGTAACACTTCCTATACTCATTGTATATTCCGTTTGGAAAGTCGGTGAACTTGTCATTCCATTTGAACGTCCAAACCAACCTGCCGATTACAACGGGAGTAAAGATGAACACTACTATTAGTGTTTGAGCGATGAACTTAAAGATGTACTTCATTTCGTTTTTGTGTTTAGGTGAATGAATACACAAATATAATACTATTTTCGTTATACTTCCAAATTTATTTTTCTCATTTAACAATTTTTTTTTGAATTTTTTTTCACCGTGAACCCGACAGGTGGAATAATGAAGGGCCTGGTGTTGTATGTAAAGTCTGGGCCTGTCATTATTCGGGAAGGAAAAAAGATCTTCCAAATTTTTTTTAAACTTTTTTTTCTGTGTGTGTTGTGAGGGCCGTTCATTATTTAAAATAATTTACAAGATTGTAAATTCTAATTTTTTTATTTTTTTCTCATTATTGGGGGCCGTTCATTATACTTCTAGGACCTCAGGAAATTTCGGGAGATGGTTTAAAAATCTGGGCTGGTCATTATTCAAAAAAATTTACAAGATTGTAAATTGTGTGGACATAAAAAAAGGTCGGACAAAATCCGACCTCTTTAAACACATCAACCCAAAACGACTTAACTTTTTTCGTACTTCGGTAGTTCCAACCCCGATACATACTCCATTACTTTCAGTAACAAAGGTAGTACCTTATCCCCTATCACTTGGTTTACTTCCTCTATCATTTCCTCATCTTCGATTACTTCACCCGTTTGGTCATGATACATATCACATATCATTTCGGTAAACTCGGACTGACTCATCTCTTCGATAAGGTTTGATAACTTCTCATTAACTACATCATTTACGATTGACTTAACCATTTCTTTGTTCATAAGTGTTATTTTTTTGTTGAACTCAAAATTATACATTTATTTTCATTCCACCAAAAAATAATTTATTTTTTTTTAAAATAATTTTGATGGGACATCTGACGGGGAAAAATAATGAAGGGCCCAGTTCGTGTATGACAAAAATGTCTGGGCCTGTCATTATTCAAAAAAAATAACAAGGTTGTCATTTTATATTTTCTTGTAATACCAGGCCTGTCATTATTCGAAAAAATTACAAGGTTGTAAATTTTTATTTTTTTTCATCTTCTTGTAATACCAGGCCCTTCATTATTCGAAAAAAATCTTGATGGTGATGTAAGGTTACACTTGGTTAAAATTTTGTTAAGGGTCGGAGCCGTTCACTATTCGAGATGGGACGAAGATGAAAAATCTTGGACAAAAAAAATCCCGACCTTTCAGTCGGGACTTGGTTTTCAAGGATAAGGGTTTTACCCCTTAACTATTTCGTACCTCTCTCCACCTATTGATAGTTCAAGGATATTTGAGAGTTCGGGTGTGATAGGTTTTACTTCTCTATCCAACCCTTGTTTTTCGTTTGAACTTTCTCTATCACTTATCCACTTCTCAAACAAGGTCTTGTCTATTGAGTTCCCTTGATATTCGTAGGTAGTAGTACCTTTGATTTCGGGAAACCACTCTACCATTAGGTAGAACTTACTTTCGGTTTCGGTGTCGGTAAGTAAGGACTTACTTATGTGTCTCTTACCCTTTGGACTTTCCACCTCAAAGGTGTTCGGGTCTTTACCCTCTTTTTCAAGGTTACCCTTTACCCTTTTTTCGTAGTCGGTTACAAGTCGGTAGGTCTTGTTTGATACCTTAAAGATTTCCTTGTAGTAAGGATTAACCTCTTTGGTGTCTTTGGTCTTTTGTAGGACTTCTCTATAAAGAGTTTTCATTTTAAGACCTACAAAGGTGTTAGGGTTTAACTCCTCTTGTTTTTTGATAACTTCCATTACTTCATTGATAGTTACCTTGTGTACTCCATTAACATTTTTCATAACATTGATTTTTTTAGGTGAATGTTTAAATCGTTCACAAATATAATCATTTTCTAATTCCCAACAAATTTATTTTAATTTTTCTAAAACTTTTTTTTTGTTTTAACATAATCTTCACAGACGACCACCCTGATCCGGTTTGAATAAAGACAGGCCCATACCCCCCATAACTAATTGATACTCACCCCCTTATCCCCTATATACCCCTCCCCCCTCCCGTATCCCCCCTTATATACCCCCTTTTTAGTAGGTCTAATAGGGGGGACAATG
>JACCDG010311186.1_pt1 | contig 13554 bp, 15 predicted proteins | sample 7442471 | NCBI WGS metagenome assembly JACCDG01 (sample SAMN15323444, study PRJNA562643) | freshwater metagenome | isolation source: river surface water | place: USA:Blue River Watershed | collected 2017-08-17 | reverse complement strand
GCCGCACATCGCGACACTGACGCCCGGCGGCCGGTTTCGTTAGGGGGCGGGTTGCGATGCGGGGGCGTCGCCAGCGAGTAGCCGCTCGATTGCCTTGGCGATCGCCTCTTTGATTGCGGAGTTTTCGCCGGCGAGAATCGCCTTGCGTGCTTCGTCGCTCGGTCCTTCGCCGGTTCCTACGCCGGTCGCATTCAGCCCGACGCGGCCCGATACGCCGAGCATTCGGGCGCGAGCGACGTACAGGATTCCTGCGCTGACCTCGACGCCCGGCTCGATGACCTGCCCGTCGATGCTTGCTGCCATCGTCTGCCATTCGGCTTGATCGAGCGTGCTGTTCGCCACCTTTTCCATGACGCGCCCGAACTCTTTCGGCATCGCGCCCAGACCGTTGCACCCGCTATTTGCCGCCAGCATCACCACGAGGCCGAGAAGGATTGCCACGCTTCGCATGTTTCGTCCCTTTTAGTGATTCAGCGATCGCCTTGATTTCGGCGGCTCGCATTCCGCGTTTCTTCCGCTGCGACGATCGCAACGGATTGAAGTCGTCAACCGTCACATCTTTTGCGCCGAGCATCTTCGCGATGACCGCAAGCTCCCACGCGACGAGCGCCGAATCGTGCTTTGCTCGCCCGCGTTCCATGTCCGCCAGTTCGCGGAGCGTGAACCCGGCCGGGTCTACGCCGACGATGCCGGCGAGTTCGTATCCGGCACGCCAACAATCGAAGTCCGCATCGATGCGAGAGCTTTCGCGAGAGCGAGCGTTCGCGTCTTTGTCGCGGCTTCGAACAGGGGCTTCGCGTCCGGCTCGCTCATCCGGTGGAAAAAATCCCCGAGTTCCCCCGCAAACGCATCGCGCAGCGCGGGGTAATCCGCTGGGTCGAACGTCTCGACGAACTTCGCGGCGTCAAGCGAATGTTGCCCGGCGACGAGCGACCCGCAAATCTCGACGATCGCAAGCGGGTCGTCGCCGATCACCATGAGGAGCGGCGGGCTTCCGGCGAAAGGTCGGCCCAGGTTGTGCCCGGTTTCCGCCTTGACCCGCTTCATTGACCCGAACGTCAGGGACAGCGTGAAGCTGCGTTGCTTCGAATCTACGAACGTATGCACGATCGATGCTCCTGTTGGGTTGTGGTGTCTGGCTCGCTAGCGTTATGCGGTCGTGCCGGTGTTCTTGATGTCGATCGTCATTACGCTCGTCGATGTCGAGTAGCCGATGATCGACAGCCGTCGCCCGCTCGTTACGTCGGCACTCGGAGCGATAGCGCCCGCCGCGTTGCTGGCGCAAACGATCTTGCCAGCGCCCCCAAACGTCGTGCCGCCGAACGTGAGCGATCCGCTCGTCTGGTACGAGACGACCTGCCCGGCGGCTGCGTCGTTGAGCGCAATGCCGATCACCGTCGCCTCTTCGGCTGTCCCGTCGCTCTGCGCTTTGTACGCCTTGCTGTCGGACGCCTTTTTGTAGAGCGCCATACCCGCCGTGATCGCCTCACCGGCGAGCAGCGTATTTCGTGCGGCAGTCGTCGGAACGACGTTCGCCGCTGTCACTGTGAAATCAGCCACGATGCACCTTGCCCTTTCAGCGCGTCAGACGCGCGGAGAATTTCAAGTCGTTAGAGAACCGCCGACACCGTGAACTCGACGCTCACGGTCGAAGCGTCTTCCATCGGCTGCGCCACGTTGCACGCCTTGACGTACCCGGTCGCCTCCAAGATCGTGTTGCCGGCGTCGTCTTCAACGCGAACCGTGTCTTCGGAGTTCGTGTTGTATGCCGTCTGGATCGCGGTGAAGTTCGCATCGGTCGGGTCGTAGATCATCTCCCAACTGATCGCGAGTTCCTTGAGCGTTGTGCGCTGCGCCCGGATGCCGTCATTGCCGCGCTTCGTGACATCGGTCTGCGCCTTGTCGCGCGTCACATCGACGTTGCGGCAGTTCGTCAACTCCGTGCTGTTGAAATACAGCTTGCAATCCATACCCAGTGATTCGGCCATGATTCAGCCCTCGTTATTCGTTGACCATGTAGGTCACGTTCATTGCAGTTGCGAGCACGTTCAAATTGCGAAGTAGCTCCGCGTCGAACGTCGGCGCGAGCGTGATGCCAACGAGGCTCGCGCTCACATCATCGAGTCGCTTGTTCACTTCCAAGGCGTCCGTGATTCGTCCCACCAGGTCCATGACGGCATCCGCCGCCGCTACTGCCGCTTCGGTGTCGTCGTTGCGCACGCGCTGGCGCACGCCGATATCGACCTGAATCGTCTTGCGCCACCCGGCGCGGCTGTCTCGCTCGAACACGATCGCGACAGGAACCACGTCGATGCGTGCCGTGTCGAGTTCCTTCGGCGTCACGATGTCCGGCACCCACGAGCGCCCGACTTCTCGCGCCAGCGCCGCGGCGAGCACCGATCGAACCTTGTCGGCCACGTTGACGAGTGTCGAACTCATACGCTCACCTGCTTCGCGTGAACGCGGATCGTGGCGCGGTCCGAGTCGCAATATCGCCAGCAATCAAGCCCAGGCTCGGGCAGCACGTCGTACACCACGCCCGCGTGCGTGATCGTGTCGCCGATCTTTGGGAGCACTGTCACGCCTCCGACAATCAAGTCTGCCGCAGTGATGATGAACTCGGCGCTCTCGACGCGGATCGGAAAGCCGTTGGCATCCTCGCGCGGTTGATTCGTGATCGCCGGCGTCGCGGGCAGTTCGACCGAGTCGCTGCCGCGCGTGTAAGTGACGGTCGTCGTCATGTGTGTGCGTCGCTGGCTGCGAAGCCATGCAAGCCCGGTTGTCAGCATGTTTGCCATTAGCTGATCCCCGTATCGAGCACGATGTAATCGGTCAGGTACGTCGCATCCGCGGCGTCGCCGAGCGTTGTTCCGTCAATCGCGTTTGGGTTGCGCTTCAGGCCGATCGGGCGTTGCCGCTTCACGTTGGCCTTGTAGCGCACCGTCGCCCCGCTATCGACAGTCGCGTTGTACGGTCCGATCAAGGCATCATCGATGACAAGCGGGCGGCTCGAATCAATCACGAGAATCGCGGCGCGGTTGTCTGTGGTCCACGGGTAGTAGTTGTTGATGCGAGTCATGCCGACAATCAACAACTGGCCCGGCAGAACCGCACTCAGCGACTCGACTCGAATGCCCGCCTTCGTGTACGTCTCGTAAGGTTCGAACCAGCATCCATCGATTAGCGTTTCCGTGACGCGCCCCGCGATCCGCATGTCGCTCGCCCAGCCCGCGACCGTTGATCGCCCGTTGCCCTGAATCTCCGTGTCGCGGAATTTGGCGTGCTGAATCGTGCCGGTCCCGTTCGTCGAGAGGTTCACGCCGTACTCAAGGTTGCCGTTGAAATAGCAATCCTCGATCTTCAACAATCCGATGACCATGCCGTCGCCAGCATCAACGCGAAGTCCGTCGTTGACGCTCTCGGATGCGTAGACGTTCCGCAGTTCGAACGATTCACCGCTTGCCGTCTGGGGGAAATAAATGCCGTGCTGTTTCGCTCGGCTGACCGTCACGTTTTCGACGCTCGACGCCTTGCCCATGAGGCCGATCTCGACGCCGCCGCCGAGATAGAGCGAATCGTTTGACGAGCGAATCTGCAAGTCACTCAGGCGGCTCGCGTAGCCGTTCGCCCCCGCGCCGACCTTGATCGCGTAATTGCCCGCGCCCGTCCATCGCAGGATCGTCGCGTCACCGCTGCCCTGTAGCCACTGGCGATCGCCGATCTCAATTTGCGTGTCGATCGTGAACGTGCCCGGCCCGAGCTTGCAATAGCCGGTCGAGTCGAGAGCATCCTGAATCTGCGCCGCAGTGAGCGGATTCGACGCACTTTCTGGGATCGGCGAAAACGGAGAGTGGATCGCGATACACTCGGTCGCCGCAGACGACGCGATTCCGGCCGAGTAGCCGAACCCGTTGGCGGTCTGCGTCGCCGTCACCCGCTGGTTGCCAGCATCCCAGTAGAGCCGCGTGAGGTACGAGTACGCCTCGCCGGTCGTCTTCGCGACACGGTATGCCCCATAGAGCGGCATTTCGGTAATGCGACCCGTGAGCGTGTCATTGATCGGGATGAGCACCGAATCACCGGCCGGGACAACGTCACCGCCGCTCAGGTCCGTCACCGCCACATATTGCAGTGATGATCCGGTGTCTCGGAATTCTGCGACCGCACTCATCGCGCACCCCCACGATGCCCGCGCGGGTTCGTGAGCATTTCGCGGAGTTGCGGCCCAACACCGGGCGACAAGAGCATCGCAGACGCGCCGGCGTATCGACCATCCGAACGCCGAGCCGGTGAAGTTGCGGCAACGCGGAAGTCGCCACCCGCCGCATCGATGAACTGCGGATCGCCGGTTGTCTCATCCTGCGAGAAGTACGTGAGCACGCTCGCCCCTGAGAGGTTCCCGCCCGTGTTGTTGTGATAATGGTTGTACCGCGGCATAAAGATCAAAGCCGTCCCGGTCGTCGGCTTGATGCCCGCATCGTCATTGTTCGAGATGATGTTCCACGAGATATCGACCGTTCCGCCGCCGTCGTCATTCGTGAGCCGAACGCCCGAGCCGCCGTTGTCGTTGATCGTGCATCGCGTAATCGTCGTGCCGATGTTGCCCGCCGTGCCCGAGACAAGTTCGACGCCATGCGAACTCATGCCCGAGATGACACAATCGACGATCGACGGTCCGTAGAGCTGCGAACTTGCGCGAACGCCGATGCCGGTGCAATTCCGAATGACCGAATCGACCACGTTCCCGTAGCACTCAAAACCGCCGCCCGATGTGTTGCTGATCGCCGAGCACCGAATCACGCTGCAATTGCCAGTCAGCATCCGAGCGCCATATCCAGCGTTCGCTTGGAAGTTGCACCCGATCGCGGTGATTCCGACGCTGCTCGCATTCGTGAATGAAAGCGGGTTGCCGTTGAAGTTTCGGAAGTCCAGATTCGCAAACCAAATATTCGACCGCGCACCGCCCGAGTCGTTGAAGCCGGTCGTCGCCGACCCGCCCCCGGAGATGTAGCCGATGCTGCCGTCAATCACGCCGGTCGATGGATTGCCGCCGACGATGAACGTCGGATTCGTCGCCGTTCCGCCGAGTGTGCCGGGCACCGCAGTTGCCGCCGCCACGAATGGCGATCCAGACGATCCGGTCACGACGAGGATGTCACCCGCCGCCGTGCAAAGCGCCAGCCCCGCTGACAGCGTTGCCTTGCGCAGCGCGTAAGACGTGCCCGCGTTTCCGTCGTTTCCGCCGAATCCAACGTAGTACGTCGCCACGCCTCACCGCCTTAGACGTTCGGGCCGACCTGTGCGGAAGGAATCACGCTCACCATCGTTGCGCCAGCGTTCATCAACACGACGCTCGCATTGTTCGCGGCGATCAACACACGCTCGCCGGGTTCAAGAGGCACCTTGCCGCGTGCCTCGGAGAAGTCGCCAGCGAGCGAGATTTCATCCTCGACGTGCTGCGCTGTGAACACGTAAAGCGTCGAAGACACAGGATCGCCCGCCGCCGTTTTCCCGCGATGCCAGAACTCATAGGCTCGCTCTGGATCGAGCGTGAGCGTTTCGCCGAGTGTGCTGGATGCGACGAGCATCGGCTCGGATGCCTTGTGCTCTGTGAATGCAATCGCCATTCGTCACCACTCCAAGGCACGCGCCGCCGAGACTCACGCCCCGGCGGCGAGCCAGACCCATCGCAACCGAACTACGCCACCGGCAGGCAGAGGATGAAGATTTCCGCCGACGCCGCGGCCGAGAACGTCGCCGCGATTGCAGCGCCGCTCGGAATCAGCTTCGCGGCTTCCACGATCGTTGCGAAGTTGACGTACGCCGCTGTCGTCGTGCCCTTCGCCAATGCGCCGGTGAACGCCGTTGACCCGTGTTTGAGCGTCACGTTTGCGGCGCTCGTGTCTTTCGAGATCAACCAGGCGTTGCACACGAGCGCCTTGCACGGAGCAGCCGCCATAACAACTTCGTCTTCTGCACCGCCCGCCGTGCACAGGGCGCGGATGATGAACGGCACGCCCGCTTCGAGATCGGCGATCGTCGGCAGGTCGTTGATGTGGACCGTGCGCGGCCCATTCAGCTTGACGCGAACGGTCGAATCCGAAGCGCCAGCCGCCTTGACGGCCACGCCCATAGCGACGTTCGTCGTCGTTTTGTCGGCTTCGTTGGCCGAGTCATCCCAGAACACCGACGCGCCTTCCGCGATCGCGAGCGATGCCTGTTTGGTAACGTCGAACACGCCCTCGTCGTAAACCGCTCCGAGAGCGTTCGCGGCGATGTCCGAAACGGCGATGAAGCAGCGATTCGCAATGACGACAACGTCGCCGGCACTCTTCGCCGCTGCCGGCGTATGGTCGATTGCGCGACCTTCTGCGATGTAAGTTGCCTGAGGCATTGTTGATTTCCTTTGGTTCGAAACGCGCGGCGCGAATGACGCGCCGCGCTATATGAATTCGACCGCTCACGCGAGCGAATCGGTTGGTTACGCCTCGCCCTTGCGAGCCACGCCGGCGCGGTAATCCATCTTGGCCACGCCGAAGTCGAAGTAGCCGCGCATCTGAATCCCGAGCGTCGAGAAGTCGGCTTCCGCCGTCTCGATCGTCGGAGCCTGCACGCCATTCAGGAACGCGACATCGATGACCGCGAGATCGTTCGGGTCAGCGATGATGTACCACTTCTTCGTCGAGTAGCCCGAGATCGACGCCGTCGAGAGGTACGGCGTGACGACCGGCTCGTAACGACCTTCGAAGCGGTTCGCGGTCGGTTCCTTCGTGCTCGCGGTCGTGTTGCGAATCTCGCGAGCAATGAACAACTCCTCAGCCGTGCCGCCGAGTTCGGTCGGCACAACCAGGAATTTCGGCATCGCGCCGAGCGGGTTCGAATTCGCGTCCGTCTGCTTCATAAACGACGTGACAGCCGAGTCGAGAGCCGCATACCCGAGAGCCGTCGTCGAACCGTCGGCGTAGTTGCCGTTGCCGGTCGTGAAGAAACTCGCGTTGTCCATGAACTCGGTCCAGAACTCGACATTCAGACGCAGGGCCGCGTTGCGACCGAGCAGCAACGGCGCACTCGACAGCAAGCCGAGATCGTCGTTGATGATGTCCTGCCGAGTCAGACCGAGCCGCTGCGCGAACGTGTCAGCCTGATTGTTGAACACTTGATCGCCGAGCGCACCCATCGGGATTTCGCCGCCGGGACCGACCTTGGCGAAGCCGTTGCTCGCCGTCAGCCGCACGCTCGAAGTCTGCTTGAAGTCCTTGACGTTCGAGATGCGGGCGATCTTGCGCCACTCCTGCCCGACCGCGAGATACGCCTGAAGCGCGAACTTGTTCTGCACGTTCGCGAGCACGTTCGAGATGTTGTTCGTTGAAAAGCCGCTCGCCTTGACCATGCCCGGCGTCTGATGGGCGAACGCATACGCGAGCACGTCGCGCAGGTTCGTCACCGACAGACGACGCGGAGCGTTCGGCATCCCATTGATCTCAGCCGCCTCGATGAGCAGGTCATTCAGCGACACCGAGCCGCGGCGATACGTGCGGTCGGCAGCTTCGAGCGTCTGCACGTCAAACTGCTTCTCGCGATCGCGAAGACCCAGCTCGCGGCAGACGGCCGCTTCCATGACCGGATATCGGGCCGCCCCCTCGATCGTCTGCGGAGCATGGATCGCCGGCGTCGGTCGCGCGTTGCGGGTCGCATTCAGCCGATCGGCCTTCGCCGCGGCATCTCGAGCGCGGAGCACTTCCAACTCGGTCCGCTCGGCCGACCAGCCTTCGCCGATCGCCTTGACCGCGAGATCGTCGTTGTCGCCGCAAAGCGACTTGATTGCCTTCTGCCGCGACACTTCAGCCGCGCCGCTCGCGCGCAGACCGTTCGTCGCATCGTCGGCGTTCTCGGTCGGTGCGGGCACGACCTTAGGCGTGCCGGTCGCCTTCACCTGCTCAGCGTCAAACGCCGCCTGCAGCGCCTCAGTCTGCGACTCGTCGAGCGTTGCCGGGTCAAAGTTGCGCGCACGCAACCAATCATGGAATTCCTTCATGGCCGATCCTTTCGCGGCATTCGCCGCAATACGCGCCGCTGTCGAGCCGTCGGCCCCGAGCGCGACAAAAGACACTTCGCCGAGCGACCCCTGTCGCACGACCCATAGCGGCCCGGTGAACGTCTTTCCGTTGACCGTGACCTTCGCTTTGTCTTCGATGAATTCGGACTTGTCGGGACGGACGCCGACGCTCGCTTGCCACTCGTAGCCGCGTTTCGCGTGCGACATGACGAGTCCGGCCGGCGTCTCGGGGTTCTCAACGTCGCCCGTGATGATGCCAGCCAAATTGACCTTGCGGTCGGTAATCTCGATGTCCGTCGCTTGCCCGACCAGATTGCCCGACCAGTGATCGAGCAGGATCGGGATTCGCTTCGCACTGGCTTTCAGGCCCGACAGGTCGATGACCGACGGGTACGGCCAGTAATAGCCGACGCGGATCATGCCGCCGTTGTAGGCGTTGATGCGGAACGTCGGCGACTTCGGCGATTCGCCTTCCGCCGCGGCGTGAATCTCGATCGACGCGGAAGCCGTTAGCTCCATCGCGCCGGATCGCTCGCCCTGTTTCGGCACGCGCTTACTCCGCGGAATCGGCATCGGTCGCCCCCTCGTTTTCCGGTTGTGTGTCGTCGTTGTTCGGGTCCGTTGGATCGGAGTCGCCCGCGCCCGGTTGAATCTGGTATGGGTGAGCAATCCCGAGCGAGTTGCACGTCTGCACTTCAACGGCGAGTTGCTGGATCGCGTCAAACCAGTCTTCGCCGCTCTGCTCCATGTACACCTGAGCGAGCGTTGCAAATCCACCCTTCAGCGCCATGTTCGCCGCGCTGGCAACCTTCACCGGGTCAACGTGCGGGCGGGAATCCCACGACCACGAATGCGGAATCACTTCGAGTGCATCGACGCCGAGCGGCAGATAGCCGGGAATCTCGCGAGCCTCGGCAATCCACGCCTCGAAGATGCGTGTCAGAATCGGCTCTTCGACCATCACGCGGTCAATGTCGATCGACGACCCGTAGTTGCGATCTTCCATGCGCGACGCCGAGAAGCTCGTTCGCGAGAAGTCGCCAGCCGCGACCGAGTACGTCATGCACATCGGACGGCCCATCATCCCGACGTTCGCCGAGTGAAAGTCGCGGAACGTCGCCGACGGCTGCTCGGGCTTCGCCTGTTGCGGGGCAGAACCCTTCGGCACAGTCGAGAGAAGCATCCGCTCAAGCTGCAACGTGTCGAACGGCGGAAGGTCGCTCTCAGCCGCCGCCGTCGCGTCCGTCTCGATGAACACCGAGATGAGCGCGATCAACTCAGCCGCGCTCAGCGTTGCGGTCGAATACCGCCGCAAGTGAGCGCCGAGCGACAGGGAAGCGACGAACTCGCACACGCCGCGATGTTGCTCGGGCCGCTCGTGCGAGTACCAATGGAGCACATACTCAGCCGGAACGTCGGCGTATTGCGTCACCGCGAATGCCACGCTCGCGCCCGGATGGTCGCGCAGGATCGTGTATGAGACGGGATTGTCGTACTCGTCGAGCCGAACGCCGTCGATGTAGAGCGGATCGACGCCGAGCGTACCAGGATCGGCGATGCGATCGCACTCTAAGAGCGACAGGTCCAGCTTGACCGGCGAGCGCAGCTTCGGATTCGTCCGCATGATCGCGAACGCTTCGCCGTCCACCGCTCGCGCCTTGCGTGCCGTCCAGAGTTTCTGGGTGAGGTTGACGCGCTTCGCCCACGCGCCAAACTCACGCTCCAGAAACTGCGCCACGGCTCGATTGCCCGGCAACTTGACCTGCAGCGCCGGGCCGGTCCCGATCGTGTCATTGACGAGCGTGCGAACAATGCCCGCCAGCGTCGGGTTATTCCCGACCTCATAGCGAGCACGGTTGCGAATGATGCGACGGACGCCAGCCGAGTTTGCCGCGTCGGCACTCAGCCCGTCCGCCATGCCCCAATGTCGCTGATTCTCCGGCGTCGTCTGCGCGGCGTCGTATCGCGCCTTGATGAGCGACGCCATGCGAGCGAGCATCGCGTTATCGCGACCCTGCCGCGCCGGCTTCGCACTGGCGAGCCAGTTCATCGGATTCATTCGCGATAGCAGGCTCGTCGCCATTTACGCCCCACCTGCGCCCGGCGGCACAATCTGGCTAAACCGAATGCCTCGGCTCGGGTTCGCTACGCCTGTTTGGGAAGCGGCGAATTTCGCCGCGGCGATTTGGTCGGGGATTGAATGCTGCTCGATCGTCGCTTCGTCACCTTCGACCTTGCGCGGGCCGACGGAGTTATCGAGCACGGCTTGCGTCACATCGCTACTCGTTGCTGGCATCGGTCAGCCTCCGCAAAAAACGCTGTGCCGTGGATCGTTTGTTTTTCCGGCGCGACAGCGACGAACGCGACGTAGGAGTTGGGGCTGTCCCTGTACCCCAGCAGCGGCACGCTCTCACGGCTCACGCGACCCTTTCGGGCGTCCGCCGGTCGAAGCAAACGTGTACACCCCAACCATACCTATGCGATCTAGCGAATTGCAACATGGATAGGCGCGGTAGAGATGCAATGTCCCGTAGACGAGACGGATTACGAAAGTTCAATGCGTTCGATCGTCCAAAGTGGATGCCCGCAATGGCGACAGTCGAAGCGCCGACGGGTTTCGCCGGTCGTCAGGCGCTTCGTCCAACCGTGCACGAAGTCTCTGCATCCGCACTTGCGGCAGACGAACTCCCGCGCCCGTTTTGACCGGGCGGGCCGGGCGGGCGGGATGTCGCGCGGATCGTTTATTGCTGACCCTTTCGCGCTCGCGCGTGCTCGTATTGCGGCGTGTCTGGGAACTGCATCGCCGCATTGCCCGGCCCAGAAACGAACGCACATAGCACCGACCGCTCAATCTGAATGAGCGTTGTTCCGACAGGGAACCGGACGCCGTAGGTACCCGTCACCCGTCCATTGGCGTCGTGCAATTCCATCGTGAGTGTGACTTCGTGGGTTGTCTTTGGCTGCTCGATCATCTTCGCTCCCTGTTCTTGGCTTTGTTCCATGCGTCCCTCAAATGGCGCGTATCTTTGACGGCGATCGACGAGTACCCCGGCATCGCGACGCCCTGCATCGACGCCGCTACGGTCGCGCCGACCACGCAATCCCACCAATGGTTCTCCGCGTTCGGCTTCATCACCCATTCGGTGAGCTTGCGATTGCGGCCCTCGGTCGCGTGCGGCGTCTCTGAGTGCATGTGATCGGCGAAGTTGCGATGATGTTCCGGCGACGCGCGATAGAGCGCCATCGTGCCACGATCGCCGACCGCGGCCCGCAACTTCTCCGCAACGACCGTCTTCCACCAGTTTGTATCGAACGTGATATGCCGAACCGTCTTACCCTGTTGCCCGAGCGAGTATCGCCAGTTCAACCCGACTCGCTCGCCGTCACGAAGCGGCCACTCTGACATCGGCGTCTGCTTCGCAGAGATGCCGCGCCCGTGCGACGGAGTCAGGAAGTTCGGCGCGTTTGTTGATCGTGCGAACTCATAGACGAGTTCGGACTTGTCACCCCACCCGGCATCGACAAGGCACCGCTCGACCGACATCGTTCCGCCGTTCGCCGCGACATACGCCCGCGTGCGAATCCGATTGATGAGCGAAGTCAGCCCCGCCCAAATCATGCCGTTCGGCCCGGACCCAGACGGCGCGATCGTCGCCAGTGTTCGCCGCGGCGCACGAGCAACGATCGGACCTGGCGGCTGCTCAGGCTCGGTCCCGTAGTCGATGATCCAGCCGGTAAAGTCTTCGGCCCACGCGAGCACTGCGTAATAGAGAATCAGCCCTTGCACGTCTACGAATGCCGTGAGCCGCGTCGCGCCGACCGGGACAATGCCGCGATCGTAGGCACTCACCTTCGCCGCGATGATCTCTGGATCAAGCCCGTCGTCGCCGCCACGCTCTGAAAGCGGCTCGTTCTGATACTCGGCAAAGAATGCGTGATCCTGCCGCGCGAGCCGGATGTTGTAGGCCGACTGGATCGCCGACAGTTCACTCGGCTCGTGTCGCTCAGGCCATGCGACCTCAGCGCCGGCGTCCATCGCATCCCGGTTCGCCGCGTAGAACGCGAACGCCCCATGCGGAACCGCATCCGACCCGGCTGCTTTCGCGGATCGCCATAGATCGCAGTATGTCTCCCACAGGTCGGCGCGGTCCGGCCAGCGGTAGACCATCTTCGTCCGCTCGCCCTGCCATTGCGGGTTGATGTCACGCTGCAACAGGCGATCGGCCATGTCGCCTTGCCGCACGACCGTGAGCGCGGCGAGTGCCGCGATCGACTTCCCTGGCCCAGCCAGACCGAGCACCGCGCCATTGATCGTGCGTTCCCGTGTCGCGCACTGGCTCGGCGACCATGCCGACTCCTCCGTCTGCGGATCGTCGATGAGAACGATGTCCGGTCGGATCGTTCCGCCGGCGGGCGTCTTCGCTTTTGCCCCGCGCACCGCGCCCGTGATACTGGCCGCTCGGATGATTGCCCCCGCCGCCTTCGATCCCTTGACCGTGGGAAGACGGATCTCGGTTGCCGATATCGAAATGCGTGTCGGCTCGCCGCGGCAGATCTGCCCGCTCGCACGCTGGTTGATCCCCTCCAACTTGACGAACGGATAGCAGACCTCGGGGAAGTCTTCGGCGAGCGAATCGTTGTCGGTCAACTCGAACAACACCGACTCGATGCACTCGGACGCCAGCGGACCCGTCGCCGACACAATCACGCCGAACGATCGATGCCCGTAGATGAGCGACCAGAGCAACGCCGTCTCGATGAGCGACGACTTGCCCGAGCCGCGCGGCATCGCAATCGCAAGCTGCGCCCCGGTGAGCACGACTTGCTGAATCCGGTCGATGACCCGGAGATGATCGGCAGACCACTTGAGCGAAAACGTCTGCCCGAAGTACGTCTCACAAAAGAGCCGGAAGTTCAGCCGGCATCGGTTGCGGCGCGGGCGGTTGCGAACAGGCGGGAGCGGCCAAATGTCACGGGCCGCGCGTGAGATATCGCGATCGCGCGAAAGCGCCTTGAGCTTGCGCTTCGCGTACTTGGCAGACTTGCGGGCCTTGACCTTGGCCGCGGCGATAGTCGATGCGTGCGGCAGAGCAACGCTCCATGCCGCGTACCGAGCGAGATAGTACCGCCAGAGTCCGAATTGTCAAAAGCGATCGTAAGTCGTTGCGGATGGAAGGATTGTCGCGTTTTTTGACAGCTCCGTCGGGTATCAATCGCCCGAAAATGCCCGGGAGAACCTAACATACCCCCCGCTTTTGCCCGATTTATTAGCTATCGCGTGCGCATTAGACGTGACGACGTGTACGGAAAATGCTTGACAAACCCGAATTCGCGATTATAAAGCCCGTGCTTCATTCGACCGAGCTTCCTGACCACCACCTTACCAATTGCGATTTGCGTTCAACCTGCCCCGATGGATTGCGTATGCGGGGCTAACAGGACGCCCCCCGGCATTCAGCTTTCGCTGGGGTAGAGCCGAGGGGCGAGACAGAGATTCG
>JACCDG010336579.1_pt1 | contig 13563 bp, 20 predicted proteins | sample 7442471 | NCBI WGS metagenome assembly JACCDG01 (sample SAMN15323444, study PRJNA562643) | freshwater metagenome | isolation source: river surface water | place: USA:Blue River Watershed | collected 2017-08-17 | reverse complement strand
CCTTCTGATCAAAATCATTTAAACTATTCTCATTTATTGCTTTCATATATGCTAGCCATAAGATGTATAGTGCAATTGGGTCTTTTACCTGTAGTTTTAGTAGATCGTAGTATTCAGAAATTGAAGCGCCCATGTATTTGTAGTTTTCCTCTAGTATGAATTTACTTGCAAATGCAACCTCTTTTTCATTGTACTTTAGCTTTGATCTTAGTTTCTCAGGAAGTCTTCTCTTTAGTCTTATTATCTCAAGAACTCCCCAAGCTGCTGCGTTTGCATATTCTGAAACCCTAAGTCTATTGTTATCCAATATCATTTCAGGTGAATCACCTTTATTTTTAACAATCCTTGGTTTTCTAGTCAAAACGAGGCTCATTTGTTAAGTATAACCGAAAAATGTATATTTGCAAAGGAATGATGGAAATAATTCAATTGTCTAATATGCTACATATTTGTATGACAAAGGAAGATAATTCTTTGAAAGAAATAGAGCTTCTCTTGGAAGAGAAGTTTTCGAAAATTGGTATGTATTATGAAGTGGCAGAATTGCAATTAAATGATGGATCGAAGAAGAAGGTTTTTTTCAACTTATTTACTACGGGAATTGATGTCAATTTTGAATTGATTATAGACAGAATAACTTCTATAAGCATTGAGAAATTTTATTCTTCACAGCAAAGAAAAATAATCAAGCCAAAGATAGAAAATATCAAGAATGTAATAAAATATTCGGCTAATATAGCTAGCCTTTTAAGTATTACTCTTAACGTGGCATCTGCTAGATTTAAGGTGTATGGTGGAATAATTAGTGTAAACAAAACACAAATAACAATTGTAATTTTAAGCAAAACCAATATAAGAATTAGCCTAGAAGAAAACTTCACAAAAGACGCTGATGTATTTCGCTTCAAAACCAACTCTCAAATAAAAAACAAGAACTTTAATAGTTTTATTCTCACGTCTGATGAAATAAAGGCAATAAAGACGTTAAATGATTTGTTTAAAGCCTGTTCATCAAAGGAAAAATCCATGTCAAATGTTTCTGCGTATAAATGGCCAAATATATTGCCAATTATCAACATAAATTATACAAATAGATACAGACTTGATATGATAAAAAAAGTGCTATATTCATAATATGAATAATGTAAAAGTCAACTTAGACTACTCTTCTTCAAGAGATTTCTTGAGAAGGTTGGCCAATTCTTCAAACGCAGTAGACGTAGATAAGAATAGATTCGTTACATTTAGGAGAGACATTGTTTCATTTGTTACTATTTATGATCTTTGTAATATAAAAGATAGGTCTTTGTGGACTGAACAAGAAGACTTGAATTTCAATCAAGCAAAAGATATTTTCTATGTCAATGCTTTTCCTAAGAACTATGAATATGCGAGCTGTATGAGAGGACGAATATTTACAGAAGAGGAAATAGAAAGCGAAATAGAAGCAAAGACCATAATTGGTGTAAATATTGTATGTGGACTGATCAAGTACAATATGTTTCTAGAAGAGTTGTTTTATCAGAACAAGCTCAAGTTTGTTTAGTGCTATTGATTACAAATGAGTAGCAATACAAATGTAAGAGAAATGCTTTCCTTTATGCTTGAGGAGAAATTTTCTTGTCTCGACAAAGATAACCAAGACAAGTTTATTGCAAAGAAATTTGTGATAAACAACGAAAACATTGCAATGCTTATCTTTGAGGTAAAAGGTGACTTTCCTGCTTTTCTTGATCTTGCACTTGAGAGTGATGATTCAAAATACAAATGTTCTTTTCATTTTGCTGAAAAAATAAGCATAGGATATGATGGTGAATATAATACAAAAATAAAGGGAAAACTAAGAGCAATTGGTAATCTAATAAACAGTATAGAGAGTTTCTCGTATATTCTGGAAAAAGCAATGATTCTATTTTACAACAAGGGTATTTTAAGCAGAGTAGAATGTCGCATAAGTAAAACAAGATTTAACATTTGGCTTTCACACACTGAAGGGTTTTCAACATATAATCATCTAACATTTGCTGGTCATATTACAGACAAAAAACTTCCAATAAAAGTATCATATAAGTTTCAAAAAGAATCATTTACAAAAGAATTTGTTATTCACTTCAATGACCTTGAACAAATAAACACAGAAGAAGATTTGGATAAAGCTTTTATGGATTACTACACAAAGAAAAATGCTATTCATCATAAATGACAAAAGACCTACAGAGTATCTATAATCAAGTTGTTCTAATTCTTGAAGAAAGATTCCCGAAGTATGTAGGCAATGAAATTTCTTTAAAAGATGCTGATGCTTTTCAAGTAAAGCCAATAATTGCAAATGGAAAAGAAGTTGCAAAAATGTTAATGTATATTTATAATGGAAAAAGGATAAGCGTTTCTTTCTCTTTTATAGGAAACGAGAATCTCCAATCCTTTCTTGAAAACTATTATTTTGACAGCATTCCTTTAGTAAGAATAGGCTACAAAACAGAAAGTGACTATACTACACAAAATAAAATAAACCATGTAAAAAAAGTTGTCAACAATATTGATAAAATAGTTGAAATAATAGAAAAAACTATTTCAATTTCTCTGGAGACGTATAAGTCATTTATAATTAACAGAAGACTAGAAGTATCAATTGCTAATTCAAAAATCAGTATATATTGCTATACATCCAATCAGGGTGAAATGATAGAAATTAGAGGTACTTATAAGTCAATAAAATCTAAGTTTTTTTTGAGTTTTATTGACACAGGCAACAAGATGAAAGTTATTGATTTCTACTACGCTGACTTTGATAAAATCAAAACTGTTAATGATATGATAGTACTTAACAGTAATAGAAAGTCAAAGTCTGATTAAACTTCTACTTTATTTTTTGCAGCGGTTACATTGACTGAACTTACAGAAGTACCATCTACAAGAAGATTTGTATTTGAATTGGTGATTGTATTTTTTGCATTGCTTGAAAGCACAGACTTGAGAGCGTCATATACGATGGGTCGAAGAGTATCAAGAATTTCATTACCAACACCAGTAAATGCTTGAATACGAAGTTCTTTGGCAACTGAATTTTTGATATTGTTATATTTTTGATTCTCGAATTTAACAAATCTAAGAGATTCGGAAGAAATAAGTGAAACAAGAGATTTGCCATATTGGGTTTGCATGAACATATTTGCTTTATGTGCATCATACCTAATACACATTCCTTGAATTGGCGCACAAGCGAGCTTTACAAATTGTCTAGCAGAAATCCTAACAGTCACTTCTGGAATTTCATCAATTACGGTGTCTTTGATTTTGTCGAGCTTGCTCTTTTCCATATTGTCCACCACGCCTTTCTGTTTAGCTTGCTGATTGTAACCAGCAGCGTTTTTGGTTTCTTTGTTCTTATCAAAGAATGGATTGAAATTTGAGGTTTTAATAAGGAGTTGAGCTTTTTCTCTGATTGTTTTATTGTCAGAATTAATAAGCGCAGACTTGATTTTGTTTGAAATACTATTTGTATAAAAGTGAAACAAATCATAACTATGTACATTTACAATACTCTTGACAAGTTCTTCAGGAAGATTCTCCTTGTCTATTAGATGTTTTATACCATTATTTTGATAGATTGCTTCAAACATCGCTTCTGTTATTTGTGCGTTTTGACTTACACCACTCCAGAAATGATCTTTAAGTTGATCAAAAAGAATTCGCCACTCTTGATCATATTCATTTAGCTCTTTTGTAACCATGTCAATGTTTACATAAACATTCTTTCCAAGATTAAAGGCTATTTCTTTTCTTTTTTCAATTGAGAGTTTTTTGTCCAAGCAGAAATGAAGCCACCAAGATATACCATCTATTGTACATGGAGGATTTTCACTCAAAACATTATTAATCTCTGAGGGTTTGACCTCTTTAGCTGCTTCTTCAGTGAACATGCCCAAGCATAGCACACTACATGCTATTAACACCAATGAGTAAAGAGGATATGGACAGAATTCACAATGAAATTAATAGTAGGCTTGAAGAACACCTGAGCAAATACGGAAGTTTGTTTGTTCTTGGAACATTCAGTAATAAACCCATTCTAGAGATATTGGATTTTAATAACTCCAATGTGTTTTTCATTGATGTTTTCAGGCATATACAAGATAATCTGGATTGTATCGGAATTAGAATTTTCACGGGAACTAGTATGTTTGATTTTAATTCAATAGCTATAAGAAACGGAAAATCAAGAGGAGTACAAGCAAAAAATCTATTTGAGGCAATTGATTTTCTCTGCAAACACAAAGACAAAATTGTTATGATAATCAAAAAGTGTTTAGATGCAGCAGGAATTGTGAACAATAAGACATTGATGTCTTTTAAAAGCAGTATTTTTAGTATTGAATTTGCAGGTCGCGGTGGATTGTCTAATCTAAGCCTGTTTCTTTATGACAAAGAACTTGAATTTATTGAAGTAAGGGAAAGGTCTGTGAACTATGATCGAGTGTTAATAGTTAAAATAGATGAATTTTTTAGTAATGAATACAAAATAATGCTATAAAATAAACATGAAGATCATTGTAAGAATAATCAATTCTGGAACTGATGAATTGTGCGAAGAAGCGAAAAGCAAAGCAAATGAAGCAATTCTTAGATTAGAGAAGGTCAAAAATAGTAGTGATGTTGAAAATGTGTGGGACAATTATCCGGTTATATGCAATCTTATAGATGAATTGATATATGAAGAGATAGATTCATTTGGTGAAAAAATACAATCAATAGAAAAGTATAAATATTTGAATAAGCTTGCAAAATGTAGAAATGTAATAATGAATATACACGAAAGAAATCTGAGAGAATTAGATTGTGAATGATTATAGATTTGCAAGAAGTGCTTGATCTATCTGCTTTTTTTCTTTACGATTTGCCTTGAGCACGTCATCTCTGTCAAACTTGGTTTTAATTGAAGCTAGATCATCTTTTGATATATGCGATCTAAAAGCTCCATCAATTGTAATTGGATGATTTTTATTCAGGGAAAGAAGTGGAAAACTTATTCCCACTCTATTTCTGTATCCACTTGGATAAGAGTAGTAACAAACCTTTGTAGACACAATTCTCGCTGTTCTACCATACGGCGACTGAATGTTAAAAAGCCTTAATCCCTCATAAATATTATCCATGATTTCGTCTTTGGACTTTATGAATTTCTTAAGCATTTTATACCTTCCATAATTTTCAATATCTTCAATTGTCTTAACTGAGTATGGATAAATGCTCATAGAGAAAGAGAAAACTCTATTCGCCTCTGGACCATTGTATGTATTAAACATCACAGAGATTCCTGATCTTGTTCTAGAAACAGTAACAATTGATTGACAATCAATAATTGCATCATTAACTGTAGTCACTTTCTTTCTGCATAAATCAAAGGAGCTGTACTTATCAGAGTCATAAGAAACTCTAGTTGGACATGATGAAAGATCGGAAGAAAGAATGTCTAAATACTTATTGAAGATAAGTGTCTCTTTTTCTTCCTTGGAACCAAAGTTGTTGAAGGTCTTTGACATACATATAAATAACACAAACAGTTAGAATGTCAATAGTCAGTTGTTGTTTAAATTGGTTTTCTGAGAGAAGGTTAAATATGCTAAGATGTTTCATGGAAGCAGAAAAAGACCCATACAAAATGCTCTACCGTGTATTCAGCAAGATCACAAACACTAATAAGTTCTCAAATATTGAGATAACATTCAATTCAGGAAAAGCTACTATCAAGCATAAATTCACACAACCTTCCTTGCTTGAGTTTGATATAATGGATGAGAAGATCAGCGTTGCTCTTTCAGAAGGTTTTGGTAAAGAAATTCTAGAAGAGATAAAGAAAGATATTGGGTATATGATTGTTTGAAGGTGGAGAATGTGTGATATAGTAAAAAATGCAAGAAGAATACTATTTGTATGACGAAGAGAATATTCACAAAGAGATACTAAACTTACTTGAAAGTAACTACTCAGTAAAAGAATGTTCAGCAAAAAGTCAGACACAATCAAAAGAATTTGAAATAAGGAAGTGGAAGAATTATGAAATTACTGCAAAAGTAACGCTTGATAGAATTGTTGATTTTATGATATTATTTACAAATACGGAGAATAATTACGTTGGCAAATTTTCTTTGAAGGCTGGTTTTTTGTATGAAAGCACAAAAACAAGAAAAAGGAAACTAAATAAAATAAAAACACTGCTCAATAATATGGATAAGATTCAGTCAATAGTCGACAAAGCATTCTTGTTTGATAGTTTTTTAGACGGATTAGGAATAGATGTTGTTTTTGATGAAAATAGAGAGTTTCAAATATACTGTAACTCAAAGATGATAATTATTGGAGCCTATGAAAGTCTAAAAGTAGACATATTTGAGATGAGATTTAATCATGCGCCAGGAATTAAAAAAATATTCATAGAATATAAAAACATGTTGAAAATAGAGACATCTAAACAATTCTTTGAATTGATTGGTGTAGACAACGGTGAGTAAGTCAAGAGATTTGATGAAAATTGTATACAATGAAACAATTAGTTTTCTTGAGAGTAAGTTCTCAATTAATAACAAATATAAATTATATCCATCCTTTTTCGTTTATGATGAGACTAGCTTCTGTATAGAAGTGTTACCTATGGATTATGGGAATACGATGAGTTTCATATTAATCATAGAAAAAGATAATGGAGAAAGACTTTTTCTTCATGTGGTTAAAATTGGAGCTAGAAAGAATGAAGGCATTGAGTCAATGAGAAAGAAGGTAAATGTTCTTAAGGAAATCCTTAACAATATTGAAATTGTCAAGAACATATATGTGAAGTCTTCTTTTATTAATGGATTATATGAAAGCAATGGAGATGTAATTTATATGAAAGTTGAAAAAGACATGAAAATATCTCTTGGAACATCACATGGGTTTATTATTGTTTCTAGTGATATAAGAAAAGATGTTAAAATAAAGTTTGGCTTAAGGGATGAGAGTTGTGATTTGTTAGAGATGAGTTACAATGAATTTATGTCTTTGGACTCGATTGAATTAGTTGAAAAAGCCATTTGCGGTGATTGTGTTATAGGTTTGAGTAAAGATAAGTAGTAAATTGATTTGTTTGAGTGGATATTGTATGTTATGATTGAGAAATGGATAAGCCCGTATATCTTGACCATCACGCAACAACACCTGTAGACCCAAGAGTTGCAGAATTGTGTGCATACTATTTTCTAGACTGTTGTGGCAATGCAGCATCATCTCACTTATATGGAAAAGCCGCAAATGAGTCACTAATGAAAGCTAGAAGTGTTCTTGGATCAATTGTAAATGCACCTCCCGAATCAGTCATTATTACATCTGGTGCAACAGAGGCTAATAATATTGCACTTATGGGAACTAAATTACCGGAAGGTAGAAATGGACTATGTACAACAAATATAGAACACTCATCTGTTCTTGAGGTTGCCAAACATGAGATGAAGAATGGTAGATTAGTAAGACTTGTTCCTTGTGGAAAAAATGGAATTGTTGATCCTGATATGATTCGTAGAGCTACTGAAGATGGAAAAATTGGCATGGTTTCAGTTATGTATGCAAATAATGAGATAGGAACAATACAGCCAATCAAAGAAATATCTAAGATATGTAAAGAGAGAGGAATACTATTGCATGTTGATTGTTGTCAAACATTTGCGAAACTTCCCATATCAATTAACGATGTAGACCTGATTTCCGCTTCAGCACACAAGGTATATGGTCCAAAAGGTGTTGGCGCGTTGATCGCAAAACCAGGGCTTTCTATCAAGCCAATTATGTATGGTGGAACACAGGAAATGTCAATAAGACCTGGGACTGTAAATGTCCCAGGTGCTTGTGGATTCGCATACGCTTCAAAACTAAGTAATGAGAATTGGCATGAGGAATCTCTGAGATTAGCTTATCTAAGAAATTTACTTCTAGATAGACTTATGGACGGTCTTGGAAACAATATTGTTCATGTTAATGGTTCTATGAACCATAGACTACCACATAATCTAAACATAACATTGATGGATGTTTGTCCACAAACACTAAGACCAGCTATTGATCCATTCATGTCTGTATCAGGCGCCTCTGCGTGTCGAAACGCTTCTTCTGGATCACACGTTCTAGAAGCCATTGGAGCACCTGACAATGACAAAGGATGCCCAATTAGATTTGGACTAGGAAAAGACAATACAGAAGCAGATATTGAATATGTAGCTGATATAATCTGTAGAGAAGCAAGAAAACTTCACGGAAAAGGATGTGCAATTAATAATTAAAACATAGCCTTCTCAATAACTTGAACAAGTTCTTCAATTCTTGAAACTCCATATGTTTTACCAGAAATCGACTTCCACCTAATCTCAGTTAGATTACATGAGTCTATCTCAAGAAAAATTGAAGTCGTAACTGATTTCCTTGCAATCAAGATAGTATTTGTCTGAAAGTCCTCAATAAGACTTACAACATAATCATCTTGATCTTTCTGTGTTTGAAGAAAATCAGAAATCTTATCTAATACACTAGCCGTAAAAGAAGCATGGCCAATTATTGAATTGACGCAATTTTTTGCTACTTTTAGTGACTGGTTCATATTCTATGAATAGCACCTTGTTTATTATTTTATTTCATGTTAGTGTTTGTTTATGCCAAGGTACAACAGAATTAGAGATATTCAATCTAGGAAGAAAACCGCGTTGGACGGAAATATGTATAATCCGTATGTTAAAGAACTTGTTGATCTTGCTGTTGTAGGAACAAATATCTCACATGAAAACTTAATTCCTTTCTCAAAAGCATCTAAATTACACTCACAGATGGTGTATGAATTTATGAGAAAAATACCCAAGTTAGACGAAGTTGCTGATTCTTGTATGAAACCAATTGGATACGCAGACAGAAGAGATAGCGATAAGTTTACATGGTTTGACACCATTGCAATTGATTTTGTAAAGATAATTGAAATAGGTCTTAGAGATGGAGTTTTGCTTGGTGATAAGCGAAAAAGAATGATTAGTATTGCTAGACAATTTGCGGAAGGCATTGAAGAGCTTAAACAAAGACTTGAGGACTGTGAAGCAAAAGATATTAGAATGGTATCTAATAAAGGCAAGCCAAAACAAGAAACAAGAAGATACACACTGCCATTGGTTATTCTAAGACCAGCAATTTCAATTTCTTTAGCAAGCGCAAATAAGAAGAATAGAGTTTATCCAAATTCACAGGAAATAGGAAGCGCAATTGCAATTGCTACTGCAAATGCTCAGAAGAGTGGTTACTTGTACCCAGGTAGTAGAGAATTAACTCCAAAAGGTATGATAAAGGAAAAAGAACATGCAGAAAAACTTGACGATGATAAATTAGCTTTGTTTGAACACGCACTATTTCTAAATCGCAAAAAGAAGTAGCATGTGCTATGACTGTGTGTGAAAGAAAATAAGTACACTCCTTTTCGCAACACAGCAATTGATAATCTTTCCAGAATCTTGTACAGAAACAAGGTTAGTATTTATCAAAAAGAAGAATGTGGGGATAGAAGCCCCGAAGAGAATTACGCTGGGGCTTCACAATATATTCTTAATTCTTTTATGACCAAGATGTACAAAAATGAAGATGCCAGGAAGACATGGAAGATTGAATTCAAGAAAGAAGTTTCTGACTATTTTTATATGGTTCTCAACAATGAGACTATCGACAATTTGGTGTGTGATTTTAATGACTATTTCTATGAATTTATTCCAAATACAGGAGATGCATTTGTGAGCAAAGCAAGCAAATCTTTGATTGGTTTTAATAAACTGTTTTACGCAAATGTAAACGATAGTTTCCTTAATGGATTTGCAAACGAGTCTGTTTTTTTCACAAACGATATTCACATGCCTGTTTGTGTTAAAAATGGTTACATGGAAGTTTTTATCAGAAATAGTGTAGATTCACATATTTGCTTGACAATTACAAAGGGTGAAAAAGAAGCATTTATTGCTAGAGCAGTAAATCACAATCGCAAGCCAAAAGTAAAGGAAGAAATCAACACTATTTAGATTTGATTTTGTTTTTATGATTATTGTGTTATTGTGCTTATATGTTCAAGGTAACGATTTGGTGTAAGGTTCCAGCAAGAAGCCTATCTCATGGTATTCAGGCACTAATTCCAGATTCAATTGCAGCTACTTTTTCTATCAAACTATCTTCTAGGGGCATTCTGGAAGAACAGACGACATTTCCAAATCCAGATGTTGCAGTATTTAGTAATTATGGCACTTGTGATGAATCAACATCAATCATTGGTGTTAAGTTAATATGCAAAACCAACATGACTGATATTGCTAGAATATATGCGATAATAAGAGCTGAATTTGCAAGAACAATCAGACAATATGGTGTAAGCATGGAGGAAAACCCAATAATTCTTTCAATTATTCCAGCTTCGGATACATACAACTATAATGGATTTTGGGATGTTGAGCAGTCTGATTCTTTGCTGTCTTCATGGCAAACAAGATTAGGCGATCCACCCGACAATTTAATGGCTGCTCAAACAAACTGCGGAAGTTACCGCTTGATGGGAAGATCAAATAGATTGCCAGGTCTTGATAGGTCACATCAAGTAAATACAGACACAGGACTGTCACAAGACATAATTAGAGGTGGAACACTTGACCCTAACAACAATCCAAACCCAGACTATCTAAATCCTAATCCCAATCAAAATCCAGGGCTCAACATTCCACTTATACCCATAGTGGGTGGTGTAGTGGTGTTAGGAATTTTGACGGCTGTATACTTGAATCAGAGGTCAAAGCAGAAAACTCAGTAATTTAATTTGATTTATTTCTTTCTTCTTCTTCTTGGGTTTTTTGTTAGTTTTAGTGATTCTTTTTGAACTCTTCTTGCTTCCATGAATGCTTTTACTGATGTATTGATGGCTGGTGCTGCTGCGATTACTGCAACAAGACCTACCAGTCCAAATATCATCCAGGGGCTAAAACCAGTTCCTTGAATTCCTCTACCCACGCCACCTCCTATAGCTTCACCTGCTGTTTGTAGTGTCTCTCTTACTTCTTCTGTTATATTTTGTGGTCTTGAGCCTGGACTTTCTGGCGATAGTGGATTTTCTGAGTCTGATAATATATTGCCAATCCAGTCTCTTGTTCTTGTTTGAGCATGTGGGCCTTGCCAAAATGATACTCTACCATGAGTATATTCATTAAATTGCGAAACATTTACGTTGAATGTACCCAAATTTACAAGATTGGCTCTAACTCCATCTTGAAGAATACTCTTAAATGCCTGTTCCAATTGTGGATTATTTGGTATTTCTGATTCATACACTCTTGCTATTGTTGTTGTTGCTTCTGGACCTCCATAACAGCTAATTGAAAGACCAACTCTATTTCTAGTAATTCTAGACTGTGAAGATAGCCAATGCCCACCGCCATTTACAGCAGCTACAGTTGCAGCATTCATAGCTGTTTCTATATCTACTGACATTGGTGCATCTGAATTGCACATGGGCTCTGATGTTGCTACAACCAAGAATCTCATAAATAGATAATAACACAGATAAAATAAAAACAAAATAACTTATCTCCAAATGCTATGCACACACTATGGTCCCTAATGGAATTTCTAAGATCAGTCCCGCTGTTTTTAGGACTATTGAGAATTTTGGTGACATAATTCTTTCACTTAATACGAATAACTCAGAAAATGACTTCAAGGTGATTTCGGTTATCAAAGAATGCTTGGACTTTATCACGGGTCAAACAGATTTGTACCCAACAAGGGAGAGTGTAAGATTTACAATTCTTTACTCTGGTTTTACAAAAACAGCACTACCAATTGTAGAATTTTACATTTTTCTATCTTGTATTCTAGATCATAACCCAAATGAGTTGAAAGATGAAAAAAACATAATTTCACTGATGAAGTATTTGCATAAGTATGACAATACAATGAGCCTAAAGAGGCAGCTTGAGTTTTTTGAGAGATTGAGTGAAGAAGAGAATTTAAATTGTTCATAGTTTAGTATATCTCTAGCAAGAAGCGTGCCAACTGAATCCGCTTGCGTTGGGCGCGTCGCCCTGCTATGCTCGCCCTATGACCCCCACGCCGAGCGTCATTGAGAATTCAATTTCTAAAATTCTTTCCATTATTATGAAATGCGACGAAATTACGCCATCTGAAATTTGGCAAGATTTGACTCCATCTGAAATTATTTCAAAATCCAACAACTTTGCTGTTATCAAAACCCATAATGAAAACAATATTTTCATCTATCTTGAAACTCGTAAAGATCAAATTGCTAGAATGAAACGACTTTCCAAGTTAGATATTACTCCATCCTTCTTTCCAGAAATATTCTTCTGCGAAATGGTTAATGATGTTTGTGTTTGTATAATTGATGGTGGTGACTTTATTGAAAGTACAGAAAAAGAAGAAGTTCAGAAGTGGAACAATATGGTCAAAGAATTTGATTATGAAAAGATTTACAGTTTTATCTTTGCAGTATTTGGTGAAGATGTTTTTGATACTCAATTTAGGGCTTTCCTTCGCAGGAGCTTCAATGATGGAATCATGGTTAGTTTTGTAAATCCCAATCTCTGCTTTTACAAATCTGGAACTGGTTATTTTACAATTGCTCCAATTATGACTCGCTTCTCTGATCCTGAGAAGCTTAGGAAGCTTCTTGAAGAAGCAAGTAAAGAAAACAAGGAAGCTGAAGAAGAAGATATTGATCTTGAAGAATAGATAATTTAGCAAATTTTTGATTTGTTTTTGTGTTGATTGTTGGTTTGTGTTAGTATTTAGAAATGATACCTTCACCTCCTGAAAGATGGCAGAATGTTATAGCTGTAAAGGCTAGAGAAGCATTTATTGATGAGATGAACAGACATAATCTATCTGATGTTGTTGAATTATATGAAGAAGGTAATAGTGAAAAGTATATTAGTGTAATTTTTGGTGTAATGGCAAGTAATGCAATAAGAAAAGACGATGACGAATCAAGGAAGATATATCTTGGCTTGATGTTTATGGCTAATTATTTGCATGAAGCAAAACACTCTCGCCCTGGTTCAGAGATGGCGGCTAAATTGTTTTGGCTACAGTTAGAAAGAGCGCACGAAGGTAGTATTGAACAGTATTTGGGTGGAAGCTGGCAAGATTTGATTAAGTTCTAGTGCTGTGTGCTATGGTCCTTCATGGACTTCTCCAACGTCAAAAGTGATCTTTCCACCGCTTCTGTTCGTATTCAGGCTCGTCAATTTCTGAACTTGGTTCAGGAGCCTATTGCTGCAAATCTAGCATCAAAGATTGATCCAAACAATGCTGATCCTGGGATGAAGGATAAGTTGATTAAGTTTTTTGGTACAGAGAGTGGTAAGGCAATTTTTGGCATTCTTGTTTCTCTTATTGTTGAGACATTTGGTTTTGAGAATGACATGATTAAGGCAATTAATAAGGAGATTCGTATTGAGTCTATGGCTGTGATTGGTGATGAGGTTGCTGATGTTGTGATGGGGCCTCTTCGTG
>JACCDG010922091.1_pt1 | contig 13566 bp, 11 predicted proteins | sample 7442471 | NCBI WGS metagenome assembly JACCDG01 (sample SAMN15323444, study PRJNA562643) | freshwater metagenome | isolation source: river surface water | place: USA:Blue River Watershed | collected 2017-08-17 | reverse complement strand
CTAGTTTTACTCAAGCTGTTCCTTTCCATGCAAGACCTGGACCTCGGGACTTTTGTTCCTTATCATGAACCGAAGTATTCTTAAAGAATGATTTTGCGACATCTTGTGAAGACATGGAAACATCATTCAGGTTTGCAATTAACAAGTCTGATTGTGATGACAGCATCGCTGTCTGTGATTTTATTTTTCTTTTTACTTTCGCAAAATTTTTCAAGATTGGTCACATTTTGGGGCAATGAATTTCAATTAACTGCCTATCTTGTTTCAACAGCAAAGCATGAAGATGTTCAAGATTTGATACAAAAAATTCAAGAAAATCCTTCGGTTCAAAACATAGGATTTATCTCGCAAGAAGATTCCATTCGTTCCTTTCAAAATCAGATGAATCACATCGCTGGCGATTTAATTAAAGATGTCGACGTCCTGAAACTCATTCCCGCCAGTTTAGAAGTGCGTTTGAAGGAAGACATTCCCTTTGATCAAAGATCTGTGCTTCTTGCGAATTTAGCTGAACAAGTGAAGCAAAGCACTTGGGTGGATGAAGTGACCTACGGTCAGGACTGGATCCAAAGATATGCCCAATTTGTGAAAGGCTTTCAAAGTTTAGGTGGACTGATTTCAATTCTCTTAGTGGCTGGTGTTTTTTTTGTGATCTCCAATTCATTACAAACTTCCATTGATCAACGTCGTGAAGAATTGGAAGTCTTAGAAATTATTGGAGCAGGACGGTGGACAATTCGGGGTCCATTTCTGTTTGAAGCTTTGTTCTTATCCTTGGTCGCCTCTTTCCTTGCGATGATTTTGGATTTTGTTGTTTTTGATTTGCTGGCTCAAGAAATGCGAGAAAACTTAGCGCTGGTCAGTATTGCAAAACAGGTTCGGTTTTTAAATCTTTCTCAATTAGCGGCCTTTCTTGCGGTAGCTGTCTTTGTGACCATCAGTATTGCTTACTTACGCGTGCGATCCATCAATACAGGCTGGTCAACTGCAACCACGACATCGTTTGTTGCTCCGATCTGGCTTCCATGGGTGATTGTGGCCGGGTTGATGGGTTTCCATTCTGCATCGATTGCAGGAAGCGGCACCCATTTGACAGAACATTATTTAAAGACAAAGCAAAAGCTTTTGCAGCAAGAGCAAGAACAACGACGACTTCTTGGCGCTTTGTTTGAGCTGAATAGAAAGCAACGTCGTGCCGAGCAAGAGCGTACTCTGCTGGAGCAAGATGCGCAGGTTCTTGAAATGACCATTGAGGATATCAATGGAAAAATTAAAGAATTAGATCAACAGCTGAATGGTCAAAAGGACTTCCTTAAAAAGAGGGTTCGATCCATTTATCGAGTTTCTCAACAAGGGGTTTTAAAAATTATTTTATCCTCAGAGAAGATGAATGATTTAGATCGCAATATGAGAATACTGTCTCAGTTGATGCGCAATGATTTGCAGTTGATTCGAAATTATCGATCGACCTTTACTGAGTTAGACGGGAAAAAGAAAAAGTTAGCCTTGAGAATGGAAAAACTTCAAAAACTGCAAAAGCAGCATCTTCGAACAGAACGACGTCTGGTCGAACAAAATGAACTGAAGAAAAAGCTATTAAAGAAAATTAAAGACAGTGCTTTGATGACCGAAGAAAAACTTGCCGTCCTGAAAGAAAAAATCAATCGTGATCAAAATGCAGATCAAGGGTGGATTGATTTATTGTCGCAAGCTCCCTTTTCAGATTTGAAAGGACAACTTCCCTATCCCTTGAATGCCAAAATTTATCAGGGATTTGGAGTTCAAAGAGATCCTTTTTTAAAAATTGCTTTTGCTCATAAAGGACTTTTCTTTGCAACAGATCATGACCAAACGGTCTTTGCTGTTGCCAGCGGCAAGGTTGCTTATCAAGGGCTGATGGATGGTTGGGGACAAGTTTTGGTTTTAGATCACGGTGACCATTACTACACCGTGTATGCAGGAACAAAAGATGCTGTTGTGGCCCTTGGTGATCAGGTTCAGCCTCAGCAAAAAATTGCCAGCACTGGTTTTTCAGAAATTCATGGAACTCAAGGTATATATTTTGAAATTCGACATTTTTCAGAACCCTATGATCCTAAGTCATGGTTGAAAGGACCCTCTTTATGAATCAACAACGTCTTTTAAAACTGGCATTATGCTTACTTGCTATTGCTGCAGGAGTTTATATCAATCAACATCTGCAACTAAGATGGTCAAAAGCTCATGCGGCCGCAGATGAAAGATACACAGAGATTCAAAATTTTGCCAAAGTTTTGAATATGATCCAACAGTATTACGTTGAAGAGGTGGATACAAAAAAGCTTTTGAACGGAGCTATCCGTGGAATGATGCGTGAACTTGATCCCCACACAAATTACTTGCCGCCTGAAATTATGCGGGATTTTGAAAATGAAACCAATGGGGAATTTGGTGGATTAGGTGTGGAGATCTCTGTGCAAAACGGATATTTGACTGTGATTGCTCCTATTGAAGATACTCCAGCCTACAATGCAGGAGTTAAATCTGGAGATCGCATTGTGGCCATTGATGGAAAATCAACGAAGGGCTTAAGTCTTGTCGAGGCATCTCAGTTGATGCGCGGGAAAAAGGGAGCCAAGATCACTTTGAAAGTCATTCGTAACGATGAAGAAGATAAGCCGATTGAAATTCCGATTGTCCGCGGTGTTGTGAAAATTCACAGTGTGAAGTACACGGATTTGGAAGATGGATTTGCATATATTAAAGTCACAAGTTTTATTGAAGGCACTTCGAAAGATCTTGAAAAAGCATTACAGAATCATCAGAAAAAATACCCTGAAATGAAGGGGCTTGTTTTGGATTTACGAAAAAATCCAGGTGGTTTGTTGGATCAAGCCATCAAGGTTAGTGATTTGTTTTTACCGGATGGAGTGATTGTCAGCACGATCGGTCGTAACAAAAATGATAAAGAAGTGGCCATGGCAACGAAGAAGGCTCCTTATCCCAAGCTACCTTTGGTAGTATTGATCAACGAACACTCTGCAAGTGCCAGTGAAATTGTGGCGGGAGCTTTGCAAGATAATAAGCGTGCATTGATTGTTGGTGAAAGAAGCTTTGGTAAAGGATCCGTGCAATCCATTGTGAAATTGGGTGATGGTGCTGGATTGAAGCTGACAGTTGCTCGCTATTATACACCCAGTGGAATTTCAATTCAGGCCGAGGGAATCAAACCTGATATCGAAATTGAAGAGCGAGAAATAGATGCTAAAAAAGAAAAAAAAGACGCCTCTCGTGAAAAAGATCTTTCTGGTCACTTGCTTGGAGAAAAAGAAAAAATAGGTGATGCAAAGAAAATAGAAAAATCATCACCGAAAGAGGAAATTTTAAAAAATGACTTTCAATTGCAGCAAGCATTTCATCATCTTCAAGCCTTCAAATTGATGCGTGGAATTTTGTAAGTAAAATATCTGCTGGATTTCCCTCCCCCGGTAGATTCCGTCGATGTCGCTCTGCGGTTGATTCTATGTAAAGCTAAGGTTAAGGTCTTCCTATCCAAATCGGGGAGGACCTGATGAAAATAATGAGCACCTTGTTTTACTTTTGGATGCTAGGATTACCAAGCTTTGCTGTCGAAGATGTCGGATTTCAATCTGGTAAATTTTTTACAGCCATTCCTTTGCGCGGAACTTTACATGTCTCGTGTTTTGAAGGATCTAAAAAACGGGAAGTCACATTGAATTGTTTCAATGAAATTTTATCTTCGGAAGAAAATAAATCAGCGACGGGGAAAGACACAGCACGAGAAAGAGACTACTTTGTAGGACCTAAGGGTGTTGATGCTGATCAGATATACTTAACAGTTGTTCGACCCGATCAAACGCAACGCAGTCAAATGTTGCCCTACTTGTCCAATCGTGGACGAAGCTCCGAAGGTTTTAATCTTTGGTTTCCATCCTTGGGGCAGATGCCACTGCTGTCGATTGGCGTAAATACGGTAACGTTTCAGATGAGCAAGCGTGGAAGAGTCGTCTCAACAGGAAACTTCGATGTGACGGTTGCCCGAGGAGAAATCAAACAATGTTCCGAATTAAGTGTCAATTCTGCCAATTTGGCTGATTGTGATTATCAGTACACAATGTGTTCTCAATATTTTGAAGAGAATAATTTTTGTCAGGATTAGAGTTTTAAAAAATATATCCAATATTCACATATGAAGAGGTGACAGGTTTTGAGTTTTCAATCTGAAGATTTCGAACTCGAGATGTTCCGATAGATATATTGCCTGCGCCTTTATCAAAAGATTTCACAGCAGATACGGCCGTTGCATTGGCTCCTGCTTCTTTGTACAAACCTTGTTGATGACTGACTTGAACAGAAGTCCCAGCAACAACGGGAGATGTATCGGCCACTAAGGTCAATCGAATACTTTGAGTTGTACCCGCCAAACGCTGCTGTGTTTGAATCGACTTTGTAGAACTATCCGCGGCCATTGATTTGAGTGCAGGGTTAGAATTTGGAATAACAAATGGGTTCACAGTGCTATCAGCAATTGGGGCTGCATCATCAGACAACTTCATGTTCAACTGAACTGACTTAAGATACTTTTGTAAGTTCACAAGGGGATTGGCCGAGCAAGGAAATGCTCTATAGGCGATCAGGTGTGAAAAGTATCTGAAATATTCTTGCATCTTGGCTTTGGGATTTTCAATGAGAGCAATCTGAGCACGGCGCTTGCGTAAACTTTCTTCGGTGATAGGTTCATGCAAACCTAACTTTTCTTCCAATTGTTTTTCTTTTTCCTCGCATTTATTCATGGTCAATCTTTTTTGAGGATCTAGCCCCATCATTGGCAATATTTGCTGGTCAATTATTTTCGTATCATTTTCAAAAGCGGATGGAGATTGTGAGACAACCACATCTTTTAAATTATCGTACCAGTTTTGGGCAGTTCGATTGCAATATTTTGAAGCCAAGCGAAAGTAGTTTTTCAAGATATTATCTGATTTCTGTTGAGCTTCAGGTTGCAGAAATTCTTGAATAGAGGACTCTTCAGCAACAGCTGCATTTGTCATCAGTACAAGCAGTAAACCGAAGAATGTGACAGAAAGAGAATTTCTCATAAATTGATCATACAGCAAAAAAAAAGAGCCAACACAAGATCGGCTCTTTTTCAGACAAATCAGGACAAAGGTGCTGATTAAGCTTTTGTCACTTCTTTGATTTTTGCTTTGGAAGTTAAGAATTCCAAAACTTTTTCTTCTGTAATTTGGAAACGAAGACGGCTAGCAAGTTCTGGTTTGCCGTAATATTCTTCCACTCGAGCAACATCAATACCCGTTTGAACAGCATAGTCTTGAAGTTTTTTTGTAAAATCCAAGTCTGTGCAGCGGAGGTTATTTTCTGCAGCGATGGCATCCACGATGAAGCTAGATTGAATCATTTCTGCTGCTGTTTTTTCAAAATCAGCGTTCCATTTTTCAACATATTTTTTGAAATCTTCATCGGTCATACCTTGTTCAGCAAGGCGTTTTTTGCTGTCTTCGATCAAACCTTGTTTTTGTTCTTCCAACATACGTGCTGGAACATCCACAGGGTTTGCTTGGATCAAGGCTTTAAGTAGAGCATTGTGGAAATCACCTTGAATACGTTTTTGTTCAGTCCGTTCAATGTCTTCACGGATGGTTTGTTTTAATTGTTCAACATCTTTGATCATGCCCAAAGTTTGGAAGAAAGCTTCGTCCATTTCAGGCAAAACTTTTTTCTGCAATTTTGTCAATGTCACTTGGAACTCAACAGGCTTGCCTGCCAAATCCATGGAATGATATGGATCTGGGAATTTCAAAGAAATTTTACGAGAATCTCCAACTTTCATTCCAACAACAGCCTCTTCAAAACCATCGATGAATTGTTTTGCGCCAAGTTCTAAAGGATGATTTTCACCTTTTCCACCTTCCAAGGCTTGACCGTCAACGAAGCCTTCGAAGTTAATGATGGCGATATCTCCCATCGCACAAGCACGATCTTCCAATACATCCGTTGTTGTTGCACGAGCAGAACGAATATTTTCAATCACTTTATCCACGCGATCTTCTGTCAAAACGAATTTTTCACGTTCCACTTCAAGACCTTCAGTTTTTTTCAATTCAACAGTGGGGCGTACGTCAAAACTTGCAGAGAAAGAAAAGTTTTGAGCCTCTGTCAGCGGAGCAAATTCAAATTCAGGATAGGAAATAGGATCGATATTGTGTTCTTTTAAAGCTTGGAAGTAGTGCATTTGGATCAACTCTTGGACCGCATCTTGCTTCACGCGATCTGCATACATGGATTTGATCATTGTCATTGGAGCTTTTCCTTTGCGGAAACCTTTCAAGTCAGCTTTTGCTTGAATATCTCGCAACATTTTATCCATTGTTTGCTGAACGACTTCGGCCGGAATTTCAATATTCATACGGCGGCTCAATTTATTCACTTGTTCAATTGTGCTTTTCATAACTCTCCTTAGGCTTTTTTTGAGCGGCGATCTTATGAAAATTTGTGCGGAATGTCCATCATCAGTGCCTTAGAAATGGGAAGTCTGGAAAATATTGCACAGCACAACATTCCTGGACGCCGCGAAAGAAGCTCCCTACACTTGAAAGATGGCATCAATGGCGTATTTGCACTTTATCACGGGTAAGGGTGGGGTCGGAAAATCGGCAGTTTCAGCGGCATTGGCCCTTTCCTTAGCTGGTCAGGGTCGTCGTGTTCTGTTGGTGGAGCTTCGTCAAAAAAGCTACTTTGCCCATCTGTTGCCCGGCCAGCAGGGGCAGTTTTATCCTCAAGGGTGGGCACTGCCCTTTGTTGAGCGGCTTCCTTTGCAGTGGTCTGTTTGGACAGGCATGGATTGTTTGCGAGATTATGCTCTCCATTTGTTGAAAATACCTACGGTGGTGGATTGGTTTTTAGAAAATCCAGTTTCTAAGTCTTTGATTCAAGTGGCTCCTGGTCTTGCGGAGCTTTCTATTTTAGGTAAAGCAACCAGCCACTTTCGTCAGGTGGGCCCGTCCATGCCTTTTCAGGATATCGTCATCGACGCATTTGCGACGGGACATTTTATATCTCTGCTGAAGGCGCCTCAAGCTTTGGGGCAGGTTGTATCGATGGGTCCTATGGGCGAGCAAAGTCGTGCCATTGATCAGTGCTTGAAGTCAGCTCAGACAATTTTTCACTGCGTTTCCTTGCCGACAGAGTATTCATTGCAAGAGTCCCAAGAAATTATGCAGTTCTTGGAAAGTGATTTTCAAAAGAAATCCTATCTTTGGATCAATCAATCTCATGACAAGGCTTTGATGAAATTTGAAAAAAATAGTCTTCTTGAAGAGAAAAATCGCAAGCAGCAAGAGCTTCAACACAGTTCGCTGTATCAAAGTTTAAAGCCAGAAAAAATTTTTCATATCCCGATGATCTATCAAATGGATGAAATGGCGGTGATCCAGCAGATTGCTCATGTTGAATGTATCCAGAAATGGAGTCATTCATGAGCGCAGAGATTCAAATTGTTGTGGGGACAGGCGGTGTTGGGAAAACAACCACCGCTGTTGCCATGGCTTTTGCTCAGGCAAAGATGGGGAAAAAAGTTTTACTTTTAACGGTGGACCCATCTCAAAGGTTAAAAGTCAGTTTAGGTTTGAATCAAGATGGTCAGTTGCAAGAGATTCATCATCAAGGGGTCACCATCACAGCTTGCCTGTTAAACGCCGAGAAAATTTTTAATGATTTTGTTCGGCAATTTGCACAGAAAGATGAGCGCATCCAAAGCCTGTTTCAGAATAAGTTGTACCAAAAATTATCAACTCAACTTTCCGGAGCACAAGAGTTTACATCCATCGAATTTATTTACTCTCAATACAAAACCGGAGCTTGGGATTTGATTTTGATCGACACTCCTCCGGCAGAACAGGCCATAGATTTCTTAAAGACTCCGCAGAAGATTATTTCCCTATTTGATAAAAATATATTTCAATGGATTCGCTTGGGTCGTCCCGAAAAGCAGCGAGGTTTTTTTGAGCGCATGCTGGTTTTAGGTTATGAAAAATTGGTGAAGATTTTAGAATCATTGACGGGTTCAGAGTTTTTATCTCAACTGTTTGATTTTTTTCAATTGATCGAAGCATGGCAGGAAAAAATTGCGCAAAGATTAACCTTTTCTCAACAACTTTTGCATGGAGATAGTACGCATTTCATACTTGTGACAAGTTTAAGAAATGTTGCCTTACAGGAAGCGGCCGAGCTGAAGTTAGAATTAGAAAAGCAAGGGTATCACTTTGCAAGAATGTATTTAAATAAGGCATTTTTACCCCCATCAGTGATTCAGTCTAAAAATTTCGCTTTAGACCAGAATGTGCTTCAGTATTATGAACAAAAAAAAGAATTAATGAATCAATTTCAAAAGGACTCCCGACTCGATCGTCTTTCTTGGGTATGTCTACCCGAGTATGAGGAAGAGCTTTCTTCGCTTGAGGATATGAATCAAATGATTCAAGATATTTATGCAGCATTGAACTAGTTGAAGGTGGTGTCTGGTGGGATTGCGTGTGGAAAAGCTTTGGGTACTATTTTTAATGACAGTCAGCTTAAGTTGTCAAACTGCGCAGGTTGTTCGATTTGATCCTGAGCAGGATCAGATTCCAAGACTTCAAGAATTAAGAAACTTGCACGATCAAGCCTCTTATCAACAGTTGATTCAGGACAGTCAAAAGTTCCAAAAAGATTTTCCCTATTCGGTCTATGAAAGCCAGGTTGATATTCTGAGTGCCCAAGGATTCATTGGTCTTGAAAACTACTCAGCAGCAGAAGATCTTTTACGAGGCGTCCTTCAAAAAGAAATTTCTATCCATCCAGCCTTGGCGGCTGAGGCCATGTTTCAATTGTCCTATTGCTATGAAGCTTTGGGAGATAAAGTTCGTTGGCGTGCAATCATGAAAGATCTTTTAAAATACAGAGAATACTTATCCTTGGAACGAAAGATTGCAGAGTATCCAGCCAGAATGGCATCTTTGAGTTTGTTGATGGGAAATCTTCAGGAATCTGAATCTTGGTTGAAAGAGGCTGAACGAGGAGTCTTTCAAATGCGCAGCCAGGTCAACCATGTGAATAAAGATTGGTTCGCTCGCATTTACTTTCAAATGGGGCAAATTTATTGGAATAGTTATGATCCTGCTCGGATCGAAAAAGTGATTGATGGTTTGAAAGTCAGTCAGATCTTTTTAATCAAAAGCATGGAATATAACTCACCAGTTTGGTCACAGAAATCATTAGAAAAATTGCAATCGATTTACCGAGACGCTTGGAATTGGACAATGGATATAGGGCTTCAGGAAACATCCAGTGATATGGCTTTGGCCATCCGAAAGAAAAATCAAATTCAGAGAAAGCATTTATTTGAAATTTTGAATTTAGTGGATCGCTATCAACAAACGCGCTTAGAGAATGAAAAAAATGACATCACTGATCGTGGAGATTCCTTCATGTTGCAACTGGAAAAGCAGGCAAAGAATGAAATGGTTGCGAAAATGGATATGACGGAAACAACTCCTGAAATGCGACAACGACAGTCAATCATCTACGAAGACTTGCAAATGGTGGATCCTGATCGTAAGCAAGAGTCTCCATCACATGAAAATCAGCATCCCGAAAATAGAGAAGGAGACCCCAATCTATGAGCCCCGTACAAAAGCAACTTCATGAAATTTTAGTTCATCATTGTGATCGTGTTTGTCATTGGTATGATTCCAAAATCAAAGAATTACCTTATACCATTTATTCCAGCTATGACATTCGAGATTCTGGTTATAAGGTGGCAAATGTCGATGCCAATATTTATCCGGCAGGATTTAATAATATTTGCCCATCAGATAAAGAAACATCTGTTGATCTGATGAAGAAGTTTTTAAAAACTCATTATCCCGATGTGCAAAAAATTTGTTTGGCCACAGAAGAGCATACAGGGAATCCTTTTTATCTTGAAAATGTGGCGACCCTTGAAGGACTTCTTGTCTCTGCGGGGTATGAAGTGATGTTGGCCTTTCCAAAGCAGATGGAAGAACCCCTTGTGTTGACCTCTGCAACAGGTCGATCCATGCAATTTTTTGCAGGTCATCCATCAGGTAACAAATGGAAAGAGTTTTCTCCCCAATTGATTTTAAGCAATAATGATTTTTCTGTTGAGTATGCAGATTGGGCCAAGGATATCTCCATTCCAATTATGCCGCCACGTCAGCTGGGTTGGTATCAACGTCAAAAATCGAGATATTTTAAATACTACAATCAATTGGCTCACGAGTTCGGAGAGCTGGTGGGTTTAGATCCTTTTTTATTTAACGTAAGGACGGATGAGTTCCTAGATTTTGATATTCAAGATGATGGAAGTCGTAAAATCTTGGCTGAAAAAGTGGATGATTTATTACAGACACTGAAGAAAGAATATCAAGTTCGTGGGATTGATCAGAAGCCCTTTGCTTTTGTGAAGAACAATTCGGGCACTTATGGATTGGCGGTGATTCGTGTGAGCTCAGGCCAGGATGTTTTAGATTGGACCTACAAATCTAGAAAAAAAATGAAGGCGGCAAAGGGTGGTCGCGATGTGGAGGAAGTGATTATCCAAGAAGGGCTTCCTTCCATTGTTCAATCGGATGGGGTATCTGCGGAACCTGTTATTTATATGATTGGAAAAGATTTGGCTGGAGGATTTCTACGCACGCACAGTGAAAAAAATTCCGAAGAAAGTTTAAATAGCCCCGGTGCTGTTTATAAGAGGATGTGTGTTTCCGATCTTGCGATCAGCGTGAAAAATTGTCCCAATGAAAATGTGTATGGTTGGTCGGCCAAGCTGGGTCTTTTGGCTATTGCGATGGAAGCCCAAGAAATGAAAGCTCCATTTCCTGGATGGAAGTCCTGATTCCTTAAGTTCTTCCATGTGAAGTCCGAAAAGACCTGTGTAATTCAAGGAGTCTTCAATCATGACTTTCAAAGCATGGGTCCTTTTTATTTTAAGTTTTACGGTGGGATATTATTTTTCCTTTCGTCCAATGCCTAAGGTTCGAATTCCGGCAGCAGTTCGGAAGTCTTATGATTTTTCTCAAATGCATGGCGATGATTTTTTACGTGCTTCAAAAGAAAGACTGATCAGTGATGCACGTATGGTTCACACTCAAGAGGGTGTGGGGATTTCCTTAGGAGCCTTTCAAATGCGAACGGCGATGGGAGTTAAAGGTCATGTGTGCCAAGAATTTTCAAGTGTGATTTTTCAATTTACCGCGTCCAATGGTTCAGCTGAAGAAAACGCAACTTCAAGAATGGAAGTCGAAGGTCCGTGCATGGCTCAGGTGGGTCGTGATCAACTGCAAGCTTTGATGATTCCTGTTCAAAAAATTATTGGTCAAGTTCCCGCAGATGGTGAATTTCAATTTCGCCAACAGGGGATGTTAAGTGTCAGATTTGACAATGTAGGGGACCGTTGGCCCAAAGAGTGGACACTTCAATCCATTGTTTTAAAGTCGACTCAATCTCAACATCAATTGACGATTCAGCCCCACGAACTGAAGGGCTATTTAGCCAATCCCATTCAAGTCCGTTTCGAATAAATCTTTCAATTTCAATTTTAGCCTGAAGACTCCACTTTTAGGACTACACCAAAAGCGTAGTCCTAAAAGTGGAGTCTAGGAGTTGATTTTTTATGAAATTTTGTCATAATGGAACCATTCGTGATGAAAAATGAGGGTAAATATGAAGGAATTTTATTATAATATCTTAGTCAGCAAGGAAGATTTAGCTGATAGAAAAGAAGATATCGATAATATCTGTAAATTACTCAAAGCTGGGAAAAAATTGGTTTTGTATGCTCCTCGAAGGTATGGAAAAAGTTCGATAGCTAAAAATATACTGCCTGATGAAATTAAAAAGAAAAACTTTGTGGCGCTGTATTTTGATTTTATGGGCGTACAATCCATAGATGATGTTTGTGTACGGTTATCTTACGGTATTTCTCAGGGGTTAAGTCATTATCTTCCATCAAAAAACTTTTTTGAAGGTCTAAAGAAAGTTTTAAAAAACATGGCTTTTTCAATTGAGCCCGATACGTTAACTGGAGAAATAAGTTTTACCATTGCGACAAAAGAAGGAAGGCCCCCAGCTCTTTTGACTTTGTTAAAATCAATGGTTCAAATTGCTGAAACATACCCCTGCTTATTACTTTTCGATGAATTTCAGGATGTTCATTTTTCCAAAGATATTTTGGGTCAAATGCGCTCAGAGCTTCAAAAGTTAAAAAATACACCCATGGTCTTTTTAGGAAGTAAGCGTCAGTTGCTCAGCCAAATTTTTCAAAGCAATCATTCGGCATTTTTTCAATTTGCAGATGAGTATGTCTTAAAGCCCATCCCAATAGAAGAGTGGGAGCCTTTTTTCGATGAAAGAGTAAAACCTAAAAAAATAAAACTAACTCACGATGCTCTTGTGGAACTTGTACGTTTATCTTTGGATGTTCCCAATACGATTTGCGAGATTGGCTCCTATATACAGGGTCATTTTGAAAACCAAAAAATTGATCAGAAAGACCTATTTATTTTGGTGAAAGAACTTCTGGAATCAAAAGCAGAAGGATTTCAATATCAAATTCAGCAATTAACAGAGTCTGAAAGAAAAGTTCTGACTGCACTGGCTGTCAATGGGTGGACAAAAGAAATTCAGAGTAAAAAATTTCAAAATCAGACCGATATGAGTTTGTCTGGGATAAAAAAAGTTATTTCGAAGCTCTATCGTTTGGGAATTATAGAAGAAGAAAATTTATCATACAGGGTTTCCAATCCCCTCTTGGGATTATTTCTTCAGACTCACCGAAGATGACCAGAGTCCTGACGTGATCAGGACTCTGGCTTCAAAAGCAGATCAAATTATTTTTGGAACTGTCTTGCTAGCTCAACAAAGGTACGAATCATGACACCACTAGCACCTTTTTTAGGGCAGTAGTTCACGCGATTTCCAATGGCCCAGCCTGTTCCTGCAATGTCAAAATGCGCCCAAGGAATTCCTTCGCCCACAAATTGTTCAAGGAAAGCAGCTGCTGTTGCACTTCCAGCACCTTTTCCAGAAGACATATTGGAGAGATCAGCATAGGTGCCTTTCATATCTTTGACGTGCAAATCTGTTAAAGGCATATTCCAAACCCACTCACCTGAAACTTCAGCAGCGTTTTCAACACGCTCTTTCAAATCTTTGTAACGAGTAAAGTAACCAGTGTGAATATTTCCAAGAGCCATCGCCATCGCGCCTGTTAAAGTGGCTGCATCAATGATGGCTTGAGGTTTTAATTCTGTTGCGTAGCAAAGGGCATCTGCCAAAATTAAACGACCTTCGGCATCTGTATTGTTCACTTCAAATGTTTTTCCATTGCGTGCACGATGAACATCGCCAGGTTTTGTCGCTTTTCCGTTCACAAGATTTTCTGTGGCTGGAACAACAGCAAAAGCATTGATTTTCAATTTCAACTTTGCAATAGCGATCAGCGCACCGATCACATTGGCGCCACCGCACATATCGTATTTCATTTCT
>JACCDG010710269.1_pt1 | contig 13566 bp, 11 predicted proteins | sample 7442471 | NCBI WGS metagenome assembly JACCDG01 (sample SAMN15323444, study PRJNA562643) | freshwater metagenome | isolation source: river surface water | place: USA:Blue River Watershed | collected 2017-08-17 | reverse complement strand
GGTCACGGTGGCGCCATTGGACTGATCACCCCCTGGGGTGGTGCTGCGCATGCAGGGCCTTGAGGCGTTCGCGCGCCACGTGGGTGTAGATGGTGGTGGTCGAGATGTCGGCATGCCCCAGCAGCATTTGCACCGCCCGCAAATCGGCCCCGTGGTTGAGCAAATGGGTGGCAAACGCATGGCGCAGGGTGTGGGGCGACAGCGGCGCGGTGATGCCCGACGCGATCGCGTAGCGCTTGACCAGACTCCAGAACATCACACGCGACATGCCTGTGCCGGGTTTGGGCCCACTGGTGGTGACGAACAGGTCTTCGGTCTGACGAGGCCCCAGCATGGCGGGCCTGGCCTGCACCATGTAACGCTGCAGCCATTCACGCGCCTCTTCGCCAAAAGGGACCAAGCGCTCCTTGCTGCCCTTGCCCATGATGCGCAGCACGCCTTCATTCAAGGACACATGCAAGGTTTTGAGGCTGACCAGCTCGCTCACGCGCAGGCCACTGGCATACATCAGCTCCAGCATGGCGCGATCGCGCAGACCCAAATCTGTGCTGACATCGGGGGCGTTCAACAGGGCATCGACTTGCGCCTCGCCCAAGGTTTTGGGCACCCGCAATGCCTGCTTGGCCGCCAAAAGACGCAAGGTGGGGTCGGACTGCATGCGACGCTCGCGCAATGCCCAACGGAAAAAACGCTTGAACACGGTGAGCCTGCGGTTGGCCGATGTGGCCTTGGTTTGCCCATGGCGCTCGGCAAAGTAAGCTTGCAGGTGGTGTTCTTGGGTGTCCTCGAGGGCCAACTGGTGCGTTGAATCAAGCCAGTGGGCATAGAGGGAAAGGTCTTGGCGGTAAGCCGCCAAAGTGTTGGCGGCCAGTCCGTCCTCCAGCCAGAGCGCTTCGGCAAAGCCGTCGATCGCGTTCTGGCTGGACTCGCGCATGGACTGTGATCAGTCGAGCTTGAGTTTTTGCTGGTCAACCACTTTCTTGTACACCTCGAACTCGGCCTTGATCTGGGCCGTGAATTCTTCAGGCGAGTTGGCGATCACCAAAGAACCGGTGTCGTTGATGCGCTTGGTCACGCCAGGATCTTGCAGGGCTTTTTTCACGCCAGCGTTGATTTTGTCGATCACTTCCTTGGGCAAGTTCTTGGGGCCCAAGATGCCGTAGTAAGCCATGCGGTTGACAGGCTCCAGACCCACTTCCTTGAAGGTGGGCACATTGGGCAACTGTGACAGGCGCTGGGGCGCAGCGACCACAATGGGCACCAAACGGCCCGACTGGATGAAAGGCAGGGCCGAAGGCAGGTTGTCAAAAATGATCGGCACTTGGCCTGCCACGGTGTCGTTCAAAGCGGGGCCCGCGCCGCGGTAGGGGATGTGGGTGATGAAGGTGCCGGTCAGGCTCTTCCACAACTCGGTTTGCAGGTGACCAATGCCGCCTGTGCCCGACGAGGAGTAAGAGTACTTGCCGGGGTTTTTACGGACTTCGGCCAAAAAGCCCGCGTAGTCCTTGGCCGGGAAACTGGGGTGCACCGCGATCACATTGGGGGTGGCCGCGATGTTGATGATGGGGGTGAAGTCGGTGAGGACGTTGTAAGGAATTTTGGGGTTGATCGCGGGGTTGGCTGCTGTGGTCGACACGGTGGCCATGCCCAGGTTGTAACCATCGGGTGCAGCACGCGCAGTTTCGGTCGCCCCGACCACACCACCGCCACCGGCTTTGTTTTCCACGATGACGCTTTGACCCAAAACCTTGCCCAAGGGCTCGGCAATCACACGGGCCACGATGTCGGTCGTGCCGCCAGGCGCAAATGGCACTTGCAAGCGGATGGTTTTGTTGGGATAGGCCTGTGCCCAAACACTGCCGCTGGCCAATACGGTCGCGGCTACGCCGGCCACAGACACAAAAGAACGACGCTTCATTCAGAAAACTCCTTAAAAGAGGCCCCCATCATAGGGACAAAAAGATCACACCAGACAGGGGGGAAACCCACAAAACCATCCGAAAAATCGGCCGTTGAACCCAAGTGACAGGGACACACGCGGGTCTGGCGCGGCGTTTGTTATCCTAGCCGAGTGAACTTTGCGCAACTCCTCTTCCCGGATTTTTCCTTGATCCTGTGCGGCTATTTGATCTGCCGCTTCACGGCCCTGAACCGTCCGGTGTGGCAGCAAGTGGACCGCATGGTTTATTTTTTCTTGTTTCCGGTCCTGCTGTTTCACTCGATTGTGAAAAGCCCACTCGATGTGGTGGCCGCCTCCAGCCTGATCGGTGCGGGCTTGAGCCTGGCGGCATGCGCCATTTTGCTGTCCTACAGCCTGCCCTATTGGCCCTTCATTGGCCCCCGTTTGGACCGGCGCGACCACGCCGCCAGCGCCCAAATCGCTTTTCGCTTCAACTCCTTCATTGGCATCGCCCTGGCCGAGCGCTTGGCAGGCCCCCAGGGACTGTTGCTCATTGCCGTGCTGATCGGTTTTTGCGTACCCTTGTTCAACATCGGAGCGGTCTGGCCCATGGCGCGACAAGCCAACACCGGCTTTGTGCGCGAGCTGGTGCGCAACCCGCTGATCATCGCCACAGCGTCTGGCTTGGTGGCCAATTTGCTGGGCTTTCGCATGCCCGCTTGGATCGAGCCCAGCGTCAGCCGCATTGGCTCGGCGTCTTTGGCGTTGGGTTTGATGGCCGCCGGTGCGGGCATGCAACTGGACTCCTTGCGGCAAGGCAAGTTGTTGGGCGCTTGTGTGCTGACGATCAAACACCTGCTCATGCCTCTGATCGCATTGGGCATGTGCTTGCTGTTCCGGCTTGACACGGTGCAGTCCACCATCTTGCTGGCGTTTTCGGCGCTGCCCACGGCGTCCACCTGTTATGTGTTGGCGGCGCGCATGGGCTACAACGGGCCCTATGTGGCGGGTTTGGTCACGCTTTCCACCCTGGGCGGCATGATCAGCTTGCCTTTTGCCTTGGGCGTGCTGCGCGGTTGAATCGCCTGGCCCCTCGCTGGCCCGAGGCTTATGGCCTCAAGCTCGCGCCAAAGACCAAGCCACTTGCTCTTGCACCACCGGGTCGGGGTGCGCCACATGGGCCTGCAGGGCCTGCTGCAAAGCCCATCGGTCCGCCGGGCTGATGCCACCCGATGCCAAGGCATTGCCAGCGCCCAAAGCCAGATTGCGCAACCAGCGGGCGTGACCGATGCGCCGAATGGCACTGCCTTCGGTGCGGCGCAAAAACTCGGCCTCGTCCCAGCCCAGCAGTGTCGCAATGCCCCAGCCTGCCAAACCCTCGCGGGTTTGCCAGTCGGGCACGGTGCTGCGTTGGGCAAATTTGTTCCAGGGGCAGGCCAGCTGGCAATCGTCGCAACCGTAAATGCGGTTGCCGATCAGCGGGCGCAAGGCTTCGTCAATCGGCCCGGCGTGCTCGATCGTCAGATAAGAAATACAGCGCCGTGCATCCAACTGGTAGGGACCGACGATGGCCTGCGTGGGACACAAATCCATGCAAGCGGTGCACTGGCCGCAATGCGACGAAGTGGCGGGTGTCTCAGGCAACGCGAAATCGACAAACAACTCCCCCAGAAAAAACATCGACCCGGCCTCGCGCGAGAGGACCAGCGTGTGTTTGCCGCGCCAGCCCAGGCCGCTGCGGGTGGCCAGCTCGGCCTCCATGACCGGGGCCGAGTCGGTGAACACGCGGTGGCCAAAGGGGCCAATCGCCTCGGCGATGCGGTCCTGCAGTTTTTGCAGGCGCGAGCGCAAAACCTTGTGGTAATCGCGCCCCCGGGCATAGACCGAGACCACGGCTTCACCCGGCTGCAGGCTGCGCGCGTGCTCCCGGTCCATCCAATCCGCAGGGGCGTCTTCGGGCAGGTAATCCATGCGGGCGGTGATCACGCTCACCGTGCCCGGCACCAGCTCGGCGGGGCGGGCGCGTTTCATGCCATGGCTTTCCATGTAAGCCATGCTGCCGTGAAAGCCCGCGTCCAACCAAGCCTGTAATCCGGGCTCTGCCGAGGACAAATCGATACCGCTCACGCCAATTTGGGACAATCCCATCTCTCGCGCCCAGATCTGGATCTGGGCCCACAGTTCTTGAAGGTCGATTTTAGTACGTTGAGCAGTCACCCGCCGATTGTAGAAAGCCCCCATGCGCCGCTGGTTTGGGAAGGCTTGTGGCCGGACGAATCCGCCACCCAGGCTTTTGCCACACAACTGGCGCAAGGCCTGGCCCAGTGGCCCGGCGGGCGCGATGCGCGCATCGAACTGCGCGGCAACCTGGGCGCAGGCAAGACCACCTTGGTGCGCCACCTTTTGCGTGCGGCTGGGGTGCAAGGGCGCATCAAAAGCCCGACCTATGCCGTGGTCGAGCCGCACCAAGCAGGCTCGGGCGACAGCGCCTGGCCCATCTGGCATTTCGACTTTTACCGATTCAACGACCCGCAGGAGTGGGAGGACGCAGGCTTTCGCGACATCTTTGCAGGCCCGGGCCTCAAGCTGATGGAGTGGCCAGACAAAGTGGCCGGACAACTGCCGCCGCCCGACTGGGTGATTGCGCTGGAGGCCCTTGACGAAGACCAACGCCGCGTGCGCATCAGTGCGGCCACGCCCGCCGGGCAAGCTTGGCTCGATGCCATGACCATGCCCTCGGTCATGCCACACGCCAGCGCCACGGGAGGCGTCGATGCGAGCTGACCGCCGCAGCCTGCTGAAGGCGGGGTTTTTGGCCTTGAGCCTGGGCGCCACCCAACTGGCCCGGGGGGCCACCATGCTGGCCGTGCGCATTTGGCCTGCGCCCGATTACAGTCGGGTCACGCTCGAATCGGACACCCCGCTCAAAACCACACAAACTTTTGTCGCCTCCCCGCCTCGCCTGGCGGTGGACATTGAGGGCATGCAACTGAACGCGGCCATGCGTGAACTGGTGGGCAAAGTGCAAGCGTCTGACCCCAACATCGCCGGCATTCGGGTGGCCCAGTACAACGCCAACGTGGTGCGTTTGGTGATCGACCTCAAACAGCCGATCACGCCGCAGGTTTTCAGCCTGCCGCCTGTGGCGGATTACGCACACCGTCTGGTGCTCGACCTCTACCCGCTTCAAGCCATTGACCCCCTCGAGCAATTGATCCAGCAGCGCATGGGATCCACAGGGTCTCAGCCAGCCTCGGGTGGGGGGGCTCCTGCCGCTTCGGTCAGCGACCCTTTGGGCGATCTGATCGCCCGGCAGAGCCAGTCCGCTGCGGGCGCGGCCATCGCCGTGCCACCGCCACCGGCAGGCTCCACACGGCGTCAGGACATGCAGCCTGCACCCGACACCTTCATCGACGCCCCAGGTCGGGCCGCAAGGTCAGCCCCCTCCGATCGCACAGATCGCCTGATCGTCGTCGCCTTGGACCCCGGACACGGCGGTGAAGATCCGGGGGCCATTGGGCCTGGCGGCACCCGAGAAAAAGACGTGGTGCTCACCATCGCCAAAATGCTGCGCGACCGCATCAATGCCAGCAGCGTCAACGGCAACCCCATGCGCGCTTACCTGACGCGGGACGCCGACTTTTTCATCCCCCTGCACGTGCGGGTGCAAAAAGCCCGGCGTGTCCAGGCCGACCTGTTTGTCAGCATCCATGCCGACGCCTTTTTCACGCCCCAAGCGCGTGGCGCCAGTGTGTTTGCACTCAGCCAGGGCGCTGCCACGAGCGCCGCAGCGCGTTGGATGGCGCAAAAAGAAAACAAGGCCGATTTGATTGGCGGCATGAACCTGGGCAGCCAAGACAACCAAGTGCAGCGGGCCCTGCTTGACATGAGCACGGCCGCGCAAATCAAGGACAGCCTGCAATTGGGGAGCAGCCTGCTGCGCGAAATCGGCAGCGTGGGTCGACTGCACAAACCGCGCGTGGAACAAGCCGGTTTTGCCGTGCTCAAAGCCCCCGACATCCCCAGCGTGCTGGTGGAGACGGCCTTCATCAGCAACCCCGAAGAAGAAGAAAAGCTCCGCAGCGAGGCCTACCAAAAGCAACTGACCGAAGCCTTGATGCGGGGCATCCAGCAGTACTTTGCGCGCAACCCGCCGCTGGCCAGACACCGGGGCATCTAGCCCCAGACCGGCAACTCAAGACGCCTGACGCGCCTTCCAGGCCCCGAACACGGCGATCAAGCCCGGCACAATGATCAAGGCCCAAATGATCTTGCTCAGGTGCTCTTGCACGATGGGCAGATTGCCAAACAGGTAACCCACCGACAGCAGGCCCACCACCCAGATCACTGCACCCACCACATTGAAGTAGGTGAATTTGCTGCGCGTCATCTCGGCCACGCCCGCCACAAAGGGCACAAAGGTGCGCACAAAAGGCATGAAGCGCGCCAGGATGATGGTGATGCCGCCATATTTTTCGTAAAAAGCGTGGGCCTGGTCAAAGCCCCGGCGGCTGAAAAACCGCGAGTCTTCCCACTGAAACACCCGGGGCCCAAAGTAGCGCCCAATCGTGTAGTTCATCTGGTCACCCAAAATGGCTGCGGCCAGCAGCAAAGCCATGACCAAGGGCAAACTCATCAAGCCAGCGCCGCACATGGCCCCCACAATGAAGAGCAGCGAGTCGCCGGGCAAAAAGGGCATGACCACCACGCCGGTCTCGACAAAGATGATGAGGAACAACAAGGCATAGACCCAGGCCCCGTGCTGCGCGACAAAAGCCTCCAGATAGCGGTCCACATGCAGGATGAAATCGACGAGTTGCAGCAAGATGTCCATGCGCCGATTATCCCCGCACTCCTCCCCTGACCAGACCCCCTAAAATCTCCTCGTGAATTCCCAACAGACCCCGGCCCCCGCGCGCCGCCCCATCCGCGAACTCCCCGATGAACTGATCAGCCAGATCGCCGCAGGCGAGGTGGTCGAGCGGCCTGCTTCGGTGGTGCGCGAGTTGGTGGACAACGCCATGGACGCAGGCGCGCGCAGCATCACCCTGCGCCTGATGGGCGGTGGCACCCGGTTGATTTCGGTGGAAGACGATGGCGGCGGCATCGCCCCGGACGAACTGGCCACGGCCTTGAAGCGCCATGCCACCAGCAAGATCGGCAACCTGGATGACCTCGAATCGGTCATGACCATGGGCTTTCGGGGCGAGGCGCTGGCGGCCATCAACTCGGTGTCCGAGTTGACCCTGCTCTCGCGCATGGACGGCCAGCCCACCGCCTTTGCCCTCGACGGTCGCACCGGCGAGATCCGACCTGCCGCCCGTGCCGTGGGCACCACGGTGGAGGTCAAGGAGCTGTTCTTCTCGACCCCCGCCCGCCGCAAATTTTTGAAAAGCGACAGCACCGAACTGGCGCATTGCATCGAGGCCGTGCGCCGCCACGCCCTGGCCCGCCCCGATGTGGGCTTTGCCATTTGGCACGAAGGCAAGCTGGTGGAGCAGTGGCGCGTGCACCCCGGCGCTGCGGGCCTGGAGCAACGCCTGGCCGATGTGCTGGGGGAAGAGTTCGTGGCGCAGTCCATCGCCATCGAATACAACGCCGGCCCGCTCAAGGTGATTGGCCGCGCCGGTCTGCCCGATGCGGCCCGCTCACGCCCCGACCACCAGTTTGCCTATGTGAATGGCCGCTTTGTCCGCGACAAGGTGGTCATGCACGGCGCACGCAGCGCCTACGAAGACGTGCTGCACGGCCACAAACAACCGGCTTATGCGCTGTTCATGCAGATCGACCCCACGCTGGTGGACGTGAACGTGCACCCGACCAAGATCGAGGTCCGTTTTCGCGACAGCCGCGCCGTGCACCAGGCGGTGCGCCATGCCATCGAAAACGCATTGGCCGCACCGCGTTCGCAAAACCTGGGCGATACGCCCGCGCAGGCCGCCAGCGATTTCGAACTGAAAGCCCCCGCCCTCAAAGCCCTGCCCGAATCGGCCAGCTGGCAGCAAGGCGGCATGGCCTTTGACCGCCCCGGCCCATCGACTTTTTCCGCCCCCAGCTACAAACCGGCCGACTTTGTGCGCCCGCGTGTGGATGGCGAGCAGGCCATGGCCGATCTGAAAGCGTTGTGGAACCCGCCCGAGCGCAGCGAAGACCTGAGCGCCCAAGAGCGCCCCACCCCTGCCTGGTCTCAGGCGTCCCGCGCAGAAGTCCCACCTGCCCAGGCTGATGCGGTGGGCAACCTCACCACAACAGCCCAGAACTCAGCCCCCAAGCCCCTGCCCGAAGGCGAATGGCCGCTGGGCCGTGCCATCGCGCAGCTGCACGGCGTTTACATCCTGGCCGAAAACAAACAAGGCCTGGTGGTGGTGGACATGCATGCCGCGCACGAGCGCATCGTGTACGAGCGCCTGAAAAACCAGCTCAACGCCACAAGCAGCGACGGCCCGCGCATCGCCAGCCAGCCGCTGCTGATCCCAGCCACCTTTGCCGCCAACCCCACCGAAGTGGCCACCGCCGAGAGTTGCGCCGATGTATTGACCCAACTGGGTCTGGAAATCTCACCCCTGTCAGCCAAAACCCTGGCCGTGCGCGCCGTGCCCACCAGCCTGGCGCAAGGCGACGCGGTCGAGCTGGCCCGCAGCGTACTGGCCGAGCTGTCGCAACACGATGCCAGCACCGTGGTGCAACGTGCCCAAAACGAGATTTTGGCGACCATGGCCTGCCATGGCGCAGTCCGAGCCAACCGCCGCCTGACTCTGGATGAAATGAACGCCCTGTTGCGCCAAATGGAAGAGACCGAGCGCTCCGACCAGTGCAACCACGGCCGCCCGACTTGGCGGCAGATGACGATGCGCGATCTGGATGGGCTGTTCTTGCGGGGCCGGTGATGACAAGCATGTCGCAAAAACTGATCGTCCTCATCCTTGCCCTGCTGCTCGGGCTGCAACCGGTCACGACCGACCTGTATTTGCCCGCCCTGCCCGTCATCACCCAAGGCTTTGGCGCAGGCATGGGCCAGGCCCAGCTCACGCTCACTGCGCTGCTGCTGGCCTTTGGCTTGTCACAACTCATTTGGGGCCCTTTGTCCGACCGCTTTGGCCGCAAGCCCATCTTGCTCTGGGGCATGACTGCCTACACGCTCGCCTCGGTGGCCTGTGCGTTGGCGCCCAGCATGGCCTGGCTGATCGCCGGGCGCACCGTGCAAGGCATTGCCATGGGCGCGGGTGTCATGGCCGCACGCGCTGTGGTGCGTGACCTGTTCCAACCGCTGCAGGGTGCCACTGTCATGTCGCAAGGCCTCACAGGCCTAGGCATCATCGCCTGCGCCTGCGCGCCGCTGGGCGGCATGCTGACCGACTGGTTGGGCTGGCGCATCGCCTTGCTCATGCTCGCCGTCTTTGGTGCAGCCACCCTCGCCTTGCTTTTTTGGCGTTTTGAGGAAACCCTGGCGCGGCCCGACCCCCACGCGCTCAGCGCTGGCCCCCTGGTTCGGGCCAACCTCGACATCCTGCGCCACCCGGTGTTCCTGACCTGGTGTGCCCTGTCGGCGAGTTCCTACTTGGGACTCTTCACTTTTTTGGCCAGTTCCTCGTTTGTCTTCGTCTCCTTCATGGGTTACAGCAAAACCGCCTACGGCTTTCTCATGCTGAGCATGTCGCTGTCCTACATCATTGGCACTTTCTGGTGCCGATGGATGTTGCGGCGCACCAGCGTACACCGTACCGTGGGCATCGCCGCCATCCTGACCATCACGGGCGGAGGAGGCATGGCCGCTTTGGCCTATGCAGGCCAAGGTCAGGACTGGTATGGTGCCTGGGCCGTGATGGTGCCGATGTACATCTTCATGCTGGGCCATGGCGTGCACCAGCCTTGCGGACAAAGCGGTGCGGTCGCCCCCTTCCCACGTCGTGCAGGCACGGCCTCTGCCCTGAATGGCTTTTTGATGATGCTGGGCGCTTTCTTTTTGGGAGGGTGGCTGGGCACGCACATGGACCGGCCAGTGTTTGCGCTGGCCCACGGACTGCTGCTGTGCGCCGTTTGCATCACGGTCGTGGCCTGGACAGCGGTACAAAAACACGGTCGCCCCTTGGTCACGGCCAGTGGGTCCGCATGACGATGACACGTCCCATTGATGCCATCGCGCTCGTGGGCCCCACCGCCAGCGGCAAAACTGCGGCTGCGCTGGCCTTGGCGCAAGCTTTGCAACCACAAGGGGGGGCAGAAATCATCAGCGTGGACTCAGCCCTGGTTTACCGGGGCATGGACATCGGTACCGCCAAGCCCAGCCGTGAAGAATTGGCCGCCGTGCCGCACCACCTGATCGACACCCTGGACCCACTGCAAAGCTACAGTGCTGCCGAGTTTGCCAAGGACGCCGCGCGCCTGATGGGCGAGATCCGCGAGCGTGGCCGCACACCCTTGCTGGTCGGCGGCACCATGCTCTACCTCAAAGCCTTGCTGGAAGGCCTGAGCGATATGCCTGCGGCCAACGCCGAGGTGCGCAGCCAAATCCAGCAGCAGGCCGAGAGCCTGGGTTGGCCTGCCATGCACGCCCTGCTGGCCCAGGTGGATCCGATCACTGCCGAGCGTCTCGCACCTGGCGACAGCCAGCGCATTGGCCGAGCACTCGAGGTGTGGACATCCAGCGGACAAACCCTCTCGTCACTGCATCAAAGCGCCAAAACCTCGAGACCTGACTGGCACATCCCCGTCATCAGCCTGGAACCGCTGGACCGCCATTGGCTGCACCAGCGCATCGCTCAACGCTTTGACCAGATGATGGCGCAAGGCTTTTTGGACGAAGTCAAGCGACTCAAAGCACGTGGTGACCTGAACGCTGACCTGCCCTCAATGCGCTGCGTCGGTTACCGCCAAGCCTGGCAAGGGCTGGATGAAGGATGGCGCGAAGCCGACATCCGCGAGCGAGGCATCTTCGCGACCCGACAGCTGGCCAAGCGCCAGATCACTTGGCTGCGAAGCATGCCCGAGCGGCATGTGGTGCAGGCCGATGCCCCGTCCTCTGCCACCACCACCGTGCAAAAGCTGGCACTCGACTTGCTGCAAGCTTGAAAACGTCCCACCTGAAGGCCCTACACTAGAGGGCTGCATTGGCCCGACACTGCATGGGCAGATCCAAGCAAATGCGTTTCAAAGCTCAGACATGCGTTTTCTCATTCTTGTGTTGTTGTGCTTCAGCGAGATGGCTGGGGCGGCAGGACCGGCGCCGGTCCTGAATGTGTCCTTTGCACCGCTGCAAATCGCCAATGCGGGTGCCCGCGATGTGGAACTGGTGTGCCCACGCAAAGGCCCTTCACCTGTGCCGCCCCCCGCTGCCAAGGCAGAGCCGACCGAACTGCCGGACGACGACGACGTCAACGAGGCCTTGCAAGTCACCACCAGCTTGCCTCAAGTGCCCCGCACCCCACAAACCCTGCAAGCACGGCCCAATGGCTGGCGCATCGCCATCTGGGGTGACAGCCACACCGCTGCGGCTTTTTTCAGCGACCAACTGGTGCGCAACTTGGTGCCTGCCGATGCCACCGTGCACAGCCGCTTTGTCAACGCTGGCGTAGGCCATGGCGGAGTGCGGGGGCTGGTGAGAAAAACCTGCCTGTCCGGCGATTGGACGCGCGAGATGGCTTACGCCCACGCCGATGCCGCAGCAGCGCCTGGCCCGGGAATGACCAGCCTGATGGCCAAGCGGCCAGGTGCAACGCTGTCTCTGGACCTGCGTGATGCCCAGGGGCAGGCCCGCCACAACAGCCTGCAACTGCTCTACCACGGCGATGGGGTGAGCATCACACAGCTGGCCATCAGCGTGGATGGGGAGGCTGAAACCCTGGTCAGGCTGAGTCCGCAGGCCGGCCCGAACGCCTTGACGCTGCAAACCACGGCCGCCCTGTCGACCTTGCAGATCCGCGTGGTGGAAGGGGCATTCCGTTTTCAGGGCCTGAAGCTGGCCGAACCGCCAGCGCCAACAGCTCTGCACCTGGACTTGTTCGCCTACCCCGGTGCGACGATGGCAGGCTGGGTACGCAGCGATCTGGGCTATCTGGCGTCGTGGTTCACCGACCAAAACTACGACTTGGCCTTGATCGCTTTTGGCACCAACGAAGGCAATGATCCCCGTTTCAATGAAGCCAGCTACAGGGAAATGCTCACGCAGGCGGTCAGCAACTTCCGCCAAGTTTTTGCGCAGACCCAGTGCGTACTGATCGGTCCCGGCGACCGAGGCATCCGGGTGATCAAATCCAAAGTGAGCAAGAGCGGCAAAAAACAGAGCGCCAAAGGCCAAACCAAAAAGAACGCGAAGAGCATCAAACCTGGCAAAGCGACCAAACAGGTCAAGACCCAACCCTCGGTCAACCTGCTGAAATACGCACGCATTCACGAGCAGATTGGTCGCATTCAGGCCGAAGTGGCCGCCCAACACGGCTGTACGGCCTGGAGCATGCAAACGGCCATGGGTGGTGTGGGCAGCGCCTACGCCTGGGCCCGCAAGAATCCCGCCCTGATGGCACCCGACCTGATCCACTTCACCTCGGCGGGGTACCGTGAACTCGCCAACACCTTCACAGCTGACTTTGGGCTGTCAAAACCATGAGCGCGCTGGCGCGTTTGCCGGGTCTGGATGGTCTGCGCGGCGTGGCGGTGCTGGCCGTGATCGGCTACCACCTGAATCTGGGCAACTTCCTGCCTGCGGGTTTTCTGGGGGTGGACATCTTCTTCACTGTCTCGGGATTCATCATCACGGCGCTGTTGTTGCAAGAACATGCCCAAACCGGCCGGATTGATTTCCGGGCGTTTTACCTGCGCCGGGCACGCCGCCTGTTTCCAGCCGCACTGCTCATGCTGCTGTTGCTGGTGCCGCTGACGCCACTGCTGCAACCGGGCGCACTGCCTCGCCTGCGCGAAGATTTGCTGGCGGCTTTTTTGTACCTGTCCAATTGGTGGCAGATCGTGGCACTGCAGTCGTACTTCGAGGCCATTGAACAGCCCCGCCTGCTGCAGCACCTGTGGTCATTGGCCGTAGAAGAACAGTATTACCTGCTCTGGCCGCTGGCAGCGCTGGGCTTGTTGAACCGGGTCAGCCGCACAGGCCTGGGCGTTGCGGCAGCACTGATTGCCATGGCCAGCACCGGCTGGATGGCCTGGCTGTACCTGACCCAAATCGAAGGCGGCGACCCCAGCCGCATCTATCTGGGCACCGACACCCATCTGATGGGACTGCTCGCAGGCTCGGCTCTGGCCGCCTGGTGGAACCCCTGGAAAATCCGCATGGCTTCGCAAGCGAGTGACGAAGTCCTGAATCTGGCCGGTACCGCTGCGCTGGCCGCATTGATCTGGGGTATGGCCGAAACCCACGAAGGCATGCCCGGGCTTTACCAAGGTGGCTTCTTGCTGGTCGCGGTGCTCACCAGCGCGGTGATTGCCGCTGCCACCCGGGAAGGCACCTGGGTGTCCTGGATGCTCGCCACGCGCCCCATGCTGTGGCTGGGTGCGCGGTCTTATTCCTTGTACCTGTGGCATTGGCCCATCGTGGTCTGGCTGCGCCCCTCGCCACAAGCGGATGCACTGGAACTCAGCTGGGTCAACGCAGCACGGCTGGTGCTCACCCTGCTGTGTGCAGAAGCCTCTTACCGCTGGGTGGAAACCCGCTGGAGCCG
>JACCDG010402703.1_pt1 | contig 13567 bp, 11 predicted proteins | sample 7442471 | NCBI WGS metagenome assembly JACCDG01 (sample SAMN15323444, study PRJNA562643) | freshwater metagenome | isolation source: river surface water | place: USA:Blue River Watershed | collected 2017-08-17 | reverse complement strand
TGCCCAGGCCCTTGGCCTGCAGGATGATGTCCAGCGCCTGGTCCCAGGGCACGTCCTTCAGGCGCAGGGTCAGCGAGCCGGTGACGGTGTCGGAGGTGACGACGTTGAAGTTGGTGAAGTCGGCGATGACCTGCAGCAGCGCCCGCACCTCGATGTTCTGGAAGTTCAGCGAGAGCTTCTCGCCGGTGTAGCCCGGGCCCTGCGTGAGCTTGTTGGGGTCGTTGCGCTGCGGGCGCACCTCGACGACGAACTGGTTGTCGCTCTGGTAGGCGCTGTGCTCCCAGGTGCCGCGCGGCTCGATGACCACGCGCACGCGGTCCCCCACCTGCGTGGTGGCGATGGTCTGCACCGGGGTGCCGAAGTCGGTCACGTCCAGGCGGCGGCGCAGGCCCTCGGGCAGGCTGGACTTGAGGAACTCCACCACCAGGTTCTGGCCCTGCTGGCGGATGTCCACGCCGACCTGGTTGTTGGGCAGGTCGACGATGACGCGGCCGGCCGAGTCGGTGCCGCGGCGGAAGTCCAGATCCTTGATGGGCAGGGTGTCGCGGTTGCGGCTCTCGGCGAAGGTGGCCGGCACGGGCGCGGCGGCCGGCGCGGCCTGGGCCACGGCGACCGGGTCCAGCGACACCAGCAGGGAGTTGCCCTGCAACTCGGTCTTGTAGGTGGTGGCGGCCTTCAGGTTGAGGACCAGGCGGGTGCGGTCACCGGCCTGGACCACGTTGACCGAGCGCAGGTTGCCCTGGTTGACGTCCACGGTGTTGCGGCCCAGGCCGTTGCTGGCGCCGGGCACGTCCAGCGCGATGCGCGCCGGCGACTGGATGGTGAAGCCCGTGGGCGCGGCCTTGAGCGGCTGGGAGAAGTCGATGCGAACGACCTCCACCCCGCCCTGGATGGAGCTGCTGACCGACTGCACCGCCACGGTGGCGCCCGGCTCCTGCGCGCGCAGGGCCGTCGGCAGCCAGGCGGCCAGGGCCAGCAGCAGCCCCAGGGCCAGCCCGAGGGCCGGCGTCAGGCGCTGCAGCCAGGCGGAAGTGATGCTTGTTGTTTTCATTTGGCTCTCTCTTGCAACTGCAGCGTTGCCGTGCGTTCGATCCATTCACCCGCCGCGTCCTGCACGATCTCGCGCAGCACGACCTCGGTCTCGGTGACCCGGGTGATCTTTCCGAAGTTCTGACCCAGGTAGTTGCCCGGCCGCACCTGGTAGAGCAGGTTGTCGACCCGGACCAGCGCCACCGGGCGGCCCTGGCGGATCAGGCTGCCGACCATGGTCATGGCATCCAGCGGGAAGGACTCCAGCGGCTCCTTGCGGCGGTTGAGTTCGGGCGCGACCAGGGCCGAGCTGGCCGCGGACTGGCCGGCGGCGCGGCGCAGGGCCTGGGCCAGCTTCTGGACGCTGAAGGGGTCCACCGCCGCGGCCTCGGTGTAGGCCTGGGGGGTGAACTTCTTGGGCTCGGGGATGGGCTCGACCTTGGGACGGGTCTCGGCGCGGCGCTGCGCCATCCACTGGTCGATGTCCTGCTCGTTGCTGCCGCAACCGGCCAGCAGCGCGCCCGCCAGGACGGCGGACAGCACGCCGGCCGTGCGGGCGAAGGGGGAGGAAGGGACGCGGCGCATCATTTCTTGCCCTGCCCCTTGCGTTGCGCGGCGACTTCCTCGGGGTCGAGGTAGCGGAAGGTCTTGGCCGTGGCCTCCATCACCAGCGTGCCGTCCCGGCCCGGCGCGATGGCCACGTTGTTGAGCGTGACGATGCGCGAGAGGTTGGCGATGTCGGAGGTGAAGGCGCCCATGTCGTGGTAGCGGCCGGTGACGCGCAGCGCGATCGGCAGCTCGGCGTAGTACTCCTTGACCGTGACCTGCCCCGGGCGGAACAGCTCGAAGACCAGGCTGCGGCCCAGGCCGGCCTGGTTGATGTCGGACAGCAGGGCATCCATCTCGGAGCGGCCGGGCAGCTGCTTTTCCAGCTGGGTCACGTACTGCAGGACCTGCTCGCGCTGCTTGCGCAGGACCTCGAGGTTGACGGCCTGGCCGAGCTTGCGGCTGTACTCGGCCTTGAGGCGGGTCTCGCGCTCGATCTCGGCGTCGTGCTCGTCGGAGGTGCCGCTGATGAAGGCATACCAGAGGCCGGCGACGATGAGGACGATGACGAACAGGCACAGCGCGACCCGCGGCGCGGTCGGCCAGGAGGCCGGGTCGTTCGGGTCGAGGTTGCGGAACTGCTGGCTCACGCGGGCCAGGGTGGCCTTGGCATCCATGCGGGGCGCGGCCTGGGGGGAAGAGGAGCGGTTCGGCATGGCGTTCAGGTCTTCGCGGGTGCCGGGCGGGCGGGTGCCGGGGGGGCGGGCGCGGAGCCGGCCGGCGCGGGGGCCACCGGTGCACCCGGGGCGGCGGATGCAGCGGAAGCGGCCGCAGCCGCCGGGGCCGCCGCCTGCGCCTCGGAGGCGCGCAGCACACGCACGCGGATGTTGAAGTTGGACACCCGGCGCTGGTCGCGCGGGCCGATGTTGACGCTGCCAGCGACGATCTCGACCAGCTCGGGGCGGGTCAGCCAGGGGCTGTTGTTGCCGAGGTTGCGCAGCAGCTCGGAGACGCGCTCGTTGGACTGCGCCACGCCGGTGAGCGTGACGGTCTGGTTGTCCTGGCGCACGCTGCTGAGGAAGACGCCGTCCGGCAGCTGGCGCACCAGCTCGTTGAGCAGGTAGACCGGCATGTTGCGGTCGGCCTGCAGGTCCTCGACGGCCTGCTGGCGGGCCCGCAGGCCGGCGATTTCCTGCTGCAGGTTGGCGATGTCCTTGATCTGCGCGTCGAGCTTGCGGATCTCGGATTGCAGGAGCTCGTTGCGCTCGCGCTGGTGCGCAATGTTGCTGAGTTCCAGCAGGTAGAGGGAGCCGGCGATCAGGCCGCCGGCGACGACAGAGCTGCCCAGGGCCAGGTAAAAGAGTTCGCGGCGGCGCTTGCGGGCGGCTTCACGGTGCGGCAGCAGGTTGATGAGGATCACTGGGTGAACCTCCGCATGGCCAGGCCGCAGGACGTGAGGTAGGACGGGGCCTCGCGGCGCATCTTCTTCTCGCGCACGGAGTCCGCCAGGACCATGCCGTCGAACGGGTCGGCCAGGCCGCAGGGGAAGGAGGTGTGGGCGGTGACCGCCTCGACCAGCCCCGGCAGGGCGGCCGAGCCGCCGGCCAGCAGGACGTGGTCCACCCGGTTGTGCGGGGTGCTGGTGAAGAAGAACTGCAGCGCCCGCGCCACTTCCTGGGCCATGCTGTCCACGAAGGGCTTGAGCACGCCGGAGGGGTAGTCCTCGGGCAGGTCGCCGCTGCGCTTCTTGGCCTCGGCCTCCTCCAGGGAGTAGCCGTACTGGCGCACGATGAGCTGGGTCAGCTGAGCGCCGCCGAAGGCCTGGTCCCGGTCGTACAGGACCTCGTTGTTGCGGATGACCTGCATGCCGGTGCTGTAGGCGCCGACCTCGAACAGGGCGACCATGGTGTCGGCGCCGCGGCGCGGCAGGGCCTCGATGAGGCGGCTGGCCGCCATGCGGGAGGCATAGGACTCGATGTCCAGGATGACGGGCTTGAGGCCGGCAGCCTCGGCCAGGCCCTGGCGGTCCTGGACCTTTTCCTTGCGGGAGGCGGCGATCAGGACCTCGACATCGCCCGAGGAGGTGGGGCTGGGGCCGATGACGCAGAAGTCCAGGCTGACCTCGTCCAGCGAGAAGGGGATGTACTGGTTGGCCTCGGCCTCGACCTGGACCTCCAGCTCCTGCTCGGACAGGCCTCCGGGCAGGATGATCTTCTTGGTGATCACGGCCGAGGGGGGCAGCGCCATGGCGACATGGCGGGTGCGGGTGCCGCTTTTCTTGACCACGCGGCGGATGGCGTCCGCCACCTCGTCGAACTTCTCGACGTTGCCGTCCGTGATGGCGCCGCGCTCGAGCGGCTCGATGGCACAGCGCTCGAGCACGTACTGGCCCTCGCGGTCCCGGCCCAGCTCGACCAGCTTGACGCTGGAGGAACTGATGTCCAGGCCCAGCAGGGCAGCAGGCTGGCGGTTGAACAGGGATCCCAGCGAAATCAAGGGGCGGTCTCCGGACGGGCGGACGTCACAAAATGCAACAAACTTAAGGTTTCACTTGAATGCTAGCAGCAACATCATTGACGGGATAGGAATTTAACCGTGCGCCGGCCCGTCCACGTTGCCGCAATCCAACGAGGCGGCTGCCATACTCGCACCTCATCACCCCTGCGCCCCGCTCATTCGTTGCCATGCGGCGCCCGCCCGCCGGGATAATCCGCTTTCGACTCCTTACCGCCCGTTATGCCTCCTGCCCCTCCCGTTGACAAGCCCCGCGCCGGCGGCGGCACGCGCCACCCGGTGATGCGCCTCCTGCTGTGGGCCCTGGCGGCCGCGGCGGCCGCCGGGCTGAGCCTGGTGATCATCGTGGCGGTGGCGCTGTCGGTGGCCTACCCCAACCTGCCGGACGTGTCCGACCTGGCCTCCTACCGGCCCAAGCTGCCGCTGCGGGTGTACTCGTCCGAAGGCGTGCTGATGGGCGAGTTCGGCGAGGAGCGCCGCAGCCTCACGCCGATCGCCGAGATCCCCAAGGTGATGAAGGACGCGGTGCTGGCGATCGAGGACGCCCGCTTCTACGAGCACGGCGGGGTGGACTACGTGGGCCTGGCCCGCGCGGCGCTGGCCAACCTGGGCCGGGCCAAGAGCCAGGGCGCCTCCACCATCACCATGCAGGTGGCGCGCAACGTCTACCTCAGCTCGGAAAAGACCTTCACCCGCAAGCTGTACGAGGTGCTGCTGACCTTCAAGCTGGAGCATTCGCTGTCGAAGGACCAGATCCTCGAGATCTACATGAACCAGATCTACCTGGGCAACCGGGCCTACGGGTTCGCGGCGGCCTCGGAGACGTATTTCGGCAAGCCGCTGCGGGAGCTGTCGGTGGCCGAGGCGGCGATGCTGGCCGGCCTGCCCAAGGCGCCGTCGGCCTACAACCCGATCAGCAACCCCAAGCGGGCCCGGGTGCGCCAGCAGTACATCATCGAGCGCATGCAGGAGGTGGGCTACATCACCGCCGCCCAGGCCCAGGCCGCCCAGGCCCAGGTGCTGCAGCTGCGCACGGTGAGCGACCCGATGCGCCTGCACGCCGAGTACGTGACCGAGATGGTGCGCCAGCTCGTGTTCGCGCAGTACGGCGAGGAAACCTACACCCGCGGCCTGAACGTGTACACCACGATCAAGGCCGACCAGCAGGAGGCCGCCTACCGCGCCTTGCGCAAGGGCATCATGGACTACGAGCGCCGCCAGATCTACCGCGGGCCCGAGCAGTTCGTGGAGCTGCCCGCCGACCCCAAGGAGCTCGACGAGGCGGTGGACGACGCGCTGTCCGACCACCCGGACAACGGCGACGTGATGGCGGCCGTGGTGCTGGACGCCAATCCCAAGCGGGTGATCGCGGTGCGCGGCAACGGCGAGCCCTTCGAGATCACCGGCGAGGGCCTCAAGCCCGCGCAGTCGGGCCTGTCGGACAAGGCGCCCCCCAAGATCAAGCTGCGCCGCGGCGCGGTGATCCGGGTGACCAAGCAGGCCAAGGGCTGGGAGATCACCCAGCTGCCCGAGGTGGAAGGCGCCTTCGTGGCGCTGGACCCGCGCGACGGCTCGCTGCTGGCGCTGGTGGGCGGCTTCGACTTCAACAAGAACAAGTTCAACCACGTGACGCAGGCCTGGCGCCAGCCGGGCTCATCGTTCAAGCCGTTCATCTACTCCGCGGCGCTGGAGAAGGGCTTCACGCCCTCCACCGTGGTGAACGACGCGCCGCTGTTCTTCGACGCCGGCGTGACCGGCGGCCAGCCCTGGGAGCCCAAGAACTACGACGGCAAGTTCGAGGGCCCGATGCCGCTGCACACGGCGCTGGCCAAGTCCAAGAACATGGTGTCCATCCGCATCCTGCAGGCGGTGGGCGCGCAGAACGCGCAGGAGTGGGTCTCGCGCTTCGGCTTCGAGTCCGAGAAGCACCCGCCCTACCTGACCATGGCCCTGGGCGCCGGCTCGGTGACGCCGATGCAGATGGCCACCGGCTACGCGGTGTTCGCCAACGGCGGCTACCGCGTGAACCCCTGGCTGATCGCCCGCATCACCGACCAGCGCGGCAAGCCCCTGGTGGAGACGCCCCCGCCCGTGGCCGCCGAGGCGGTGCGCGCGGTGGAGCCGCGCAATGCGTTCATCATGAACCGGCTGCTGCAGGAGATCACCCGCTCGGGCACCGCCGCCCGCGCGCAGGGCGAGCTCAAGCGCCCCGACCTGTACGGCAAGACCGGCACGACCAACGACGCGGTGGACACCTGGTTCGCGGGTTACCAGCCGACGGTGGCGGCCGTGGTGTGGATGGGTTACGACTCGCCCAAGTCGCTGGGCGACCGGGAGACCGGCGGCGGCCTGTCCCTGCCGGTGTGGATCAACTTCATGGAGACGGCGCTGCGCAACGTGCCCGTGATGGAGTACCCGGCCCCCGAGGGCGTGGTGAACGTCGGCGGCGAGTGGTACTACAACGAGTTCGCCCGGGGCGGCGTGAGCAGCATGGGGGTCCCGGGCAACGGGGAGCCCGTCCCGGGGCAGGCTCCCCGGCCGGCGGCGCCGTCCGAGGAGCGCAAGAGCATCCTGGACCTGTTCAGGAACTGAGCGTCAGGCGCTGAAGTCCAGCGCCATCCCCGCCTGCTCGCTGGCGCACTTCGTGAGGTGCGCGAAGAACTCGCCGTGGCCCTTGGTGTCCATCCACTGGGCGCCGTCGAACTTGTAATGGAAGCCGCCCGAGCGGGCGGCCATCCAGACCTCGTGCAGCGGCCGCTGCAGGTTCACGATGATCTGGCTGCGGTTGGGGAAGGTGATGGTGATCATGCCGCCCACCCGCTGCGGGTCCAGGTCGGCATCGGTGTCGTCGTTGAGCCGGTCGCAAGCCGCCTCCAGGCGCCGCAGCAGGGCCTCGGCCCGGTCCATGTACTCGAGGTCGGTCATTACAATTCTTCGATGATCAAGTCGTTCCGAACGATTCTAGTCACCGCCTCGGCGGCCTTCACGGCGCTCGCGCTGTCGGCCTGCGGGCAGAAGGGTGACCTCTACCTGCCGCCGGGGCAGGCCGCCCTCCCCACGTCCGCCGCGCCCGCGCCGCGGCCCCCCGCCTCCGCGGCGACTCCCCAGAACCCGATATCCCGCCAGCCATGACCCTGCCCTCCCCCGGCCAACTTCCTGGACAACCGCACCTGGCCTGGCGCGGCGATGAGCTCTGGCTCGAAGGCGTGCGCCTGGCCGACCTGGCCCAGGCGCACGGCACGCCGCTGTTCGTCTACTCCAAGGCCGCCATGCTGTCGGCCCTGGCGGCCTACCAGCGCGGCTTCGCGGGCCGCAAGGCCACCATCCACTACGCGATGAAGGCCAACTCCTCGCTGGCCATCCTGCAGCTGTTCGCCCAGGCGGGCTGCGGCTTCGACATCGTCTCCGGCGGCGAGCTCGAGCGCGTGCTGGTGGCTGGCGGGGACCCGGCCAAGGTGATCTTCTCCGGCGTGGGCAAGACCCGCAGCGAGATGCGCCGCGCCCTGGAGGTGGGCATCGGCTGCTTCAACGTGGAAAGCGAGGCCGAGCTGGAGGTGCTGTCCGCGGTGGCCGTGGCCGCTGGCGCCACCGCGCCCGTGAGCATCCGCGTCAACCCCAACGTGGACGCCAAGACCCACCCCTACATCTCCACCGGCCTGAAGGGCAACAAGTTCGGCGTGGCGCATGAGCGCACCGTGGCCACCTACCAGCGCGCCGCCAGCCTGCCGGGCCTGCGCGTGGTGGGCATCGACTGCCACATCGGCTCCCAGATCACCGAGGAATCGCCCTACCTGGACGCGATGGACCGGGTGCTGGAGCTGGTGGAGGCCATCGAGGCCGCAGGCATCCACCTGCAGCACATCGACTTCGGCGGCGGCCTGGGCATCGATTACAAGGGCGACACGCCGCCCGCGGCCGACGCCCTGTGGGCCAAGCTGCTGGCCAAGCTGGACGCCCGCGGCTTCGGCCAGCGCCACCTCATGATCGAACCCGGCCGCTCCCTGGTGGGCAACGCCGGCGTGTGCCTGACCGAGGTGCAGTACCTCAAGCCCGGCGAGCAGAAGAACTTCTGCATCGTCGACGCGGCCATGAACGACCTGCCCCGGCCCGCCATGTACGAGGCCTTCCACCAGATCGTCCCCCTGCACCGCCGCGCGGCGGCCGCCGCCCACGCCTATGACGTGGTGGGCCCCGTGTGCGAGAGCGGCGACTGGATCGGCCGCGACCGCGACCTGGCCGTGCAACCCGGCGACCTGCTGGCCGTGCTGTCCGCCGGCGCCTACTGCATGAGCATGGCGAGCAACTACAACACCCGCGGCCGCGCCGCCGAGGTGCTGGTGGACGGCTCCCAAGCCACGCTGATCCGCCAGCGCGAGACGGTGGCCGACCAGCTGCGCAACGAGCGACTCATCGGTTGACGCAGGCTGCGGGGGACCGAGGGCGCTGGGGCAGCGCCCGGCGCTCCCGCCACCAGCGGGCGACCCGCCATCCCAGCAGCACCGACACGATGGCGGCGTAGACCCCCACCTCGGCCAGGTCGTTCTTGGCCGAGCGCATCCACAGGAAGTGCACCAGCGCGAGGAAGGCGATGCCGTAGACCAGGCGGTGCAGCCGGCGCCAGCGCACCGCGCCCAGGGCCCGGATGGCGGCGTTGAAGGAGGTGGCGGCCAGGGGCGTGAGCAGCAGGAAGGCGGCGAAGCCCACCAGGATGAAGGGCCGCTTGATGATGTCCCGCACGATCTCGGTGAGGTCGAAGCCCATGTCCAGCCAGGCATACGCCGCCAGGTGCCAGGCGGCATAGAACCAGGTGAACAGCCCCAGCATGCGGCGCAGCCGCGCCAGCGCCGGCAGGCCGAAGACCACCCGCGTGGGGGTCACGGCCAGGGTGATGCACAGGAACCGCAGCGTCCAGTCGCCGGTGGAGCGGATCAGCGCCTCGGCGGGGTTGGCGCCCAGGCGGTCGGCGAAGGCACCGAAGAGCAGCCAGGCGAACGGCAGCAGGCACAGCACGAACAGCAGCGGCTTGGTCCACGGCCGCAGCAGCCACGCATTCCCCGCCGTGGTCATGGAGTGACGCAGCAAGGTCATGTCAGCCCCACGCTCGACCACTGCGTGTGGCTCAGTAAAACTTGCGCAGGTCCATGCCCGCGTACAACTGCCCGACCTGGGCCTCGTAGCCGTTGAACATCAGCGTCTTGCGGCGCTTGGCGAACAGCCCGTCCTCGCCGATGCGCCGCTCCGTGGCCTGGCTCCAGCGCGGGTGGTCCACGTTGGGGTTGACGTTGGAGTAGAAGCCGTATTCGTTCTTCGCCGCCTTGTTCCAAGCGGTGGGCGGCTCCTTGTCGGTGAAGCGGATGCGCACCAGCGACTTGGCGCTCTTGAAGCCGTACTTCCAGGGCACGACCAGGCGCACCGGCGCGCCGTTCTGGTTGGGGAGCACCTCGCCATACATGCCGAAGGACAGCAGCGTCAGCGGGTGGCGGGCCTCGTCCAGGCGCAGGCCTTCCACATAGGGCCACTCCAGCACGCGCGAGCCGACGAAGGGCATGGTCTTCGGGTCGGCCAGCGTGGTGAACTCCACGAACTTCGCGCTGCCCTGGGGCTCGACCCGATCGATCAGTTTCGACAGCGAGTAGCCGACCCAGGGAATCACCATGGACCAGCCCTCCACGCAGCGCAGGCGGTAGATGCGCTCTTCCTGGGCGCTGAGCTTGAGCAGGTCCTCGATCGCGTACTTGCCCGGCTTGTTGACCAGTCCGTCGATCTCCACCGTCCACGGGGTGGTCTTGAGGGTGTGCGCGTTCTTCGCCGGGTCGGCCTTGTCGGTGCCGAACTCGTAGAAGTTGTTGTAGGTGGTGGCGTCCTTGTAATCCGTGATCTTTTCCATGGTGGCGGCGCCCGCCACCGCGGAGGGGCCGCCCGGCAGGGCCGCCAGCTTGCCCGCCCGGGGCACCGCGGCCAGGGCCTCGCGCTGCGCCCAGCCGGCCAGCGCCGTGCCAGCCGCGCCCGCCGCCAGCAGGCGGATCAGGTCGCGCCGACCGTGGTAAATGTCCTGCGGCGTGATCTCGCTCGCCACAGGGTGGATGAATCCGTCACGGTTTGACTTGATCAACATGGCGTTCCTCGCGTGAAGGGGCGTGTTTACCATGGATCCCGTGGTACCGGGGGACGGTCAGGGATTCCTCACAGGTTCCCGTAGCTGTGCAGGCCAGACAGGAACATGTTCACGCCCAGGAAGGCAAAGGTGGTGACGGCCAGGCCGACCAGGGCCCACCAGGCCGAGACGGCGCCGCGCAGGCCCTTCATCAGGCGCATGTGCAGCCAGGCCGCGTAGTTGAGCCAGACGATGAGCGCCCAGGTTTCCTTGGGGTCCCAGCTCCAGTAGCCGCCCCAGGCCTCGGCGGCCCACAGCGCACCCAGCACGGTGGCGATGGTGAAGAAGGCGAAGCCCACCGCGATGGCCTTGTACATCACGTCGTCCAGCACCTCGAAGGCCGGCAGGCGCGCGGCAATGCGCTTGCGCAGCACCAGGATGCCGGCCACGACCAGGGCCGAGATGCCGAAGTACACCGCCCAGTAGTTGCTCATGCCGCCATCGGGCGCCTTGCGGAAGACCAGCGGCTCGAAGCACAGCACCACGCCCAGCGCCCACAGCGGCGCCAGCTTCCACCAGCGGGTCTCGTCGGCCTGCAGCTTGATGAGGTAGGCGAAGGCCACCATGGCGGCCAGCGCGAAGGTGCCATAGCCCACGAAGTTGGCCGGCACGTGCAGCTTCATCCACCAGCTCTTGAGGGCGGGGACCAGGGGCTGGATCTCGTGCGCCTCGCGCACCACCGTGTACCAGAGCAGGAAGCCGACCGCGGCGCTGACCACCAGCATCACGAAAGCGCCCATGCTGCGGGTGGCGTACTGCTGCTCGAAGTACAGGTAGAACAGGGCCGTCATCCAGCAGAACAGGACGAAGACCTCGTACAGGTTGCTCACCGGGATGTGGCCGATGTCCGGGCCGAGCTGGTGGCTCTCGTACCAGCGCACCAGGGTGCCGATCAGCGCCATGCCCACCGCCACCCAGGCCACCCCAGTACCAATGCGCTCCATCGCGTCCGCCTGACCGCGCGCGAACATGCCGATCCAGTAGAAGATGGTGCTCATGAAGAAGAGCACACTCATCCAGAGGATGGCGGACTGGCTGGACAGGAAGAACTTGAGCCAGAAGACGGTGTCGGCGCGGGCCAGGTCCCCCTGGTAGCTGGCGATGGCCAGCAGGGAGAAGCCGGTGACGACGGCCATGAGGGCCTGCAGGGGACGCCAGAACCAGCCCAGCCAGATGACGCTGGGGATGGCGCCCAGGAGGATGCCCTTCTCGTAGACGTCCATCGCGTGGGTGTAGCGGTTGAACGCGAACAGGCCGCCGGCCAGGACGGCCAGGGCGAAGAGCCAGTCCAGCGCGTTGCGCCGGGCGAGGAAGCCTTCGTTCAGGGTCAGCGTGGTGGTGGCCGTGTTCATTCTTTCGGGGCGAGCAGTTTGCCTTGCAGGTGGGCGAATTCGCGGTCGGTGTCCAGGGTCTTGCGGTTGGAGGACAGGGCCAGGGTGGCGGCGCTGCCCGAACCTTGCGGGCCGCCCTGGGGGGTCAACCAGACCCACAGGCGGCGCTCACGGACGTAGAGCATGGCAAAGATGCCGATGATCAGCAACGCGCACCCCAGGTAGACAATGTTGCGGCCAGGGGATCGCGTGACCTGGAAGACGCTGGCCTGGACCTGCTGGAAGTCCTTGAGCTGGAAGGTCATGGGGGCCGGATAGAGGTGGACGTCGCTCAGGGCCAGGACGGCCTGGTTCATGAAGGCCGCCGTCTCGTCCCCGGGCAGCAGGGGCTTGAGGCCGGCGCGCTCGCGCGCGACCTGGGCCAGCTCGAACAGCGTGCCATTGAGGATGCGCACCACCACCTCGCCCGCGCGCGGGCGCTCGGCCTCGGGGACGTTGGATTCGAGGAAATCGGAGATGGCCTGCAGGCCGGCGACCGGCTTGCTGCTGGTGCCGCCGGCGACCGGCTTGCCGTCCTGGCCCGCCAGCCCCTCCCCGGCGCCGGCGAACAGGCCCAGCGCCCGGGCGGCCGAGCCGGCCAGGGCCTGCTGCAGGTCGGGGCGCGAGGGGTCGGTGGCCCGGGCGGCGTAGCGGCGCACGGCCAGCTCACGGGCCTGCGGGTCGGCCAGGGCCTGGCGCAGGCGCAGGAAGCCGTCCAGGTTGCCCTGCTCGTCGGCGGGCAGGCGCAGGTAACGGAAGTTCTCGGCCGGGGTTTCGCGCATGCCCAGGAGGAAGACGGGCACCGCCGCATCGTCCACTTTCACCGGCAGCATGTAGTTGTGAAACTCGCGGGCCTGGCCGGCGGCGTCACGCAGCTTGTAGGTGACACTGGGGCCGACGTTGCGCAGCTCCTTCTTCGTGGCCGTCTTGTGGCCCGCCCCCAGGCGGGACTCGATGGACGCCGCGAGGTCGACCTTGCGCACATCGGCCCCGCTGGTGGCTTCACCGCCCGGGTTGCCGGCGAAATTCTCCACGTTGATGACCCGCAGGGCGGTGTACTCCAGGGTCATGGTGTCGGCGCCGGTCCCCTGGCCACGGGTCAGCGCCGTGCTGCCGCCGATGCTGCCCTCGACCTCGAAGCCCTTGCCGCCGTCCAGCGGCACGGCCTGCAGCTTCACGCGCGAGCCCCCGTCGTCGAAGCTGGACTGGTAGATCTCGATGCCGCGGTGGCGCACCGGGTGGTTCACCTCCACCCGCGCGGGGATCTTCTCGCCGGACTCGCGGTCATGGATCACGATGTCGCTGGCGAACAGCTTGGGCATGCCCGTCGAGTAGTACTCGACGATGAATTTCTTCAGCTCGATGGCGAACGGCAGGTCCTGCAACAGCACGCCGTCGCTCTGGTTCAGGATGGCGGTGGACGACTGCGTGCCCTCGGCCACCAGCACATTGCCCCGGAAGGTGGGGTTGGTGGCGGCCAGGCGGTGCTGGGCGGGGACGTCGGCGATCATGCCGCCGCCGGCATAGGTTTGCTTGCCCCCCAGCCACATCTGCGCCCGCACGATCAGGTCGCCGTCGAACAGGCCGCCCAGGCACACCAGCACGATGGCGGAGTGCGCGGCCAGGTAGCCGATCTTGTTGGCGGCGCCGGCGCGGGCGGCCACCATCCAGCCGGTGTCGCCCCGCTGCTGCAGCTTGACCTTCCAGCCGGCCCTGGCCAGGCCCTCGCCGATGCGGCGGGCGGCGTCGGCCGGCGCCCCCGCCACCTGCCCGTGGGCGCGGTGGTGGAAGGCCTCCAGGCCCCGCACGCCGATGTTCTCCTTGTGAGACTTCAGGTCCGCGACGATCTTGGGCGTGTTGCGGGCGATGCACAGCGAGGTGCTGACCACCAGGAAGGCCAGGATCAGGAGGAACCACCAGGCGCTGTAGACGGCGTCCAGGCGCAGCTGCGTGA
>JACCDG011628586.1_pt1 | contig 13568 bp, 13 predicted proteins | sample 7442471 | NCBI WGS metagenome assembly JACCDG01 (sample SAMN15323444, study PRJNA562643) | freshwater metagenome | isolation source: river surface water | place: USA:Blue River Watershed | collected 2017-08-17 | reverse complement strand
GTAAACTGACTATAGCTTTCATTTATATCCGGTGGAAGAATGGGAATATTCATACGTTTACATTCCGCTACTATTTCTGCAATCTTTTCTACATCACCGGAATCTGCAGTAAGGACTGCTGACATATATATAGCAGGGAAATTGGCTTTCATATAGCTTGTTTGATATGCTACACGACCATAGCTTGCTGCATGGGCTTTGTTGAAACCGTAAGCGGCAAAAGGTTCTATGAGTAACCAAAGCTTTTTTGCTTTTGAATCTGAAAGACCTCCTTTTTTAAATCCTGTCATAAGTTTATCTTTTTGTTCTGCCATTTCTTTTGGAATCTTTTTACCCATAGCTTTTCGGAGTTTATCGGCTTCAAGCCAAGAGTAACCTGCAAGTTTTATGGCAATCATCATGACATCGTCCTGGTATGTTATAACTCCATAAGACATATCTAGAATATCTTTCATTCTTGGATCGAGATATTCTACTTTGCTATTATCATGTTTTCTTTCTATATATACTGGGATCATTTCAAGGGGTCCTGGACGATATAGGGCAACCATAGCATTTATATCGTGAATACGACTTGGCTTCAGGTCAATCAAAAATCTAGTCATACCGCTACCATTTAACTGAAATAATCCAGTGGTTTCACCACGGGCAAGCATTTCAAAAGTTTTCTTATCATCTAGTGGAATATTTTCTATATCCACATCTATATTTTCTATTTTTTTTACTCTATCTACAGCATCGGCAAGTATCGAAAGGTTTTTTATTCCTAGAAAGTCGAACTTTAGTAGACCTATTCCGTCTTCTCCAACGTCGTGCATGTCATACTGAGTTATGATCTTTTTATCACCTTTTGTATCATATTGAAGTGGGGCATTTTCTATAAGTGGTGTTGGTGCGATCACGACACCAGCGGCATGTACTGAGATGTGTCTTGCACAACCTTCAATCTTCATTGCCATGTCTATTATTCTTTTTGTATCAGCATCTTTTTCATACAATTCCTTTAATTCAGGAACTTCAGTTAGAGCTCTTTCGATAGTCATTGGAAAACCCTGAGCACCCATAGGGATGAGTTTTGATATTTTGTCTCCAACTTCATATGGATATCCCATACTTCTTGCAACATCTCTTACTGCTCCTTTTGCCATCATAGTTCCGAATGTTCCGATTTGAGCTACTTTATCATGCCCATACTTTCTACGTGCATATTCTATAACTTCGTCACGACGGTTATCGGCAAAGTCCATGTCGATATCGGGAGCAGAAGGACGTTCCGGGTTTAGAAATCTTTCAAAAGGGAGTTTGTATTCAAGTGGATTTACATTTGTAATACCAGCTAGGTATGTAACGAGAGATCCTGCAACTGAACCTCTGATGTTTGTAAGTATTCCATTTGCATGCGAATAGTGTAATAAATCCCACACTACAAGAAAGTATTGAGAATATCCTTTATCCTTTATAACTTTTAATTCGTATTCGATACGATCAAGTAATTCTTTTGTCTTTTCAACTTTTCTTTTTTCTATTCCTTCAAATACTATTCTCCTAAGTTCATCATCATAAGAAAGTCCTGATTCAACTATGAAGTTTGGGAATATCCATTTACCTAGTGTAATCTCGATATTACACATATCAGCGATCTTTTTTGTATTTGCTATTGCTTCAGGAATATCCTTAAAGAGTTCCTCAGCTCTTTCTCCAGATATAAAAGAGAAGTCCTCATCTTCACTTTCATCTCTTTTGTCACTAGCATCACCTAGTGTATTTACTAGCACGAGTGTATCGCGAGCCTCACGATCTTCAGGGTGAATATAATAAACATCATGAGATGCGACTATTTGAGTATCTGTTTCTTTTGCAAAAGCTAGGAGTTCTTTCATCAAAGGCTCATGGTTTGGAATCTCAGGGTGTCGAGTGATTTCTATATAAAAGTTATCACTACCATAAACAGATTTATAAAAGTTTAATTTGGCCAAAGCTTTATCCTTATTTTTATTCTTCAATGCTTGAGCAATTTCTCCAGAAAAAGATGGGGAAATACATATTAAATTTTCACTATAACTTTTTATAAGTTCTTCATCTATACGAGGCTTATAATAAAATCCTTCTAGGTGTGAAAGTGTAACTAGTTTAATTAGATTTTTGTAACCATCATGATTTTTTGCAAGTAAAACTAGCCTTGATCTTTTATTGTCGATACCAGCCTGCATATCTTTTCTAGTTCTTGCTGCAATATAAAAGTCGACACCAAGTATTGGTTTTATTTCTTTCTTTTTACATACTTTATAAAAATCTATTGCTCCGTAGAGGTTTCCAGCATCAGTTAGTGCTAGAGCTTTCATGTTTAACTTTTTTGCTTCACTTACTAGATCATCGATCTTTGGTAAAGCATTTAGAAGTGAATAGTGACTATGGGTATGTAGGTGAATAAAGTCAGACATAAATCCAGTATATCAAAAACCTTGTATATGAGATAATCAAAATATGAAATACACCATAGGTATAGATGAGGTGGGTAGAGGACCTATTGCTGGACCAGTTGCTGTTGGGGCTTTTGTGATACTCGATGATGAAGTTGTGTCAGAATTTAAGGGTGTAAAAGAATCTAAACAACTTTCTTTTAAAAAACGTGAATTTTGGTTTGAGAAAATAGTAGAATTTAAAAACTTAAATAAAGTAAACTTTTCAGTAAATTTCCAAAGTGAAAAAGTTATAGATAGTATGGGTATATCACATGCAATAAAGACATGTTTAGAAAATTCTCTAAATGATTTACAGCTTGATCCAAAAGAGGCTGAGGTTTTACTTGATGGGGGTTTGAAAGCTCCAGATAAATTTAAAAATCAAAAGACAATTATAAAAGGTGATGAAAAGGAAGTGGTTATTGCTCTTGCTTCAATATGCGCAAAAGTATTAAGAGATAGAACTATGATAGAATTTTCAAAAAAATATGATAAATATAGCTTCGAAAAGCATATGGGTTATGGTACAAAAGCTCATTATGAGGCAATAGGTAAGTACGGACTAACACCTATTCACAGGGCATCGTTTTTATCCAAATTCTTGCAAAAAAAGCACAAATAATGTAATCTAATATCACTATGGTAAACCGAATGAGGGCCACACGTGCCCACAGAGACAATAGAAGATCACACCACGCTCTAACACCAGTGCGTCTTTCAAAGTGTAAAAACTGCGGAGCTTCTCATATAAGACATACTCTATGTAAGGAATGCGGACATTATAAAGGAAAGAAGGTTATAGACATGACAGCATTGGTTGCAAAAAAGACTGCAAAGGCAAAAACAAAAGAAAAAGGAGCGACAAAATAAATAGATTGATTGGGTAAGTTAAGTTCTTCAAAAATAATAAAAGATGCAAAATAATAGAGATAAAAAATAAAATGGCAAATAGACATCTTTCAAGATCAATAGTGCTCCAAACCCTCTTTGAATGGGATTTTCGTGGTCAAAATGATAAAGAAATAAAAGATATAGTAAATAGAGATGCAAAAGAATTTGCTCCAGGTGTAAACGACGTTTCTTTTATTGAAGAATTAACTTCAAATGTTCTTTCAAAACGACCTGATCTAGATAAGATAATTACAAAAGCTGCTCCGGATTGGCCACTAGATAAAATCTCGGTTGTCGATAGAAATGTGCTTCGTATAGGACTATACGAATTACTCTTTGCTGATAGAGATGAAGTCCCTGCAAAAGTAGCTATAAATGAAGCTATAGAACTAGCAAAAAACTTTGGTGGAGAAAATAGTGGTAAGTTCGTAAACGGTGTACTAGGTTCAGTATACAAAGAACTTGGTGAACCCGGAAAAGACGCTAGCCCAAAAAAGAAAAAGAAAATTGAAGATATACCATATGAACAAACGCCTATACAGAACCTTGGTGGAGCTGTAGTTTTTGCTAGAGATGGTGACGATATTTATCTAGCGTTTGTACATGATGTATTCGGACATTGGACATTATCAAAAGGAAAGATACCAAGTGGTGTTGATATAAAAGAGGGTACAGTAGCAAAAGTAAAAGAAGAAATGGGTCTTGATGTAAAAATAGTATTGGATCTTGGAAATAATGAATACATAGCTTCAGACCCAGAGCTTGGTAAGCTTAGAAAACAAGTTCACTACTTTTTAGCTGAATCGAAGTATTCAGATATAACTCTTGCGAAGAAACCAGGACTAGATGATGGAAAATGGTTCAAACTAGCAGATATACTTGAACTTAATTTTTATAATGATATATTGCCAATAGTTACAAAATCGATAAAGTATTTAACAGAAAATAACGACACAAATTAAGATACATAACATAGTTATGCCAGATTTCCTAAAACTAGGTAGTAAAATAAAAACTGAATTTAAAGACATAAACCTACTTCGTCAGGCTTGTACTCACCGTTCATATTTAAATGAAAATAAAAGTTCTGGTCTTGAACATAATGAGAGGTTGGAGTTTCTTGGCGATGCAGTATTGGAACTTGTAGTTACACACTTTTTATATAAAAAGTTTCCAGGAAGAAATGAAGGTGAACTCACAGCTTATCGTTCAGCAATAGTAAATACCGTAAGTCTTTCAAAGTCAGCAAGTTTTATGGGTATAAATGAATACCTATTACTTTCAAAAGGAGAATCAAAAGATACTGGTAGAGCAAGATCTATTATTCTTGCAGATACTGTAGAAGCTATAATCGGCGCAATATACGTAGATCAAGGTTATACAAGTGCTGAGAAATTTATCGCTAACTTTATACTAGAAGTTATAGATATAGATGAAATAATCGATAAGAAACTTTGGCTTGATGCAAAGAGTCGTTTCCAAGAAAAAGCTCAAGAAGAGACAGGTATAACTCCTACATATAAGACTATGAAAGAAACTGGACCAGATCATAGCAAACTCTTTACTCTCGGAGTATTTATCGGTGATAAACAAATAGCTTTAGGTACAGGAATGTCAAAACAGGAGGCCGAACAAAAAGCTGCAGAAAAAGCACTAGAGGTAAAGGGGTGGTAGATCTATTGTAAAATTTATAATACAAGACTATTTAAATTATTTTTTACATATGGAATATTATAGATTTATAGTAAATGGGTTAGGAATTTATGAAGCAATTCAAAACGAAGTTCCCACAAATGACTCTCGTCGTTTAAATAAACCAGATGGCTCATGGTTACCCAAAAAGGGATTAGATTATCCAGGTTCAGTTTCATTTTGGAAAGATTTTGGATTAAAGAAATATATTGATTCTGGATTATTAAGTTGGCACAAGTCTGTTCTTAATAGAAAAATTGAGGTTATAGTTATAGATAAACCAGACGAGATTCTTTATGAAGATGAATATCAAATTATTTTTGATAAAAATTTTTTAAAGATTAAAGAGAAAATAGGTGTAGATAAGTTTCTTGAGAGATAGATTTATATAAAAAGTTCCGGCAGATCGCTCTGCCGGAACCGGTTAGGCCCTATATGATCCCTTTTTTGAGGTGTTTCATACGTAGTTTATTTCACTACGTTTTGTTATTTTTACAAGTTTTTATGATGGGAAGACGGTGCTCTCATAGAGTTTAAAATATAAAAAAATTGCCACCCTTGTGGAGCGACAATTTAGTTGTTGGTGATGATCACACCTTACTGGTCTGCAGATTCCATCCAAGTGCTAATAAAGCAATAAGCGCTGGAGTAAGAACAGTGAACGATGCTTTAATGAATTGAATCTTGGTCAAGACCGAAAACAATCCCAATGGAACGAGGACTCCGAGTGAAACGATAAAGAGTGCGAAGAAAAAATTCATTACACACAACTTCTCGTCACCAGGTGAGCTGTGAAGGAAACGAGGTGGCCGCTTGAATATTGCGCCAATCATCAGGTCAATACCAGAAAAGACAACCAAAAAACTGATTGCCAGACTAGCTAATTGTAAGAAGAACATGTAAACCTTTCTGTTGAGTTCAAAAACACAATAACATTAAATTTTATGTATATCAAAGCGAAGATGGTAGTCTCATTGAGTTTAGAATAAAAAAATAGCCCCATAAACCTGTAAGAGGTATATCTATAGACAATTTGGTTATAATGTTGTATGGTAAGTAAAGAATGAGTACAACTAAGAGAATAAATATGGTAATTAACGAAGCCGACTTTGATGAATTAATGAAAACGGAAAAACTTTTAGGTGCTTCATCTATTACAGAGGCAGTAAGAAGGTCTTCGCGACTAACAAACAAACTTTTAGGAGCACAAGAAAAGGGAGCTCAGATCATTGTTAGAGACAAGAGTGGTGAACAACAAGTCATCATTATTACGTAACCATCATCTTAACTCAGAAAACCCACTATCTCGAGACGGTGGGTTTTTTGTTTGGAGAAGATGGTAGTCTCATTGAGTTTAGAATAAAAAAATAGCCCCGCTTTGGAGCCTAAGGAATCTGTTTAGGTGGGGTACAATCAAAATAAGAACTCATAATATTTATTTGACATAACTTATATATCAATGTATTCTTCTTAAAAGAGATTTTAATCACTTGTGGAGGCTCCGAAAAGGAGTCTTGGAGTTACTAAAAATACATAAGGAGGATAACTTTATGTTAGAAATGTACGAAAAAGCTTATCTTGTAACGCAAAAACCACGACTTGTTGCAGTTTCAAATATTACAACGAAAGTTGAAACTATAATCATTGGAGATGATGGATCCAGGACACCACAGGAACCTAAAGTGACGATTGAGAAAGTTGAGAGATGGTCAATCAAAGCCATGGTACTAGATTCTGAAGGGGGTGGTGTTGAAAAAGAATTTTTCTTTCCTACTAGATGTGAATGCGATATTATTTTTAGTATCTGTGAGAGAAGCCGGTAAGAGTGATTTTACTGACATGTAAACCATTATCTCAACACAGGAAACCCCTGTCGCGAGATGATGGGTTTTTTTGTTAAAAGAAGGTGGTGGTGTCATAGAGTTTAAGGTTTAAACTATTGACAATAGCTACCATAAGGTGTACAGCTTTATAAGATCATGAAAAAAATTATATACCGAAAACATGAAAATCATCCGAATGTCATTGTTGCATTCTTGGAAGAAGATGATTCCGTGAAAGGTTTTGGAACATCAGGCAGTGAGGCTGTAGGAAACCTCATTGAGATGCATCCTGATCGATTCGGGATCATCACTGAAAATCAAATTAAATAGCAATCCTCAACTCACCATCTCAACACGGAAAATTCACGTCGTGAGAGGTGAGTTTTCTGTTAAAAAAAGAAGATGATCGTGCGATGGAGTTTAGGGTCTAAGCAAAAGAAAAGCCCACTCTAACCGAAGTCAGAGTGGGGGAAGATTTTCTTAAGAGCGGATCTTACCTTAAAACATGGAGTTATCCGAAAATAACTGGCTTTCTTCCCTCAGCCCGGGTAGAATTGCATGGCATCTTGCGACCTCGTTTGAACGACACCGTAAGTACAATTCCATCAAGAACTAATATATTTAATATCATAGCAAATTAGTATAATTTTGTCAAGTATACGAAGATGGTGGTTTTTTGTTTGGAAAAGATGGTAGTCTCATAGAGTTTAAAATAAAAAATAGCCCCGCCTCGGAGCCTAAAGGATCCATTGATATGAGAGTTGCAACTATTATATATAGCCCTCATTTAAACTTCACGATATAATATATTCATGTATCTGAAATCTCTAGAGATTGTGGGTTTTAAGTCTTTTGCAAAAAAGGCAAGTTTAAACTTTACTTCACCAATATCAAGTATAGTAGGACCAAATGGTTCTGGTAAGAGTAATGTAGCTGAAGCTTTCCGTTTTGTTCTAGGCGAACAATCTATAAAAAGTATGAGAGGAAAGAGAGGAGAAGATCTCATATTTAATGGTGGTAGTGATGGTAATAGAATAAATAGCGCTTCTGTAAAAGTAGTTTTTGATAATAGAAAAAAGGTTTTAAATATAGATTTTCCTGAAGTAACTCTTGAGAGAAAGGTCCACAGAGACAATTCAAATGAGTATTTTATAAATGGTAGTCAGGTAAGACTAAAGGACATTATCGAATTACTTTCAGGTGCACATATAGGTGCATCGGGTCATCATATTATTTCTCAAGGTGAAGCGGATAGAATACTCAATGCAAATATACGTGAAAGAAAAGAAATGATAGAAGATGCTTTGGGTCTTAAAATTTATCAATACAAAAAGACTGAGAGTCAAAAGAAACTAGAAAAGACTGATGAAAATATGAAATCAGTTGAGTCTCTTCGTCGTGAACTTGCTCCTCATTTAAAATTCCTAAAAAAGCAGGTTGAAAAAGTAGAAAAGGTTGCAGAACTTCGTCGTGAACTTGAGGAAGTGTATAAACAATATATAAAGATAGAAGAGAATTATGTAAAGAATGAAAAAGAAAAAATTGATAAAGAAAAGCAACCACTTTTAAAGGAAACAGAAATTTTGGATAAAGAAATAGCAAATGCTAGAAAAGTTCTAGAGAGTTCAAGTCATAGAGATATTTCTTCAGATGAGCTTATTGCTATCGAAGGAAAATTGGCTGAAATAAGAAGAGAAAAAGATGGAATATTTCATGAAAGTGGAAAAATAGAAGGAGAGATAACGGTCTTAAATAGAGCTCTTGAAAGAGAAAAACAAGCACATGCTAGGGATGAACATAAAACAGTCTATGTATCACAAGTAGAAGAAGTATTTTCAAAGATCGATAGTTTCGAGTCTATTTCTGATGCAAAGATATTGTTTAGTGAAATAAAAAAGATATTTACAGATTTTATTTCATTTCATAAAGGTAGTAGTGATAATTCTAGGATTGAAGATATAAATAAAGAATTGAACTTACTTATTTCAAATAAACAAGTTTTAGAAAAATCTCTTCAAAAGATAAAAGAAAAAGAAGACAATACAACTGTAGATTATATTGAACTTAGAAAAAAAATAGAAAGAGAAAAGGATACAAATAGAGATGCTGAAAAACAAGTCTTTCAGATCATAGCCCGTCAAAATGATATAAGAGGTCAATTGAATGCGATACGTACTAGAGAGACTAGTCTAGTGATAGATGAAGAGAATTTGAAAAAAGAAATAGAACAAGCATATATGTTTGTTGGTAGAAGTGCTGTCGATTTTGTTGATCTAGTAGTAGATTTTAATGAGGATAGAAATGTACAACATGATAGGCTTAGAAAAATAGAAAAAATAAAAATAAGAATAGAAGATTCTGGAGCGGGAAATGGTGGGGAGATAATGAAAGAATATAAAGAAGCAGAAGAACGTGATGCTTTTCTTGCAAAGGAATTATCTGATCTCGAAGCTTCAAAGAAATCTCTACACGATCTGATTGCTGATCTGGATATGAGAATATCTATAGAGTTCAAAGAAGGAATATTGAAGATAAATAGTCAGTTTCAAGAATTTTTCTCACTAATGTTCGGAGGTGGAAATGCTTCGCTTTCAGTTGTAAAAGAAAAGAAGAAAAAGAGATCTCTAACTGATTTGGGTGCTGTGCTTTCTGGTGAAGAAAATATGGAACAGGCTATGGAGTATGATGAAAATGGAGAAGAAGGAATAGAAATCCAAGTAAGTCTTCCAAGAAAAAAGATAAAGAATCTGATGATGCTTTCAGGAGGAGAAAGAGCTCTTACTTCTATAGCATTACTTTTTGCGGTATCACAAGTTAACCCGCCACCTTTTATTATTTTAGATGAAACCGATGCAGCTCTCGATGAGGCAAATTCTAGAAAGTATGGAGATATGATTGCTAATCTTTCAAAATATTCTCAATTGATACTCATTACACACAATAGGGAAACAATGTCTCGTGCAGGAGTAATATATGGAGTGACTATGGATGGAGGGGGTAGTTCAAAACTATTATCAATACAGTTCGAAGAAGCAGTAAAGGTAGCGAAGTAGAATTAAAAAAAGGAGCATCTACATATTGTAGAAAACTCCTTTTTTGCTTCCTCAGAAAAAGAATACTTTCTGTGAGTGGAGGAATAGTCCGGCCATTCCCGATAAACAAGTGGTTATTTATACCATGCCCCGTAGCCATGACTAATGTCATAATGTTTATCGAGTTTTATTTATAGCATACATATATTAAATTGGCAATAGCCTTTTATTCATACTAATATCTAAAGATCTTATTAAAACTTTATAACTTTTTTATTATTTCTTTATCACTGTTTTGCTAAACTCCAATGATACATATATGAAAAAATATGATTCATGGATAAAATTTAAAGAAATTCTCGACTCATTAAGTATTAAATTACCATTTTATGAAAAAGAAATATGGTGGATTTCATTTGGAATAAATATAGGAATCGAAATTAATGGTAAAGGAGAATATTTTGAAAGACCAGCAATTATTATAAAAAAATTTAACATCTCTCATTTATGGGTTTTACCGATTTCCAGAGTGGATAGTCCAAGGCACGGTATACATATTTCAATTAAACACAATCTATTAGAGTTGAATTCCGTAATTGTTTTATCTCAACTTCAGACTGTAAGTAACGAAAGATTATTAAGATATATTGGACGTGTGTCAGATGAAGAGTTTAATCTTATTGAAGATCAATTATGTATGATTATAAAAAATAAAAGACCCATTTGACTAGGTCTTTTATTTTAATTATGCACGACTACCGAATTTATATGATCATAGTAGTCTCAATTACCGTAAATACTAACTAATAATGAGATTATATACCCTAAACAATAAAAATCAAATTATCCAACTATACCAAAATCCAAAGTTTTTCGATCTAGATCAGCACCTATTACTTTAAACTTAATATCATCACCCAGAGTAAACTTCTTCTTTGTTCTCTGACCGATTATAGAATAAGTCTTTTTATTGAATTCATAAAAGTCATTTCCTAGATCACGAATCTTTATCATACCTTCACATTTTGTGTCTTTTTCTTCTACATAAACACCCCATTCTGTAACTCCAGATATAGTACCGAGGAATTCCTGACCGATTTTATCTGACATATACTCTACCTGCTTCAGCTTCTTTGAGGCTCTTTCGGCTTCTGCAGCGTCTATTTCACGAGCTGTGGATGATTCTGCAATGTGCTGGAATTCTATTATCTCACGGTCTTTAAAAGGCTCATGGTGTAAATGTTTTGCAAGTATTCTATGTACCAAAAGATCAGGATAACGACGAATAGGTGAAGTGAAGTGTGTATAGTATTCGAAAGCTAGACCAAAGTGACCTATATTTTTTGTTGAATATATAGCTTTTTGCATAGAACGTATTGCTGCAGTTTTTATAAGAGTCTCATGAGGTGTACCTTCAACTTGTTTCAAAAGATTTTTTATACTATGTGCTGTAACATGACCCTTTTTTGTATTTAGATCATAGCCTAGCGCTTTTACAAACTGTTCTAGTTCAAGCATTTTTTCAGGATCTGGAATATCGTGAATTCTATATATTGAACCTGTATCCTTTGTACCTTTCTTTTTTATTGAATCATAAATATGTTTTGCAACTTCACGATTTGCAAGAAGCATGTATTCTTCTACGAGTTTGTGAGTATCAAGTCTTTCTTTTTTATAGACTCCTACAGGTTTTCCATTTTCATCAAGTTTAAACTTTATTTCTTCTTGCTCAAATTCTATTGCACCTTTATTAAATTTCTCCTTTTGTAATATTTTTGCAATCTTGTTTAGGGTAATAAGTTCATCTGCATAAGGGCCATTTTTACTATCTATACTTTCTTGGGCAGTTTCATAAGTAAAACGATAATCAGAATGCATCACTGTTCTTCCAAACCACTTTTCTTTTACTTCAGCTTTTTCATTCATTATAAAAATTGCAGAAAATGTAAGTTTGTCTTCATTTGGATTTAGACTACACAGATCGTTGGATAGTATTTCTGGAAGCATGGGTATTGTTCTATCTACTAGGTATATAGAACAACCACGTTTACGAGCTTCTTTATCTAGTGGATTACCTTCGCGAACATAGTGACTTACATCAGCAATATGCACACCTATTTCATATAGTTTTTCTCCATCTTTCTCACCAATATTTTTAAATGAAATCGCATCGTCGAAATCTTTTGCATCAAAAGGGTCAATTGTAAAAGTTAGTGTATCACGCATATCTCTACGTTTTTCTATTTCTTCTTTTGGAATTCTACCTTCGTTTTTTGCAATTTCTTCTGCTTCATTTTCAACTGCGTGAGGGAAGCTTGTTTCAAAACCACTTTCGAGAACTATAGCTTCCATCTCTGCATTGTTATTTCCTTTTTTCCCTATAACTTTTACTATACTTCCATAGAGTCTTTCTTTTGGATTTGTCCATTCATCTATTTTCACAAAAACTCTATCACCAGATTCAACCTTATTTGATTCAGAAGGTGAGAGCATGATGTTTACATACATTTTCTTTTCATCTGGAACTATGCCAAGTATACCCTCACGCTCTTCTACTGTTCCTACAAAATGATCTCTTGATCTCTCAATTACTTTTATTACTCTAGCAAGCTTTTCATCAGCCTTTTCTTTTAGTATTTCTATTTCAACAGTATCTTCATTTAATGCGCAGTTTAGATTGCCTTCTTCTATAAAAAAGTCATTGTTTTCATCATTCGGATCGGCTACAAAACCTAGTCCTTTTCTAGTTGTTCTTATTATCCCTGTTATCTTCTTATTCATTAGCTTTTGATTCAAATACTATACAGCATATTGCCTTTTTTTAACAGTTCTGTTATATTTCTCCCATGTTAATGATAAGACTTCAAAGAGTAGGACGCGTACATGAACCGACATTCAGGCTTGTTTTGACTGATTCAAAAAATGGTCCAAAGAGCGGAAAGTATATAGAAGTGTTAGGTTCTTATGATCCAAGAAGAGAAAATAAACTAGAACAGTTTGATACTGATAAGATAAAACACTGGATAAGCAAAGGTGCAAAACTTTCTGATACCGTACACAACTATCTAGTTTCAAAGAAATTAATAGCAGGCAAAAAGATAAATGCTCTTCCAAAGAAGAGACCTATAGTAAAAGAAAAGACAGAAGAGGAAAAGAAAGCTGAAGCATCAAAGGCTGAAGTAAAAGTTGAAGAGGCAACTCCAGCAGTAGCGCAAGCATAAATTTGTAGTTTCGATTGTGCAAAACTCTGTTTGACCCAATCTCTATAACGAATTACAATTAAACTACAGTAAATCTTTACTGTAAAGAATTATAAGTAAGATTTAAGCTAAAACTGAATAAAAATATGAATACTGACCAGCAATTTTTGGAATATGTAGTGAAAGCTCTTGTGGATAATCCAAATGAAGTAAAGATAGCAAGAACAGTAGATGAAATGGGTGTGCTTATGACTCTTGAGGTAGGTGCAGCAGATATGGGAAAAGTTATAGGTCGTTCTGGAAATACAGCAAAAGCGATAAGAACACTACTCCGTGTAGTTGGAATGAAAAATAACTCGAGAGTAAATCTAAAGATAAATGAACCAGAAGGGGGAGTTAGACCAAGTGAAAAAGCTTCAAAGACAGTAGATGAAGCAATGGCGGATCTAAAGATTTAAATAAAAATGT
>JACCDG011399416.1_pt1 | contig 13570 bp, 13 predicted proteins | sample 7442471 | NCBI WGS metagenome assembly JACCDG01 (sample SAMN15323444, study PRJNA562643) | freshwater metagenome | isolation source: river surface water | place: USA:Blue River Watershed | collected 2017-08-17 | reverse complement strand
GGCCGACGCCGATGTCGGTGGTGACTTCCGGCCAGCGCGCTGTTTTCGGGACCGGACCGCCGTCGGTGCCGGTGACCTCGAACTCGATGCCGTGGATGTGGATCGGGTGGTTGGTCATGGTCAGGTTGCCCACGCGGACGCGCACCCGATCACCCAAGCGCGCCACCAGTGGGCTGATGGCCGGGAACACGCGGCTGTTCCAGCTCCAGATGTTGAAGTCGAGCATGGTGTTGATCTTCGGCGTCATGCTGCCGGGCTCGATGTCAAACGCATTGAGCAGGAAGCAGTAATCGCGCTGCACGGTGTCGATGTGCGGGTGACGGCCGTTTTTGTCCAGGCGCGGGTGGGTGACCCAGAAGCCCATCATGCCCATCGCCATCTGCGTCATTTCGTCGGCGTGGGGGTGGTACATAAAGGTGCCGGGGCGTCGCGCTTCAAACTCGTACACAAAGGTCTTGCCGGCGGGGATCTGCGGTTGGTTCAAGCCGCCCACGCCGTCCATGCCGTTGGGCAGGCGCTGGCCGTGCCAGTGGATGGTGGTGTGCTCGGGTAGGCGGTTGGTCACAAAGATGCGCACCTTGTCGCCCTCGACCACCTCGATGGTGGGACCGGGCGACTGGCCGTTGTAGCCCCACATGTTGACGAGGAAGCCGGGCGCCATTTCGCGCACCACCGGCTCGGCCACCAAGTGGAATTCCTTCACGCCGTTGTTCATGCGCCAAGGCAGTGTCCAGCCATTGAGGGTCACCACCGGGTTGTAGGGGCGACCAGCGCCGGTGGCACCCGGTGGAGTCCATGGCGCTTGGGTGTCGGCGCTGCTTTGGTGTGGCGCTTCGGGCAGGGCGGCCAGGGCCGAGCGCGCCACGGCGGTGCCGGCGGTGGCCACGGTAGCGGCCAGGGCGGCGCCACCCAAGAAGCGGCGGCGCTGCGGATCGGGGGTGTGAGATCGGTTCATGGTGTCAATGTCCTTGGGCTGCGCCGCCAGCGGCGTTGTTGGAGCCAGTGGCCAGCTCGGTCGGCAGCGCGACGTCGCCACCGGCCATCAGCGTTTGCCAGTCGATGTACGCCAGCCAGTGGTCTTGGCGGGCCGTGATGGCGGCGGCTTGGGCGCCCAAGCGGGCGCGCGCGGCGTCAATCACTTCCCAGGTGCTTTGCAGCATGCCGTTGTAGCGCAGCAAGGTCTCGGCCTCGGCGGCTTGGGCCAGGGGCACGGTGTGTTGCTGTTGCAGTTGGTCCAGTGCCTGTGTGGCCTGCAGACGGTCCCAGGCCAGGCGCACTTGGCGGCGCAGGGCGGCGCCTTCGCGCTGCAGCTCGGCTTGGGCGTCCAGCGCTTTGTCGAGCGCGTGGTCGCCACGCAAGGCGCTTGGTGGCCACTGTGGCGGCGCTTGAGCGGGGCTGGTTTGCAGAGCGGCGTCACGCTCTTGGGTCCAAGTCTCCCATTGGGCCGTGCCGACCGAACGCAGGGTGCGTTCGGTGGTCTCGCGTTGCCACTGCAGCTCAGGGCGTTGGCGGATGGCCTCGCCTTCGGCATTGGCGGGTGGGACCACGGCGGCGGGGACGTCCAGTGCAAGCGGTAAGCGCTGCGCCAGCGCTTGCACCGCGTCGGCTTGCCACAGGCTCATGAGGCTGGCCAGCGCCTCGGTGGCCTGGCGCGCTTGCCATTGCGCTGCGATGGTGCCTGCGTGCTCTTGCGCCAGGCTTTGTTGCAGAGGAATCAGGCGCGCTCGGCTCCAATGGCCAAGTGTCGCCATGCGCTCGCCCAAGGCGTAAGCCGTGCGAGCGGCGTGCTCACGCTCGTGCTGCAGTCTAAGCAGCGCTTGTTGGGTGCAGGCTTGTACCCAGGCTTGTTGCGCTTGGCGCTGCAGTGTCAGCCATTGGCGCTGGGCTTGCAGGCGCTCGTTGGTGTTGGCGCGCGGGGAGAGCCACAAGTGGCTGTGCTGGCGCTGCACCGCTTGCCAGACCTCGGGCCAGTTCAGGGGCGTTGGGGCTGCAGCCGCTGGGGCGGTGGACGCCTGCTGTCGCTCCCAGCGCAGCAGGTCGATGTGGCCGCGCGGGAATTCGGCCACTGCGCGGTTGGCGGCTTGCCAGCGGCGAATCGCTTCGTCGACTTGGGTGGGCAGCTCGGGTGCGCTGGCGGGCGTCAAGACTGCGTTGGACCAACTGGGCAGCGCTGCGGCCTGTTGCGGATTGGCCGCATCGGCGTTGGGTGCTTGGGCGTGGGCTGTGCCCAGCAGGACCGTCGTCAGCGCGGCGGCGCACAAGGCCTGTAGCCGGTGACGAGTGGGCAAGAGGTCGGGGCGCGCATCGGCGCGTTCCCGCGAATACAGGGACATGGCATTCTCCGGTCAGACACAAGAACCCGCTTGCGCTGTGCGCAAACGGTTCGTTCACACGAGGGTGTCAGACCGGTATGGGAGGCTTGTGGCCGATGGGCAGCACCACGCTGGAAAAGCGTTCGCTGCCTTGTGGTGCGTGTGTTGGCCGGATGTCGGCGCGTTCGGTCGCTGGGATGGACACGCTGAGCGCTAGCACATTGCACACATCACACAGCAGGTGGGTGTGGTCGCTGGAGCTGTGGTCGCCCATGTCGTTCTGAGACACGGATGCCGGCGCTGTGGGAGCGTCGGCCTGAACGTGGTGCGGGCAGGGCACTTCTGTTTTGGCCAGCGCCGCGCTGTGGACGCCACTCTGTGGCGTTTCGATGGGTGTGTCCATCGACATGCCCATGTTGAGCGCGAGTGCACCCCTCACGGGCAACACCACCGTCAGCACCAGCAGCAGAATGACACGCCACAGACTCATGGTGGAGATGATACGCGCGTCGGTTCAGAAGTTCCGGCGCCGGTGTTGACATCCATGCCGGGAGCGGATGTCAAACCACGCAGCTCTTGCCGCGCGTGGCCCATCACCGTCCACCCGGCCGACAAGGCCAGGCCCGCCATGATGGCCGCCACCACAAGATCCGGCCACGCGGTGTGGGTGCCAAACACTCCCAAGGCGGCCAGTATCACCGCCAGGTTGGACAGTGCGTCGTTGCGCGAGCACAGCCACACGCTGCGCATGTTCGCGTCGCCGTTGCGCCAGGTGTAGAGCATGACGGCCACACCGGTGTTGGCCAGCAGGGCCAGAAAACCCACCACGCCCATGGTGAGTGCGTCCGGCACACCGCCGGCCCAGAACGCCCACACACCTTTGGCCAACACCAACAGGCCATAGCCGAACATGCTGGCGCCTTTGACCCAGGCCGCGCGGCTGCGCCACACCAGCGCCATCGACAGCACCGCCAGCGACAGACCGTAGTTGGCGGCGTCCCCCGCAAAGTCCACCGCGTCGGCCAACAAAGACACCGATCCCGCGCTCAGACCCGCCCACAGTTCAATGACAAAAAACGCGAGGTTCACTCCCAGCGCGATCCACAGCGCGCGGCGCCAGCGTGGGTCGCCGCTAGGGTCGGCATTGGCGGGGGTGGATGGGGTGCGGGAGTCGTGACAGGAGCAGGCCATACGCTTATTGGACACCTTGCCCCCATGGCAAGGTCAAGACCCCAAGCGCGCAGCGGCCTTGTCCAGCCACATTTGCAGGCTGTCGTACAGGTCTTGTTGGCTGAACGAACAGCTCTCGGCGTCGAACAGCGCGCCCGATTCCAGCCGATCCAGCAGACCATGCAACACCGGTGTGAACGCCGGTGGCAGAGCGGCCAGCAGACCATCTTGTGTGCGCGCCAGCGCTGAGAAGTCGTGCGCCCGCAACTCGCCCGCGCGCAGGCGGGCGAAAGCGTCGGACACTGGTTGCAGCAGCGCGTGCATGGGCTTCAGTGGCCGAGGATCTTGGACAAGAAGTCTTTGCTGCGCTCGTTTTGCGGGTGGTTAAAGAACTCTTCGGGCGTGTTCTGTTCCACCACCTGGCCTTGGTCCATAAAGATGACACGGTCGGCCACGGCTTTGGCAAAGCCCATTTCGTGGGTCACACACAGCATGGTCATGCCCTGGTCGGCCAGGCCAATCATCACGTCCAGCACCTCTTTGATCATCTCGGGGTCGAGCGCCGAAGTCGGCTCGTCGAACAACATGATCTTGGGCTTCAAGCACAGCGCGCGGGCAATCGCCACACGCTGTTGCTGACCGCCAGAGAGCTGCAGCGGGTATTTGTGAGCGTGTTCGGCAATGCGCACCCGCTCCAACTGGGCCATGGCCTTGTCGATCGCTTCTTTGCGCGGCATCTTGGCCACCCAGGTGGGCGAAAGAATCAGGTTTTCCAGCACGGTGAGGTGGGGGAACAGGTTGAACTGCTGAAACACCATGCCCACCTCACGGCGCACCCGGTCGATACCCTTGAGGTCGTCGCCCACCACGGTGCCGTCTACGGTGAGCTTGCCTTCTTGGTATTCCTCCAAGGCGTTCACGCAGCGGATCAGGGTCGATTTGCCCGAACCCGAGGGCCCGCAAATCACCACTTTTTCGCCTTTGTGGAACTTCAGGCTGACGTCGCGCAGCACGTGGTAACCATTGCTGGCGTACCACTTGTTGACTTTGTCAAACTCAATGATGGTGGAAGCTTCAGTGTTGCTCATAAAGAAATCTCAGCTCGAACGAAGAGGTGTCGGATCAAGTTGCGCCGTGGATCCGGCTTGGCCAGTCTACTGACGAGGCCCCCCCTTTGAGGGGGGGAACCGCGCAGCGGCGCATGGGGTCATCTTGTCTTGCTCACTGCGGTGCGATCTTCCACCCACAGGCTGTAGCGCGACATGGCAAAACAGAACACAAAGTAAATGAAGGTGATGAACAGATAGGCTTCGAGTTTGAACGGACGCCAATCGGCATCGGAGTTCAGCGCCAATCCCAGCGCACCGGTCAGCTCATACAGCGACACAATGGTCACCAGCGAGGTGTCCTTGAACATGCCGATGAAGGTGTTCATCAGCGATGGCACCACCGTGGCCAAGGCTTGGGGCAGCACAATCTTGCGCTGGGTTTGCCAGTACGACAGTCCCAAGGTGGCAGCCGCTTCGGTTTGGCCTTTGGGCAAGGCTTGCAAACCGCCGCGCACCACCTCGGCCATGTAGGCAGCGGCAAACAAGGTGATACCCACCACCACCCGGATCAGCACATCGATCTTGATGCCTTCTGGCATGAACAGCGGTAGCATGAACGAGGCCATGAACAGCACTGTGATCAGCGGCACGCCCCGGATCAGCTCCACATACAGGGTGCAGATGGTGCGGATGGCGGGCATGGTGGACCGTCGGCCGAGCGCGACAAAAATCGACAGCGGGAATGCCAGCGTCATGCCAATCACGGTCAGCATCACCGTCAGGGGCAGGCCACCCCATTGATCGGTCGGCACTTCGGTCAAGCCCAACACGCCACCCTTCATCAGGATGAAATACACCACCAGCATGCCCGCCCACAGCGGCACCAAGATGGCGTTCCAGAAACGCGGCATGCAGCTCATGCCCACCACTGTCAGCATCAAGGCGGTGGCGATCACCGGGCGCCAATGCTCGGTGTCGGGGTAGCGGCCCATCACAATGAAGCGACCTTTTTCCGTGATCACGCCCCAGCAGGCGCCGACGCCTCGGGCGTTGTTGCAGGCCTCCAACTGGCTGCCAAACACGGCCTTGAGCAGAGCCCAATCGAGGGCGCTGATCAGCGCACTGCCAGCCACGGCCAGCAACACCAGGGTCACCAAGGTGTTGGACCAGCCTGAAAACAGATTGGCCTTGAGCCAAGCCACGGCGCCGGTTTGGCGCCCGGGCATGGGACGGGGAGAGATGGGTTCAAAATGGTGTGCAGACATGGGGTATCCCTCGACGTTTCCGATCAACGCTCTTTGATGGCAGCCGACGCGTTGAACCAGTTCATCAGCGCCGACGTCAGCAGCGACAGGGTCAGGTACACCAGCATCACGATGGACAAGGCTTCAATCGCGCGGCCAGTCTGGTTGAGCGTGGTGTTGGCGATCGACACCAACTCCGGATAGCCAATGGCCACCGCCAACGAGGAGTTTTTGGTCAGGTTCAGGTACTGGCTGGTCAGCGGTGGAATGATCACCCGCAGCGCCTGAGGCAGCACCACCAGCCGCATCGACTGCCGGCGGGTCAGGCCAAGGGAAGCGGCCGCCTCGTGCTGGCCCAGCGACACCGACGCGATGCCCGAGCGCACCACCTCGGCAATAAAGGCCGCCGTGTAGAACACCAAGCCCAGCAGCAGCGAGATGAATTCAGGCGACAGGGCGGCTCCACCCTCCACCTGGAAGTCACCCTTCACAGGTAGGCTCCACTGGCCAGGCGCGCCACCGACGGCCCAGCCGACCACCGCGCCGACCAGCATCAGCGCCAGCACCACCCGCAGCGCGGGGCGTGGCTCACCGGTGAGTTCAAAGTGGCGCTTGGCGCTGCGCGCGTAGGCCCAGCCAGCGGCCAAACCCACAAACACACCGACCACCGCCAAGGTGTGACCCAGTTCCCACACAGGCCATGGGAAAGACACACCGTTCTTGCTCAAGAAGAAGTGGCCTTGCTGCCACGCCGAGTCGAAATCCGGCAGCATTTCGGTGAAGACCAAATACCAAATCAACAGCTGCAGGTAGATCGGCACATTGCGGAAGAACTCCACGTAGCCATAACACACCTTGCGCAATATGAAGTTGCTGGAGAACCGGCCGACGCCGATCAGCGTGCCCAGCAGGGTGGCCAACACAATGCCGATCACCGCGACCCGCAGGGTATTGGTCATGCCAATGGCAAAGGCTGTCCAGTACGTGCTCATCATGTCGTAAGGGATGAGCGTTTCACTGACGTCAAAACCAAAAGGTTGACTCATGAAGTCGTAACCGCTTTGGATGCCGCGGGCCTTCATATTCGCCAGCGTGTTGCGAACCAGCAGCGCAATCAAGGCAATCACAGAAGCGATGGCAACCAGCTGATAAATCAGGCTGCGGCCTTCCCGGCTGCGCCAGGACACGGAGCGCGACTTGCGCGCAGGGACTGGGCGGGCTTCAATCATGGAATCACAGGCAACAAAAAGGCACAGGCATCTGCGAGAGCGATCACGCAGACCCCTGTGCCGGGGCTAGAACACAAAAACGCGGTCGATCAACGCAGGGGCGGTGCGTACATCAGGCCACCGTTGGTCCACAGGTTGTTGCGGCCACGGGGCAGGTTGATGGCGGTCTTGGGACCGACGTTGCGCTCGAAAATCTCACCGTAGTTGCCCACGGCCTTGACCGCACGGGCCAGCCACTCTTTGTCCAGACCCAGGTGCTTGCCCAAGTCTTCGGTGGAGCCCAGCATGCGGCCGACTTGTGGGTCGCCGTTGCCTTTGATGGTGTCCACATTGGCTTGGTTGATGCCGTACTCTTCGGCTTCAATCAGGCCGTTGAGGACCCACTTGGCGATGGCAAACAGCTCGTCGTCACCACGGCGAACCATCGGGCCCAGGGGTTCTTTGGAGATCAGGTCGGGCAGCACCACGTGAGCGGCGGGGTCTTTGGCTTCCTTGGCGCGAACCGAGGCCAAGCCAGAGGCATCGGTGGTGTAGGCCTGGCAGCGACCCGAGAAGTAGGCGCCTGTGGCGGCTTCCACTTTTTCAAACACCACAGGCTTGATGTTGAGCTTGTTGGCGCGCGAGAAGTCGGTCAGGTTCTTTTCGGTGGTGGTGCCAGACTGCACACAAACGGTGGCGCCACGCAGCTGTTTGGCGCTGGTGATCTTGCCCTTCGGCACCATAAAACCTTGGCCGTCGTAGTAGCTCACGCCCACAAAGTGCAGACCCAGCGACGCGTCGCGGTTCAGGGTGTTGGTGGTGTTGCGCGACAGGATGTCGATTTCGCCAGACTGCAGGGCGGTGAAGCGCTGCTGGGCGTTCAGGGGCACGTATTTCACTTTGCTGGCGTCGCCCAGCACCGCGGCGGCCACGGCCTTGCAGTAGTCGACGTCCAGACCCGACCAGTTGCCGTTGCTGTCGGCCTGAGAGAAGCCCGCCAGACCGGTGTTCACGCCACAGACCAGCTGGCCGCGGCTTTTGATCGTGTCGAGCGTTTTGCCGGCGTGAGCGGGCAGGGCCACGGCCATGGCAGCGGTGCCGATGGCGGCCAAGGCAACTTTCAGTTTCAACGATGTCATGCAGTTCTCCGATGTTGTCGATGAGAGGTGTTGTCGGTGCCGGGCACTGCCCGAACAACCTGGGTGTGAAATGTAACGGTTGTCAGCTTGCGTTGGCATCGGGGTTTACGTGGGCACTTTATGCGAATTTTTCATGAAGGTATGGCAATGCAGGATTGCTGAAGGAAAGCAAACCTCAGGCCAGGCAAAAAGTGGGGGTGGAGCGCTGGTGTGTGCACTGCGGCAGTGCGGCGTGCACAATCGCAGGCCATGTCCATGTCTCCATCAACCGCTTCGGTGCGCGGCTGGCGCCGCATGTGGCGCCCCGATCAACCGGCTTTCTGGATGGCCCTGCTGCTCAACGGGGTGTCCAGTGCCCTGGTGCTGTGGGATCGCCATGCCGATTTGGAAGGCTCGGCCCAAACGGTGGTGCTGCTGCTGGCGCTGGCCAACAGCCTGTTGGGGCTGTGGTGGCTCAAGCGCCTGTGGCAAACCGGCGCGACGCCAAGCGCCGCCGATTGAATCAGGGCGCTGGCACGATGTGCCGGTAAGCGTGCCAAGACGCGTGGCCCAGCACCGGCCCAATGATGAACAGGCCCAAAAACGCCGGCAGCAGCGCCAGCACAATCAACCCGGTGATCAGCGCACCCCACAGCAGCATGACGCCGGGGTTGTTCAAGCAAGCGCGGATGCTGGTCAGGCCGGCCGATACCGCGTCGGTCTGGCGGTCCATGATCATGGGGATAGAAATGACGCTGGTGACAAAAATCAGCCCGGCAAAAATGCCGCCCACCAAGGTGTAAGTGATCAAAAAGCCCAAGTTCTCGGGGTCCAGCAGCATGGCCAGCAGGTTGACCTTCTCGGGCATGGTGTTGAAGCTCACCGCAAACACCACCAGCGCGGCCCGGCCCCACAACATTTCCAGAATCAACAACACGCCGGCAAAAATCGCCATCGTGCCTTTGGTGGGGCGCCACGCGGCCAACGAGGCGCGCAGTGACGGGCGGTGCGAATGGGTCTGCATCGCCTTGCTGGCGTCGTACAAACCCAGGCACAGAAACGGACCCATCAACAAAAAGCCCGCGCTCAGCGCCAGCACGTATTCCGGCGCGCTTTGGAACACCGCCAGCAGCGCATGCCCCATGGCAAAAAAGCACAGGCCATAAAACAGCCCAATGCGCGGGCAGCGCTGAAAGTCGGCCCAACCCAGCTTCAGCCAGGCGATGGGATCACTCCAGCTCAGGGTGGCCAAGGGTAGACTGAAGATCGATGGGGTGTCGGGCGCCGATGCTGCGCCAGTGGCTTGGCCGTTTGGGTGCGATGACGGCTCGTCGTGATCCATGGAACGGGTGTTCATGGTGTGTCTCCTTGATCGACCCAATATAACGAGCAAAGACCCGCTTCGGGGCAGGGACAAACCCTCGATACACTGGGGGGCATGAGCGCCTCGTTTTCTCCACCTTTTGCCCCTCTGGACCACATGGACCGCGCCTTGGCCGCGCAGGGCCATGTGGTGCTGAGTCCCGAAACGGTGTCCGACTGGATGGCACTGAGCCCGACAGATCGCCAGCAACTGCAGGCTTTTTGGGGCGACTTGCCGACCGACCCGCACCTCAAAGACGGTGGGCGCTACCGGCGCCGGCGCCACAGCTCGTTTGTGGTGCAGGGCGAGACTGTGCAGCCAGTGCCGCACCGCGCCCACTGGCAGCCACTGGCCTACAACGCGCTGCATGGCGGCATGTTGCGCTGGTTTGAGCCGATGGACCCGGCCATGGTGGCCCTGCCGTCTTGGCAGCGTGTGTTGCTGTCGCTCGCGCAGGTGACATCGCGCCTGCGCGGCGAGCGGTCTTGGTATGTGGAAGCGCACCCGTTTCGCATCGACACCACCGACGGCATTGGCCGGCCCACACCCGAAGGAGCCCACCGCGACGGCGTGGACCTGGTGGCGGTGTTTATGCTCGGGCGCCACAACATCAAGGGCGGCGAGAGCCGGGTGTTTGAAGCCGCTGGCCCGGCCGGCCAACGCTTTACCCTGATGCAGCCGTGGTCGCTGCTGCTGCTCGACGACGAGCGCACCATCCACGAAACCACACCCATCCAGCCCGAAGACCCCGCCGCGCTCGGCTGGCGCGACACCTTGGTCATCACCCTGCGCCGCGACGGTTTTCAGGACGCGGTCTGAGCCGCTGGGCCGCGGCGCTTCAGCCGCGCTGGATCGCGTTGGGGAAATAGAGCGCGGTCAGGCTGCGGCTGTGCACCGGTGAAAAGCCCTCGGCCGCGGCGCCTGCGCTGCCTTCGGCGTAGCGGCGCCAGTCGCGCACCCAGTGCAGCCGGTCGCAGCTTTCCATCAAGCCAATGGTTTCGCGGTCGCCAATCAACACCCCATGCACCCGCGTGCCCAGCTCGCGCTTGGCCTGGCGCAGCGCGCTGCGCGCTGCAGGCGTCAGGCCAAATTCACCATCGCTCACGATCAGCACATCGGCCTGTGCCCACGCCTCTTGGCGCACCCAGGCAATCGCGTGTTCAATCGGGGTTTGCACATCGGTGCCACCGTCAAAACCCTGGCCCATCAGGTCGAGCAGCGCGTCCAGGCCGTGCGTGCCGTCGAGCGAGCGCACCAGCAGATCGCCCGGCCCACCAAAGGCGATCAAGGTGCAGCCGCGCCCCTGCGCCTGAGCGCAGCGCAAGGCCTGCAGCACACAGGCTTTGGCCACCGCTTCGGGCGCACCGCGCATCGAGCCTGAGGTGTCCAGACACACCAACAAAGGGCCCAGCCCTTGTGGCGTATGGGCATGGGGCTGCGCCGTGGGCGCGCGGGCGTCGGTGGGTGGCGGGGGCGAACGGTCGTCGTAGGTCAGCAGCCTGGCCTCGGCAAAGCGCGCGCGCCACAAACGGCGCAGCACCGGGTGGCGCAGGCCCAGCGCTTCGGCGCCAGCCATGCGCGCGAGTTCGCGCGAGTGCCTCACCCCGTCCACCGCCGCAGGCTGTGGGTCGCGCTTGTCGTGGTCGCTGTGTTGGGGCGCTTGCGCCGCACCGGCCGTGCCGACCAAGCGCTGGGCCGCTGCGGCGGCGTCGCCTGTGGGTTCGCGCCGGCCCACCCCGCGCAAAAACGGCTCCAGCTCTGGCAGGCGCTGCAGCACGGCGGCGATGCGCTCCAGATCTTGCCATTCGCGGCGCTGCATCTGGCCGCGCACCGCGTCCCAGCGCCAGCGCCGGTCGCGCCCCAGATCGGGCATCAGCGCCAAGGCGTTTTCCATGTCTTGGCGCTCCAGCGTCCAAGCGGCGGTGAACTGTTCGGCCATGGCCGTTATCGCGGTGGCGCGGTCTTGGTCCGCTGGGCGGTCGATCAGGCCATCAAGGTGCCAGAACAGGCTTTGCAGCAGCTGTTCGGCAATGGCTGGCCGGCTTTGGCACAGCGCGGCCAGGCCCAGCGATTCGATGGCGCTGCGCAGCGCGGCACAGGCCTCGGCGTCGCCCATGTCCCAGTCGGTGGATGGCAGGCGGCCGCTGTGCAAGGCCTGCAACCACTGCGCGCTGTGGTCGAGCCGCGCAGCGGTGTCGCCGGCGCTGCACACCAAGCCCCAGCGCCAGAGCCGGCGCGGCAAGGCATCAAGCGCGGCACTGGTGCGCCAGGCGTCCAGCGCTGGGTGCCTGGGTGAGGGCGCAGCAGCGTTCATGCGCTCCAGGTGATGTGGGCGGGCGCGCTATCGTGCGCGCTGGGTTCGCGCTCGGGCAGGGTGGCAAAGCCGTGTCGCAAGGCTTCCACGCGCTGGCGCCAATCGGCCAGGGTGGCGCAGCGCTCGTGGTGCGCGGCCTGCACCTGCGCCCGCCAGCTCGGCGGCCACAAGGGGTGGGCGGCCAGCGCCGGCAGCACCGCCGCCGCGTCGGCGTCGGCCTGTTGCTGCAGCTGCAGCACCGTGTGCCGCAGTTCGTCCACCTGGGTCACCCGGGTGGCGACGTGCAGCGCGCTGTAGCGCCGGCGCGCGCGCTCGCTGGCGATGCGCAGGGGCTCGGTGTCGTGGGCGCTGGCGCCGCTCATGGCGCGCGCCAGCGCCACTTTGCCTGCGCTGTCGTCCAGCGCTTCGCTGGGCGCGCGTTGCTCAATCTCCAGTTGCTGCTCGAAGGCGCTGCAGGCGCGCTCCAGCCCGTCGGTGGGCAGGGGCGCGCAGCGGCCCACGCGCGGCAAGCACCACGCGGTCCAGCGCGCCACGCTGTCGGCGTCGTGGCCCAGCAGCAGTGGCAGGCACCACGCGTCCAGCGCATCGGCGTCTTCGCTGCCGCGCGCCGCCGCCTGCACCCGCAGCAGTCGGGCAATCTGCCGCCAGCGCCGATCGCTGGCCGTGTGGTTGCCGCTTTCTTGGCGGGCGTCGTGCAGCAGGGCCAAGAGCTCGGGCCGCAGCGCCACGCCGTCGGCTTGCCGCTGCAGGGCGGCCAAGCGCTCGGGCGCCAGCGCAGCGGTCACCGCCTCGTCTACCGCCGGCGCGGCCGCATCGGCTTGCAGCAGCGCGGCGAAATGTGCGTCGTCCACCGGCTGCACCGGCACACGCAGCAAAAAACGGTCAAAAAACGCCTGCAGGCTGTCGTCGCGCGGCACCTCGTTGCTCGCGCCAATCAGACAGCGCAAGGGCACCGGCTGGCGCAGGGTGCCGTTGTCAAAACGCCGTTCGTTCAGCACACCCAGCAAGGTGTTGAGGATGGCCGAATTGGCTTTGAACACCTCGTCCAAAAATACCACCTTGGCCTGCGGCAAATAGCCCTCGGTCAGGCGCTCGTAGCGGTCGTGTTCCAGCGCCTGCAGCGACAGCGGGCCAAACAACTCTTCGGGCACCGAAAACCGGGTCAGCAACCGCTCAAACCAGCGCGAGCCCGGCAACAGCTGGTGCAAGCGCCGCGCCAACGCGCTCTTGGCCGTGCCCGGCGGCCCCATCAGCAACACATGTTCACCCGCCAACAGCCCCAACAACAGCGCCCGCACCGCCACGTCGCGTTGCAGCAGCCCGTGTTCCAAAGCCGAGACAAGGGGTGCCCAAGAAGGCGTGGAAGCAGAAGGAGAAGAAGCGCTCATGGGCGCAGTCTACCGAGCATCCGGCGCGCGTGTCTGCCTCAAGGATGCTGTGGATCCGGCTTCGCCGGTCCACAGGCATCGCCCCTCAGCGGGGTGGCGCGCTAGCGCCACAGGGGGAGGGTGGTCACACCCGCTCAAAGATCGCCGCGATGCCTTGGCCGCCGCCAATGCACATCGTCACCAGCGCGTAGCGGCCCTGGATGCGGTGCAACTCGTGAATGGCTTTGACCGTGATCAGCGCGCCTGTGGCGCCAATCGGGTGGCCAAGCGAGATGCCCGAACCGTTGGGGTTGACCTTGGCAGGGTCCAGGCCCAGCTCTTTGGTCACCGCACAGGCTTGTGCGGCAAAGGCTTCGTTGGCTTCAATCACGTTCAGGTCGTTCACGCTCAGGCCGGTGCACTTG
>JACCDG011712565.1_pt1 | contig 13574 bp, 12 predicted proteins | sample 7442471 | NCBI WGS metagenome assembly JACCDG01 (sample SAMN15323444, study PRJNA562643) | freshwater metagenome | isolation source: river surface water | place: USA:Blue River Watershed | collected 2017-08-17 | reverse complement strand
CGCTGTTTTGGAAGCTTGGCAGAGTGGTTGAATGCAGCAGTCTTGAAAACTGCCGAGGATGCGAGTCCTCCGTGAGTTCGAATCTCACAGCTTCCGCCAAGTCAATAGGTATTAAAAGGGCTAGAGGTGATCTCTAGCCCTTTTTACCAAAATCGTTACCAAAACTTCTGGGCGAATGGCTTTTGGACTCCTGGCGCGACAAAAAAGCTGCCAGGTTTGAAAATCCTTGTGTCGGTGGTTCGATGCCGCCCCAGGCCATCAAAATATCAAAACCACTTTCAGCCGATTTTTAAAGATTTGAACTCTTTAAAGAAGTGCTAATCTGTTACACATTTCTTAACAGAGATTAATAAGGCTTTTAGACCCGAGCCTTTAAAGGTGAAGATTTCTGAAATTAAAGCCATTTTAGATATGTGGGAATGCTTCGAACAAAAAAACTAGAAATGTGTTGTAATTACATTATGGGAAACATTGCGATATCGCTAGTCGTGCTAGCGTTGTCAATTCAGACATCGTTTGCAGCAATTACCAGTTACTGTCATCAAGAACCAGTGACTGGCACTCAACTTGCGCACTATGATCATGACAGCAAGAGTAAGGAAGCTTCAAACTTAAGTAAATCAACTGACTCAGACTGCAATGTTTGCCATCTTGCGCATTCATTTTTAATATCGCACACAGCTGATTATGTAATTAATGTGCCTGAGTTTATCTATCCAGAATATCGCTCTAGCTACTTAAGAGCTATTTCACTCGACCCTCCTGAAAAACCAAATTGGTTAACCCTCGCCTAAGTTAGCGAGGGTAAATCTTATCTTTTAAGGCCTCGCTAACTCTATTTTGAATAATCAAATGGAGTTTTTATGTTGCGAGAGTACTCAAGCGTATTTAGAAGTTGCGCGTATTTAATAGCCGGTCTATTTTTTTCACAAATCTCAGCGTTTGCTTATGCAGATGTGGGTGGATTAAATCGTTTTGACCTAAAAGCATTCTACAATTCTGCCTGGGAGCGCCAGCCAGAATCCAAAACTTTTCAATACAAGATTGATTCAGCAATCGCGAAGCAGAAAGTTGCCAGTAGTTTTTTGGCAAGTCCAGCTTCAATTGAATTTTCTCAAAAAACGGACAAAGCAAATAATAATTTAGGCATGAGTGAAACTGTTATTGGCCTAGGGTTTCCCCTTTGGTTGTGGAATGAGAGATCAAGCTCAGTTAATTTGGCAAACGCTGAATATAAAAAATTGATGTCTCAATATTATTTAAGTCAATTAAAAGTTGCTGCTGAAGTAAGAGATGCGTATTGGAGTTATCAAAAAACCAAATTAGAGAATGATTTGGCTCATAGTAGATTTGAAAACACAAAAACTTTAGCAATTGATGTGGAAAAAAGATTTAAAGCTGGGGATTTAGCCAGGGCAGACTTGCATCAGGCAAATGGGGCATTGGCAACTGCAGAGTTAAATTTAGCGGAAGCAACGGCTAATTTAATTAATGCTGAACAAAGGATAAAAACACTACTTGGTACCGAAAAGTTTCAAAAAATTAAATTGGATATTGTTTTAAAAAATACGGAGCCACTCCCCAAGGTTCCGGAAAACTTTTCCAGTTTAGATGCTAGTTTGCCAATTGTTATAGCCCTTATTGATCAATTGGATGTGGCGAAAAGAGCGGTCGAATTGGTTCAATCAAAAACACGCACATCTCCTGAGTTGCAAATTTTGAGCTCAAAAGGTCGAGAGGTTTATGGTTCTCCATATCAACAATCAATCACTGTCGGAATAAAAATCCCGTTTGGATCTTCTGCTGTAAATGCAGATCGATTGGCATCTGCAACTGCTGAAATGGTTGACTCAGAAATTAAGCTTGCATACGAAAGGGAGTCTGCATTAAGTAATGTGGAGTCAAACGTAACCTTGGTTAAATCAGCACAGATAAAGCTTGATGCGGCCAATAAAAGATCAACTCTTGCAAATGAAACACGTCAATTTTTTGATAAATCATTTCGATATGGGGAGACTGATTTGCCAACTAGATTGAGAATTGAATTAGAAGCTGTTGATGCTAACAAACAAGCGGTGATTGCCAAAATCAATTACGCCATTTCTGTTTCAAATTTAAGGCAGGCGCTTGGCCTGCTACCAGAGTAAAGGCTTGATCATGAATATCATTACTAAAAACTTAATACGACTCTGTTCATCACTGCTCTTTTTTACTGTTGGATCACTAGCTTATGCGGGTCCAGGGCATGATCATGGGGAGGAAAAAACCGCAGTTCACTCAACCATTAAGAAACCAAAATTTTATATGGAATCTGAGTTATATGAGGTTGTCGGCACCATTGATGGAAAGAATATTGTCATTTTTATTGACGACTATCTGACAAACAGAAAAGTTTCAGAAGCCGAATTAACACTTAACGTCGATGATCAAGCCATTAAATTGGTTAAAGCTGTGAATGACACATATCAAGGAAATCTTTCCAGTCCGGTAGGAAAAAAATCTCTATCTATAACTTTATCTGTAAAAGATAAGGATGTTGATGACATTTTGATCACCACATATGACCCGACAGATCACGATGGTTTAAAGATTTTTAGATGGTGGTATTGGTCTCTTTGGCTAATATCCTCGATGACTCTTATCGCAATGCTTTTTATCGGCTTTAGAGAAAAGCAAAGATTGATCACTGCTTATAAAAAGCTAATTAACTTCATTAAGGAGCGGAAATGAAAAAGGGAGCACAAGTCGCGCGCATCGGATTTTTATCGTTTTTTATTTCAATTTCTTTTCCATCCTATGCTGGTCCAGGACATGACCATGGTGATTCACCAGCAGCTGTTGAGCATTTTGATGGTCCTAAGAGGCAAGTAAATGGTGATGTATTTTTGCCAAAACAGGCCCAGCGTCAGCTTTTTATTGAAACTGAGCAAATAGAATCAGGAAGCTTTTCTAAAACTTATGACTTGGCAGGTAAGGTGATCATGGATCCCAATTATGGCGGCAAGGTTCAAGCCATAGTTGCTGGGCGAGTAACTCCCGGACCTAAAGGATTTCCTTTACCAGGTCAAAAAGTGAAGAAAGGCGAGATTCTTGCATATGTAACGCCAGAGTCAGGACCAAATGGTTCAAGATCTTTAGCGGAGAGTCGTTTAAAAAGACTTCGTGAGCTTTCTGATACTGTGCCTAAGAAAATGATTGAGGAGGCTGAAGCTGCTATTGCGAATGAAGAATTAAGAGCCCCAGTCAGTGGAATAATCTCCACAATGGGTATTGTTTCTGGTCAAGTTGTAGAGGCTCGCCAATTAATTTTTGAAGTTGTTAATCCAAAGAAACTTTTAATTGAAGCACTTGCTTATGACGCTGGACTGGTTAATGACATAGCTGGTGGAACAGTTACTGTTAATGACAAGACTATTCAACTTGAATATCTTGGTGGTGGTCAAGCTCTTCGTGAGCAAGCATTGCCGATTATGTTCTCGGTTAGCAGCGAGGAAATTTCAGGGGTGCCAGTGGGGCAATCTCTAAGGGTATTGGTCAATACAAAAAATCAAGTAAAAGGCTGGAAAATTTCTGCTTCTGCTCTGGTAAAAAATTCTTCAAATCAAAATATTGTTTGGATAAAAAAATCACCAGAATTATTTGAGCCAAAGCCTGTCTTGTATGAGCCTTTAGATGGAAAGCACTTGGTTGTTATCTCTGGAGTTTCGGATAAAGATCGAGTAGTGACTAAATCAACCACCTTACTTAATCAAATTCGCTAGAGGCTGCTCATGTTTACCTGGTTATTAAATTTCAGCCTTAAAAACAGAATTATTGTTCTACTAGTTGGTTTGATAATGGTTGTTTATGGCGCATTTACCCTAAAACAGTCATCTGTTGATGTCTTTCCAGACCTCAATAAGCCAACGGTCACAGTAATGACTGAGGCTGGCGGTATGGCCTCTGAGGAGGTGGAGCAATTAATCACTTACCCATTAGAAACGGTGATGAATGGATTGCCGGGGGTTGAATCAGTTAGGTCTGTTTCAAGTGCTGGATTATCTTTCATCTATATCACTTTCGACTGGTCAACCAATATATATTTGGCGAGGCAGCTTGTCGGGGAGCGTCTTGGATCGATGGAAAGTGCTTTACCTACTGGGCTGGTCCCGCGTATGGGGCCAATTAGCTCAATCATGGGTGAAATTATGCAGATAGCTATACCTGTCGAGGAAGAAAAAATTTCTTCAATGCAGGTAAGGGAATATGCCGATTGGGTTTTAAGGCCAAGAATTATGGCTATTCCTGGTGTAGCTCAGGTTATTCCAATTGGCGGCCAAGTTCGACAATTTCAAGTTCAGCCCAATACTCGTTCAATGGCTGAGCTGGGGATTTCATTGGGACAGCTAGAAAATGCACTAAATGGACATTCATCTAATACTTCAGGTGGATTTATTGAATCAAATAATAAAGAATACTTGATTCGAAATTTGGGTAGAACAACAAGCTTAGAAGACCTAAAGAATTTATCTGTTGCTGTAAAAAATAATCAATCAATCTTGCTTAGGCAGATAGCGGATGTAACTTTTGCTCCTGCAGTAAAAAGGGGCGATGCTGGATACAAGGGTAAACCTGCTGTTATCTTGGGTATTCAAAAGCAGCCATCTGCAGATACAGTCACCTTAACTAAAAATATTGAATCTGCATTATTTGAGCTAAAAGCTAGCCTACCTACTGGGATGGATGAGCCTCGAATCACTTTTCGCCAAGCGACATTTATTGAGTCATCAATTAATACCCTAGAGGTCAAATTAATTGGAGCTTCATTTTTTGTTGCCGTAATTCTTTATTTCTTTCTTGGAACTTTTAGACCCGTTCTTATATCGTTAACAGCAATACCGATCTCAATATTAATAACTGCTTTGGTCTTTAAGTATTTTGGATTGTCAATTAATACTATGACATTGGGTGGTTTAGCCATTGCTATTGGTGGGCTTGTAGATGATGCGGTAGTTGACGTTGAAAACATTATTCGACGTTTAAGGTTGAACTCTGAAAAGCCTGAATCTGAAAGGTTGAAACTGATAGATGTGGTTCGACTGGCATCTCTTGAGGTACGGACAGGAATCATCTATGCAACGGGAATCATTATTTTAGTCTTTATTCCATTATTTGCATTATCTGGTATTGAGGGGAAGCTCTTTACTCCCTTGGGAATTGCATTCATTGTTTCAACTTTAGCCTCATTGATCGTTTCCGTGTCCGTAACACCTGTGATGAGTTATTACTTGTTGCCAGCAATGAAAAATTTAGGTCATGGTGACACAAAAGTTCTTCAGTGGCTAAAGACCAAATACGAGTTTCACCTAAATAGGTTTTTAGATGCTCCTAAAAAAGCAATTAAATTATCGCTAGTAGCTGTCTTTCTTTCAATTGTCGGGATTGGATTAATGCCAACTTCGTTTCTTCCTCCGTTTAATGAAGGTACCTTATTAATAGGTATGAGATTAAACCCTGGTGCATCTTTGACTGAATCATCATTGATTGCTCAACAATCCGAACTTTTAGTTAGCCAGGTTCCTGAAGTTACATATGTTGGACGTAGAAGTGGGCGCGCTGAGCTTGATGAGCATGCAGAGGGAGTTCATGTCAGTGAGCTTGATGTTGGAATAAAGCCTTCAAAAGAGTTAACCAGATCAATGGTTGACATTCAAAACGATATCAGAAGTCGGTTAGTCAATATTCCGGCAGCTATTGCGATAGGGCAACCAATTTCACACCGAATTGATCACATGTTGTCTGGTGTTCGCTCTCAAATAGCTATAAAGATCTTTGGGGATGACTTGGATGTTTTAAGGAGCCAAGCAAACACGTTGAGGGACAAGATTGCTGGAGTAGAAGGTCTTGCTGATTTAGAAATTGAAAAGCAAGTTCTAGCACCTCAATTCAAAGTTAACATTAATTACAATTTGGCTTCGCAGTACGGGGTTTCAACAGCTCAATTAATGAAATCATTACAGTCCTTGATCGAGGGTGAAAATATTTCACAAGTTGTTGAGGGTAATAGAAGATTTGCCCTGGTCATGAAGTTGCCAGAATCTTCACGAAGCGTTGATGGTTTAGCAGGTATATTGATTGATACACCGAACGGAAAAATTCCTTTATCAAGAGTAGCCACAATTGAGGATAGTGACGGGCCTAATCAAATAAGCCGTGATGATGGAAAGCGCCGTATCGTTATCTCTGCCAATGCCTCTGGAAGACCTCTTTCATCTGTTGTTGAAGATATTAGATCTTCTATAAACGATATGAATTTGCCAACGGGATACTTTGTTACGATTGGGGGCCAGTTTATTGCTCAAGAGAAAGCATCACGTTTGATTGCACTGTTATCTATTGGCTCGCTATTGATGATGTTTGTAGTTCTTTTTAGTAAATACCAATCTACAAAGCTATCGCTAATGATCATGTTTAATATCCCTCTGGCTTTGATTGGTGGGGTGGTTGGATTATGGTTATCAGGACAACCCTTGTCGATTGCGGCTTTAATCGGGTTTATTACCCTTGCAGGCGTTTCGGTAAGAAATGGAATTCTAAAAATTAGCCACTATTTGAATTTAATGAGATCTGAAGGCGAGGGCTTCACAAAAGAAATGATAGTAAGAGGTTCCCTCGAGCGCTTATCTCCAGTTTTAATGACAGCTCTTGTAACGGCTTTTGCTCTTGCGCCATTGTTATTTGAGGCAGAGCGTCCAGGCACAGAGGTTTTACATCCCGTTGCGGTTGTTATTTTCTCGGGATTAATAAGTTCAACATTGTTGGATACTTTTTTGACCCCTGCGATATTTTGGTTGTACGGAAGAAGTGAAGTGGATAAGTTGAAGTTAAATTTAAATAAAGGAGAGGTTTACTAATCATGAAATTAATTAAATTGTTAATGGGTTTGTTTTTGTGCGTGTCATCTGCAGCCTTTGCGTCTAAGAATCACGATGTCAATCCTATGCAAGGCGGCAAAGTAACTACTACAAAAGATATAGACATCGAATTTGTCTTAAAAAAAGAAGATATGAAGGTCTTTTTGCGGGATCATGGCAAGCCGTTAGATATAAAAGGTGGGACTGCTAAGGTTACCTTATTAAAAAGCGGAGCTAGCAAAGAGTATGAGTTGAAAAATGCATCAGATTATTTTCAATATTCAGGTGATCTTGGAGTGGTTGCTGGCACAAAAGCAATAGTTGTGGTGAGAATTAAGGAAAAGGTATTTTCAGTTAGATACGCATTCGATTGAGTTTATATTTGCAAATAAACTTGCTGTATGAGCTTAAAACTTTTACAGCAAGTTTGTGCCTAAGGGCATGATTGTTAATTATGTTCGGAGATAGCGTCCGCCATACACCTAATAGAGGCTTGCGTTCTATGCGGAATAATTTAGTTGTTACCAAAGAAGTTACCAATTAACTAAATCAGAAGCCTACCGACATGAAAAAGTATAAGGTTTGGGGGTAGGGTAGACCCCCGCCTCTCTATTTAAGCGACCCCCAATTTTTCTCTTTGGGGCCTACCTCCCCTGGATGGTACCAAGGGAAGCAAGCTCACTGGACTTTAGTCAAATACACCAAGCTGCTCACAAATTTTCTCCGTCGACTCTTTAGTGTTAAACGCATCTAAGTTGTTTCCAGTCATTTCCTTTGCCAGAGACTTTGCTTGGTTAATTAACCAATGAACATGCCTTGCTATCTGGATTCGATAAGCAGCAGGAATATTGACCTCCGAGATTGTTAGCCTTAGCCGATTAGCTGCGATATGCATTGCATAAGCAAGCTCAGCAATTTCGGCGTTGGTTGTGAGTCGGTTACGTTTTTTAGTTCGTTTTTGTTGCATTTTTATGTGCCTTTTTTATGAATTTTCGCCAGTTTTTGACCATTATTTGTTGATGTGTTTTCTGGCAATTTTTTATTTTTGAAAATCGACAAACATACCCAATTAACTTTTGAGAACATCGTTGGGTTTGCTATGTGCTTGATTGTTAACAATTGAGACAGAGGGGTGAAAATGACCTTGAAGGTCAAGCTCACTCCCTCGCGCGCTTAGCCATACTAGGTATTTAAGTCCGGGAAAAATTCGTAGGCCTCTTCAATACCATTATCTAAAGCATCTATTACCAATCTAGTTGCTGCCAACATTCCGCTGTTGAACCCATGAGTCCAATTTCCTGTTGCTGGTGAACATAGAGAAAGTATCTCGTCAGGATATTCCCTCTCTAGGCGATTAGCTTCTAGTCGAACACCCTCAATAGTTTCTATATCGGTCGGTGACTTTCTTGCATACCAGACGAAGGATTCGTATTTACGTTCTAGTTGTTTAATTTCTTTAAGTAGCTGGTTTTTTGTTGCTTTCATTATTTTGATTCCTATTCATTTAATTTAGATTTGTTGGTGTCGATGGTGTCGATGGTGTCGATGGTGTCGAAATAAGAGTCGTTTCCTAAAAGTTCCTTATGAGAAAAGCATTTGGAAGACTTTTGGGAATTAGGTATTAAATCGTCACTATCGTCACCGCCAAAGTTATTGGTTATTCAAAGTCATGCTGCTTCCAGCGGCCTTGGGCTGCTTCAGTGAGGGTTAGACCAACGTAATACCGTTTGGTATCACCTTGCTCCTTTACTCGCTTTGTATCGACCCCACGGCTGCCTAATTGACGGGTAAATGACTTTTGTGTAACTGCGTGCGTACCATTTTTTAAAGTCCATAGTTTGTATGAGCCATATACTGCTTTTTGGCTCTCAGTCTTGTCTGCCCCTACCTCGCAACAATCTTCCAAAAATTCACCCAACATGTCTGACTCTTCTTGGTAAATACGACTAGCATCGGCTATACGCTTAGGTGCTACCAATCGTTCCTGTTGCCAAAGGTGGCAGCCATCAACCATCCAAGCCAAAATCCCTTCCTTTTCAGCTAATAGTTTTTCTTCAATTTTGAAGTCAGTTTTTTCCTCGGGGACATGATATTCAAAGGGAACCAATCTCATGCGCCGCCATGCACCGTTACTGCTATCGGTAATAATCGGCTTGTAATTGCCTCTGAGCCATATCTTGAATTGTGGCCAGAACTCAAAATATTCGGCATACATAAAGCGGGCAGTGAGCTTTTCAGTAGATACCAAGGCTTTAAGTTTTTGGTCGTCAAGACGTTGGTTTTCCCGTGTTTCATTAGCCATCACCAAGCGTGCTCCAACCAATCTGGCAACATCATTACTTGCAGTTGAGTCTTTCATGGCTAACAAATCAAAGTTGGCCGTTTGAACATAGTCACCCATGATTTTCACGATGACGTTGGCCATAACTGATTTGCCATTTTTACCGTGTCCGTAGCAAAAGTGCAGCAATTCCTCAGATACATCCCCTGTTAACGAGTAGCCCAGGGCTTTTTGGATATACCTAACGACATCTTGGTCACCCAAGAAGATCTCATCAAGGAACTTGAGCCAAAGAGGGCATGTAGCCGCACGGTTATAGTCAGCGCGAGCTTGTCTGCTAATGAGCAACTTAGGGTCAGCTGGCAGAAGCTTCATGTTTTTTAGATCAAGAACACCATTTTCAACACCTAAAAGCATTGGCTGGTTATCTAGCTCACTAATAGAACTAATACTCATCCCTGGCTCACTGGCAGCAAGATCAAGCATGGCAATAATTCGGCCATTGTTGCGGATAGTTTTGGCATGCGACTGCCATGCCCTAGATATAGCTCCCCTTGGATCTAGCTTAAACAACTCACCAGCTTTTTCCATAATCTGCTCGGCCACTAACTTTGCGGCACCCATCTGCTCATCTTTTTGACACCATTCCCAACGCATGCCATTAAATCGTAACCATTTTCGATTGGAGTGGCAAAAGAGAAACTCGCCCTCAAACATGGCTTTGAAATATCGAGCGTTATCTAAATCACCCATGATGTGATTTTGATTTTGAATGATTTCTTGCCTCACCAAATGTAAAAGCCATCGAAATGTCTTATTTAGGCGATTAGGGTTTAGCTTGGTGCTTTTCCACAGTGCCTCAACCTCATCTGGGTTATACATCTCTGGAATGCGCTCGCTATATTCATGAAATAGTTTCAGCCCTTCGGGGCTACCTTGTGTTTGGTGATGCAGAGCAAAGCAGACGTCTCGCCAGTTATCCCGATCAGCAAAATCCTCTAATCTGGGTAATAGCTCTTTTCTAATTCGTTCCACACACCAACCGGCCACGGGGATATTGTGATCAAAAGTAATCTCTTGGTTTGTGAAGGTGTTGGCGTTTTCTGAGCCATTTAGTAGTTTTCGCCACTTATGCAGCTCGGAAAAGTCTTGAGTTTCGCTAATAGTGTAGCTAGCATCATCAATGGTATCCCCTGTAACCATGACAAAAGTTCCACTGCAAAGGACATCAATTCCGGAGCCGTCAGCAAACTTGCCCCTTTTGGTGCCAATATCCCAGCCATGTTTTTTGATGAATATGTGTAAGCCAGTATGGCTAACTGACTTTTCAACAAAGCCATGAAGGCTAGCGAGAATATCCTTGGCAAAGGGCTTTAAAGAGTCGCCGATGAACGCCTTATCTAGGTCGACGCACATGTAATCGGTATCGTTTAGAACGAAGCCTATACCATGGAAACGTCGCTCAGAGGAGCCTAGTGCCAACTCCTTTTGTAGTAGTGCCTTAACCGTTTCAAAGGATGAGCGGTTTGAAGGATTACCCCACGCTAATTCATAAGTTTGACCCTTACGAATACCTACCGGGACCTTGTCATAATTGCCATCATTTCTTGGTGCCAACTTCACTAGAACCCAATTTTTAATCGCTCGAAGCTCTTGTGGCATTTGATCTAATTTCATACAGCCTCCTTTACAACGGTTTGACTGTAAAAACTTTCGATCCAATCATCCACATCAGATTCTTTCCAAACGCTAATCGCTGGAGAAATCTTTATTGGTTTTGGAAATTGCCCCTTGGATATCTTGCTCCAAAGTGTGCTTTTAGCGAGGGTTGTTTTATTCGCTACGTCGCTAATACGTAGTAGTTTGATACTTGATTTCATTTCCACCTTCTCCTTTTTAGTTGGGTAGGAGAAGGTTATTTACTTATGCGGTTATATAAAATTCATGACATATGTCATGTCTTTTTTGTTGAAGCACTCTCTCCAGTTCTGTCTTTAAAGAACTTTCTAAGCCTGCTTTCTGACCATTCCGTTCTTCTTTTCATTTCTAGCTCTTCCTTTTGCAGGGCTGGACTTAATTTTTTCTGCGCTTTAGTTAGTCTGGGCTCTTGGATATAGGCTGGTGTTGGATAAATTTTTAATAGGTAACGTCTAAACTTCGTAAAGTCTTGTGACTTAAACGGCCTACCTAGGAAATCCTCGAATACGCTCAACGCTCTCTCTAGGTATTCAATATTTTGAGCCTCTAATACGTTCCTATTTTCTGTGCGTTTACTTTTGCTCCTCGCATTCTTTGCGTGGATTTCATCTAATTCAGATTGCAGAGTTTTGTTTTGATTTTTTAACTTCTGAAGCTTTCTCTCCATCTTTTGTGATGAAAGTTGCAATTCCTTAACTAAGTCGACTAATTGAGCCTTATTTATACGCTCATATTCTATAGTTTGATCAATCATATTTTCTCCTTAGCTCGCCGTTTAAGCAGCCTTCAATTCGATAACATTTTCATGGACTGTGTTGCAATAGTCTTCCCAATCATTTAATAACAGTCTCCGTTTCTCTAGCAAGTCTTTTCTTCGATATGACCGCTCAACAGTATTGGTAATGGTGTGAGCTAATGCCATTTCAGCCACTTCTGAGGAGTGTGTGGTTTCCTCTGAAACCCAGTCCCTAAAGGTTGATCTAAATCCGTGTACCGTTGCATCTACCTTTGCTCTACGAATCATCATGGGCATTGCCATATTGGAGAGTCTCTTTCCATTTTTGGAAAATAGGTACTTGCTATTGGGATCCATTACTCGTGCAATTTCTAATATTTCAAGCGATCGCTTGCATAGTGGTACTCGATGCTCTTTCTTGGCTTTCATACGTGAGCCCGGAATGATCCACACATCATCGTGAAGTTCGCTTTGTAGACCACCTATAACCTCTCCCGTTCGAGATGCATTAAGGATTGTGAATTCCAAGGCAAGTGCAGCTATCGTTGCCATCTCACGTAAGTCAGCGATTAGGGCAGCAACTTGTCGATAGGGTAGTGCTTTGTGATGCTCCACCTTTTTAATCTTATTGGGCGCCGGAAGAATCGTTTGCAAGAACCCACGCCAAAGTGCTGGGTTTATACCTGTTCGTAATTTGCGTGTAGTAGCAGAGGCTAAGATCCACTCAAGCCTACCTCTAAGCCTAGATGCTGTTTCAGTCTTAGTTGTCCATATTGGCTCCAGAATCTCCAGTATGTCTTCCATTGTGATTTCATCAAGAGCCTTATTGCCAATAATGGGATATGCGTACTCTTCAAGAGTGAAGACCCATTGGTCTCCATGTTTTTGGTTTGACCACTCAGATCGTTTGGTTTGAATGCAGCTAGCTGCAAAGTCTTTAAAAAGGATCTTCTTGGCTTCTTGTGCATTACGCTGAGTTTTCGCAGCAGTTTTAGCTGCTAGTGGATTCTTACCCTCGTTAAGCTCATCTCGAGCTTGCTGAGCCTTAATTCGCGCTTCAGCTATGGTTAGTGTAGGGAAGGCGCCAAGACTGATATTTTGCTGTTTTCCCATATGCGTGTATCGGAAGATCCAATACTTATTAAGGTTGGGCTTTACCCATATATGCAGACCCTTTACTAGTGCATCGGTATAGCGACCGGGTGTTCTGATATTTTTGACTGTTTGATAGTCCAGCTTGATTGTCATTTGATTCTCCATTGTTACCAAAGATAGTTACCAAAATCCACCTCGGGAATGAGGTAGATCGCTTTAGATTCCAATGTATGACTTCAAGCCTTTTTAAGGCATTCATCACTTAAGTGATGAATATTTCTTTATTTAAGACAATAGGTTGGGATGTCTTCGTTGGTGCAAGTGGGTCTAAAGGACTCTAATGCCATACCGGCCTAGGTTAAGTCACAGCTTCCGCCAAATAAATAGGTATAAAAGGGCCGGAGATGATCTCTGGCCCTTTTGCTTCAAAGACGGCTTAAATGCCTCTTCCTTGCTGATCCCCACAAAGCGTATTTAATTCACCCCTTAATCTGTACTTAATCTAAGCGGAATAGAGTCAGAGATTCTATTCTGGGGAAAAGTCCATAAATGTTTAAATTTTCATGGTCTAAAAGCGTATTTTTGGTTATTGCGTCAGCTCTTTTTATAACCATCTTCGCTAACTTCACGATGTTTTCCAAAGCTAATGCATGGTTAATAAGCTCAGGCACGAGCCAACTTTATATGGTGGTCTTGGTGCTGTATCAATTTTTGTTGTTATTGTTCTTGATGGCCTTGCTAACAATGCACAAATGGTACAAACATGTATTGGTTGTTTTCTTTTTGTTAGCCGTCATTTCTGCCTATTTTGCTGATAGCTATGGGGTGATTATCGATAAAGACATGTTAATCAATGCCGCAGAAACCAATG
>JACCDG011292297.1_pt1 | contig 13574 bp, 14 predicted proteins | sample 7442471 | NCBI WGS metagenome assembly JACCDG01 (sample SAMN15323444, study PRJNA562643) | freshwater metagenome | isolation source: river surface water | place: USA:Blue River Watershed | collected 2017-08-17 | reverse complement strand
TAGTTGGATGCAACCAAGTAGAGGGAAGCCTCATGACTTCACTAAGGACGCGGGAGTTGCTATGGTGGCGTTAAAAATTGTGGCCTACTCGGTCCTACTCGTTATTGGTGCGCTTTTAAGTTGGGTAGCGGTAGCAGTATGGATTTCATTTGCCTGGTGGAATTTCGAAATGGAGTTCGGCGCTCCCGAATATGTCAAATCAGCTCGGTGGCGACTCAAAAACCTATCTTTGACGCCAATGGAAGTCCTCAGTGAGGTTGCTAACATCTACGGTTTGGTTGGCGAAGAAAAAACAAAGTTCGTCGACCTAGCCTTAGGAGAATTAGGTTTAAAGACAGCGACCGAAAGCGCAGCTTAAATTCCTTTTTTAGCGGAATAGATCTTCTCCTGAAATTCCTTATTCAACGTATCGCCTCTCTCAATGCTGTGCGGATTTATCGCTTCAACGAACGAGCTTCAGCCGAATGCGCTCCCTTTTTTTAACTTCCCCGACGAGCTCGCGCTTTTCCTTCAGGAGTCGTGGGTCCAGTTATGCTGAAAAGCATGGGACCAGTTAAGCTGCTCAAGCAGCGTTTAAGGTAGGCCGATATGATGACATGCATCGCAAAAAGCGTAACCGTGATCCCTGGACCTATTTGCAGGAATGGCGTGACGAGGTTTGGGAGTCTTACGATCCGGACCGACGGCATTTTTTGGAACAGCAGGTCCGAGAGCTAGTGAAGACGCACGGGATACTCCCAGTGAATGACCTAGAATTACATTCAGGCATCGATAAATGGGCCCTTCTGATTCTCATTGAGCGCCTAGTCAGGGCTGGGAAGATTTGTGCACGAAATCGACGGGCGAGGACTTCCCTCCGTCGTGTGCGACCGCGATCACTTCGAGAACGAGGCGGCTTGATGCGGTCGATTCTTCTAACTCTCACTTTGGCTTCGTTCCTGTTTCTGACGTTCGGATGCAATCGTGCGCAAAGGGATCCTGCGTTGTTTGAGCTGCTGTCGGCGAACATCAATGCAATGGAGAATAGAATCTCAGCTCTTAGCTCCAGAGTTTTAGAACTCGAGTACGATAAAATGACAAAAGATAACAGTTACGCGCAGTTTTCGCCTGAATCTACCGGGTATGCCCGCGTCGATACGATGTCTGGCACATTCTTGGTTAGTATGACGAAGCTGAGTCCGTACGCTGACGGCTATAAAGTGATGCTAAATATAGGCAATCCCAATCTCGCCAGTTACCATCGGCTTATAGTGAAGGCATCATGGGGCAAGCGGTACGACTGGAAAAATACATCGTTGTCGTTTCAGGACTGGCAGTCTGGTCTTAGATCAAACGAAGTTACGATTCCGTCGGAAATTCAGCCAGGTTCGTGGAACCCCTCTAGCATAGTACTTTCGCCGGCAGATAAAACGGAGGTGGGTTACATCAAGGTTGAGTTACTCCCCAACACCGTTTCGCTGAGAAAACATTAGCTCCATGAAAAAAATCTTCGCAGTCATGGTATTTGTCCTGCTTACCTCTCACCTCGTTGAAGCGCGAGGAGGGTACGGCAGTCGACACCGCTCATACTCGTCTCGGCCCCACAGAGGGCACTCCGTGCGTGTGAAAGGCCATTTCAAAAAAAATGGCAGCCATGTCTCTCCTCATCGTCGATCTGGTCCGAATGGGACAAGAGCAGACAATTGGTCGACCAAGGGGAACATCAACCCTTACACCGGCGTGGAGGGAAAGAAATGAACGGGTTTACAGCGGTTCACGAAGAAGCTTGCTCAGGGGAATCTCAAGCCCATCAGCAATTGCTTTGAGTGTAGTATAGCGAGGGTCTTTTTTCCCATTCTCGATATCAGAAAGGTTGCCTTTGCTGATTCCCATCTCATAAGCGAGTTTCTCGAGTGTAAGTCCTCGTTTTTTTCTTTCGGTCGCAATGCGATGTCCTAATGCGACTAAGGTAGAGAGTTTGTTGTCCACCAAGTCAGGGTAAAAGTTGATGTAAATCTAGTAGTTCGTTATAGCGAACTATTCGCTTTAGCATGCGACTCGAGGTGCCGATACGTGTGCATGAAGCCAATATATTGGATAATCGTTCCTGGTCTCACCCTATTGGGTGTCGGTCTTCTGTGCGTTTCCTTTATGGAGTTTCAAGCAACGGGAGTTGGCTCTGGATTTCGCGCCCTTTGTGTTTCGAGTTTATTTCTAGGCGCAGCCTTCAAAAACTTTAAGAAGGGTCAGGTTTCTCAGGAGGAGCCCTCAATAGAGAAAAAAACTCATGTTCGATAACTCTCAAACAAAGATAATTCTCGCTCGTTTGTGGTTTACACTGTTCGCCCTTTCAATCGCATGGGCAGTTTTCATTGTTATTTATTCTCTTACAGTTCCGTTTGAATCAGCTTTTTATGGAATAGCTATAATTCCTGGGATGGTAATCTACGGAGGTCGTGCTTGGTTCCGCTGGCTTTTTTCAGCACCTGGACAAACACAGACGACTGATAATGCTCCTGCAACCCGTAGGGCGCGCAAGGTTATTGAATACGCCATCGTTGCAGTTGCAACAGTCATCGCATCAATTTTATTTGTTGAAATCGAGAATGGTGCTCGTAAGAATTCCAGCATTGATAGGCTTCAAGGTGCCTCGGAGCACGGCCCCTGGGAAAACTATCGCGCTTCCAAGAGGATTGAGGGACGCTAGCTAGGTCTTTCCGTGAAGACCTTTTATGCACTTCTTTGCTTCCCAAAGGGCTTTGCTGACCTGTCGTCTTAAGTCAATTGCCTCTGCTGAGTACATTCCGTGCTTCCAGTTTCCACGGCGTGCGCGGGCTTTTCCTTCATGGGTCTTTGGTCCAGTGCTAAGTCCTCCATGAAACCGGCATCGCCCATTTTTCATTGCGAAAGCAGTGCATGGCAGACCTTGTCGATTCCTTGCTCCACAACGGGGAGCGCCATGGGGTAGATCTTCACTTTTTCCCATCGCCCCCGTCCCCCCCGGGTCTTTCGACAACACCAATCACTGCCTGACCTCCTTTGTTGACCGTGACGTGTTCAACCGTCACCCGTTGCTGCCCTTTTCCTCGATACCGATTCAAGGTTTCAATCTGGGTAGCGAAGGTTCGTAGAAGTTTGGTCGCTCGCTCGATATTTATCGTAGTGCCGACAGTGGTTTGCTCATTGAGATTTGCACGACCTAAGCACCTCATCGCAAGGTTGTGAACGGCCGCCATTTGTGTAGCTAGTAATCCTTCGAGTTCGTCCTTAGGTTGGATTGCCCCTTGAAGAGCAACCGAAAGTTGAATCGACTTCTGCACGTTCTCTTCGGTCTCGATTGGCATTACTGAGGAAAGCTGCCGCAACAGATGAATAGCCAAATCTTCGTTAACGGTACCAAAGGATTTCTGAAGGTTCTCTGCCTCCTCCTTGGTCAGCTTGACAACCACAGTGTTGGGCGTTGTCTGGTTCGTATCGTTTACTGCGTTGCGCCGCTTCTCATTCATTTTCATTCTAAATGCCCTTCTTTCTCTAGTTTGATGCAGAGGCAACTGACAGACTGACATTTTCATCCGGCAAAGATCTGTCAGTTTGTCAGGAAGGGGTTGGGGCTCGTTGAAGGTTGGGATTCAGCCTAACAACTTCCCTATTTGGTCCTACAAGCCCCCTCTCTTCCTCCACACGAAGCCATTCGAGGTCCTCCAGAATTCTTAGACCTGATCTCACAAGTTTCTGACTTGAGAGCCCACGCCACTCCTTGCGATAGATTTCTCGAATCGTCACCCCGGATTGAACACTGCGATCTTTAATACGTCTGACTAACTCATGAGCTGCGGCCAGGTCGGGCTGGAGAGTGCCCGCATAGACTTTTCTCGCATGCTTTTCGAGAAATCCTACCCAGTGGACTGCCAGGATAGTGGCAGACTTGCTCACGTGCTCTCCGTTGGACTTGCCACTTGCCCGTTCAGCTAAATGAAACAGGAGCGCTAGAGAGGGCAGAAGTTTGCGATACTTGCCAAGATGTCCATGGAATGCCGGTGACTCGGTCACATCCGCATCGCAGAGAAGACGGTTCTCGATTTCCTCACGCCACGTATCGAATAGCTGCTGCGCCTCATCCGAAAAGCGCATCACCGTGGGCGTTTGGCTCAAGGTTAAACCGACCTCTCTACACTCAAAGATTCGTTGATAGACCTCACATGCTCTTCGGTAGGCCATTTCATCAGGAGGTTGGTCGTTGTTCCTCCATATGGACCCATTCAGATTGGGATAGACCAGCATACTGAATCGCTGGAGCAGACCGTCGCCGCTTCCTTTTCCTTCAATCACGGGAGCAAAGTAATTGCTTAGTGGCTGGGGTTGAATAGTGCCGAAGATAGCAACGCACACTGCATCCACTTGCACCGTGCCACGGCCGATACGGTCAGATATGAATCGCTGGTTGCCTGACCACGACTCCAAAAAGAATGCTCGGTCGGACTCCCGTCCTTCTTGATCCAATTTGGTGAGGAATCCCATAAGCTCGTCTCGCTTAAGTAAGATTCCAAGGGGGTTGTCTCTGTGGATCTCTACCAGTTTTTCAACAGTCGCGTCATGAACCGTGAGTCTCGGAATGGGAAGCCTGGCCACATCTTTTTTCTCCTCAAGGTCAATTAAACGGCGCTTTATTTCACTTCGGTTAGCCTCTGCATCTGCTGACTCGGATTTGAAACTCTGTTTCAGTTTTTCTTTAAATGCCTCGCTCTCAGACTTGATGGCCTCTTCATTGATTTTGGACTCTGCAAGGCTTTCACAATAGAGATCGGTCTGGGCCCTTTCAATTTCACTGAGGGGACGAAAGGCTTCGGTCATTGAAGGACTTTTAAGGCTGCCAGGAGGGGCAACTACTGCACCCCAAAGGTTTGGGATCTCAATCCAGCCTGAGTCATATTTCTTCGGCTGAATGGCCGCGCGGCGACCGGTAACCACTGACAGACCGACAAGTGCCGGGATAGCGAGCATCTCAAGCGGCACGCCCATACGAATAGACGAATCTTCAAGCCAGGGGCGCAGAGCCTCAGGAACTAGACTTGGTGGCAATGGGTCAACGACTATCTCCTGCTTCGGGATTGCCAGGGGTATGCACCACTCGCGGTCTATTGTCTGTGGTCGAGAGGAAATAGCTGCTAGCTTGTCGATGTTGCTCAGCGGGTTGTCAGGCATGCTCACTCCACTTCAACTGCCTTCGCTTGAGTTCGATGCCCGCAACACTATCTACGACTTGAAGAACTTCTTTCTTTGAAAGTGGCGGATTGTTCCGCTTCTCATTCCAAAGGAGTATGACATCTGCGACTAATGGCGCGTGAAGGTAGCGCCTGAGGAAGTACCCCGTGAGTTGCGCGCACGCTGCGTTGCGGGAGCCCTTGATTGCACCTTTAGAAAAAAGGTTGCTCCAATAGTCTCCATTCCGTGAACTTGTTTGCTCTCCAGTTGTACCCAGTACAAGTTTGACCAGCCATTCAGGTGCTTCGGAAAAATCTACTTCGTCGATTCGTCCACTAATCTCCCACAAATAGGTTCTGCCATTTGCGTGAACGGAAGGCGGAGCGATGACGTATCCGTTATCAGAGCGACAATCGACACCTGGAGCTAGCCTCACCCGATTTTTGAGTCCTCCGTTACGGGCCCGAAAATAGTACTGCTCTCCTTTTCCTGTGAGTACTTGGGGCGTATTCGGTAGCTCACCATAAGTGAGTTCCCATTGTTTAAGGGATTCCCGTCCCTCTTCACCATCAATATCTAGGACGAAGAGATAGCCAGAAGGTTGTCCACAGCTGATTCCAATATTTGCATTTGGACTGTGGGTCCACCAGGCCTCAATTTGCTTTGAATCTCGGCTTGCGTTTTTGCATCCATGCTGCGTGAGAGGTTTTTTACCCCGAGGTTCACATGGAAATACGCTAAATCCGAAGCGATTGGCGTAGATGAGCGCAGCTTGCTTAAGCAGTGATTGTACTTTAGAGGTGGTCATACCAGGACCACTCCTTAGGTTTTTGAAGAGGTGCGTCTTGTCGCTGAGAGCGGGACGCTATGTTGATTGAGCCAGGATTCCAGCGAGCGACGACTAAACCGTACGAGGCGGCGCCCCAGTCTGACGTGGGGAATCCTTCGCTGATGAACCAGGGAGTAAAGGGTTCCGATAGGTAGTCCGGTAATTTCGTTTGCGCCCGCGTATCCAACGTGTTCGGGCAGCGTGATAGGTTTCATTTGTTCTCCTTGCCGGTTCTTTCCGGTCTTGAGGAGAACGATTACTGCTGTTTTTTAGCAATGTATCCTGCAGCAAATCCGGTCATTAGTTGCAGGAAAGTTTCGAAGTGATGCTGAAAACTTTGGCAGCCGGAGATATCGGGGCCACTCCAAAAAGGTTGTAGTCAGAGGAAAATGCGTCAGGCGCCAAGTGACTATATCGTTGTGTCATTTGAATGGACTTGTGGCCCAATATTCTTTGCAGTCGAAAAATGTCTCCGCCTTTCATCATCCAGTGTGAGGCAAACGTATGTCTAAGCGAGTGAAAGGTAATATATCTTCGCATTTTTTTGTCTCGTTCTATTTTGGAAAAAAGAGCGTGATCGAGAACACGCCAGAACACCTCTTGGAAAATGCGTCCGGACGGCTGTTGAATTGTTCCCGCCTCGCTGGGAAAAACTATTTGGCCCAAGCATGAAAGTCGCCAATCCCGGAGAGTCGGGAGTAGGGCGTCGAGAATTGGAACGTATCGAACTTCACCGTTCTTCGTTGGGCCATCAAAGCTTCGCTGTACTGTTATGAGACGCTTTGTAAAGTCCACATCGTCCCAGCGAAGCCCCGCTAGCTCGCCTTGCCTCATTCCAGTAAAGACGGCACAAGCGAAAAGGGCGTGAACATTCGTTCCTTCGTCCTGTGCTGAGTCCAGGAATCTTCGAATCTCCTCGTCGGTTCTTAGAAAGTGGAAGTCTTTGTCGTTCATCGACAGCTTGGGTTTCTTCACTTTAGGGAAGGCGCCTATCCAGCCTCGGTCATTGGCGGCTCTCAAGGTTGATATGAGAAGAGTTAGTATGTGGTGCATTGTCTTCTTATGTAGATGGCGTCTGCTCGCTTTGAATACGTCGAGATGCTCTGTATTAAAGTCGGTTAAGCGAATATGCCCAAACGCAGGACGCAGATGATTGCGGACTATCCCTTGATCGTCGCGCTGACGTCTTTTCTCCACTGTGATGTTGGCTAGGTAGTAATCGAACAGTTGGTTGAAGGTTTTGCTGATTGGGGGAGTAACATCCCCAGAGCGGCGACTAGCCTCCGAGGAGGCCCTTCGGGCGTCGAGCGCCTTCTCAGCGTCCCGGTATCGATCATAGACTTCGCTACGGCGTTTTCCTTGGGCGTCGAGCCAACGGATACGCCACTTCTCATAGTGGGCGATAGGTTTAGCCATGCTGGGGTCTTTACGGAAAGCGAACTGATTTGGCTCCTGCAGTGAAAAGCGAAATTGATTGCAGGAGGGTGTGACCGAATGCATCAATAAGTGCGGGTGGCCCGAAAACTGGCCCGAAGCCTCCAGAAAGGAGGTTAAATCTCAGCTAAGTCATTGAAAGAAATGGTGGCTGAGGGCGGGATCGAACCGCCGACCTGCGGGTTATGAATCCGCCGCTCTCACCAACTGAGCTACCCAGCCGTTCCAATTGGACTTAAATCGGTGAAGAGACAGGGGTGATAACTCGGTTTGGTAGAGGGATCAAGCCTTGGGTATTGCAATTCTTCTTCGCACGCGAAAGGGTGGCCAAAATATGCGCTCACGATCCTCTCAATTCTATCCAAAACCAGGCCCCACGGGAGGCACGCTTCTTCGCAGGGTTATTGGTGACCTAAGACGGCAAGGTTTGGTTTTACCATTAGATTCGCATATCCTTATCGCCACCTCCGGGGGCTCAGACTCCATCGCGCTCGCTCATCTCTTGATCCGCTACGGCAGAAGAATCGCCGCCAAGGAGCGCCTTACTCTGCTTCACATCAATCACGGTTGGAGAGGTGAGGAGTCCGATGTCGATGAAGAGCTTGTGACTCGATACGCTCAGGATTGGGGCGTACCTTTGATCGCACATCGATTGAAGCCCAGCCTCAAATCTAAAGGCTCCCTAGAGGATCAGGCGCGGAACGCACGTAAAACGGTCTTCGCGCAGGAGGCTGAAAAGTGTGACGCAGTAGTGATCACTGCGCACCATGCTGAGGATCTAGCTGAAACGCTGCTTTGGCGTCTTTTTACGGGTGCTGCAAAAACTCACGGGGGTGGCATAGCATACCGGGACGGCTGCGAGCTCAGGCCTCTGCTTCAAGTTCGAAAAAGAACACTTCAAGCATATCTTCAAGAAGAAGAGGTATCTTGGCGAGAAGATAAAACAAATCACCAGGGTCGCTTCTTACGATCTAAAATGCGTCAAGAGCTGCTCCCAGTGATCGAAAAGTTGTTTCCGCGAGCGGTCGAGCACCTGATGCAGCTGGCTCTCGAGTCGCAGTCGTCTACTGAGCTGAATGTTCCTATGGAGAGTCTTAGTGCGTTATTTGGAGCAGCGGGTCTGCGTGTCAGGCGCTCGCATTGGCAAAATCTACTTAAGAAGTCGCCCGGCGAATCAGGTGAGATCTTTTTGCCGGATGGCTGGAGGTTGACGGGCAGTAGCGATCACTGGCTGCTCCAGAAGAGATCGCCAAAATCTTAATGATCTGTGAGCTTGATTCTCTCTGTGTCAAGACGCAGAAAACCCTATTTTTTTAAGAAAAAACGACTTTTACGATTGATTCATTGCCCACAGAAGTGGGTATATGTTGAAATGGTGAGGGGCTTTTTTGATGAACGGTTGCTGTACCGTGATGCAAAGAGTCCCAGTCAGGATGACACACCTTAAACCGAGGAGAAGGGTTGGGCCTCTGATCGATGAAACCATCGCATAAGACTGTTGCACTGTGGCTCGTATTGATTCTGCTTTTCGCGAGTCTGTTTAAGATTTTTGATCCGGGCAATCGTCATCGCAAGGAGCTCAAATTTAGTGAGTTTGTCACCCAAGTGAGGGATGGCAAGGTCGCCGAAGTCACGTTCAAGGCAGACAATCTCATCACGGGCACTTACAAAGAGAATCAGCCGGACGGCCGCAAGTACTTTGAGACGATCGGTGACACGAGCAATGCCAAAGTTTTTGAGATCCTAGAAAAGGGCGGCATCGTTCCTAACTACGAGCATCCAGAAAAAACACCGATCTGGCAGCAAGTGCTGATCTCGTGGTTCCCGATGCTATTGCTCTTTGTGTTTTTCTTTCTCTTCATGCGCCAGATCCAAGTGGGCGGTGGCAAAGCCATGTCCTTTGGAAAAAGCAAAGCGCGTCTCCTCACAGAGTCCAACAATCGTGTGATGTTTAAAGACGTCGCTGGAGCGGACGAAGCCAAGCAGGAGCTCGAGGAGATCATCGCGTTCTTGAAGGACCCAAAAAAGTTTACGCGTCTCGGGGGGCGCATCCCTAAGGGTGTTCTTCTGATGGGGCCTCCTGGCACTGGTAAAACGTTGCTCGCCAAAGCCGTCGCAGGTGAGGCTGGGGCGCCGTTCTTCTCGATTTCTGGCTCCGACTTTGTTGAGATGTTCGTTGGCGTGGGTGCTTCTCGCGTGCGCGACCTCTTTGAAACCGGCAAGAAACATGCGCCTTGCATTATCTTTATCGACGAAATCGATGCCGTCGGCCGCCATCGTGGTGCTGGCTTGGGCGGCGGTCACGATGAACGTGAGCAAACCCTTAATCAACTTCTTGTCGAAATGGACGGTTTCGAAAGCAATGAAGGCGTGATCCTCATTGCAGCAACGAACCGCCCTGATGTGCTCGACCCGGCTCTCCTTAGGCCGGGGCGGTTCGATCGTCGTGTCGTTGTATCAGCGCCTGACGTCAGAGGCCGTGAACAGATTCTTCAAGTTCATACGCGCAAAACTCCGATGGATTCGAAGGTCAATCTTGAGATCATCGCTCGTGGGACGCCTGGATTCTCCGGCGCTGATCTGGAGAACTTGGTTAACGAGGCCGCGCTCATAGCAGCTCGAGGGAATAAAAAATTTCTCGAAATGGAAGATTTCGAGCATGCGAAGGACAAAGTCCTCATGGGCGCCGAACGCAAGAGCATGGTGCTCACTGATGCCGAAAAACGTACGACCGCATACCATGAAGCCGGTCACGCGCTGGTGGGCAAGTTCATGCCCGGTACTGATCCTATTCACAAAGTAACGATCATTCCGCGAGGGATGGCTTTAGGCGTGACTCAGACTTTGCCTAACGAGGATCGCTTGTCTCTCACCAAGGATCGCGCTGAGAACAACATCGCGTTCTTAATGGGGGGGCGAATCGCCGAGGAGCTCGTGTTTCAGCAAAAGACCACGGGCGCCGGCAACGATATTGAGCGTGCCACCGATCTAGCCAGACGCATGGTCTGTGAGTGGGGTATGAGCGATGTGCTTGGACCCCTTACTTTTGGCAAGAAGGAAGAGGCCATCTTCTTGGGGCGCGAGATCGCCCAGCACCGTGATTACTCTGAGCAGACGGCGCAGACGATCGACCGCGAAGTGCGCGACATCGTTGAGCGCAATTACCGTAGGGCTCGCGAGATTCTTCAAACCAAGATCCAGACGCTTCATGACCTTGCTCAGGCGCTCCTCGAGTACGAAACTCTTGACGGTGTCGAAGTCGAGCGCGTGGTGCAGGGTCAGAAAATCGAGCGTCCGGCTCCTACCACGCTCAGCAACACCAATACGCCCTCGGCTTCGGCAACCGCTACGAGCGGCCGCACGGATCCATCGGGAACAGGAGGAGGGGCGACCCCCGCTCCGATGCCTGCTTAAGCAGTACCGAAGCGGCCGTTGGCGAATCGGGAAGTACACCCCTAACCTGAACCTTGGGTGAATTACTCCTCAATCTTCAGTCAAGCCTGAGAGTCATCGATGTCCTCGATGTGGGCATTGTTGCGTTCGTTGTCTATCGCGTTTTGCTGCTCATCAAGGGCACTCGCGCGATGCAGATGCTCACGGGTTTGGGCATCTTGGGGATCGGCTTTTATCTCTCGAGCAAGTTTGAGCTTTTCACGACTCATTGGTTGCTCTCCTACTTTTTTGATTACTTAATCCTCATCGTGATTGTGCTCTTTCAAGATGACTTACGCAGGGCGCTCACGCACGTGGGTAAAAATCCTTTCTTTGCAGGCGCCTCGGCCGAGGAAGAGCGCGAGATGGTCGACGAGATCGCGCGTGCAGCGACGAGGCTTGCTAAGGAGCGCATCGGCGCGCTCATGGTCATTGAGCGCGAGACAGGGCTCAAGAACTTCATCGATACGGGCTCTCGACTTGAGTCCAAGGTCAAAGCCGAGCTGATCTACTCGATCTTCGTGCCCAACTCGCCCATTCACGATGGTGCGGTAATCATCACCAATGGCCGCATCGCAGCGGCAGGGTGCTTTCTGCCTCTCTCAAAAGACCCTAACATCGATAAGCGCTACGGAACTCGTCACCGCGCGGCTTTAGGGCTGACCGAGGACTCCGACGCGATCGTGGTATTGGTTTCTGAAGAAGCAGGAGAGGCGCATTTGGTGAAGAATGGTAAAATCACCACTAATCTGAGCGAACTTGAGATCCGTCAAAGCTTGTCGGCGCTCCTGGATCTCGCGCGTGGGCAAGTTAAGATCCCCCGACGCATGCGAGGATGGTTTCAAGGTGCGCAAGATCGCATGTTTGATGGCAATGGCCGTCGAAGAGGGGAGGACTAACCCCATGCCGGCGCGCTATCGCAATCGTTCGCTAAAAGATCAGTTCTGGGTGGGCTTCACTTCCAATCTTGGGACTAAGCTCATCTCTGTCGCCATAGCGGTCGTGCTGTGGATGATTGTCCTGGGTTCGCGCAATGTCGAGGCGATCAAAGAAATTCCGCTTGAGATCATCACGCCGACAGATGTCGTGGCGAGTAACGAAGTGCCAGATCGAATCGCGTTTCGCCTCTCAGGGCCAAAAGCCTTCTTGAGAACTGTCTTGGATCGCAAGGAAGAGCCGCTGCGGGTTAACCTCGCGGGTGCCAAGCCAGGAGTTGTGACTTACCGTTTTCTTTCGGACAATATCCGGCTGCCGATCAGCGTGAAAGTGATGTCGATCAATCCGGCATCGGTGGTCCTAAAACTTGAGGCGGTGAAGAAGCGTGAAGTGCCCGTAAAGATCGAGCTTCGAGGCATTGTGCCCGACGGGTATCGGATTTTGAAGGCCGAGATCAAGCCGATGATGGTCAGGATCAAAGGGGCTGACTCAAAAGTTGATGCGATCTCCGAGCTCAATAGCATTCCGATCGATGTCTCTGATCTTAGGCAGACTACCGAGCGCGAGCTCGCTTTTGATTTGCCTCGTCTGGGCGTTCAGATTGAGGGGCCTCTTCCAAAAGTCCTGTTGGAGGTCGAGTCAGCAGGGGCTAACTTTAGGATCAAGAACGTGGACGTGCGCGTTGTGGCGGACTTCAAATACAAGCTGGAAGAAAAAACTGTGAGCGTCTTGGTCCGCGCGGACCCCGATGACCTCAAGTCCGTCACGCGAAAAAAGATTTATGGAGTTGTGGATTTGACCGGAAAGCCTAAGGGCAAGTACAACGAATCTGTGAAAGTCACACTTCCTGAGGGCGTTGGCATCGTCAAAGTAGTGCCCGAAAAAGTGAACGTGACTCTCTACTAGCATCGGAGAATGCAGCATGAGTAAGACGGATCATCAAAAGCTGTTTGGAACCGACGGAATCCGGGGACTTGCCAACGAATATCCCATGACCGGTGAGGTCGCGATGGCCGTGGGACGGGCAGTTGCCCATGTCCTTCGCAGTCATCCGACGTCTCAGTCCTCGCTCCCGATTGGGCTCAAGTCTCTGGATTCGAATAAGCCGATCCGCCGCGCGAAAATCGTGGTGGGCAAGGATACTCGCCTCTCGGGCTACATGATTGAGCAGGCCATTGCTTCGGGTATTTGTTCAATGGGCGCCGATTGCATCCTGATTGGCCCGCTGCCTACTCCTGGGGTCGCGTTTGTGACCCAGAGTATGCGCGCCGATGCGGGAATCATGATCTCGGCCTCTCATAATCCGTATTACGATAACGGGATTAAGATTTTCTCGGCCGACGGCTACAAATTGCCCGACGAAGTCGAAGCTGAGATCGAGCGCATGGTCGTTTCTTCTGAGGCGGCGCGCTTTAGACCGACGGGTGATCTCGTCGGCAAAGCTTACCGCATCGAGGATGTTTCGGGGCGGTACGTGGTGTTTTTGAAGAGCCTATTTCCGCGTGACTTAGATTTGCTTGGTGTGCGCGTAGCGCTCGATTGCGCCAATGGTGCGGCCTACAAGGTGGCGCCGTTCGTGTTTGAAGAGCTGGGCGCCGAAGTCATCCGTCGTGGGGTTTCGCCCAACGGGCTCAACATCAACGATAAATGTGGAGCACTCTATCCCGAGGGGATTGCAGGAGCGACGAGCGAGTACAGGGCTGATATCGGTATTGCGCTCGATGGCGACGGTGATCGGTGCATCCTCTCCGACGAAACCGGC
>JACCDG010403605.1_pt1 | contig 13575 bp, 13 predicted proteins | sample 7442471 | NCBI WGS metagenome assembly JACCDG01 (sample SAMN15323444, study PRJNA562643) | freshwater metagenome | isolation source: river surface water | place: USA:Blue River Watershed | collected 2017-08-17 | reverse complement strand
TTTTGGCGTCTTGGCCACCGGTGAACATGTGATTCCATTCAGGACCAAAGCCGTAGGTGAATGGATTGCCTCTGTTGGCAACGACGGTGCGTTCGCCCTCGGGGATATCGGCCAAATTGCGGCCATACGCATCTGTAGTAGCGCCGCCGAAGTCAACGGGATTCGGTGAGCCGCTGCCTGTGGAAACTTCATTGGCGCCTAAAATCCGGCTCAGGAGCTCTAATTTAGCCCCAGAATCGCCGAAGCTATTCGGCACAGCGCCGCCATCGTCAATGCGTCCGCGGAAGGCCTGCGTTATCAAATCGGAGGGATTACCACCACCAAGACGCTCGAAATAACTTTGGATGCCCGCGGTGTCAACACCATCGGAGAAGTTGCCGCCCATGAGGGCGCTATAAACATTGTTGGGATCACGGCCAAAAACCGCACTCATAATCTTACCCAAATCTACTCGACCGCCAGAAGCATAACCCGGAAGTTGTCCTCCTTGCGGAGCTTGCTGGATATTTGGCCCACTCGCGATGCTCGTGGGAGATGGGGAAATACTCGAAAATCCGCCCGCCCCGGGGCCGGGACCTGCCATGGCGCCGAAGGGGTTGGCTTGAGGTTGGGCTTGGGCTTGAGGGGTTGGGCGGCCGGGAAAGCCTTGCATCACACCCATTTGTCCACCCATTTGGGGTTGTTGTGGTATATTGGTGCCGAGGATTTGGCGCGCGGAAGCGACGATACGGTGCGAGCGCGGTGCCATTTGGTTCGCAAGGGTGGATTTTTCCGAATCGGAAAAGGCCTTGGCGATAATGGATATGGGATTTTTTGCGTCTATCATGTTGATTTCGTTGTTAAATCTGCTGATTTAGCAGAAAAGTGAAGTCGCGCGCGTATTCTTGCCAGCTACTATAATTATACGGGTTTGGCCAGCGAAAGTCAATAAAACTAGGCCGCACCAAAACGTCCGAAAACCAGTCCGCCCACTGCTCTGACTTTTCTGGATCTAGTGGGATCGTGGGCATATCGTCGTCCGGAAAAATACGGATGACAACGTTGGCCCAGCCGGCAAAATCGAAAAATGCTGGATCGGGTGGCTGGAAATTGGCCATTAACCGCCGCCTCCGGGGGCTTGCCTTCCGTCGCGAGGCGAGAAGTGTATGATAGGCGTGCCAAGGGTCCAGTTTCCTCCGGCCGTATTGCTCGTTAAGCGGAATTTCCATAGCCTTCCTTGTGTTATGAAGTCTTCTTTGACAGAGCTTGAAGTCATCGTGCGCGTTAAAAGTAACTCAGAATTGCTTCGTGGGTAGTATTTGCTATAGATATTGAGAGTCATATCGCCGGTTTGAATGAGATCGGGCTCGAAGCGCCACGCCGACGTCCATCTATCGATGCCTTGTTCGGGGAAATTGACTAAGTTCGATTCGATGAAGGAATTGATAGGGGCTGTGGATACTCCGGCCGAATTGTAAACGTCAGTGCCATATTCGTGTTGCCACAGTGTGGATGGGTTTTGTGAGTCGGTTTTTAAAGGATAGCGAAAGACGCGGGGGCTGAAGCCGGCGGAACGAGATACAGTATAGTCGTACCAAACCGGAGCGCCTGTTTTTTGGGTTTCGTAGACATTGAAGACGATGGCGTGATTGCATTCCTCAGAATCTCCGGTTGGGTAGTGCCAGACAATTTCTCCGAATTGGGGATTGACTTCAGCCCAAATGGCTTGGGCGCGGGCACGATTGACGTTATCGAAGAAGAATTGCTTGTTGACATCATTAGGAACGTTGGCTACGCGGCCATCGTAAACATAGAAGTCGTTGACACCAATCCAGTAATAGCGGCCGTTAAACTCGATAACGCTGCGGGAGGAGAGGATGGAAATTTGATCGTCGATGGTTCTAAAGACGAAGTCGGGGCTGCCTGCGACATTGAATGTACACAAGATGAGGGAATCGAGGGACCAGAAGATGCCCGCAGGCCCCGAGCCAGCTTGGATGGGGAGTCCGGCGACGACTTTTGAACCGGCGACACGAGCCGTCGAATATGTGCCGGCGGGGTCGTTGGCAGGGGACCAACCGATGATGCCATTGTTGCCGAAGTAGAAAACGAAGGGCTGAAGAATGACCACGCCGCCATCTGTAGAGGTGCCTGTGGTCGCGAGGGGAGAGGTGCCAGTTACGTCGCCGTAATAGATGGGTGTTGGAAGTCCCGCGCCGATGTCTTCTAAGTTGGCACATGCGTGCGCGACGATGGATGTGGCGGCGCTGCTAGTATTGAAAAGAGTTCCCGATGTCCAGGTGTTGAGGTCGTTGGTGGCGAAGCCCACAGGGGTTCTGTTGGTAATAGAGGATGTCGCGCCGTTGGCATCTATGGTGACACGATCTATAGTGGTGCCGTTGAAGGAGTGGAGATAGCCACCCGTGGCGACGCCGTCGGAACCCCAGAAGAGATTCAACTCGCGTGGAATGGGATTGAGGACTGTGGTACAAGCACGGTAACCTGGCATCTTTTGAGGCCGGCCGCGATAGAATCTGACCCATTCGCCGTCATTCCAAGCTTTAGTTTCAAGTTCGGTACCGTCACGCTGAATGCCTGGTAGAGCTTCGAAGGGAACGGGTTTGGCTTGGCCGACCATTATAGAACTCCTAAAACGTTGGCTTGGACAGCGGATGTGCCGCCGGAGAGCTTGGTTACGGTAACTTTCTCAGGGAAGCCGAGATCAGATTTGTAGTCACTTGTCGGCATGATGCGCCACTCCGTGGGTCCGCCGAATTGCTCGAGAACTTGAACGCGCCGCTTATATTGGTCTGATTCGGTGACATCGGGAGTCAGAATGGTTATCGTGCCGCCTGTGGTTAGCGCGGCGGAAGAGCCGGAATATGGAATTACTGTGGCCACACCCGCGACGAACTTGTCTGAGGTTATTGTGCCGTTGGTGATGTGGGAGCCCGTAATACCTAGAGGTTTTACTTGGACGATGTCTGAGGCGATTTCTATGGTTGAATCGTCAACGTTGACGTCAAGGGGATTCTGACCTGTGCCGCTAAGGCCGTCTCCAGCGAGGGCTGTGGCGTTGGTATTGAGTGTTTCGCCGATGGCCTGAAGACCGAAACCGGCAAGATCGGAGACGATGACGGGCGAAATAGGATCAATTTCAACGGAGACCCATTCTTTTGAAAAGTCGATGTAGCAATAATATGTTTTGCCGGCCGCGATGGAGAATGGAGCGCTAGTGACCGGATCAAGATTGAAAGCTGTGGCGCCGGTGTTGATGACAAAGAGATCGACGCCATTATTGGGGATGGTGGGATTGGGTAGAATGAAATCTAAATTAGGGAGGGTGGCGTTGATTTCTTGAACGCGGCGGAACCAAATAGGAAGTTGATAATCTGCGGTAAGCGTGTGGGTTTCGTAACCGTTTTGGACTACGATTTTGAGAATGCCTGTGGGCTGGAGAGTGGTATATGTTTCTGGCATTACGTCGGATACAATACAGTGACTTCAATGTTGTCGGGACCCGCGCCGAGTTTGGTGACTACGACATTGGTTTCGGATTCTAGGTTGACTTTATACTCTGAGGGCGGTTGAACGAGCCATTCCGAGCGGGAAGTGTAAGTGAAGGTGAGTTGGTCGACTTCAGAACTTACAGCGTCGAAATTGATGGCGAGGTTTATAGTAGAATCGCCGCTTTTGGTCCAACCGAAGGAGTTCCAGTTTGTATCTGTTAATGTGGTATAAGTTAGTCCAGGAATGCGGTTTTTTTGTATCGCAAAAGCTTGAGTTAAAGCCCCTCTCTGAGAATTTGGAGTAGCAGCAACCCATGCGTCTGCCGCGTTCTTATAATACCAAGTGCCATTAACGCCTCCTGTGACAGAAGCCAGATTGGAGGCTATAGAACGATAAGCGCCTGTACCATAATCCCAAACACGCCATTCCGAACGACCGTCAAAGGAGAAGGCGTATACTGGAGAAAAATCACCCCATTTAAACACCTCTCCCCTCGAGTAGCCGAGGCTCGGGTATCCAGTTAAGAAAACATTCTCTCCGTCCACTGCTAAGTTGAAGCGCAGGGCATTGGGGGTGGTGACAAGAGCCATGTTATCAGGAGCTATGGCTTTGCCACTTACCGTGACCACATCACCATTAATCTTGACCATGTAAAGACTTGGAATTGCGGCATTAGAATCTGAACCAAGAACCACGGAAGAATTTACCGTTCTAACGGCCATAATATTGCTGACACTGGCGTAAGTATTTTCCGCTCCCACTGTTACCGTAGTGCCAGAGACAGTTAGAACTCGGAAACGTGTGGTGGTGGCACTTCCACTATAGCCGTAACTGATAAGAACTTGGTTCGTTGTTAAAGCGTCGCTAAAAAGAGCGTCCGACGCTGGATTGTTAGCGCCATCGATACTGGCTGGACTTCCAAGGGAAAGAGTGTCGGCTGCTGTATTGATGGTAGCCACAACGGCGTTGAAGTTATTGGATGTCGCATTCCCGTAGGTGATAACGGCTTTGGCGGTGTCGACACGGTCGCAAGTAACTTCTGCCGTTGTGGTAGTAACAACATCGGTAATGGCGCCAGCGGTGATAACGGTGCCAGAAATATCGAGAACCCTGGCTTGAATTTTTCCAGTATTATCAATAGAAGCGCAGTAAAGAACGTGGTTGGCGTCGATAACGGCCGCAGAAACATTCCCAGGAGCCACAGAGGTGATATTGTATGTAGAACTAACGGCCAAAGAGTCTGAAACATTGGATACTATAGCTGCGTGGCCTATTGCACCAGATGTCCAAGATAAAATAGCTTGGGTACTATTAATAGGCAGGACAAGGGTATTGGAAGAGGATGCGGAATCAATGGTTAGCGTGGAAAGCACGGTTAGTGTAGTGCCGGACAAACCTACTAGGTAGGCTTTAGCTCTGTTGGAATCACCATCGTCTTGATAGAAGACTATGAATCGATTTGTACTGAGAGTAGCTACAGAACAACGAAATATTGTGGAACTTGTGGCCGCCAAGGGTTGGCCCGCTATCAAATTATACAAACTAGTAAGTGAAGCAGGATTTCCTCGACCTATAACGTAAGATGCTGTGTTCCTTTTGACTCGACTCGTCGCCGTTAACGTTGACAACGAATCAATGTCTTCCCAAGAGGAGGAATCAACTTGGGAGGTATCACTAGTGATTAGAAGTTCCGCGCCATTGTTCGCTTCACACCCCGTCGCCAAGTTGAGATTTGTGAAAGCGGGCTTTTCCAAGCTCCAATTTCCTTGCGTGATAACCGCACCAGAAGCAAAATCAACATAAGCTGTTTGCGCTTGAACGACGACGCCAAAGTTAAAATAAAGATCTTGAACAGTAAATGTTGCGCCGGCGGTTTCACGCATTCTATAATAACGGAGCGCCGTTGGAGTGCCGATGTCGAACCAATAAATTTGCGAAGCGTTTAAGATGCCGGTGAATGTTTGAGTGACTACAGGCGCGGTAAAAGCGGCATCTGTGGCGGCTTCGAAGGATAGGGTGTAAAGTCCCGTGATATTTACACGAATTCCTACCATACGTACAGTTTGCGCAGCACCAAAATCATACCCTACCCACCCATTAACACCGGATGCGCATGTAGTAGCTGCGTTATCATCGAAGGCATTGGCCGGAGTTCCGGCGCTAGAAAGAGCTGTGCCACCTGTGGCGTTTTGGAAGGGTTCGGTAATTCGAACATATCCAGAATTTCCTTCAATGATTTTTCCTATATCAGATACGGTCCAAATATTAGTCGAAGCAGCGACACTCCAACCCATATCTCTCGAAACACTCAAAGTTGTTAGAGTCCCCGCCCCCGCATTATAATCATAATAACGATTTTCGGCATTTGTTGTCGAATTTCCATAGTAAATACCGATAACACTATTGGTGGAATAAAACCCTAAACAAGAAGGGCCGCGCGTCGTTACGGCCGATCCTGATGTGGAAGTTACCGTAGTAGGAGTACCTATTGTGGTGTAGTCTCGTACTGCGAAAGTTGGACCGCCTGCGGCGGCGGCATAATAGAATACAAGGGCACGTGTAGTGGATAATCTGCACACATTACCAGATTGAGATCCTGCAACAGAATCTCCTAAAGTATTTGTTGCCTGAACAGTGATAGTCGTACCTGAAAATGTCGCGGTTATCTCTCTTGCCGCCCGAACTGGCCCTACAGCGTTAAAAGAAAGTGCTACGGCGACGAAGGAAGTAGTTCCTAAAGCAGCTACATTATAATTAAGAGCGGAAGTTGGTGCCGTATCTAAAGTAGCTTCTGCGCCGAAAGTCAATGTTCCGCCAGAAAGCGTCATCACTTTGGCGTAAACTACAGTAGCACTTGAATAAGTTACAACGAATTTATCTGTATCCGTTTGAGCCAAACGAGGGTCAGTAAAGGCGGTTACGGCCGTCGTTTGTTCAGAACCCGCAGTAGGATTAGAAGCATCTGGAACGGTGATAACGCGAGCTCGCAAAGTCGTCGCCGTAGCATCACGGTAAACAACTAAGGCACGGCCACTATCAATGGGGCAAATAAAATAATTGGATCCGTTTACTGCAATGGCTACAATGACACTTCCAATAGCCGTATAATTTCCAGCGGAATCCAAACTAAAAGATTCAAATTTTAATTCCGTAGCAGTAGAATTGCTGACTACACGGATGAATTTATTAGTACTTAATTTCGCGTAGGAAAAATAGGTATCGTTGGCTATGCCTGTATAAATCCCAGGTGTAGTTGGAGTAGTTTCTACCAAGGAACCACTTCCCAATACTGGATAGAGGCATGTAGGGCCTGGATAATTCAAAGTTCTAGTTTGCGCGGAAATACTAGTCCCGGAGGATATATTGAGAGGCAGCACATAATTGATTTGATTTTGCGCGGCATTTCCCGCAAATTCTAAATTTGGTCCAAATTGAGGTGTTACTGGAGTATAATCAATAAGAGGATTGGAGTAATTTATCGTAGTAGAGCCGTTTGAAGTGGGTGTAATCGTCGCAGCGGGATTAGAAGAATCGACATCAAAATTATTGCGATCGGCTAGATCGAAATCTAAAGTGGTATTAGTCTGCGCTCCTGAGCCAGGCTGTTCCTCAAGAACTTGAACCATCCTATTGAATCTATCCGAGGTGTACGGCACCCCTGGAGTGGCAACAGAAAGAGTGCCACCGAGAGTCATTCCACTTTGTGAGCCGGTGAAAACCTGGACGAGGGAAATTCCTGCCGCCAACTTATCCGCGGTGATGGTGCCATCGGCGATGTCCGTTCCGCCGTCAATGACACCGACTTCTAATTCGTTGCTGCCATTGATGACAATGGTGGCGCCATCCACGTTTACATCAAAGGGATTTGATGCTGACGCGGTTAGGCCTTCGCCCGCAAGAGTGACAGTGTCGACATCAAGTTTGGAGCCATTAGCCAGAAGGCCATAGCCGGCAAGGGCATCCGCAAGACTGGAACCACTGCCAATGCCGAATTGGACGTAATGCCATGTGCCGTCGACGGTATCATTATCGACAACGTAGACGTAATACGTCATACCCTGCGCGATGGTCGTGATGGCGCCGCCGGAATTATCGGCCAATTCGAAGTCTTCTGTGCCCATATTGCGCACAACGAGAGGTGCGCCGCCGAGGGAGAGGAAACGCGCGTCAGGCATACGAAGTTGTCGGCCGGGAGCGGTGAAAGTGGCTTCTTGGATTTTTTTGACGGGATTCGTCAATGTTACCGTAACGGCAGAAGAAAAGACATTAACCCCATCTGATGTTGGAGTAATGGTGGCGCCGGAGAGTACGTCGGTATAATCTTCTGTGGCCATTAAGGAGCAACTCCAGAAAATTCATCTGTGCGGAAATCATCCGATTCTGTTTGGACGGCGGCGGCATACTTTTCATATTCTTTTTGCCATACCGCCAATCTAGGATCGTTATCTAAGAAAGGCGCGGCTTCCAACAAAGCGGCGTAGAGCAGTAATTGCGGTGCGTTTTCCGTAAGCCAATTTGTAGTGTTCGAAACCGATAACGCTTCCAACTCTTCATAATAAGCAAGATAGAAAGGATACGCCGAAGCCGGAGTGGGGGCGACGATGAAGTTATCTGGACCCCAATCCGCGTAATATACTGGCTCCCCGGTAACTGAGGGGAGAGGTGAGTATGCCCGAATGAAGTCGTGAGCGCGGCGACGGAGGGGTTTATATTCGCCAGCCACGGTGATGTAGAAGAATTTCACCTTCAAAAGGCGGGCGGGACGAGTGATTTCATTGTCGCCGATGGACATCGTCGAAGTAGTAAAGATTTCGAAGCCGTTAATCTTGATATCGCGGCGGATGCGCTTCTCGGCAAATTCAATCCACTGCGGAATTTGCGCAGTCAGATCGCTCCGGTTAATGTAACTGGCGATGTCGGCTTGAAGGCTGGCGTAAGTCATTACCATGGATTAACTCGACGGTCTTGGATATTTAAGGGTTTGCGCATCAGGACCCACGACTTTAACGTGGTTCTGCGGTGGATCTGGATCCCAACAATCAGGGCAGACGCGAAGAGTTTTCTTATAACCATCGAAGGTGCAGGCATTATACGGATAGCGAAAACCACACCTGTCGCAGATGGTAACGGCTTTATTGCCGGAAGAGAATTTTGTCATTAATACCTCCCTACAGAAGGCACAGTGGGTGTGGCGTAAAAGGGTGTGCGTTCACGCCATTCATCGAAGGCCGCTTCCATCTGATCCTTGGCAACGCCTTGCAGGAAGGCGATGTGCTGCAAATTGGCGGCCATGGGATACTCACCTTCTCCACTTGTGGTAGGCCGCTTCATGGCGAAGTTGACAGCGAGGGTGGTGGTCAAGGCAGGCAGGAAGATTTTTGGAACATCGATGTTTTGGGCCATGGTGTCGACGTCTTCCACTTCTAGCAACTTGGCGAAATAGAATTCATAAGTATTGTTGGTAGGAGTAACGGGCCAGAAATAAACTTGTCGTTGATCGCGAAGGGGCTGGACGAAGAATTGAACGGGGCGGCCGGATGCCGCTTTGTCGGGAATGGCCATGTAATCGCGCGTATCAAGGCGGGAAATAGGGATATCGATGTCGACGCCACCGACGACGGAGCGAATGGAGCCCCAAATGACATCTTGAATTTCGGCGTCGAGAAGATAGGAAATAGTGTTTGCAGTGAGTGGAATGGTGTCGAATTCGAGTTTCCAAACAGGAAATTTCTTAGTGGCCCAATCGCGCAGAATGAGGTTGAGGGCGCGGCGGGCAGAGATGACGCCATCACCAGTGAATTGCTGCGGGTTGATTTTGGCGAGTTGGCACGCCTCTTCGAGAATGTCTGCGAAGTTTAAATTGAAGGTGTAAGTGCCTGACGTTGCCATTTATTCCTACTACCCCGACTTGTAAGTTCAGATGGGGAAATAAGGGGAGAAATGTGCGCGGTGAACGCCTCTCCCCTCTCCTTACGTCGTGACTTTATTGCTCAAGGCGTAATTGCTACGCTTGATAATGCACTCGGTAATGTTCAACTTGCCGCCGGCACTCTCTTGAAGAACGGCGACGACTTGGCCCGGATTGATTTCGGTGAATTCCACAACGTTAGCTGGTAATAGAGTGCTATTCGTTGTTGCCGTAGCCGTAGCCGCGGGACCGATGACAAGTCGGCACGCCGTAGTCGCGCAAAGCCGCACTAAGAGGGTGCTTAAGCCCACTGTGGCAGATTGCGAAGACGTGCCGGAAACGGTGACGTCTTGAGAGGTGCTGTATTGGATGGTGGGTAGATTACCCGCCCATCCGTCAAGGATAATAGGCATTATGCCTCCTTATTAAGCGGTCTGCACATACAACAAAGTTACCGTCGCGGCGCCCGATGTTGGGGTCGTTGCGGCCGAACCTGTAGATTCTGTGCAGGTCAAAGTGACGTTCCACTCGATGTCTGCGGTGCCGGTATTGAAGCAATTGGTCAATTGAGTCGCAGTGGCAATACCTGGTGCTGCTCCCGAAGCGAGGGAATAGCGGCCCGCTGTGGTTGCGGCGATGGGGCCCGAACCGCCCGTAGAGCCTAAGAATTGACCGTTGGCGCCTGTTTTACCAATACTAATTCTATTGTTTTGGGTGGCGTTAAAGGCGGTGATGACATCGACAAGAATATCGACGACTTGGGAGCCCGCAGGCAAGATACCGCCAGGAATGGTGCTATTGGCCGAAGCTGTGGTTAAAGATACTGGATCGGAACGCAAGACGGTGATGCCGATGCGTTTATCAATAGGAAGTGTAGTGAATACGGGGTTTGAGCCGTAAGTTTTGCCAGATCTAATCGGGCCTGTGAACGTTGTGTTACCCATGGTAATACCTTTCTAAGTCTCTGTGAGTCCCCTACCTGAGGTCCTTTGCGAGCGCCTACGGCGCCTAGATCTATTATATCCTAAAAAGGCATGAAGGTCAACAAAAAAGGGAGCTGAAATGAATCCGAGCTCCCTTAAGTTGAATTGGGGGTTTAGGCGGCTTAGGTGCTGCCTGGAGAACCCCAAATGCCACGGTAATTGGTGTAACCGTAGCCATAACGTTCGCGGTTTTTGAAGCGCTCGTTGCCAGTCTCGAATTCCGGCTCCATGCTCGACTCGCGGGCCAAGCGTTGGAAGAACTTCAAGCCGTGCGGTACATCGGTTTTCACGAACCAAGCATTGCTATCGGTGAAATAGTGATGTACATAGAACTCTGGATAAGTTCCAATGGACTTCAAGGCGTTGATATCGTTATCCGCCGTAGCTGGACGCAGGGTCGATTTGAAGATACGTTCTGCAACATATTTCAAAGCGGCCGGAACGTGCACGGAGCGTGGACGAGCTTGAATCAACTTGCCGGCGTCATCGACGAAGGCCATGATTGCAACGTCCGCAGCTTCTAAAGCGGTTTCCGATAAATCGGTACCTACCGATGGACGATTCGATTGCGTGCCGCCACGGAACAATGGGTGATCCGTTGCGCACATAGCTTTACCGTCTGGCGAGTACGATTGGAGAGCGAAAGCATTGTTAATGACGCTGGCGGCCAAGATTTGCTTGGTAATCGCCATAGAGCGACCAAGTTCTTGTGCCAAGTCATTGGCTTCTTTCTCGTATAAGTTGTCCTCGATGGCTTCCTGGGTGATCGCGAAAGCGAGCGCCACAGTAATCATCTCATAACGAACTTCCCAAGCTTCTGCGGCTAGGTTATCGTATAGGACGGCTTGACCTTCCGGTTTAATCTCCGCAAGTCCGAAGCCAGAACGGATAACTTCGATTTCGAATGCCTGATTCGAAGGCATGACATCGTAAATCCATTCGTGTTCTTTATCGTAGATATCATAATTGGTACCTGCGATAGCGTGTAGTCCGGGAAAGAGTTCTCGGACTTCTGAGGCTCTGTTAATTGCCATTTAATCCTCCTAAACGCCAGCGGCCGTCGGTGCGAAAGCATGACGCTTCCAGATCACCTTCAGGACCGTGGTTGTGTTAGCGAACTCGTTATTCGGAATATCGGCTTTGCCAATAACTTGGAACGTCGCCCCAGTGCCAGCAGTACCCGTGGTGGTATCTAAGGCTACGCCCGAGATGCCAGTGGTGGTACTACCCGTTGTGGTTGTTGGGTTATAACATAAAAATACATCTGTAGCCGCAATGGATGCAGATGACTCGATGGTTAAAATCGAGTGTGGGTTGGTGCCTGAAAGCCAAGCGTCAGCCGCCAGGGAACCAGGATAGTAGAAACGGTATGGTCGCAAGATATCACTTGCTACACCGTCTAATTCAACGCCCTCGAAAATGCCGCACGCGGTATCGGAAGCGTTAGAAACACGCTCCACGGTACCATCGTTCTTCAATTTCATAGGGTCGCCTTTGTAGGCCGCAGGACTCGATGTATTAAACCGGAACTTTAATTGATCCGGTTTAGCAGCGATGCCTAAACCTACTACTGTTTGTGCGCCGAAAGCCATTTTAATTACTCCTCAAAAGATGCTTTCCTCATAATTTTGCCACTACTCATCGTAGTGCGTTCGATCTCAACACTCGTTCTCGAATTACGGCCATTTTTCCGCTTGAAATTTGCCGATGCCGCCTCAAGTTGAGAATTGGCTTTTTGCCGCATCTGTTTTTCGCGAGATTCTAAAATCTCCTTGGGCGCTTGCATCAAAATCAAATCTCCAGAGATAACAGCTCCGGAATGATGTCCGGTCTCAAGAGTCTGTGTCTCAAATTCAGGATGATCGGACGCCGCAACGGGAGTAAATTGATTACGGGCATAGCCAATCATATTCTTCGCGTCGTCTTCGCCGCGTAGCATACGTCTGACCCACCTGTAAGCTTTCCCCGGGGGCGCTTCTGGAGCATCTAAGCTTGAGGGATCTTTCCAAATTTTCGGCCGCTCCGGTCTTTTCCGGCTATCGGCGTTTCTGGAATTCTGTGTAATATCTTGTGCCATATTGAAATCTCCTAATTTGTTCCGCTTTGTTTCATTTGAAGGACCTTGCCATCCCAGTATTGTCTAAACTTAGGATCCCAGGTCTTTGGATCCGCGGACGTAGGCTTAGGAATTCCAAATTTCTGCATAACATCGTAATCGCGCGCGGTGAGCGAGATTTTCTTCTTCGCTACGCCACTCGTTGGTTGACCAATGGAAGGTCTTCCACCTTGAACGGGCGATTTTGGGGGATCATCGCGATATTTTTTCAAGCGACCTCCCGCTTCTGTACTTAATCTTTTCTCTAATTCTTTCACAAATTCTTCCGCATCGTCTTCCGAATTTGGATCGTAGCCTTCCGAGAGCAACTCATTCGTCAAACCCACGGCGGCATTCGTTAAAAACGAATCTTTCTGGAACCACTCATCGTTATTCCGAAGCCACTTCTGAACAGGCGCCGTCAATTTTGGCTGAACCTGTTGTTGCTGCTGAGGATGTACGCGCTCTTGATTCAAGTTCTGGTTCTGATTTTGGTTAGGGGTCCGCGAGGACATCACCTTATCAATTTCAGCCATTTGCGAAGTAATCTGGTTGAGCGCCAAAGACGCTTCAACTTTCGCATTCGAATCGCCCGTAGTTTCAGCATTCACCAAAGTAGCCTTGGCCATCGCAAACTGTGATTCGAGGGACTTTTTTCTGTCTCCCAGAGCAAATTCCACGGCAGCGGCGGCATCGGATTGCGTCTTGACAAGGGCCTCTGTCAATCGCTGTCTTTCAGCCCTTTCTTTTTCCAACTCTGAAAGAACATGATTCTTTTCACGAGTCAGCTTCTTAATTCTCTTATCTGCGCGGGGCGAAATTTGAGGCTTTGCGCCTGGGCCCACTAAAGTGGCTCCATATTCGTCGCCGGCATCATCTTCATCGAAACCAACCCCTCTCGAGGCAGCTCCGGTATCTTTATTCACTTGAGAAACATCAGTTTCCCCGTCTAACTCGAGTTCGAGCTCAACGGCGAAATTATTTTGGTCTTGCATGGGTGCGATCTCCACGTTACGCACGGGCATGATTGCCCGTAACCTATTTTAACACGTCGTTGCCAAAGTGTCAACAAAAAGATACGGAAACCAATGCCTTATCGG
>JACCDG011568354.1_pt1 | contig 13580 bp, 11 predicted proteins | sample 7442471 | NCBI WGS metagenome assembly JACCDG01 (sample SAMN15323444, study PRJNA562643) | freshwater metagenome | isolation source: river surface water | place: USA:Blue River Watershed | collected 2017-08-17 | reverse complement strand
TGTAGGAACCAAAAGAGTGCACCCGCCAACAGGGCACGAAGAACAAGTCCGCCCAGATTTAGATCACCACCGGGACGTAAGAGTCTAGGTGCATAATGGCTAACCAATAGATTAACAGCGGGAAGTGTCACTAGAAGGGTACAAATTGCGACAAGCAAAGGAAGCTTGAACTCATCCGCCCATTGGCCGACCCAATTCTTGGTAGGAGGTGGAGGTTGTGGCGCCGCCATCATGACTGGTGCAGGAGGCTGATAGGGAGCACCTGCCATCATCATAGCTTGAAAGTCGGCAGGTGTCGGGTAATCACGACCTATTAGATGAGCATTCGCTACTGACGGATCAGTTGCTTGTGGGTATATCTGTGGAACTGGAGGAGCCTGTTGCATCGGCATGCGGTTCCCCATTGGTGGTGGCATGGCCATTTGCATTTGTGGTTGACTGCTTTGAACAATCGGATTCTGCAGCTGTCCAGCACCTCCATTCATATCGGCCAAGATCTGGTTAACCAAGTCACCATCACTTCCACCGGGTGGCGCGTTTCCAAGGTCGCTCAAAAGAGTACCTGCTTGTGACATTACTAACGCATCAATGTAAAAAGCAGATTCGTAAATGTACGCTCAGGAATATCCAGCCGTCCATTCGAAGGGCTCAATCACACCTTGGGACGGACAGTCTCGTTCGACAGGGTGAAATTTATAGCATTTATCACGTATTTTGTAAGAATTGGTTCGTAAATCATTCATTGGCGGAATTTTAAAGAGTCCATTGCATGTTCCTTGTTTGCAGTTTGGGCGAAAGAGTGAAGCAACAAACAGACCCAGGAGAAAACTAAAAAATATGTTGAACTTTTTGTCACGAAGTATGTCTACAAGACCCATCCTATCGGTTTGGAGGAAATATGTCACTCAAAAAGGAGGGTATGCTGTGGGATCATTTTCGATTCGTGCCCTTTTTAGTCGGTTTAGCATTTGGATTTGTTGCAATTGTACGGCGGAAACCCGATGAGACAGAGAGAGTGCCGAAATGGCCACACCCAACCACAGTCAACCAATATGTCTATCGCGACAGAAATGGTCTTTGTTTTCAATTTCAATCTGAAGAGGTCAATTGTGACCAAGTCAAAGAAACTCTCAAGGATTATCCGTATGAGTCCTAAGTTGGTGGTGGAATGAGTACCCGCTTTTTCTTTCTTGCTGCAATAATCGCTCCCTGCATTGCCTTTGCAGTAGCGTCTGGTTCGACTGCAGCTGCAGCAGAAGGAGCAGCAGGGGCAGCAGTCTCGACTGGCTGCGGCTCCTCTTGCTTGGCCACTGCTTCGTAAAACAGTGTCCAAGGAAAGGTTGCACGGCGAACTTGAAAGACATCATCTGCAACCTTATTCACTAAATAAGGATTATCAAGCAATAGTTGGCGAATTTCAGGATCTGGTACAACCTCTGATGCCTCTCGAGGTGCAACTGCGATTTGAATCACTGCAGCCTCTGCAACTTTAGCCTCTTCATTCGCTATAACAACATCTCCTGCACTCGCCTCGCCTCTTTTGTAGGCGTCCACAACGGAATGAAGTGCACGACGAGCCGCCGTTGCCGCAACCTCTGCTGCTTGAACCTCTTCCTTTCGTTTTGCAAAGGCGGCTTGTATAGTTTCTATAGATGCAAGAATACGCGGTGTAAGAGAAATTTGTCTTTCAGTCTCTCCGGCGACAGAAGGAGGAGCAAGCAAAGTTCCTTCGGGACTCACAGTATACGTCTTAGGGAATTTCTTCTTTGCTTCGATCCATTCATCGACTGTGGTAGGTTGTTTCTTCATTAATTGTCTTCTTGGTGCCATTTCCTGTTGGATTCTGCAACAAAAAAATGAATGGTTTTTCGGTAGATATGGCGACTGGAGAGACAATTGCTTTTAGTTTTGCAGGAGGACTCTTGCTCTTTCTTGCAGCATGCCTTACGGGTCTCTTCTCCACACAGGCATCTCAAAGTGCAACTGTCTTTCTATGGATATTCCTACCCGTATTTGGATACTTATCCTCATTTGGAATCCTGTCTGCCCTGAACTATACTTCCTGCGGCTCCATCTCAATTCCTATTGTTGCAAGATCAGCAATCTTTACAGTTGCCGCCGTGATTGGCTTTTTATCACTAAGTTCCCTTGAGTTCTTCAGAAACTTTATTATTCCTGCGTTACCCTATACCTTGCAAGAGTCGATTGGACCAACACTTGCAGTGGCATTTTACATGTTTTGGGCTGGTATGTATGGAACTGCCGTCGGTGCAGGATTTGCATCCTCCTGCGGAAACTCCTCTTAATCACTCACAACATCCTCTCCAATGTAAATATAGGTCGGGGGTTGACCAGCAGCAGGTGGTTTACTGAGCACATAATATCCTTCAGGCATCGTGGAACCTCTACGCAGTTTAGGCTTTGTGGAAACATTGGTCTCAGTATTCATCGCAACCTTCGAAGGCACACCACCAATTCGAAATAAAAAGAGTGTCACAATGTAGCTCACCATTGCACTAAGGATGCAGTACAGCCAGAATGGCATAAATGTATAGTCCTTAGGATCACGTCCTATGCCAAACTCTTTCCATGACCCATCCTCTCGAAACATAAAAGAGGGTTTTACCAATAAGATCACTGCAATACAAACTAGATAGAGGAGTCCTGCGGCCAAGAAGACCTTCATCTATGATACCAGATGAATTAATGTTCTTGGTTTACTCTGCATCATCTTGATCGTACAATGTTATATCGTACCCGCCTTGTTTTTCGGTATACTCTTCGCCGTAGTCAGGGAATCCCTGTGCATCTACAGGTCGACCAAGTTGCTCAATTCCATCACGAGTTTCCCCTTCAGCATCGTAGTTCTGTAGGCGTGCCTCGCGCTCTTTGTCATATTGATCTGCATTGTAAGCCCAGATGAGTTTTGTACCACCAATCGCCCAGCGACCAATTCCAAGCTTCTTCTTGATCAACTCAAGTCTCTTATCATCCTCGCTCATTGCATCCAATTCATTAATAATACCGTCCTGCTCTTTCTCTTGTGCCTTTGCGATCATTTCACGAATCAGTTCAGGGCTGGAAGCAAGTTTCTCTTCAGAATACTTTCGTAAGAGAGCGCGTACTGTCTTTTGAATGCTCATAGATGCACGGCCTGACTCTGCAATGCTTGCATCAGATTGCACCTCTGCAGGATATTTATTTGGATCAACAAGATCTGCCAAGGGACCAAACAACATGGCACGTAGGATGGGTTGGAGAAGAATTGTTCCATAGGGAAGACGACTTTCTCTCAACTCCGAAGCAAATGTAAAGATTGCTTGTACTTGTGAGATGTAATATTCATATTTTGCAATTCCAAAGGAACCTAGGTCTTCTTTATTTACGGATGTAACTGCGGATACGTGTTTGTGTAAGATATCCTTCAGATCTTTCAAGTGATCTGTGGATAGTTCATATTGCCTGTGAACAACAAGGGCATCTACATTATAATTTGATACAATTCGTTGCATAGGAATTACAAAATATGCTTTCATGATTTCAAAAACGGCTGCTGCAGATTCGCGACAGATTGCAAGAATTGCATCGTGTGCCTCTTGACCTAGGCGGCGGCGAATCGTATCTTCTGCTACACCAGAAGCATTTGTAAGATCACCCAAGGTCTCTGCAACTTCAACACGTGTTGCGGTTGGAGGAAGGCGACTGAGTCTCTCCTGCACACCAAGGACAAGTTCACGCCAGCCCTCGAGGGGTGCTGGAGCAGATCCTGCTGTCTTTGCCATCAAGCCCCCTCCATCAAGTGGTTTGGGTGGACGATAACTCTGGAATACAGTACGTGCGTGGGCTGCAGTTAAGAGTCTGTTGAATGTTTCTGTTGAGATATCAATACCTTGTTTTGCAAAGGCATCTAAGAAAACTTGTTCTTCAATCAAAGGCTGACCGTGTTTGTCAACATCTGGGTATAGGACTTCAGCGGGCAAACTTGTACCACACCAATCACACGTACCATCGTAGCCAAGTTCGTGAGGAAGCCCTTCGCGCACTCCACGCCAGCAGAGTCTCGCAAAGATCTGGAAAGCAAGATTCATAGGAATGCTGGCATCGACTGCTTCGATTTGGCGAGCTACAAAGGGTGCGTACAGCCATGTTTGCCGACCAAGGGCTGACTTCAATGGCGTTGTATCAGGGAGTGGTGGAAGAGAATCCTTGTTTGTTGCCCAGAATGCACCTGGCTTTCCAAGATCAGTGTAGCAACATCCAGTTTCTGCAAATGGACTGCCAGCCTCTATCCTGGCAGATGCAGACGCAAGTCGATTTGCAGCACGAATCCAGCCTAGAGCAACAGCAGCCTTAGATAGAGCTTTACCATCTGCTGCCTCTGGAACAACAGGGCTCTTTGCAGAAGATACTGCACTTTCTTGATCTGTTTCAATAGGTGGTGCGAATCCAAGGGGAATCTTTTCACTGGGACGACCAGATCCTGCTTGCTTTCCAAACACCTCCTTCTGATATTCCCTCTTTCGCTCTAACTGGCTTTGGATCACTGGATCCGTAATTACAATATTTTGTAGAGTCTGTACAATCGCATTGACTATCAAAAGTTGACGCTTCTCATCAGAACGTTCACGCTGCCAGCCAGTTAAAAAGAAGGGACCAGACTGCTTCGTGATTCCGTTAATCGCGCACGCAATATAAGCAATTCCAACACTTGCAGAAGCAGATTTCGGATCTGCAGAAGGATAGAGGGGGAATCCATCAAACCCTGGCTTACACCCTGGAATTGTGTAACGAACCACATAGTCTGGAATCTTTGCTTGCACATCCACTAAGAGGCATGCTGCGACTAAGCCAACTAAGATACGATTTACATAGACATCATAATCTATTAAGACTGCACCCTTTGGTTTCTTCTTTTGCATCGCATCATACACCTCGCGTTTAGGAATGCGTAACAACTCAACATTCACACGATTTATGATAGACTTGTAACTTTTCACATCAGGGAAGATTCCAATACGATCGCAGAGCTCACGTACAGTCTGATAGATCAATGTCTTTTCCTGTGTCTCAAACTGAAGTTCTGGCGCTTTTCCAATAGGTGCAGAGAGTTGTTCGCGAATCTCTTCTTCCTCAACCTCATCTTGATCTACAATGACTCCGCGGCCATTGAGAGGACGACCTTCGTCATCGAATTCAATATTGCGATCAAAGTCAACATCTGCAATAGGAATTCCACAGTTTCGACAAATGTGCTTTGCTCCGAAAGTGCCACCTGCAAAGTTCAATACAATCTCTTTCTGAAGAGCATCGTACTCACGAGGATTCTTAAATTGCTGGATTTGCAGAAGTTCGTGTTGACAGAGCAAGTTTTGATTACAGACTGTGCAAGTCACCCAGTTCTCGTCGCGACCTCCTTGGAATCGGTCAATGAATTTCTTTAGTAAAGCCATGCGTTCTGTATCATCCTGAACGCGACGAATCTGTGTGAGCGCTTTGACGTGATTGCAAGGATTGACCACTGGCTGCGACCCCTTTTCTTTTTCATTCTTACGCACCTGCTGAGCTTCCAAGAGTGTCTTGCGGAAGAGATCACGTGTTGCACGAATCCGTTCTCTCTGGACTGCTGCGCTCTGTTGACCAAGAACTGCCAGGGTATAATCTTGTGCAACATTAAAAAGCAAGGCAAGCATTCCAAGATCGGTTCCAGAATAACCAGGAGCGCGTTGACGAAGTGTTTGAGCAATAGATGCTAAGATTGGTTGTTCTTGTACTAGGGCTTTTACAGAATCAAAGTATGTCTGGCCGCTAAAGGATTCTGCCTTGGGCTGTACTGCAGGAAGTGGGGCGCGAAGTTGACGAATTAGACCGCGAAGCAGGAGTACAATCTCTTTGATTCTCTCTAGAATTACTTCTTGTTGAGATACTGTAAGCTCTTTATTAAAAAGACCAAGATCATTAAAAAAGGTTAAGAGGTCGCCAAGTCCACGAGGACTGAGTGTTTTCAAGATAACACGAAGATACTCTATGTATTCCACATTCGCAATGGTTGTGCTATCGCGACGTAGCAATAAAATACTTGTTGCATCTGGTTCATCTGTGGGATTACCTATATCTGCAAAAATGCGCTTCATGGATACGAGGGGTGGAAGACTGCGTGAAATATCACGAAAGAGAGAACCTGTACGTACAGAACCAAGATAAGGTGCTGCTGCCTGAGGGAAGAGGCAGAAGTATTTTACATCGGCTTGGTGGGCTGGAAATGCAATGCGACCTCCTCCACGAATCGTGGGACCTACGCCGCGACGAAGACTAAATGGTACGGTTTGAACATACTCATCTGTTAAAGCATCCTCTTTTGAGAGTCCAGTTTTCACTAATCCAGGGATATCCGTATCAGGCACTTCAGAACGGAAAAACTCACCATCTTTATTAAAGATAAACGATGTTCCCATGAATTCATCTCCCATTGGGAAGCGATCGATGAGTCCATTCAAATATCTATACCACGTTGGTAGACCACCCTCAATTCCCTCTTGATTTCCTTGTAGACCTCCAAACGTATCTATCATACGACCCATCTCAGCAAGAGTTGTATCAAGAACTTGAATATTTAGATCTTGTGTCGCCTTTTCTGTTGCAGTACTTTCGGCTAACAAATCCACTTGTAAGACACGTTTTGTTGTAAGAACTGGTCTCGCAAGGGGGACTGTCTTATTTTGAAGAATATCTGCAAGTGTAGAAATAGTAAGGCCAGGCTCACCGCTCTGTTGCTTCAAAACTTGGAACATTTCCACAACAGATCGAAGATATTTTAAAACTGATGGATTGCGTTGTGTTGGGCGATCCAACATGGCTAGAAGATCAGCTAAGAGGTCTGACTTTTGACTAGCCTCTGGAAAGACACGATCTTTCGCAGCAATTTCTGTAACAAACTGAATCACAGGGATCTCAACGGTTCCAAGGAACTCAATTTCTTCTTCTTGTTCCTCCTCTCCTTCACCTTCTGCCCTTGTCGCCGTATCCTCTTTCTCTTCTTTTGCAGGTGTCTCTACAGCTGCTTCTGGTGAAATGCGTAAGACCTGAAAGGGGGCATCACGAGGGATTCCACGGAATGCAAAGTCGAGCGTAAGTTGAGCACCTGTTCCGTCTTCAATAACTGCAGAGTCACTTTGAGTATTTACATCTTGTATTGTATAAATTCCAACAGGCGTACCATCTGCCAAGAAGGTATCAATTCTACTTCCAGCCCGTAAACCAACAAGATCAACAAAACCAATGTGTGGTCCTTCTTCTAGTTCAACGGAAGTGACTCCCAGTTCGGGGTCAAGATCACCTTCTTCTATTGGAAAATCATAGAGACGATCACTGACTCCATCAGGAAGAACTCTAAGAAGTGACTCATCAATGTAATAAATCTGCCCTAGGGTACGGCCATAGCGCTTGCTTTCAATGAGAACTCGATCACCAACTTGCAAAGAGGAGCCTTCTTCTTCCTCTTGTGTGGCAGTTTTAGCAGAATCTTCTTCATCTGAACTATCTGAATCTGTAGAGGAAGCATCTGTTGATAAAGACTGTCCAGATGATCCAGATGATCCAGATGATCCAGATGATCCAGAAGAGGCATTTGACTCTGTTGATTGTGTTGCACCACCAACTTGTTGAATAGGAAGGCCATCTAGGCCAATCTCAGGATTTTGATCATCTTCCATTCGAGGGAATCCTACTTGGCACTCAAAAAATTGGTCGCCTTGGCGCACCGTAGTCCTGTAGAGTTTACAAGATGGTACTCGCTAGTGTTGTCTGCAAGAAGAGCGATATTGTGCCCATCGAGTCATCCAATTGGGATGCACTGAAGGAGGTCTATCTTCAGATGGGATCTGTGCGTGTTGTTGATCCAAAGGAGGGACGATTTGCGGTTGTTCGCTATGATCGTTCCAAGGATGCCCCCCTTGCCAATTCCTGGCTACGAAGTGTCGTGATCGACAAGCAGACTTGCCTTCCAGTTTGCCTCTCGCCTCCCAAGTCAACGGATTTCCCTAAGCCAGATCAGGACTGGAGCCCTGTAAAGAATTCAACGGTACAGTACTTTGTGGATGGCACGATGGTCAATCTCTTCTGGGTGCCAGGAGAGGATCAGCCCCATGTTGTTACCCGTAGCCGTATTGGTGCTGACAATAGCTTCTATGGCGACCGTAGTTTCGCGGACATGCTGAAGGATGCAGTGAAGTTCCTCGCTGATAAGGGAACTCCTGGATTCCGCGGAGATCTGAATGATCTGAAGCCCTGGTCAGCAGCCGAGACTCCAGTCTTTGTAAGTGTAGTCCTCCAGCATCCTGAGAATCGTGTTGTCACTGAAGTCAAGGATCCTCGCATTACGGTCATTCATATTGGCAAGCAGGAGTCAGATGGCTCTTGCACTGTACTTGAGAATCCAAAGGACTGGAATGACACCCTCGCCGCCCTTGCTCCTACCAGTCTCACGATTCCTGTAGAGTCCCTTGCTTCCTATGAGGTACTCCAGCAGTGGGTGGAGGCACAGTCTCAGGAACTTGGTGCACAGTGGCAGGGCATTGTTCTAAAGAACAATGGTGTTCGCTATCGTATTCGTGCAAAGGCGTATAGTAAGATGCGTAGCCTTCGTGGAAATGAAGGAACACGTGTAGAGCGATTCTGCCGTCTACGAGGTACGCGCGCTATCAGGGCATATCTACAGGCATATCCTGACGACGAGAAGGTCTTCTATGAACTTGAAGGAAAGCTCCGTGCTGCAACGCGCAAGCTTCTGAATCTGTATGTAAATACCTTCAAGTTTAAGAAGCAGCCTTATCATGAGCTCCCGTGGCCATACAAGCATCATGTGAGTGTCCTGCATAACAAGTACAAGGATGAGCTCAAGCCTACAAAGAAGACGATTGATCTCAACTTCGTAATTGAGTATGTAAATACACTCAATGTCGTAGATATGAGCAATCTCTTCAAGGAAACTCGTGCCAAGGCAGCAACTAGTGAGTAACCTAGGATAGGAAAGGATACTCAGTAAATGAGACAATATTTGAATTAAACTGATTCTGAACAAAAAAGAAAGCAATTTGATCTTGAATCCCACATTTTTTTATCTCCTTCATCCAGTCTTCATTTATTTTAGAGGTTGTGGGATGTTTCATATCACGAATAATAAAACCACATTGACTGAAATTGAATGTTTCTGGAGAAATATTTCTAGTTTGTAATTCCCTTTTTATATATTGTTCAATATGATCTCTTGTTGCTGCATACCGAGGCTGTTCCATAGATTTATTAAATTCGTCCCATATAGAACCTCTAGGATCAACGTGTTTCCGTAGTAAGAATGGCTTTTTCTGTTTTACGCAATAGGTCTGAATTAATGTTTGTACCATTTCAAGATTTACTTGTGGAAGTTTGCTATCTAGAAATACAGTATAGGCTGCATTTTTTAACTTTGGATGTAAATGTGGGCGTACTTTAATTTCTTTTCCTTGCATACAGCTTGTAATAGGATCGTCAGAAACTTCTTTTGCATCATAGACTACCTTCCAGCCTTTTGACTTTGCTGCATTCAATAGGTCTTTATTGTTTGAGAAAAAATAGCACTGGTGGTTGTTGCTTGGAAGGGCTGGAACACGAAATGCAGCATTTGTATTTGTTCCATAAAAACAAGAGTAAAATACGATTGAAGGATAACTTGTAAATAGTTCTCTTTTTGGTAAAATAAAATAGTATAACGCTATTGTAACTATCGCTATTAAAGCGATCAAACCTATTTTTTTTGTATACCTGGGTTTCGCCATCCTACTCAAGCAATCTAAAGTCTTGAAGCGCTACCTATCTTAGAATGTCAAAGATCCCAGCCATCCCAGCTATCGGAATTGATCTCGGCACGACCTACTCTTGCGTAGGCGTGTGGCAAAATGACCGCGTAGAAATCATCGCAAATGACCAAGGAAATCGTACGACGCCATCTTATGTATCATTCGGCGCCGACGAGCGTCTTGTTGGTGATGCTGCAAAGTCTGTCGCTGTGAACAATCCTAAAAATACGGTGTTTGATGCGAAGCGTCTCATTGGCCGCCGTTTCACGGATCCAACTGTTGCGAAGGATCGTGTCCACTGGCCATTCGATGTTGTAGAGGGTGCTGGTGGGAAGCCTCAGATCGAGGTTGAGTACAAGGGCGAGAAGAAGCGCTTCATGCCTGAGGAGATCTCGGCAATGGTGCTCACAAAGATGAAGCAGACGGCTGAGGCGTATCTTGGTGGCGAGGTAAAGGATGCAGTGATTACGGTTCCTGCCTATTTCAATGACAGCCAGCGCCAGGCCACGAAGGATGCGGGTACGATTGCGGGTCTCAATGTACTGCGTATTATTAATGAGCCAACTGCTGCAGCCATTGCGTATGGCCTCGATCGTAGTTCAAAGAAGGAGCAGAATGTTCTTATTTTTGATTGCGGCGGCGGCACGCATGATCTTTCAGTCTTGTCCCTCGACGATGGCCTCTTTGAAGTAAAGTCAACAGCTGGTGACACGCATCTAGGTGGCGAGGACTTTGATAATATTCTCGTTGAGTACTGCACGGAGGAGTTCCGTAAGAAGACAAAGCTTGATATCAAGTCTAATGCGCGTGCCCTTCGTCGTCTTCGTACGGCAGTTGAGCGTGCCAAGCGCACTCTCTCAACTGCAACGCAAGCAATGATTGAGATTGATAGCCTCGCCGACGGTCAGGACTTTGCCACGACGCTTACGCGTGCCAAGTTTGAGAGCCTCTGTGAGTCAGTCTTCAAGCGGACTATTGCACCGCTTGATCAGCTCCTGCGTGATGCTAAGCTATCGAAGGAGCAGATCGACGAGATTGTCATGGTTGGTGGCTCGAGCCGTATCCCCAAGATTCGCCAGCTACTGTCAGACTATTTTGGTGGCAAGAAGCTCAACGATAGCGTGAATCCTGACGAGGCTGTTGCCTATGGCGCAGCTGTACAAGCGCACATTCTCACGGGTGGTGGGAATGACAAGACGGCAGATATCATTCTCCTAGATGTTGCACCTCTATCCCTTGGCCTTGAGACGGCAGGTGGTATCATGACACCCCTGATTAAGCGCAATACGACCATCCCAACTAAGAAGAGCCAGACGTTTAGTACGTATGCAGACAACCAGACTGGTGTCAACATCCAGGTATTTGAGGGTGAGCGTCAGTTCACGCGCGACTGCAACAAGCTGGGTAACTTTATGCTCGAGGGAATCCCACCCATGCCTCGCGGTGCCCCTCAGATTGAGGTCACTTTCGATATTGATGCAAACGGTATTCTAAATGTATCTGCACAGGAGAAGTCAACGGGCAAGTCTCATAAGATTACCATTACGAATGACAAAGGTCGCCTCTCTAAGGATGATATTGAGCGCCTGGTTCAGGAGTCTGAACGTTTTGCAGAGGAGGATAAGAAGAAGGCTGAACAGGTTACTGCACGCAATGAGCTCGAGTCTTATCTGTATAATCTGCGTAACATGGTAAATGATGATGCAAATAAGGATAAGCTCGGTGAAGCGGATAAAACTACTGTGCTTGACACTGTTACGGAAGGAATTGCATGGCTAGAGTCCAACGAGTCATCAACAAAGGAGGAGTTTGAGTCAAAGAAGAAGGAAGTTGTTGACAAGGTCACTCCTCTTCTTGTGAAGCTCTATGGGGCAACGGACTATAGCAAGGAGCAACCCGCAGCCGATAATCCTGAGCCTAAGATAGAGGAGGTTGACTAAATGAAACGCGCCTACCTACCCTATGCACTTGTTGTATTTGCTATTGCAATTGCGTTTACAGCATATGGCGGCTACTTAGATTACCAGGAAAATTCAACAATAACAAAGGAACATTTTTGGAATGATGGCCAGTTCCTAGCAATTGCTGGAATCGGTCTCCTACTCGTTGCATACCACACTTAAAATCTCTTGTTTGTAGTAACTAACAAATAAGAGATTTGTATGAATTCTATGATACCTGTGACTCAATATCATCTTGTGGTACCTCTTGGTACGTTGACATTCGTAGTTGCCGAGGTAACGCAGGCGTCCCTGGCCTTGATGGATAAAATGGAGATTCATCATAAATTTCCAAGTTTTCATGGGTAGGCCTAGAGAACCAACAGCCCATTTTACTACCCGCTACCTACGAAAATCCCTTTACGCCTCGCGGTCTAGCCCCGTATTATAAAGTGTATCAAGCGGTATACTATATCCTTTTGAATTGATATTCACAAATAATTGCAATGATAAATTGGAAGTTACATTGAAGTAGCGGATTTCAATTGGAGTATATCCTTGAGGCAAATCGAGTACAACAGATGTATCAGTTGCCAGGGAGTGAGATGCCCAATTATTAAGTACTAGATTCTTATTGAAAAAGACTTGTACACCACCAGTTGTACTTGTTTGTAATAGAATTTTCCCAGCAATAGGTGAATACAAAAACCCACGGCCTATCATACCAAAGTTATTGGTTTGACCGATGATTGCAGTTGTAATTTCATTTGGCAGATATGCCCCGGGTGACCCAATAGCACTTCCCCAATCTGTTCCAGGAGGTCCCAAGGAACTTGGCGACGATCCTGTTAGATTGTAAAATCTCCAAAACAGCTTTGATAAATACGTTACACTGTAATACTGTTGGGCAGTCCGATAGGCAACACGATCAGATTCTGATTTTAATTGATATGGCCGTGTTGGATTCACTGCATCATAGGCCTGTTTGAATTGATAGATTGCTTTAGCTGAATCCAAATATGCACTGCTACTCATTCTACCTTAGCTTGGAAATCAAGCAACAGGCGGACGAATGATTTTACGCTTTGGCTTTGCACCCGTCGCTGCAGCAGCTTCAACAGGAGCTTGCTTGGCTGCAAGTCCAACAAGATCAGACCATTGAGATGACCATGTACGGAACATTGCAGCACAGGCACCAGCTGCTTCCTTAAGTACCCTGCGCGCTGTTGCTTCTTGGCCATCAGGTACGCCAATAGTGAGTACCATTTCATCACGAAGAGGATGAGGAATCTTATAGCCAGCAAAGGTGACTTCACCAGTATCAATCTTATTTTGGTCTAGCCAGGTCTGCAGAAGATTCCCAAGAGTGTGATCTTGTGCTTGAAAGACGAAATCAAACCCAAGAAGACGCTTTGATGTTGGCTGAACTTCAACATCTTCAGGAAGGGATTCTCCACCCTGATCTGCAAAGCGGGCGCAAAGGCGAGCCCCTGCATCACATCCACGCTTGACAATTTCGGCTGGTGTTAGGACTCCAACAGACTCGACAGTAAAGTCGAAACTGTATGGTTCGCCCAACTCATTTTTGAGATAACAACGCTTGATCGCGAGTGTCTTAAACTCACGTTCAAGGGGTGCCTTTTGTTCGGCAGTCATTTCATCCCATTGAGGCTTATCGATCTTTTTATGCATAAGGAGCCAAGTTTGCATTGTCTCTTGAATGTGGCTTTCGTCAGTGTCTTGTGTGTAAACATACGTGCACTGTGACGTTGGGATGAAACGAGCATTTTCACGACCAACACCAACTGAT
>JACCDG010015994.1_pt1 | contig 13580 bp, 9 predicted proteins | sample 7442471 | NCBI WGS metagenome assembly JACCDG01 (sample SAMN15323444, study PRJNA562643) | freshwater metagenome | isolation source: river surface water | place: USA:Blue River Watershed | collected 2017-08-17 | reverse complement strand
GGACACATCTTGCTTGACACGCGACCAGTTGCGGATGATCGTCTGCGGAGATGCGTTCACTACCACTCCTCTGTGCGACCAGTTCATCAAGTGTCCGTATCTGGCAACCGCCTCAGCTGGAAACTCAGAATAGATTCCAATGGCGTTCGTCCATCTAAGAGGAGCCTCTTCGGGGTCGGCGAACTCTTCGCCTGCTGCACCAAGGCACCAATCCCGATACTCCAGAGCTCTCATTGGGATCTGGTTGTACTCCTCTGTTAAGAAGAATGAGACTGGGTTGGTTGTCTCTCCGACGTCGAGCGTACCATACACGTCATGGTACATCTCTGTGAGGTATGTTGCCTGATCAAAGTTAAACGGGCTGTGTACCTCTAAGAGTTCCATGACATCGAAGTCTTGGCGACCTAGAAGCACGATTATGTGACCGATCGTGGCAGCACGGAGACCGTAGTACTTCTCTTTGTCATCCAGACGCATGATGGTTGTCTCGATCTTGTGCACCTCTGCTCCGAGCTTGTAGTACACCTCGTTCACTCTATCTACAACCTCCATGTACATGCGAATGACGTCGTTCAGAACCTGACGACTCTCCATGCTCATGTCATCTACCTGAAGTAGAGAAGTGAGACGGTCGAGGGTGCGTGTTTGCATGATCGTGTACATCGCTCCGGCCGCCGAAAAGGCATCATCTACAAGGATGCAGTAGTGCAACACATGCATCGGTTCTTGGATGGATGCTATGATCTCATCAACTGATTCCTCCATAGAAGGATCGTTGACTGCAATCGAAGCAAGTCCAGACTGAATGTTGTCCAAGTTGGCCATGAGCTTGACGTGCATGTCATCCTCGTGGAAGAGGGCGGCGCTGTAGCAAACAAACTCCATCGTGAAAGTAGATGAGAGAGAGGAAGGGTGGCAGGAACGCGGCGGCGTAGAGCGGCGGCGGAGGGTAGCGGCGAATCGGCGCGGTCGGCAGAAGGTAGTGTAAGTGTACACTACGATGGCGGAAAGGGATCACAAATATAAACAACCAGTCAATTTCGTGAAACTAAACTATGTTTAACCTGATTTTAGACATGTATATTGTATATAAAGATGACTACGATTGATATCTCTCTAGACGAGACCGTCCCAGTTCTTACGGTGAATGGTCAAAAGTACTACAATGTCAACATTCTGAGTAAGCTATACCAACTGAGTATCAGTGGATTCGATACCAATGGACTATACGAGAAAGCATCTATGTTCTTTGCTCACTCTGGTGTCCCATTCATTGGATGCAATCTGGCACTGCCTAATGCAATCATTCCAAAGAGATCGATTGAAGACGTTGGGTATGATCTTACCATCGTGAAGGTGGACAAGATTCTAAGTAAGAATACGATTAGATATGATACTGGTGTATCACTGCGGTTGCCACTAGGCTTCTATGCTCAGGTGCACCTTCGAAGCTCCATGTCTAAACACGGATACATTCTATCTAATGGAACTGGAATCATTGATCCAGGATACACAGGATCGATCCTCATCTGTCTTACTAAGATTGACTCTGAGCTTCCCGACATTGAGCTACCCTGTAGATGTGCGCAATTCGTAATCACACCATATGTAAATACATCGATTCGATTTACAGATTCTAATCTGATTACACTTCGAGGCAATGGTGGCTTTGGCTCCACTGGCTGAGACCAATAGACGCGAACGATCGTCTATTTTTTTGAAAAAAATACGACACGATTGTGTCTGAGATGACGCTCGATCATGTTAAGAATGATTGAGTTAGTCAAAGCTCATATCTCGTAGCACTTGAATGATGCGGCATCGCAGTGGCACTCCTTGCTTGGAGAGATCCTCATAGTACATCTTACAATACTGGTTCTTGTACTTGGTATCGAAGTTGGCAAGGCAATCTTGGTACAACCAAGCGCGGTATGCGTAATCTCCGTTTGGAACAGAATTGAACTTGATTCCATTCTCAGTCTCACACACAAAGATGACACAACCGCGGTCCTTGCCATTGCCTTCTTCGAATCCCACAATCTTAAACTCAGAGTCGAATGCTGCCTTTCGCTTGAGATTGTACAATGAGCGCTTCTCTCTATCAAAGCTAAACTCGTATGGACGATCTGCGTTCTTGTACACGATACCTTCATACTTCTCTTCCAGTTTCTTATAGAAGTACTGATCACCGCTCTCCTCATCGTCGACCGTTGTTGTCTCTGTAAGGACGATGTGCTTCGATCCTCCCTTCTTGAGTATCTTAGTCAGATACTTGATTCGCTCCTTGAATGGGCTGTTAGGTTGCAACAGATTGGAATCGGTTGGAGAGGTGATAGTAGTGAAGCAGTCAAACACATAGAATGATAGACTGATCTTGTCTTTGGTGTTGCTCTCTGAACGAACGATGCCAGAGATATCTTGCAGATTCATACCATGCTGGTACATCTCTCCATCGATGATAAGACCAGGAGTAAGGACCTTAGAAAGGGCTTTCTTTAGATCATCAAATCCATGGATCTCCTTATGGCGACGACTGGATAGATACACTTCTCCCTTGTCATTCAACAGGGCCACCATTCGAACTCCGTCTAGCTTGGGCTGCACAAACACCGGATACACAATCTTCTTCTTCTGATTCTTGTACACGCTGAGTGCCATAGGGAATGGAACCTGAGTGGCACTAGCAGTTGCTGCTTGGGCCGGTGTATCAGCATCTGGTGCTGTTTGGGCATATCCACTTCGACACTTCAGATTGTACTTTGATGTTGCTTCTGATATGGCCTGTGTGAGAGGAGTGGTCGCGTTTGCCTTCCCGATGTTCTTACCAGATCTGGTAATGGTTGGAGCCGATACTGTCATCTTCATTCCTACGTATCCATACGTAGATACTGTCTTACAGTAATGACCCTTACCAATCTCCATCTCGACAGAGTGAATTGGTACTAGCGTATCTTTAGAATCAAAGAGACTGATGGCTAGAGTCCATGATCGCAGTTTGTCATTCGATCTGTTGAATAGAGGAACATAGGTGATTGAGCCATTGTCGATAGTGTAGTTCATCTTAATGCGGAGAAGGTTGAAGTCTGTGTATCTGTTGATATACTATTGTACTCTTTATCAATTTTATGAGAATCAAAAAAACATGGTTTGGCTTCTGGTGCTCTTAACCAAGCTTACGTTTTTTTGAGGCAGGCTGATCAGTATCCTCTGCTTCTTTGGGAGGTGGAGGAACATACCCTTTAGAAATGAGATGAGATCGCAAGGCGATCAGCACCGGGGATGCATTAGTTGTTGTCCAAATCGTGTCCATTGTTAGTGAATATACATATATGTACTCTTGTATCTAGTCTATGCATAGCAAACGCAAGAGCAGTTGTTCGATTCCCATCTAGATACGTTAGCCACAGATGGGAATGGTACAGATGTTGATGATCCGTTCATAGACACATTGGAAGGGGAGACCGATGGTGTGTCTGATGAAATGGTTCCTATGTTCTTGTTGTTCCATAGAATGTTAAAGAAAGAGAGATCGAATTCTCCTGCCCCTCCGCTACTAGACTGATACGAGTCCGACTTGCCAGTGCATCTCCCATCTAGCTCTCCTGGCGGTTTCAGATATAGATAGTAGTCTATGTTGTTGGATGGTGATTTGGTGGGTAGCTGCCCAAGGCCCGCGCCCTTGTAATTACACCATTCGTTGCTTTGACTGGGACCGTTGCCATTACGACTAGTATCTATAACGCACTTGTATTGCCTACCAGATACATTGATGAACTCGCCGCAGTACTTTTCCATTTCTGGAGTTGATCTGTAGTTTGATAGATTGATTGATATACCGTTTAGTTTGTTCTTGGTATCAATCTCGTTCACTAGATCAGCCATAGCCTTGCGATCGCTGTATCCAAATATAATGGTCCAGAATCCTACATCTATATAGATCTGAGCCGATGTGTCTATGAGAGAATCGTATGCGACTTGTACATATGCTTTGTATCCATTAGCAATGCCGCAATTGCCATTGATAGATAGAGCGAGAGCATCTGGTTCTAAGATATATATAACAGGAGCGGATCCAACCGTGGTCTTTAGTGTTTCTATGAATTTTTTGTAATCGTTCATGTCTTTGTTAGAGCCAGAACTGGATTCTACGCCAGCACAGTCCTTGTTTGGTATTCCATATATGATGATCACGCTGGTTTGATTTTGACAGTTCTTGATTGCATCTCGGACTCCAGCAATAGGATCCGAGTTTCGGTCGGTGTACCAAATCGGAAGTGATATAGATCTCATCACTTTCAGCTGATCAGATGTGAGGCCTACTGAGTCGTATCGGCTAGATGCAGGATAGGAACACAGAGTTGCGATGGAGCTAGACAAGAACGTCAAATAGATGATACTTGTGTAGAAGTAGATATGTAGTAGAGATAGCATGGTCAACTAGGTATGTATTTGATGTATTGACAGGTTAGTAGCTGTATGACACGATAGTGTTGTATCTGGTATATATATATAAAAAAATAATATCGCGTGGTTCTTACTATCATGCTCAATCAAACGCATCATTGATATATGACTGAGTTGTCTCGCCACTTGGCATGGTAGGACTACTAATCTGAGTAATCTCAGTTAGATCGTTTATAGGATGAACCAATGATGAGGAGTAGTACACTCCGGACTCATGAGTATCTATCTCACTGTCTCGTTCAGATTCCGTATCGGACATAGAGTCATACCCATCTTCATCTTCGGAGTTGCCACTAGATGAGGCACTCTCGTCTTCGTCATCGGATTCTCCATTATCTTGAGTCTCATAGTCCGCATCAGAGCCATCTGATTCTTCATTAGAGCTATCATCAGAGTATTCTTCAGTTGTCAATCTGCCGCTATGAGCAGATCCTGATGTGTTCACTACAATGGTAGGACTACAACGAGTAAGGTCATCGATCGTCTTTCTCAACATACGAACCTGCTGTTCAAGAGACTCTGAGATGATAACTGTTTCGTTGTAGTCTCGCTTGTATGCTTCTGAGAGATTCTTATAGTTATCTCTATCGAGCTGAATGTCCTCTGCTATCTTCTTGTAATCATCAATTGATGCCTTGCATTCGTCTTGAGTGTACTCATCAAGAGCAGAACTCACTTCTATGTATGCTTGCAAGTCGAGGGATCTGATGATCTCTAGAAACAGTAGTTTATGAACATACAGACTATCTCCAATGTACTTGTGTACGTGGTAGATGTTGTATGTCTGTCTGATCATATCGATGACTCGTTCATATCTCTCTTTAATGAGATCCATGGTAATCGGGTATTGCGAGTCCGGTAGGTACGCATTGATTGTCGTATTGAGTGCGTAGAAAGAGGTCTCAGAGTCGATCACGATCTTTCCGAATGACATAGTTGCGCTGCTTAGAAGGAGTAGTGTTGAGTGGTCTATACGCGTTGTGTATATTTTTTGTGTAAATTTATCAATTTTCATAATACGATGGTAGCTCCGTGTCGTGGAGAGGACTATACGTAATCTTGATTCCACAGTATGGTGACTTCGTTTTCTTGTAATCTACGCTTTGGTACAAGCCAGCCTCAACTGCCTCTGTTAGTACAAATCTAAAATTGCTCCAGAACATGAAATCGTGTCCGTATGTCTCATTAAAGAGATGCGTCATTTCGTGGAAGAGCACAAAGGCCAGATCATTGTAATTCTTCTCTAGTTTGTTTCCTTGTTCCGGCGAGCGAAGACACATGGCAAACGTATCCCCCTTGTCTATAACATAGCTGGTATCGCCGCCAGATCGCTCTGGTATGTTCTCTTCTAGATTGGGCGTTCTGTAGTTCTTGATGAGATCATTGATTCCCTTTCTAACTCTGTCTTTAAACTCTGGCTTGATCTTGGTCATTCCATCTCCTAGAATGTATTTGTTTTTTAGAACGTCAATTAGCTGGTTGGCTGTATCGTTGAGTCGGCTCATTACTCTAGCAGCCTCTTCTGGATTGTCAAGATCTTCGTGGACCTTGAAATCGTTTCCACCAACTCGGATCTTTACGAATGCCTCTGTCTTTGGAGCCGATCTTGCTACCCATCGATTATAGACAAGATGATCTTTGTTGTTAAAACCATCTCGAGTTGACTTGTTTAGAAGCAACCGCTTTAAGGCCCATGTTGTAAGTGCAATGCTAGACATGACTAACATCGCGATTACTAAGAATACCAGTATGCCTACCAAAGCATTAGATTCCGTGATTTTCGGTATTATAGGAACAAATGGACGCCTAGTGGTATCCATTTGTATAGATTCTGATAGCAACCGCGTATATGATTTGTCGCCTAGTTAGATTTATATTAGGTCAAAGAACATATAACGTACAAAATATAATCTGCTCTACCATCATCATGCCGGATTCACCGATGCGTTCTAGCGGGGGGAAGCTGCTCTTTAACACATGTGCTCCTGTGTGTATTAAGCTATTGAATGTGAACCCAGAGAAGGAATTCTATGTTCATAAAATATTTGTAATCGTTGGAGAGTGCTCGGATAAGATCAAACAAGAACTGAAACAGCTAGCTACTGCTCTAAACACGAAGTCCAAGATACCGCAACTTAGCGCAATACCAAAGCTATACGGAGCAGCATGGAAACAGGTATTATATCTAGATGAGTTTAAGGACAACGATTGGGACAAACAGGGAGGCAACATACTTAGCAATGACTGGGATGAGATGGACGATGATGAGTTCGATCAACTTCTCAATGAAGGCATTGTGTCTACGTATGGAAACTCGTATTACAACAAAACGAAAAGGGTGAGTAGCAAGACGCTGCAGTTGTCTAGCACCGGACTAGAGATCGAGTTCATCACAGACATACCCGTATACGAGGAAGACACCATAGAAGAGCTCAAGAACAAAATAGAGTACATCACGAAGATACCATACTACAAGCAGTATCTCGCTAGTGATGACATGGCGGTCGGGTACTATCTAGAGATATCGAACGGAGTCCACATAGATGCTATTCGACCAAACATCCTAGACATAGACTACTCGATTACAATCGCTGGGGTTCCCATCCATGAAACATTCAACAAGATATATGACAACATCAAAATCATAGCAACTGACTACTCAACGAAGGTCGGCGATATCGGTATCGAGTACACGTTACTCACATTGGATTCATTCATCTCGGACAAGTATGAGCTGCAATACATTTCTAGTGCAGATACAACTAGCTACTACTCTATCTATAAGGGATTCATTGGGATGTACTTCCCAATCATAACAGAAACGATATACCCCATGTATGTGTCTAACGAGAATGAGCTATACTCATACTACCCTAGTATCAGCCTCGACCGTAAGACCTTCAAGGACAAGCTGGCCAAAGAGACATCTATGATCCAATCCATAAACACGATTTCAGATAACAAGGTATCGCATGTGATCAACACCAAGAGTCTGGATCTAGTATTTGATGGATACGGCGATACGGTCATTTCTATAAAACGACTATTTGATGCGATTGAGATTGCGACCGTTGTAGATGACAAGGGCCGCCCGATCGTGAACTACATAGACATGGTCATCTCCGTGAAACATGTATCAACTGTGATAAGAAAGACCAACCTGATCACCACGACTTCGCCCGCTAAGGTATCGTCCGATATACAAACAAATTCAATAGAAATATGTCTTTTTCCCACTGTTAACTTCAAAGAGATCAATGTACTAATCGATGCAACTGGTTATGTTTCTATACATGGAGAGACAACTGGAACGGTCCTCATGGACAAGGCTCAGTTCATATCTGAGATTGAAACCATAGTAAACAAGATGTTGAAAACAATAAACTCTCTAGATGACTCGATCTTCATTACCAATCACAAACTACCAGTATTGAACACAAAGGGAGATTCGTATTCGATCCGACATGCCTCAGTTGGTATCATGTTCAATCAACAGTATGATTACGATAAATTCATCAAAATGATGGATGACTTGTTGTCTACCAATGTGTTTAAGTATGCGAAGAATGACAAGATGAACACCGGCATCATCTATGTTCTAGCCAAGAACATAACATCGTTCTCTAAGACAGCAATAGACTACATTACCAAGACATCGACAAACACATTCGACTATCTTAGCGACGAGTCCAGACTCAAGAACATGATGACCATCTTCGATAGTAAGAAGATCTACATCAAGTACATAAAGAACTATCTGAGCGTCGAGATCCTTAACCTGGATCTGGCAGAAAGTCAGTTCTATGTATCTCTTGTTCTGCGACTGGTGGCATCCAAGCAAAATGATCTACTCAACAATAAGACATCAACGGACAAACTGAAGCTAGTCGATCCAGTTCTATTCAACTACAAAGCAGATACTCTGTATCCGCGTTTATGTCAAAAGAAGATGCAACCGAAGATCACCACGAAAGATGACAAGAAGGGAGTCAAATACATCAACTACACATATAACAGAGATGAGTACTACAAGTGTACGGATAAGACATACAACTATCTAGGAATGATCATAGGACAACATCCAGAAGGATACTGCCTTCCGTGCTGCAGAAAGAAACCGGTAAAGGACGACCTTATAGAGAAATGCTCAAAGAGCGATTCTAGTGTCAAAGACCCTAGTTGGCACTCGAGAACATATGTACAGTACATCATGGAGTACCCAAGTTCGTCTATGCCAACATCCAGAATCATAGACCGAAAGTCGTATCTACCTAAGTACATACAGAAGATATTGGGAACCAGTGGCATCATTGCCAACGGCACACTACGAAGCATGGACATGTACAATCCAGATTCGCATCTAGATGCAATCGGTATCTATGCAGCATACTACAATGTAAGTATCAGTGAGATGGCGATCGCCATCAACACATTTCTGTCAAAGGGATTCGAGCAATTTAGCTATCTACTAGGCGGAAAGATATCAACCATCTTCAATGATTTGAATGGACTCATGCATGCAATCAACAACACATTTATTCTGAATAAGCCAGTTGACACGGGACCGAGCGAACGCGATCTCACATCCCAATGGAATTCAATACTTGTCGAGATCATGTACTACTATGGACTCAACACATTCATACTCAATGACGATTGTGATGACAAGGGTATCTCTCTCACGAACACAGAGATGTACAATCCAGAGAACCAAACCATCATCGTTCTGACCAGATACAATCAGGAATACAAAGACATCTCAGCCATATCTACATGGGCAATGATTCCTATCACAGTCGAGTACAAGGTATCTAAGAACATAACGGCTAGTGTAGTAATGACTATGCCTCATGAAGTCATAGAGGCTTGCCTCAAGATACACAGCCTGGCAAACCAAACTCAGTACATAGCCAGAACAAAACAATTCACATATTCTAATATTGCAAACGTGGCTGAGCTTAAGAAGAAATACATAACCGATAAGTATCGGCTTGTTGCAGTACAGGCCTCATTAGCAAAAAACAAAGATATCATGATCTATCCACTCAACGAGAAGGTGAAGTTCGATGAAAGCATAGAAGCCGACACCATTAACTCAGCGTTCAAGAAGGACAGCACTACGGCATCTGTAGATGATTTCATCTCATTTATACAGAAGTATAACATGGCGATTGTCAATGCCAAGACAGTAGACACATCTCTGATTGAGTACATAAAGATCAACATAGACGGCACTGATATGAAGCAGCTCTGGGCCAAGACACTCAACCTCGGAACCCATCCTAAGTACCTTGTAAAGGTGATTTCGTTTGTAATATCGGATGAGAACGTCATTGGATCAGTCGTCGGAACCATTGACAAAGACAAGATTGTAAATACATATCGATGCTACTTCGCGCAGACCAGTATTCGTTCTGTTGAGAAGACAATAGCATCATACTCAAAAGACTACAAAGGATCCCTTGATCATATCATATCCTCTGGAAAGTCATCCGCCAGAAGTGGAGAATCGGTAATGGCCTCTCACTTGGTCAGTGTCCTTACTCATCCTATCAACTACTATCGTTTCTCTATAAAGCACTGCATTCTGTACAAGTATAAGGATCGGGTATCTGAATCGTTTTGGCATCTATTTAGCGATTGTGTTGTATCGCCATATGATGCTGTTCCTAAAAACAACGATATTGCGAATTCGAGTGAATACTTGTCTGGTTTCTATATGAGATACGTGTATAAGGTGTTTGCATACAAGGTAGTTGAGATCCTCTCTGATGTCAAATCAGATGATATAAAACAGGATCTGTATGAGGCGCTGAGTAAGCTCACTGACATGGAACTGAAACTCATGAGCCATAATACATCATCAGACATTATCTCATCTCTGCAAACCAAGTACAAAGACAAGTACGATAACGATCTAATCGAACTAGCAATAGAGAGCACGCTACAGATGGTTGTATCTCAGTCAATGTCAAACAAGAAGAAACAGAAACTGATTGATGCGTACAAGTCGGCTCTAGACAACAACACTTCTCTACCAATTAACAACCTATTCGTAGACACATTGATGCTGAAACCGGCCGCGTTTATAGAGGAGATGATATCTAAGTACACGGACAAGACAATTAAGTTGGTTAGCTCTATCAAGGATACTGGAATTGGCGATGTAAAGAGTCGGGATGGGTGGATGAGTGGCGCATCGTTTTGTATGCTAAAGGAGGATCACCCGAAGCTGAAACAGATACTGTCTCTTGATCTAAGCAATCCACTCAAACGTCGATACCTATTCAGCGGCAGACAGATAGAGGAGATTCTAAATAATTCTAACTTCACTCATTATAAAAATGAACTAATATACATTAACGCATATTAGGATAGATAGAGATATAGAGATATGCCTGATTGCGAACCTCTGTTCAAGTCTGGCAAATGCCGCAACGCCAAAGATAGATCATTTCTGAATGGAGATAGAAAGAATACCAATAAGTTCACAAAGGATGATCTTGGCGGCATGTTTGTAAACGCAGCCGCATCGGTTGAGTGGAAGAAGGTCTTCCTTCTATGGCTAGTCTTCATTCTCATGAACACCGAAATATTCATAGAGAAATGTATATCTCGTTTTGACGGAGCGGTGATAGATGGAACCGTCGCAATGAAGGGAACATTCCTTCTATCCCTGACACTTGTGTTTGCATACATATTCATTGATCTGCTCTATGGATAGACTCGAACCATGGCGCAACATACGAACTCAATTGAAAAAAATAGATATCTCATATAGAGTATCTATCGTTATCTGAGCTTACTCCTCGGTAGCATCATCAATGACTTCAACGTCATCATTGGCTACATCAGACGATGCTTCCTCAGCGGCCTCTGAGTCATCTGGAACAGATGCCTTCTTGTTGCTTTTTGTTTTTTTGGCCGGCGCCTTGTTAATGCGCTTGTGGCAGTACTGATAGTAGAGAGCATTGTCAAGGTTGGCCTTGATGATCATGACTACTATGTCTCTGATTCGTTCTGCCTGGTAAGTCGTGTTGGCATGATCAATGTTGATCTTACCGCTCTTGAAGATCTTAACCGTGGTTTGCTTCGGCTTGTGCTTCTTGAGAGACTTGTTGTTGTGTGCCCAGGCGTTCTGCATCAGCTTGATCACTCTCTCGATTCTCGTATCACTATCACATAGAAGAACTGGTTTCGTCTTAGACAATCTAGTCTTCTGCTGGTAGTAGAGCTTTGCCATCTCAATGAATTTGTCCAAAGAGTACTTTCCGGTGAGAGGCTGTGGCGTGCTGAACTTGACTCGCATCGCTGCGTATCTCTGGGGGTTGAAGACTGCACTGTTGAGATAGATGTCTAGTCCTCGGTTCACCTTGTATTCCGTGAACGCAGGTTCCAATACCTGGAGATCAATCATCGGCAGAGCAAACGCTTCTTCGCCATGCTTATTGATGAACGGCTTCTTCTCGACCATACAATCTGATTCTCCAAGAGTAATGGATACGTAGTTCTTGAGGATAGGAGTCAGATTACATATCTTGGTCGTCATGAACTCTCTGAACATAAGAGTGTCCTTGTGTTGCTTGATGTAATCAACAATGATGTTGAGTAGCTTCTCGAGGATTCGTTCTTGGTTCACTGGCCCGAGGCCTGGAATCTGAACTCTACCATTGGTAAACAACTTGATCTGATACGTGTGGTAGACTGGGTTGGAGTCATCGAACCCAATATCACACAGAGCCGTAAAGGTGATCTGCGAGTTGAAGTGCGTTCCATATCCTTGCTTCTTTCTCTTATCCTCAGTCTGTTCATCTCCATCGGAGCCTTCATCATTGACCACTTCGGTCACTGCACCACGCTTTCCCTTTTTTGTTTTCTTAATACGCTCCTTGTAGATGTCCATCTCCTTGTACTTCTCACAGATGAGATGGCCGTAGTTGCAACCGATCTCAACTATCTGGTCGGTAAGAGTGAGACCATTGATAGCAGTCTCTTTGTCAAACTTGACATTGGTGATCATTCCATCCACGGTCATCGTACTCATCTTGATAAGACTATCTGGGCTGGCGGCAGTGCTACTCGATACGTTCGAGATGATGTCCTGCATGATGCTGTTCATAGTGGTCAAGAATAAGGTGAGCTTACTAAAGGTAGAGTGCTAGTCAAATATACTAGCGGTTGTACACGATAGGAGTATATTCATTTTAAAAAAATCAATTTTGACATAGAAACATATACCAACTCATGTCCGCACAGTCTCGGAGATCCTCTCGTCGGCTTGAGACGATTATGAGGCAGTCCCAATCTCTACTATCAGAGACACATCGAGTATCCGATCTGAACTCAGAAACAACAGCTGACATAACGCAAGATATGGATCGCTATAAGAGCTACTGCAAGGTACTTGGATACATGAGCAAGATACAGACATATGAGGAATCGGCGAACATAGTTCTGTCTGAACTAGGGGCGTTTCAGATATCGATACTCAATAGACACGGGACGGCTATTCATCCTGATCTTCTTAGACAACTGGTAATTCCAATACAACAGAATAGATGGTTCAATAAAGGGAAATCCAATTATGAGTGTATACGGAATCGGCTAATAGAAGCGTTTAGAAAAAAAATAGAGAGATGTATCCATAGAATGGAGTCTCATCCACACTCAGATGAGGTCGCGATGGTGCACGAAGGGACACACACCGACTCGCCGAACTATAAGTCTCTAGAAGCCATAATTCTAAACATCATATCCATGGACACATTCTACGATATATATGAATCCGTGATAGACTACATGGCGGAGCGCAATCATACTCTACGACATATCATCTACAATCACTTCGGCGAACACGTATTCATATGAACGTGAACTTGGTGTTGATGTTCTGAGCCGAGCTAGTGGCTAGCACATCGGCAACATCATTGCCATCTGCATGCTCGGTTCTCTTGCCAACCTGATGCGACCGCACGTGAACATACTCAACCTCTATTCCATTCTGTTTGAGAATCGTAGTATAGTAGTGAAGCAGTAGGAGAATGTCCACGTTCTTTTTTTCGGACATGATGCCCTTGCGAGACCATCCAGACAACCACTTCGTAATCACATTGATC
>JACCDG011900672.1_pt1 | contig 13581 bp, 12 predicted proteins | sample 7442471 | NCBI WGS metagenome assembly JACCDG01 (sample SAMN15323444, study PRJNA562643) | freshwater metagenome | isolation source: river surface water | place: USA:Blue River Watershed | collected 2017-08-17 | reverse complement strand
TTGGCCTTGTTGACCGAGCCTGGCCTCAGTCAGATGGCTTACCGCGCGTCAAAGTTGTTTGCCCGCTTCAAGGTAGATGAGCTCAAGCACAAGCTTGATGAGTTGACATCGGGCTCGCCTGAAACGGTACAGGCTTCGGGTGGCGTGGGTGCTGAAGACGGTTCGGCTGCGGAAGACCTGTCGCAGGCAGCCGCAGGCAAGACACCCGCCTTGGATCAATTCACCACCAACCTGACCCAGCGCGCCAAGGATGGCAAGGTCGACCCGGTGATTGGCCGTGATGTGGAGATTCGTCAGGCCATCGACATTCTGATGCGCCGTCGTCAGAACAACCCGATCCTGACGGGTGAAGCCGGTGTCGGTAAGACTGCCGTGGTGGAAGGTTTGGCTTTGCGGGTGGCGCACAACGATGTGCCGCTGGCTTTGCAAGGCGTGGCCATTCATGTGCTGGACATGGGCTTGTTGCAAGCGGGGGCGTCGGTCAAGGGTGAGTTTGAAAACCGCTTGAAGAACGTGATTGACGAGGTCAAGCGCAGCCCGCATCCCATCATCTTGTTCATCGACGAAGCGCACACCATGATCGGTGCTGGTGGGCAGGCAGGGCAGAACGACGCCGCCAACCTACTCAAGCCAGCGCTGGCCCGTGGCGAGTTGCGCACCATTGCGGCCACCACCTGGGGAGAGTACAAAAAATACTTTGAGAAAGACGCAGCGTTGGCCCGTCGTTTCCAGGTCATCAAGGTCGAGGAGCCCAGCGAAGAGTTGGCCTGCGCCATGTTGCGTGGCATGGCCCCTTTGATGGAAAAGCACTTTGGCGTGCGCCTGTTTGACGAGGCGATTGCAGAAGCTGTGCGCCTGTCTGCGCGCTATATCAGCGGCCGCCAGTTGCCCGATAAAGCCATCAGCGTGTTGGACACCGCCTGTGCCAAGGTGGCGTTGGGTCAAAGCTCCACACCGGCGCGCATTGAAGATGCACGCAAGCGTCTGGATCGTATTGCGGCTGAAGAGCAAGCCTTGCAGCGCGAGTTGAGCACTGGGGCCAAGCACGGGGCACGTTTGGACGAACTGGCGCAAGAGCGCCAAGCCATCGAAGTTGAATTGAAGGCAGATGAAGAGCGCTGGACGTTTGAGCAGCAGTTGGTCCATGACATTCGTGAGTTGCGCAGCCAGGCTGAAGGCGGTGCCACGATTGACCGCGATCTGTTGCAAGGCAAACAGGCCGAGTTGCTGGCCTTGCAAGGCGAGCGCCCCTTGGTGCCGCTGCAAGTGGACGGTCATGTGGTCGCTGAAATTGTGGCGTCTTGGACGGGCATCCCTCTGGGCAAGATGGTCAAGGACGAGATCAAGACGGTGCGCAATCTGCAAGACAACTTGCAGCAACGTGTGATCGGTCAAGACCATGCTCTGGCGGCGATTGCTCAGCGTGTACGCACGGCGCGTGCCGGTTTGGAAGACCCCAACAAGCCCAAGGGTGTGTTCTTGTTTGTGGGCCCATCTGGCGTAGGTAAAACCGAGACCGCCTTGGCCCTGGCTGACATTTTGTACGGTGGTGAGCGCAACCTCATCACCATCAACATGAGCGAGTACCAAGAGGCGCACAGCGTCAGCGGCTTGAAGGGCTCGCCCCCAGGCTATGTGGGCTACGGCGAAGGCGGCGTGTTGACTGAGGCGGTGCGTCGCAAGCCTTACAGCGTGGTGTTGCTCGATGAGGTGGAAAAGGCTCACCCGGATGTGCTGGAAATGTTCTTCCAGGTGTTTGACAAGGGCTTGATGGACGACGCCGAGGGCCGTGAGATCGACTTCCGCAACACGGTGATCATCTTGACATCCAATGCGGGCTCGCAAGGCATCATGCAAGCTTGCTTCAAGCACGACGAAGAAGCGGGCGGTTCGGTGATGAAGTCGCTGGCAGAGTTGCCTTCAGCCGATGCGCTGGCTGAAGGTTTGCGCCCTACGCTTTACAAGACATTCAAGCCAGCTTTCATTGGCCGAACCAAGGTGGTGCCTTACTACCCATTGAGCGACGATGTCTTGATCGACGTGATCAAGCTCAAGCTGGACCGCATTGCTCAACGCGTGAAGGATAACCACCAGGCCGTGTTGGACTATGACGAGGCTTTGCTGGAATTGGTGCTGAGCCGGTGCACGGAAGTGGACACGGGTGCCCGTGCGGTTGATCACGTGCTCAATGGCTCATTGCTGCCAGAAGTGGCTGACGCGGTGTTGGCGAAGATGGCCGAGGGTAAGCCGATTGCCAAAATCAAGGTCAGCGCCAGCAAGGCTGGGCAGTTCAAGTTCAAGATCAGCTGATGCGTCAGTCTGACAAGATCAGCAGGGCTTCGTCTCGCCAATAGACCACGGCGTCGTAGTAGCCCTCCCAGACGCAGCCATTGCAGCCTTTGCCGCAGCATGATGTGGGCTCTTGGGGGGGCGAACGCAGAACCAAACCTTTAGCCATTGCTGCATCTTGCAACAACCTAAAAACGGTTTGTGCGGATTCTTTGTCAGTCAGGGCAGGAAGGTCCATGGCCGCGGATCATAACCAGTCTGTTTGATGTAATCCGGAGTATCCTGAGGGGATGTCTACTCGTTCAAGGGTAGTCGTTTCGTCGAATTGTGAAACTGTTCACGATGTCTCTCCCTACGCCTGAAGTGACTGCTGTTCAAACTGACCATTCTCGGGGGCCGGAATCTGTATTGGATTCCAGGTTCCTGTCTGAGCGCGTTGAAGCGGTCGCGCTCCCATTTTCGTGGTTATTGGGGAAAGATCCCTTTCTCAGGGTGCTGGTCTTTCGCACATTGGCCTCGATTTTGGTTTTTGTCTTGTGCGTTTTATTGATTGTGCAGGGCATCAATACGGGTTGGATCGACCCGCTGGCGGGCAGCATTTTGGCCGGCTTGATCCTGACGTCTTGTCTGGGGTTCTATATCGTTATTCGAACCGGGTGGAGTGAGCGGTTTCATGACCCAGCCTTGACCTTGACGCAGGTTCTGGTCGCTGAAACCTGGATTGCTGTGGCCTACTCCATCACGGGTCAAGCCCATGGTGCGACCTTGATTTTGTATGCGCTGGTGATGTTCTTTGGCGTGTTCAACATGGACGTGAAAAGCGCCAAGATTTCAGGCGGTTACGTGTTGTTGATGACCAGCATCAGCATGCTTTACAAAAGCTATACGGACCCGTTTCATTACCCCGCCAACATTGAATTTGTCCACTACACCTTTGTGGTGGTGTCAGTCCCCGTGATGGCTTATCTGGGGGGGCAGATCGCTGGCATGCGTAACCGTTTGAAGGCGCAAAAAGCAGAGTTAACGGCAGCGTTTGAGCGCATCCAAGAATTGGCCATGCGCGATGAGTTGACAGGGTTGATCAACCGTCGTCATGGCTTGGAGGTTTTGCAGGAATACAAAACGCTGCTCAAGCGCAATAAATTGGATGTTTGGGTGGCATTGATTGATCTGGACTATTTCAAACGGATCAATGACACCTGGGGGCATGGCGTGGGCGATGAGGTGCTCAAGGGCTTTGCAGCACAGGCCAAAAAGAGCTTGCGCTCTGCTGATGTGGTGGTGAGATGGGGTGGGGAAGAGTTCCTTGTCATCATGCTCGAAGAGCCGGAGGCCAACCCCAGCATCGGGATTGATCGATTCCGTGACAGCTTGTCTCAATACAGGGTGTCGCCAACCGTGCCCGATTTGCGGATTGCGTTTTCAGCAGGGTTGGCTCGGTGTCGGCATGACGAATCGATCGAGGCCTCGATCGATCGCGCTGATCAAGCCTTGTATCAGGCCAAACACGAGGGTCGGAATCGATCCGTGATGGCCTGAGGCGTTGCTGGGAATCAGCGCAATTGGCGGCGTTCCAATTCTTTGAAGAGGCCTGACTGATCCAGGTCCCCAAAGCCGTGATCTGCAGCTTGGGCATACAGATCAGTCAAATGTGCGGTGATCGGCGCATCAAAGCTCAAGCCACTGGCAGTATGCAAGGCATTGCGCAGGTCTTTGAGCTGAATCGCCAGTGAGCCGCGTTTGGCAAAGTCACCGTCGACCATGCGTTGGCCGTGCACTTCCAGAATGCGGCTCTCGGCAAAGCCGCCTCTGAGTGCCTGTCTGACTTTGGCAGGGTCTGCTCCGCCTCGTTGCGCCAGCAGCAAGGCTTCAGCGACGGCACCAATGGTGATGCCCACAATCATCTGGTTGGCCAACTTGGTCAGTTGACCTGATCCTGTCGGTCCGACGTGGACGGGACGCCCCAAGACCTCCAACACAGGGCGTGCCCTTTCAAAGTCTGCTTCTGCTCCGCCCGCCATGATGGCCAAAGTGCCGGCCTCGGCGCCCACGGTGCCGCCGGAAACAGGCGCATCCAGGTAAGCCACACCCTGCGCCGCCAACCGAGGGCCATGTGCTTGGGCTTGCTCCGGCAGGATGGAGCTCATGTCGATCACCAAAGCGCCAGCTTTGAGACCGAGGCTGGCACCCGGCAGGGCAGGGTTGAACAGCACATCCTCCACCACGCCGCCATGTTCCAGCATGGTGATGACGATGTCTGCATCGACGACGGCCTGAGCAGGCGTGTCAGCGACCCTTGCCCCCTTGGCCGCCAGGGCGTCAGCTTTGCTGCGCGTGCGGTTCCAGGCGGTCAGGGTATACCCGTGATTAAGCAGGCGGGTGGCCATGGGGGTACCCATCAAGCCGCAGCCGAGCAAACTGATTGTGGTCATGGTTTGAGGTGATCGAGTCAGGCAAACAGTCAGGGATTGTCAGTGATCTTCTTGACCTCGATAAGCCTATTCCTCGGGTATCCCAGTAGTTGTACGTTTGTGCATTGTTTCTGAATCGTTGCAAAGCGTGCACTTGACGCGAAAAGCAAGCCCTCATCCCTTGTTTGAAGGGCAGTCAGATCCGGTAATTTCAGCGAATATTTCCCCTCGTGGGTTGAGACGTACAACGAACAACAAGCGCATGGTTATGGTCGATTCAATAGCTCCTGCCGGACTGGGTGATCTCGCACTGACGGACGCCTTTCTGAAGTCACTCGATCAGTTTGGTCTGGGCGTCATGATCAAGGATGCGTCCTCGGGCCGCTATGAGCACGCCAATGAGGCCGCGACCCGTTTGTTGGGCTTGTCCAACCGCTCGGTGGTGGGCGCGGTCGATGCAGAATTGTTCGATGCGGCTCAGGCCATGTCGCTGCGTGCGGCTGACCAACAGACTTTGGCTGTGCCGGCGCGCGGTGTGCGTGCTGAACACAAGATGGAGTTGGCTGGCGGCCGCCGTGAGTTTGTGACCTGGCGTCAGGTATTGGCCGATGCCGATGAGTCTGACAAGAAGCTGGTTTCCGTCTGGCAGGACGTGACCGAGGCCCGCGCCAAAGAGACCCAGTTGCAAAACGCGCTGGCTCAGTTGGAGCAACAGCAAAAGGCCAATGACGCGCTGCGTCGTGAGGTGCAAGACAACCAGGTCCGCGAACCTGTGTCGGGCTTGTATCACCGGGCCCACTTTGAAGAACAATTGCGTCGCGAGGCTGATCTGTCCAGCCGCGAGCAGCGCGAGTTTGCATTGGTCGCCGTGGCCATTGATGGGCTTGACGAAATCCGTACCAAGTTTGGTGTTGATGGTTGTGAGCGGGTCGTCGAGGCTTTGGGACGCTTGCTGCGAGCCAACACACGTGCCATGGACTCCCCATGCCGTTTGGGCGGGGACCGCTTTGTGGTGCTGCTGTCCGGTATCGGTTTGGCGATCGCGCACTCTCGGATGGAGCAATTGCGTCGCCAGTGCTCGCAACATATCGTGCCGTTCAATGGGCAGCAAATTCCGTTCACGGTTTGCATGGGGGTGGCGAGCTTCCCGCATACAGCCGGTGGCATTGATGAGCTGATGCGCAGCGCAGATCGTGCTTTGGCGGGTGCCCGTGAAACCGGTGGGAACCGGGTCGCGCTGGCCAGCATTCAGTTTGTTCAGGAAGCCTGATCAAGCCAACAGCACACACCTAAAAGACAACGGGCAGGCACCTCACTGAGGGCCTGCCCGTTTTGCATAAGTGTTCGCCGCAAACTGGTTGCCGCATTCCTGAACCCAGGGGATTCAGGTGGGCGAGGTCAGCAGTATTTCGGGTTCATCTGACGCGAGACGATCACACCAATGCCGCAATGTTCCAAGCCCTGGCTCTAAGAGCATCGGTTCAGGGAAATAGAAGCAACCACGAACGCGACGAACGATTTCATTCTACGACCACAGTGGGGGCTTGAGTCAATCAGTTACCCCTCAACATGGGGATTATTGACACGATCAAATCAGGTGGCCGTCCTGGTCCAGGGCGGTGTCCAGCCGAGCGATCAGATTGTTCAGATACTCGGGGGCTGGCAAGTCCACGTCGACATGCGCTGGTGTGGCCGGGGCCTGTTTGGCTGCAGGATCGCTCAAGGCGTAAGCCAGGTTCAATGCGGCCAACACGGCAATGCGTTCGCGCGCTTTGAGCTTGCCGCTGTCGCGGATGGCGCACATTTCGCGGTCCACTTGCGCGACGGCTTCGCGCAGGCGAGGCTCGCCACCCTCAGGGCAACCCAACAGGTAGCTTTGCCCCATGATCGAGACTTCAATTTGCTTCATGTGGGTCTTCACCGTGTGCGGTCACTTCGCCCGCAGCTTGGGGCAATTTGTCAATCAGAGCGTCGATGCGCGAGCGCGCCGCAGACAGCCGTGTCTTGAGCGAGTCGCGCTCTTGCATGGTGGCGGTCAGTTGTTGCTGCAGCAGTGCGTTGGTGCGTCGTAGCTCTTCGTGGCGAAGCAGCAGACGCTCAACGCGATCGGTCATTTCATCGATTCGGGACATTTGCGCTAACCCTCGGGATGGAGCGGGTTACTCTGGCATCGGATAGGGGATTGTATTCCCCTGTACGGCCCTCGGTCGTACAATGCCCGACGTTGGTGCTTGCGCTGAGGCTCCTCAGCGCGGGTTAAACGGGAAGCAGGTCCAAAACTGCGCTGCCCCCGCAACGGTCGGCGGTCAAGTGTGTTTGATGTCATGTCAGCGCACTTCGCTCATGTCTACAGCCACTGGGTTCACGCCTGGGAAGGTTTCATGGGTCGAACCGCCTAGCCCGGATACCGGCCAACAGGGGGTGTTCACGTGCGCTAAGGCCGCGTGGGTGCCATGTCGCTCCAAGCCTGCGGGGACGCTGGCGGGAGCATTCCGTCCTGTTTCTTCATCATGTTTTTCCCCTCTATGGTGCGTTACGCACCTGTTTCCCACTCGGCTGTTGCTCTGGGTGTCGCCGCCGCATTGGCGTCTTTCAATGTTCATTCGGCTGATGCCGCGCAAGGCGAAACCTTGGAGCCGATTGTGGTGACGGCGACGCGCGCCGCTGCCAGCGCTTTCAATTCGCCTTCAGCTCTCACGGTCATCACCGCTGAAGACATCAAGCGCGCTGGTGTGACATCGGTCTTCGAGGCCATTCGTAAGGTCGGCGGCTTTGCTGGCAAGTTGGACTTGTCCAATGGCGGCAATGACAAGATCGATTTGCGCGGTTTTGGCGATGCAGCAGGCTCCAACACGGTGCTGTTGATCAACGGTGTGCGAGTGAGTGAGACGGATCTGTCCAGCACGCGCTTGTCTGGCATTCCCATTGAGCTGGTTGACCGAATCGAAGTGGTCCGAGGCGGTGCCAGCGTGCTGTGGGGCGAGGGCGCAACGTCGGGTGTTGTGAATGTGGTGTTGAAAGAGCGAAAAGCGCTTGGGGGTCAGTTTGCATCCACCGTGGGCGCAGGCCTTGACAGTTTGGGTGGCTACGACTTGCATGCTTCGACCACTGCCACAGTGGGTGAGCTTGTTGTGGATGCATCGACACGCCACTCATCCGGCGTGGGGTATCGCGCCAATGCCCAATCTCGAAATGACATTTATTCTGCCGGCGTGTTTTGGAGTCGCGGGGCGTTTTCAGAGCAGTTGCGGGTCATTCATGACGACCAGTACAGCCAATGGCCTGGCAATTTGAGCTTCGAAGAATTTGCGCAGAACCCACGGCAGTCGACCCAGGCGAATCAGTCTGGGCGGACAAAAGAAACCCGTTTGATCAGCAATACCCTGTGGCAGGACGGTCCGTTGAGTGCTCAGTTGGATCTTGGCTCTCGTTATCGTCACTATCGCAGTGCAAACTGGGGCGGCACGGTTGGCAATCAACAGGTCTCACCGAAAGTGGCCTATGAATGGGATCTCGCTGGGTCCAAGTTTGTGCAAACCGTGGGGCTGGACTACCAACACTGGAAGCGTGGCATGCCTTCGGGTTTCTCGCCGATTGAAGGCCATCAGACTAACCGGGCGGCTTATGCGTTTTCGGATGTGATGTTGGCGTCTGGTACCCGGATCAATGCAGGGGTGCGGCGTGAGCTGCTGCGCAAGCGTGAAGCGTCGTCCTACAGTTCATATGACCGTGCAGATGCGGTCAACGCGGGCGAGTTCGGTGTCAGCCAAATTTTGAGCGCGCAGTGGCAGGCTTATGCCCGCGCAGCCAAGTCCTTCCGACTGGCCAACTTTGACGAAAATGGCAGCACGCCAGACGGCAAGCCGCTGTTGCCCCAAACGAGCCAAGATAGAGAGGTCGGCGTGCGTTGGGCGTCAGGTCCTGCCGCCTTCAATGCCAGAGTGTTCCGCCAGAACACTGTTAACGAGATTTTGTATCTCGACTTCACGCCATTCGACCTTGACTATTGCTGCAACCGCAATCTCGATCCCGTGCGTCGGCAAGGTTTAGAGCTGGACGGCAAAGCGCCGGTGACGGATCGTTTGAGCGTGTCTGCCAGCATCCAGGCTTTATCTGCCAAGTTCACCGCCGGTGCTTACCAAGGCAAGCAACGTGTGCTGGTGTCTCCGCGCACGGCCACAGCCCGGGTCCATTACAAAATGGATGACCTTCAGTCTGTGTTCTTGGGGGGGCAGTATTTGTCGTCATCACGTTTTTCGGATGATTTTGACAATACGTGTGCGACGCGTATTCCCGCGCAAGTCACGATGGATGCAGGCTATAACTTTGACAAAGACGGCTGGCGCATGGGCTTGGTGATTTCAAACTTGATGGACAAACCTAGCTACAGCTATGCCTATGTTTGCAATTACGGTGCCTTGTACCCCAACGATGGTCGGGTCATCCGCGCCAGCTTGAGCAAGCAGTTCTGATCCAGTCAGGCGTATGAACCACCACATCATCCTAGGCGGACAGAGAAGCGGCAAATCTCGCTTTGCTGAGCGCTTGGGCTTGGCGTGGTTGGATCAGTCTGCTCATCACTCCGTGTCTGTGCTTGCCACGGCACTGAGTGGTGATGCTGAAATGCTGGCTCGCATCAATCGGCACCGGCAAGATCGTCCGGCGGTGTTTGACACGGTGGAGGCCCCGCATGAGTTGGGGGTCTGCATTCGTCAGCATGCTCATCCGAATCGGTTGTTGATCGTCGATTGTTTGACTTTGTGGCTGACCAATTGGTTGATGCCTGTGACACCAAGTGATGCATTGCATGCCAGCTGGCAACTGGCCCGGGCCGATTTGTTGTCTGCTCTGAATGAGGCCTCTGGGCCCGTTGTGCTGGTGACCAATGAAATTGGGTGGGGTGTGATCCCCTTGGGTGATGAGGTGCGTCAGTTCGTCGATGAGTTGGGTCGTTTGAACCAGGACGTGACGCAGCAGTGCAGCCAGATCACTTTGATGGCCGGTGGCCAGCCTTGGACTCAAGAGGTGCGCAAGTGGTGAAGTGGCTTCTGTTGGCGTTGTGGCTAAGCCAATCCGCGCTGGCGGCGGATGCCCAGCAGTTGTCTGTCAAGGATGACCGTGGCTCTGTGATCCAGTTGCAGCAGGCACCCAAGCGTGTGTTGACCTTGCTGCCTTCGTTGACCGAGACCGTCTGCGTCTTGGGCGCGTGCGATCGTTTGGTTGGTGTGGATCGGTGGTCTAACTGGCCGGCATCGGTGCAAGCCTTGCCAAAGGTGGGAGGCTTGGATGATGCCAACGTGGAAGCCATCGTGGCCTTGAAGCCTGATCTGGTGTTGGCGTCTTCATCATCCCGATTGGCTCAACGTTTGAGAGCCCTGCGTGTGCCGGTGGCTGAGTTTGAGGCGCAGACCTTGGACGATGTGCCCCGGGTTTTGAAGGCCGTGGCCATTTTGTTAGGCCGTCCCCAAGCCGCCGACCCAGTTTGGGCCGATGTACAGGCTCAACTCAAGCAGGCTCAGAACCAAGTGCCCCCTGCTGTCAAAGGTACGCGTGTGTATTTTGAGGTGGCAACGGCCCCGTATGCAGCGGGTGAGTCCTCTTTCATCGGTCAGTTGTGGTCCATGTTGGGCGGGGCCAATGTGGTGTCCAAACAGTTGGGGCCTTTCCCCAAATTGAATCCAGAGTTTGTGGTGCGCTCAGATCCTGATTTGATCATCTTGGCTGCACACGATGTGAACGGCTTACGCCAACGACCAGGTTGGTCGGGGATGCGTGCTATTCGCCAGCAAAAGGTTTGTGGATTGAAGCCGACGGACTATGACTTGTTGGCCAGGCCGGGGCCACGCTTGGGCCAGGCTGCTGCCGTGTTGGTGCGTTGCCTGCGCATGATGGCCGAGCCTGCGGAGGCGCGATCATGAGGCCTTCAGCAGGACGGATGACCTTGGTGTTGGCATTGGCCACCGTGGCCTTGGCGGTGCTGGGCATGGGCGTTGGCAGCACGGGCTGGCATTGGCCGTGGGCATCCAGCTCGGATGCTTTGTCAGTGAGCCCTGTGTGGGACATTCGTGCCCCTAGAACATTGGGCGCCTTTTTGGTGGGGGCCTTGCTGGGGTTGGCTGGGGCGGTGGCCCAGGGCTTGTTCCGCAACCCCTTGGCTGAACCGTATTTGTTGGGTAGCTCATCGGGTGCGGCCTTGTTGATGGCGCTGGTTTTGACGACAGGCATGGGCTGGGCCACGTCCACCACGTGGTGGGCTCTCGTTGGCTTGACAGGCGTGGCGTTTGTGGGGGCGATTGGCGGCGTGTGGCTGACCCTGGCCTTAGCCCGTGGTGCCACGCAGACCATGCGTTTGCTGCTGTGCGGTGCGGTGGTGGGTGTGGTGCTGGGCGCCATGACGCAGTTGCTGATGGTGTGGTCAGCTGAAACCTGGCGAACCATGCAGGCCTTCATGCTGGGCAATACGGCGCTGCTGGGATGGACATCCTGCGCCGCCATGGCGGTGGTGTTGTCGTTGACGCTGCCTGTGGCCTTGTTGCTGTCTCGTGTGCTGGATGCCTTGTCATTGGGTGAAGACGTGGCGCGCAGCTTGGGCGTGTCCTTGGCTTGGGCGCGTGCGGCTTTGGTTTTGGTTCTGGCTTTGGCGGCAGCAGGTGCTGTGGCCCAAGCAGGTCTGGTTGCGTTTGTCGGATTGGTGGCGCCTCACCTGGTGCGGCCATGGTGCAGTGCAAAGCATCGGGTTTTGTTGCTGCACTCCACCTTGATGGGCGGCGTGTTGTTGTGTGCAGCCGATGTGTTGTCGCGCTGGGTGATTGCGCCGCAAGAGTTGCCCGTTGGTGTGTTGACGGCCGTCATGGGTGGGCTGTATCTGCTGGTTCTGTTGTACCGGAGGGGACTGTGATGGGCCTGTTGGCTTTGAACCTGTCCGCTTCTCGCGGGGGGCAGCCAGTGTTGCGCGACGTGGCCTTGTCAGCTCAGGCCGGGCAATGGTTGGCTGTGGTTGGGCCCAATGGCGCAGGCAAATCGACGCTGCTGAGGTGCTTGGCAGGCTTGTTGAAGCCAAGCCAAGGCCGGATCCATTTGATGGACCAGCCCTTGGAGACTTGGTCTGCTCGCAACAAGGCGCAGACCTTGTCATGGTTAGGGCAGCACCATGAGGGTGACGATGCCATGACGGTGCGAGACACGGTGGCGTTGGGCCGGATGCCGTATCAAGGCTGGATGGGCTTGGGTGCGTTGACATCGGCGGATCAACAAGCCATTGAGCAAGCCTTGCAAGACACAGACATGTTGAGCAAAGCGGATCACACCCTTCAAACCTTGTCGGGCGGCGAGCGCCAGCGCGTCAACTTGGCGCGCGCCTTGGCCGTGCAGGCCCCTGTGCTGTTGCTGGATGAACCCGTCGCCCATCTGGATGCGCCGCATCAACGCTTGTTGGCGCAGGTGCTACGCCGAGAGGCTGCGCAAGGGCGGTGCGTGATCAGTGTGTTGCATGAGTTGCCATTGGCATTGCATGCAGACGCGATTGCCGTGATGAACCAAGGCCAGGTTCTTGTGCAGGGCGCTGCCCATGATGCGGCGGTACACCAGACCATTGAGTCGGTGTTTCAACACGCCGTGCGCATCACCCAAGTCGAACAACAGTGGACCGTGTTGCCACGGTTTTGACCCCATAAATTCCTTAGGAGACGATTGAGATGGACATTCAAAACCCACCTACCGAAGCGCCTCAGCAGCAAGAAAAGGCTGAGCGTCGTGGCCTGTTGATCGTCAACACCGGCGATGGCAAGGGTAAAAGCACCGCAGCGTTTGGTTTGGCCATGCGCGCCCAAGGGCGAGGCAAAACCGTCAAGATCTACCAGTTCATGAAAGTGCCCAGCGCCCGTTTTGGCGAGCACCGCACTTTTGAAAAACTGGGCTTGCCCATTGAGGGTTTGGGTGACGGTTTCAGCTGGAAGAGCAAAGACCTGGAGCACTCGGCTGAATTGGCACGCCAAGGCTGGGCTCGCGCGGTTGAGTCGATCCAAAGTGGTGAGAACTTCCTGGTCGTGCTCGATGAGATGACCTACCCCTTGATCTACGGCTGGATCCCGCTGCAAGACGTGGTGGATGTGTTGAGCCAACGTCCTAAAGAAGTGCATGTGGTGTTGACCGGGCGCGATTGCCCCGCTGAGATCATTGCCATTGCCGACACGGTGACGGAAATGCGCAAGATCAAGCATGCCTACGAGGCCGGCATTCCGGCCCAGCGCGGCATCGAGGATTGAGGCGAGCACCATGCGCGCCAAGGCCATCATGGTGCTGGGCACCACCAGCGGAGCAGGCAAAAGCTGGTTGACCACAGCCCTGTGCCGCTGGGCTGCTCGCCAGGGCTTGAAGGTGGCCCCGTTCAAAGCCCAGAACATGAGCAACAACGCGCGCGTGGTGGCGGGCTTGAACGGCCGATGGGGTGAGATTGGCGCGGCGCAATATTTTCAGGCGTTGGCTGCCCATGCCGTGCCGGATGTGCGCATGAACCCCATCTTGCTCAAGCCTGAAAGCGATACGGGCAGCCAGGTTGTGGTGCTGGGTGAGGTGCGTACCGACTACAGCACCATGCCTTGGCGTGATCGCAGTGAAGTCTTGTGGCCCCATGCCCGGCAAGCCTTGCATGAATTGATGGCAGACAACGACTTGGTCGTGATTGAAGGGGCCGGGTCGCCCGCTGAGATCAATCTGCACGCCAATGATTACGTCAACATGCGCACAGCCGGTGAGGTGGGGGCTGATTGCTTGTTGGTGACAGACATTGATCGGGGTGGCGCCTTTGCCCATCTGTACGGTACACACCAATTGCTACCTGCCAACGAGCAGGCCTTGATCAAAGGCTTTGTGCTGAACCGCT
>JACCDG011249110.1_pt1 | contig 13588 bp, 13 predicted proteins | sample 7442471 | NCBI WGS metagenome assembly JACCDG01 (sample SAMN15323444, study PRJNA562643) | freshwater metagenome | isolation source: river surface water | place: USA:Blue River Watershed | collected 2017-08-17 | reverse complement strand
GCGTCCATTTGTTCCAGCGCCTGAACAGAAACCGAGCGAGAAGTCCGCGCTCAGGAGCAAAAATCAAAACCAGCAGAAATATCAAACCGCTCATCGCCGCCATCGAACCGGCGATATTAGTGTCCAGCCAGGACGCCAGAAAATATCCGCACACCGCCGAGACAACGCCGATGACGCCGCTGAAAATCATCATGTGCGAAAGCCGGTCGGTCAAAAGATACGCGGCGGCCGGCGGCGTGATCATCAAAGCCACGACAAGGATTGAACCGACCGACTGAAAAGCGCCGACACAGGTCACCGACACCAGCGTCATGAGCGCATAATGCAAAAGATTGGGATTAAACCCGAGAGAAGCCGCCAAATCCGGATCAAACGTCGATATTTTAAGTTCTTTGTAAAAGACCGAAATGAACGCTAGATTGACTGTCATGATCGCGCCCATGACCCAAAAGGCTTGAGGCCCCATATCCGCATTTCCCCAGTAGACGCGGTCGAACGGCGCGAAGGCGATTTCACCGAGGAGAACGCACTGCGTGTCCAGATGGACATTGTGCGCGTAAACACTAAGGAGAATGACACCAAGCGAAAATAACAGCGGAAAGACGAGTCCGATCGCGGCATCTTCTTTCAGTTTGCGTGTTTTTACAACCCCTTCCGTCAGCGTTACAGTGAGAACTCCGACGAGAGCGGCGCCCAACAGCAGAAACGGAGATGACAGACTTTTCGTATAAAAGAAAGCAATAACAATACCGAGCAGAATGGCATGACTGATCGCATCGCTCATGAGCGACATCCGGCGAAGAACAAGAAACACGCCGGGCAGCGCGCAGGTTCCCGCCGTCAGTGACGCCAAAACAATAATTTCAATTTGTGCCGCTGACATTGAACCTCTCTTCGTAAGCCTTGGTAAACTGACGCGCCTCGCGTAAACCTTCCGGTGTCAGCGCCCATCTTTTGTCCTGATGCTGGACAGCCCATCCCTTTTTTTGCAAATCCTGCATGGTGCGGTTGAGCGCACCGCGTCCGATCGCGCGCAACGCCGCGATGTCGTGTGGATGAAACGGGTCCCCTCCTCGGGTTACTTTGGCATCCTGCTGATTGAGCGAAAGGTCATCGATTTCAGAGAAAAGCAAAAAGTTTTTGAGCATGGTGGTCAGCTCGATATCCTGGCGCTGCCTATACCCGCGCACCCAGTCGGACACCAGTCCGCGTCGCGGAGCGAATAATAAAGACACAAGAACAATGATGCTTAAGAAGACCACAATCGTCGGTCCCGTCGGCAGATGCGACATCAGACTGCTGACAAGCGCGCCGCATACGCCGGCCAACGCGCCGAACAAAGCCGAAAGGACCACCATGACCTCCAGCCGATCCGTCCACTGCCTCGCCGAGGCGGCGGGAGCGACCAGCATGGCGCTCATCAGCACAACTCCGACCGTCTGCAGACCGATGACAATCGCAACCACGATCAGCGTCGTCAGAAAAATATCCAGCGCCTTCACCGGAAAACCGAGGCTTTTGGCAAAGTTCTCGTCGAACGTCAGAATTTTAAATTCCTTCCAGAATAAAAATAAAAGAGCCAGAACCGAAATTCCCAAAACAATCATAAGAGTTACGTCTTCGGTCAGAAGAGTCGCGGCATTGCCGAAAAGAAATTTATCAAGCCCGGCCTTGGAAGCGGTCGGCAGACGCTGAATAATAGTTAAAATCATTATACCGACGGCAAAGAACACGGAAAGCACGATGCCGAGGCCCGCATCTTTTTTGATACGCGTTGTCCGGGTGATCAGCATGACCAGCAGCGTCCCCACCCATCCGGCGATAGCCGCTCCCACCAAAAGAACAAACGGATTCTTGCTTTGCGTAATAAGAAAGGCAATCCCGACGCCGGGCAAAGTGGCATGAGCAATCGCATCCCCCAAAAGGCTCTGCTGACGCAGCACGGCAAAAGACCCCAGGCATCCGGAGACAAGCCCGAGCACAAGCGCGCCCAACGCCACCACGCGCACCGTGTGGTCGGTCAGCAAAACCTGAATAAGGGACTGTTCAACCATGATCATTCACCTTCGTTCGAAGCGCCCGTGAGGAATGCGGCGCGTCCGCCGTAAGCGCGGCGCAGGTGTTCGGACGTCAATACGTCCTGGACTTTTCCAAGAGCCACGCGGCGCACGTTCAACAGCATGACCCAGTCGAAATATTCCTTGAGCGTCTGAAGGTCATGGTGAACGCACACGACCGTTTTTCCCTGCGACTGCAGTTCTCGCAAAAGTCCGATGATGCTTTTCTCTGTCGCGGCATCAACCCCGGCAAAGGGTTCATCCATGAGATAAATCGGAGCGTCCTGAATGAAGGCACGCGCAATAAAAACTCTTTGCTGCTGACCGCCGGAAAGCTGGCTGATCTGACGGTTCAAAAAATCCGCCATACCAACCTTGCGAAGACATTCGACCGCAAGCTGGCGTTCACTTTCCCCCGGACGTTTAAACCAGCCCAGATGTCCGTAACGCCCCATCATGACGACATCAAGGACCGTCGTCGGAAAATCCCAGTCGACACTGCCGCGCTGCGGAACATAACCGATGAGCCGCGAACCCGGACGGTAAAGCGCGCCGGAGACTAGAATTTGTCCGGCCACCGGACGGATGAGACCGAGGATAGCCTTGATCATCGTTGATTTCCCGGCGCCGTTGGGTCCGACAATGGCAAGAAGAACACCGCGGGGCACTTCAAAGTCCACGTCCCAAAGCACCGGCTTTTCCTGATAGGCAACGGTCAGGTCTGTAACTTCAATGGCACAGTCTTTATCATTTTTGGCATGGGCATTCATACGCACCTCATTTTAAAGCATCCACAATCGTGTTGATATTGTGTTCAACCATTCCGATATACGTTCCTTCGCGGGTGCCCCTGTTGCCCATGGCATCCGAGAATAATTCTCCGCCGATCTTCACGTCCCACCCTCGCGCCTTGACCGCCTGCTGAACGGCCTTGATGTTGCGTTCGGGTACAGAGCTTTCGATAAACACGGCTTTGATTTTGCGGCTGACGATAAAGTCGGCGATCTTGATAACATCACGTGTGCCGGCTTCTGTCTCTGTGCTGATCCCCTGAAGGCCCACCACCTCAAAACTGTAACGCTTGCCGAAATAACGGAAGGCATCGTGCGCTGTCACAAGAACGCGCTGCGATTCCGGAAGTACGGAGGCTTTTTTGATGATGTATTGATGGATCTCTTCGAGTTTCTGGAAATAGCCTGCGGCATTGGATTCGTAGAACGCGCGTCCGTCGGGATCGCGGGCAATGAGCGTATCACGGATTTTTTCGGCCGCCAATTTCCAGATCGTGACGTCAAACCATACGTGCGGGTCGTGGGCTTCGGGGAAATTTGGATCCGCAAGCAATTCTTCGTGAGGTACATCTTCAGTCACAGCAACGACCGTCTTGGTGCGGGTCATACGTTCAAAGACTTCTCCCATCTTCGACTCAAGATGAAGCCCGCAATAAAAAATGATGTCGGCCCCGGCCAGCCGCATAACATCGCTTTCGCTGGCACGGTATAAGTGCGGGTCTACCCCCGCCCCCATCAGACCCTGGACTTCCACACGGTCCTTGCCGATCTCTTCAACCATGTTTGTGATCTGACCGATAGTAGATACAACTTTAATTTTCGATGCCGCCTCTGCCGGAAAAATGTTCACTCCCGCCAGACAGATGCCTAATACAAATCCTATGATTGCTTTTTTCATAACTCCCCTTCGTATTCTCAAATGATATAGTATCTCATTTTAAAACTAAAAAATTTATTTAGCCTTGTTCTGACAGAAGCTGCAGATGCCGTAAAAATGCATCTCATGCCCCAGAACTTTGAAACCCTGCTTCTCTAATATCGGTTTGTATATATCGTCCTCGTGAAGATCGGGGAACTCAGTGAACGTGTGACAACGCACGCATTGGGCGTGATGGTGAGGTTTTTCGTCATACACATGCTCATAATGATGGTGTTTGTCGCCGAAGGCTGTCTCGCGGATGACGCCAGCTTCCAGAAGCTCGCGAATGGCCCGGTAAACCGTTGCCCGCGAAACACTGGGTTTATGACCGGAACAGGTCCTGGCGAGCTCCTCTGCCGTGAAATGACCATGGGTTCGCATGACCTCTGAAAAGACTGCCTGCCGGCCTTTGCTGAGGTTTAGACCCGCGTCCTTGAGATACTGCTCGAATTTTAAACGTTCTTCCGTAACCGCCCGCATATCGCGCTCCTTATGAGACAGTGTATCATCATATAATCAAAAAACAAGCCCGATCTTTGCCATCGAGCTGTATCTTTGAGAAAACGCTTTATATATCCAAAATCTTAAACTCTTCCACCCAAACCAGCTCGCAGGACCCTCCGCCGCTGTCCGTACGGGTTTGCGATGAATTCCAATAAAAGCCGTCTTCCGCCTTCACATTGACCAGATATCCCTTGAACTCGACGACACTGCCTTTGTGGGCGCGGCCGATCTCCTTGGCAACCTCTTCCGTTGAAGGGATCAGATGCATATTGGCACTGTGGGAAACGATCTCCGATATTGGAATCGGAGGCTTCTGGTAGTGATACATATACCATCTGTTACCTTGGGAAATCGAGAGGTCTTTGAGCACATCACCGTCGGACATCGGACCCCATCCCAGCGCAAGATCGACCGGGACAAGCTCCGCTCCGCGTTCCCAGAAATAACGCTGAGAGCTGAGCACAAGCGCCTTGATCTCAAATTCGGCAAAAGGATGGATGGTGTACTTTTTAAATGGAAAGGGTTTGGGATTAAAAACCGATTTCTGGACGGGCACGGAAGACACGACAGCACCGGGATAAAACTTTTCCTGCTGCCCCCTCCACTGATTGTAGGTGAAGGCGGCGAGCAGGATCATACCAATAACAAGGTAATCGTTGCGCATTAAGGTTTGATTTTACGTACGCCATTTGATGGAACAGCCCATCGACGGTCTTTGCTTGGGTTCAATTGCGACACCGGCGGCCATGTTATTCAGCGCTTCCTTTAATTCTTCGCGGGTGACGGCATCTTCGTCTTTCCAGTTGTCATCGATTCGGCCGTGATAAACCAATTCGTTATTTTTATTGTAGAGATAAATGTCCGGCGTGCACTGGGCACGGAAAGCGCGGGCGATGTCCTGCCCTTCATCCACCAAATAAGGAAATTCGATCTTTAATTCCTTGATTTTCTCGATCATCTTCGGCGGCGAATCGTCCGGAAAATCGGGATTAATGTTGGGATTGATCGCGACAGTACCAACTCTCATTCCTTTGGCATAATTAGCCAGACGCACCACGCGCGGCCAGACGGCCAAAGCATACGGGCAATGATTGCATGTAAACACAACAAGAAGACCGCGCTCACCGAACAGCTCGGAGCTTTTATAGGACTTTCCCGTCGGATCTTTGAGTTCGAAATCCGGAATTTTGGTCCCGAGTGGAACCTTTACTGATTCTAATAAAGCCATATTCTCCTCCTTAAAATTTAAAAACGGTGCTTATATTACCGTCCGACCGCGTGAGCGTCAAGCCTGCCGTTAATCCCGGATTTTTCAAATAAAAGTAACGTAATTGTGCCGGAAGAAATCCGGGTTAACGGATGATATGTAAGAATGTTGCGGATTGCAAAATCAAAATATATGTTTTAGCGGCCCTTAATAAAAGCAGGCCGCCGACCAGAATGCCGATATTCAGACGCATCAAAGGATCGTTCTTAAACCATTGCCACAAATTCTTGACCGCGAGCGTCACCGCAATCGCCGATAAAGGGACCAAAAATAGAAAATATCTGTAACTGACGGCAAATCCTCCTTCGCCTTGAGGGATAGCCTTCCACTTTAAGTGCATGAGGAGTGCCGCGGCCACCATCGACATTGCGATGGCAAAAATAAAATAACAGGCATCCCTATCTTCAGAAATATTCTTCATTTTGGGTGAGATTTTAAAAAACAACAATAACGCGGCAAAAATGACCAGCAGGATCCAGTACTCCAGAGGCACGTTATGTAGAATCAACTGCACCGGCCCTTCATCAAACCAGAATTTGAATTTCGGCGAACGCTCATAATAAAAGTAAGCAATAGCCACGGGCACAACGGCAAGCCCGAAATAACGCGGCAGGCGGCGCTTATGGAACAGCCACAGGGTCAACGAAGCCTGAACAGCCTGAACGGCCCCGAGCACAAGCGTAAAACTCAAAAGGATATGCGTGACCGTCAGCCCGATCCATGCCCAACTCTTACGATCATACCCGTCAATAGTCTTCAAAAAGAATATCACCTGGATGACGGTCAATAAAAGCCACAATTCATACGGCCTTCCTTCAGCCCAGTAAAACCATGTGGCCGGGAGCGCCAGCATGACAGCCAGAGCCAAAATACCCAACGCCAATGAATACGAATATGCGATCAGAAAAAAAAGGAGCGTGATCGCCGTTGACATAAACACATTCGGCGCCAACCTTAAAATAACCTGGGCATAATCGTCATACATCAACCATTTACCGTCCCATGTGCGGTTGAGCTTGTATCCGAGGATGTCGCAGACAGCCTTCTGGGTCAGATAAAAAAGAGGCGAATTGTTTCCCTCAAAGATACGGCCTGCCAGGATCTCGGAATACGAAGCCTTGGCGATGACATTCACATGAGTATAAAGTTCGTCATTCCATAACGGACGGCGATGAGACAATTCCAAGCCCGCAGTAAAACATCCTACCCATAAGGCGAGTGACAAAACCAGACAATAAATCTTCTTAAATCCCATCAATAACCTTCCAGCGACAATTGTTCCTCTCCGGGAAAAGGCAAACCGGAAATCAGACGGTACTCGATAGCCGCCATCAGCAAATAAGCTTTTTCATATCCATTCTTAATCTGTTGTTCCGCCCTGATTCCGTATGCATTGATTTTTGTAACAAGCATCAGCGCGTAAACCGGACTCGACGTGAGAATATAGTATAGAGATGCCTTGGGATCACACAAAATGGCTTTTTGAACTTCTTCCAGGGCCTGCGGAAAATTGCCCTGTTTGAAATGAATATAAGCGAGATTATAGTGGAACCCGAAAAAACCTGGCTCAATGAATGCGGCCTTGGAATAAAAGGTGATCGCCTGCTTATAATCCCCTTGTTGAAAGAAACAAAATCCCATCAGTCCGAAAGCATCAGCCCGATCGGGATCGAGACGGGTAATTAATCGAGCGTAACGAACATAGGCATCCATCCTTTGGGGCGTCAGCGGCTTTCTCCCCTGCGCTGCGGCCACGACATCATCGAATGAATCATGCGGAACTTCACTCAGCGCTCTGAGGCGCGCCTTTTCGTAAGGTATTTTAAGTTTAGTAAATTGGATCGAAAAAAGAATGACAAGTAAAACTGCGGAGGTAATTTTGATGAACTTGATCATTGGGCTCTAGATGAATTTAATTTTGCGCATGGCAAAAAAACACATTTGAAGCAGCAGCCAGCCGTGGCGGAAACGCTGGATCTGCGTCGATCCGTAACGCCGGCTTTTATAACGGATCGGCAGTTCGACGATTTTAAGATTCAGTTTGATTGCGCCAAAAATCAGATCGAAATCCCCGAACGGGTCGAAATCCCCGAAATAACTCCGGTTGGCAACGAGCTCTTCATAATGCCGGCTGAACATCACTTTGGTACCGCACAGAGTATCCTTGAAACGCTGCCCCAGCAGCCATGTAAAAAACAGACTGAAAAACTTATTCCCCAAAAAATTCAGAAAACGCATCGCCTCGTCTTCCATCGGATAAATAAGCCGGCAGCCGTTGATGAATTCCCCCCTGTTTTCCCTGATCGCCTCATAAAATTTAGGCAAGTCCTCCGGGGATACGGTCAAGTCAGCGTCAAGAATCATCAAAATATCTTTTTGGGCATGCGCGAATCCAACACGGACCGCATCGCCCTTTCCCCGGCCGGTCTGCTTGAACAGCTTGATGTCTTTATGCGGATAAGCCTTGATGACACGCTCGATTTCCTCATACGTACCGTCCTGGGATCCACCCTCGACAAATATAATTTCCTGTGATGATCCGAATGCCGGCGTACGGGTGATGGCCGCCTCGACGTTCCCTTTCTCATTGCGACAGGGCACGATAATACTCACCGAATATTCTTGTTTATGTTCAAATACAGGACGAGCGATGACGAAATGATTAAGCGTAAACGCATTGATGACGGGAAGCCTGGCGATATACCTGTTTAATACATAACTCAGACCCCAGATATTCCTAGGGAAAAGAATACACCGTTCCATTTTGATTGACTCAAAACCGGCCAGCGTCAAGAAATTGGACATGTCGCCGTCGGTGATCCAGTTCTGGATCTTTTGAGGAATTTTGGCGCCGATTTTCTCCCCGAGCTTGAGGATGTTTTGCCAGAAATAACTGTAATATTCGATGACGACTCGTGTGTCGTCGTGGCAGAATCTTCGCAGATCCTTGAGAAATACCTGTATGTCTTCAAGCTCGCCCAGTAAGCCGGAGAGGATGATATAGTCGAATTTATCTTGTGTGGCGATCGCTGAGATTTCCCCCTGTTGAAAACGTAGCGACGGAAACTTGGCGCGGGCGACCGCTATGCTTTTTTCGCTCAGATCGATGCCGACACCAAGTGAAGGCTTCAGCGCGTTAAGCAGCTCTCCCGTTGAGCATCCGACCTCAAGAATTTTCTTACCATCCGGGATGAAATAACGGTACTGTTTCTCAAGGAGAGAATAATAATATTTATTTTTCGAGCGGTAACGGTCGCGGACCTCGGCCAGTCGGTCGTAATGACTCCGGACATCTTCAAGCCTTTTACGGGAATCCGCTTCCACAAGACTTGCGGACGACAGACCCGGATCGGAATTCTGGTCATTATTCATAAAACTTTCACGCCTTTACTCCCAGCAATAACCGATTAAGCACGTTATATCGCCTGATCAGTAGTTTCGAGACCATCATACAGAGATAAATAAAAAAGCAGACAACCGCAGGCACCCAGATGCAAAAAAACAACGGCGCCGCAAAATCAAATTTCAACTGCGTACCTGCCACAATCCGCGGATAGATACCTTCCACGAGATATCGCTGAACGAGATAAATATCCAATGAATAAACTCCGACCAAGGTCAATAAATCGCCGACTTTGGTACCCGAGAGCAATGCCCCCAGTCTCCATGCTATCAGTATCCCCAAGAGACCCACACCATATCTATACAGCAAACGGGCGGATTCCGGGATGAACTGGCCGGGCTGAATATTCATTTTGTTAATGTAAATATAGTCATTCCTGTTCCACAGGTAAACTAAAAAAACAAATAAACACAACAAGACCACTGTCACCGCCGCCGGATAATTCAAATTCCAGGCATACCTGTTGGCCCAGTAACCCATCAGGTAGAAAGGATAGAACCATTTGATGTAATAAAGACAACCATATTCATTAAATGGCATAAGCAGCAACAAAACATAAAGGACCGCAAATGCCCCCGGACCTATCTTTTTTTCGAGCGAAACGGAACACAGCAATAATCCGCCGGCAGCGAAAAGCGTAAAGAGAAACCAGATGACCGGATGAATGATCAGTTGGTCGGCCATCTCCAGGGGAAAATTCATAACGGACACTTGTTTGCCATCGATCATGTTTAAAACATATGCCGTAATGACGCCCAGTGTTCCCCACGACAAAAAGGGAACCAGAATGCTCCGGCACCGGGACTTCAAAACCTCCTGCACCCCTCTTCTTTGCAGACTGTACGCCATCAGATATCCGCTGATGAAGAAAAACAGCGGCATATGAAATGCATAAACGGCCTTGAACGCCGGAGACATGAAAAAATCTTCTCCCCAGGGCGCCATACTGCGCTGGATGACATGACCATAAACTACCAGGATAATGGCTATACCCCGGACAGTGCCGACGGTCAGATTTTTATCAGTCATGAAAGCCTGAAACGCACTTGTTCCGTCTGTACAAGAATTTTTTTAATGGCGAACCTGGACCGTTTGTCGGTTCGAGCAAGGAAGGATGTATCTGCGGAATGCCTGTGGGAAAGGCTTAACATTAAGAAGGTTTCCTGAAAAATTACTTTATAATAAGTTTGATTCGTTTAATATTATAAACATTACCCAATGACTGTATAGGATAAAATCATGAAAGAACAGACTAATCCCGTCATCCGGCAATTCGAAATCGGCCCCCTGGCCAATTTTATTTACTTTATCGGTGATGCCGCCGCCAAAGAAATCGCCGTCGTGGATCCAGCCTGGAATGTTCCGTTCTTGCTCGAAGAAGCAAAAAAACTGGATCTTAAAATCACCAGCGTCTTTCTCACCCACGGTCATCCCGACCACGTGAACGGCCTGGCTGAGCTTTTGGCGGCGCACGAAGTTCCCGTCTATATCTCCGAAGCCGAAGCGCCGTTTTACAAACCCAAATGCAAGAATCTTATTGAGGTTAAGGACCGCGCCACGCTCAAAGTCGGGAATGTGGAGTTCGAATGCATTCTTGCCCCCGGGCACACACCGGGCTGCCAATGCTTTCTTTCCGGCAAACACATGATTACGGGCGACGTCATTTTTGTCGACGGCTGCGGGCGCTGCGATCTTCCCGGCGGCGATCCAAAAAAAATGTACCGTTCGCTCTACGAAATCATCAAAAAACTTCCCGATGACATCATCATTTACCCCGGACACAACTACGGCGAAACACCGACGGATACGATCGGCCACCAAAAAGAAACAAACCCTTACCTCCAGTATTCCAGCTTAGAAGAGTTCTTGGGCGAACGCATGGGTTGATTTCAGTGTCAGTGGTCAGTATCAGTGACCAGTAGAACGATTTATCCCCCCTATGAACAATCTGACCACTGATAACTTAATACAAACCATAAACGACCTATAAGGAAAATTTGTTTTCAATCCTACACAAACAACCGTTCCTTCTTTTATTCGGAGTTTTCGAGCTTTTTTTCTCCGCACCCGGGCAGACTTTTCTGATTTCGCTGTTTGTCAAACCGATCTTCGATGAACTCCAAGTCTCCCAAAGCGTCTTTGCCGGACTGTATTCGGCGGCAACACTTGCCGCCTCCCTGCTGCTTAATCCCGCCGGACGACTGATTGACAAACACTCCACCAAAACCATCGTCATTTGGAATACCGTTCTTATGGCCGTCGGCTGCTGGATACTGGCGGGATCGCAGTCGCTGGTCATGCTGTGGATTGGCTTTTTTATTGTGCGACTTATGGGACAGGGCGTTTTCGGACTGACGGCAAGCACGCTCATCATCAAACAATTTCATAAAAACCGCGGCAAGGCCATGGGCGTAATTACGCTCGGCTTTCCTTTATCCGAACTGATTTATCCGTCGATCGCGCTCTGGCTCTTGAGCGAAGTCGGCTGGCGGATGGGTTACGTCACCTTCGGCGTCAGCAATCTTTTGTTGATGCTGCCGCTGCAATTGTGGCTGATTTCCAAAGCCGATATCAAAGACGGCCATTTTCTTCCCGGTGAAAGCGAGTTAAATCCTCAGCTTCTGCCCGGTGACGGCGCACCGCGCAAAATCCGCAGTCATGAAAACTGGACCTTAAGCCGCTGTCTCAAAGATGTTAAATTTTACCTTTTGATCGCAGGCTCATGCATTCCCCCAACCATCATGACCGGCCTCCTGTTTCATCAGACTTCGCTTTTTTCGGCAAACGACTGGCCCATCGCGCTTGCCGCGACAGGTCTCGGGGTCTATGCCGTCACCAAAGCCTTCGGTTCTGTCGGGATCGGACCGATCATTGACCGCTATGGTCCTCTGCCGTCATTTGTTGTGCTGATCGTCATGATCGCCGCGGGAACATTCTTTGCCTCTATCGACGGACCGGCCTGGATGATTTACGTGTATTTCGGAATGCTCGGGGCTGCACTCGGAATCAGCAGCCCTATCATGAATGTGATCTGGCCGCATTTTTACGGTACAAAAAATATGGGGAGCATCAAAGGATTTATCGGAACGATCCGTAACGGCCTCACGTCCATCGGACCTCTGCCAATCGCGTTGGCTCTGGATGCCGGTGTGAGCATTCATGCCGTGCTTCGCTGGATTGCCTTGGCGATTTTTCTGATGGCGGTTCTGCCGCTGATCGTGTGGCGGATGGATGAGAGCGGGAGATAGGTGATGGCTGATAGCAGATAGAAGAAATGAAAAAGTTGAAGGAATTTTACATTTTTCAATCTACCATCGCCTATCAACCATCTCCCTTAGTTATTTTTTCAAACAAGACCAATGTCTCCAAATGCCGCGTCCGGGGAAAGAAATCAAGCGGATGGACTTCTCTAATGGTCCAGCGGTCTTGTAAGTTCTTGCAGTTATCGAGCAGCGATTGAGGATTGCAGGAAAGATAAATCAGGTGGTTGACGTTTTGAAGAGAATTAAGCATCGCAACCGTCGCGTCACTTAAACCGGCGCGCGGCGGATCAACCATCACAATATTGCGCGATTGAGCCATGGTTTCGAGCATCGGCGGGAGAACAATCTCTACTTTCCCGTCGTGAACAAAAAAGTTTTTAAAATCATGGTACGCCGCGTTGTGGCGGGCCACTTTCAAAGACGCGCCGACTTCTTCGATTAAGATGACTTTTCCAACTAAATCCTGCACACAAATCCCGAAAAGCCCGACGCCGCCATACAGATCATAAAAAACAGCCTCGGGATCCCACACAGGCAGCGCGCGAAGCCGTTTCATCAATTCCGGAAGAATGTAAAGATTTGCCTGAAAGAACGTGTCGAGCGAATAATAAATCCTTTTGCCGAGAATCTCCGTCCATAAATAATCCTGCGGTTGAAGTTCAAGCGAACGCCGCCCGATCCCTCCCCAGAAAATGCGGCCGTCATCACCCGTGCGGACCACGATATTCGCCTGCTTATGCTTGGCAGTCACTTTGGTCTTGGCCTGCTCTTTTACAGCCGGGATCGCATCCGAGATTTCACGCCGGGCAATGGGACAGGCATCAATGGGAATAAGCCGATGGCGTTCTTTGGGGGAAAACCCGATGAAGATTTCTTTGGATTTGGTGTGGATAAGTTTTAAATCGAGCCGGTTGCGGTAATGATACTCCTGAGGCGAGGCCAGAATCGGACGGAAAACATCGTCGGGAAGCCCAAGACCGGCCTTAAACAGTGAGACCATATAACTTTCTTTGACGCGTAATTCATCCGCATAAGAAATATCCTGGAGCTGACATCCTCCGCAATCGTTGAATACAGGGCACAGCGCCGGCATTCTCGGCAGCCCTTCCAGATTATAAATATCCATAACTTCTTACTTATTATTTTCCAAGTGAAAACGATTTCACCATCGAATCGAGTGTGCCGCGGTGTTTGTCATAATAGAGTGTTTCTGCCGCGTAAGTGATGACATATGCCCTGCCGTCTTTAAAGAACCAGACAAAACGAAGTGTAAGCAGCGGGAACTGGGTGCCGCGCAGAACATAATTGTACGCTGGAAAACCGTTAAACTGAAAATGTTCCGATTTGACCACCTCAATATTGCGTTCGAAAACGGCCTCCATTT
>JACCDG011231458.1_pt1 | contig 13593 bp, 13 predicted proteins | sample 7442471 | NCBI WGS metagenome assembly JACCDG01 (sample SAMN15323444, study PRJNA562643) | freshwater metagenome | isolation source: river surface water | place: USA:Blue River Watershed | collected 2017-08-17 | reverse complement strand
CGCTTTGACCAAGCGCCGCGCGGCGGCAGTGTTTCGAGCGTCTGCGTCAGTGGCGGTGGCGGGTCGGCGCTTGGCCGGGTCTTATGTCCGCGTTGGCGATCCGACGCGTGCCCTGGTGGTGCCAAAAGCTTAGCGCTTAGTGTTTTTTGTTTAGTGCTTTAGATTTAATTGCTAAAATATAGTTGTGCTGGTAGCACAAGAAGCGTTGATTTATCCTGTTTATAAAGCTGAAAGTCTTAGAGATTTCATGGCTCGCAGGGTACAACCAGAACAGTAATTAGTCACCACGCTAACGGTGTTGCTGATAGCGACAAGAAGGTCGCTTATATGAGAAAAAAACTCGTGTTGTGCGCAACACGAGGAACTGATGTCAGCAGACTTATTCGGCACCGCACGACGACAATGTTTCGAACGTCTACGTCAATGACAATGGCAAGTCGAATCTTGACAAGTCTAATGTCCACAATGACAATCCGACGCGTGCCCTGATGATGACTAATTTTGCAGACTACGCCGGCAGGCTTTTTCGCCAGCCGGTTATTTGTTTTCGGGCTTCGGTCAGCCTAGCTTGTACTTTGAGTAGATTTGTCTCGTTTTCTAGTTTGAGCTCTAAAATTGCGCGTACTTGTAGCGCAGTCAGTTCGGCGCTGGAAGCGGCTTCAATAAGGTGGCTCGGCTTAATCATCTTAGGAGCATGCTTGGCTTTTATAAGGTGGCTCAGTGTTGCTAGGCACGATGCAATGGCAGGTTCGCTCATAGCCTGTCGGTATTTCTTATCAATAGCAATATTGATAGCGATTAGCTTCTTATATACTTCGTAGGTTGTGCTGATAACAGATAATTCTTCCATAGACCTAAGTCTAACAAATATTTGGCGAACATGGCTGGCTTTTAGGTCTGGTAAAAAACCAAGTCGAGCGATTTTGGCATACGAAGCCAACCTGGAATACAACTTACTTAAACTTTGCGCTGAACTCAATAACGAAACATACCAGCATGCTGGTTATGACCATAAAATACTGAGCGATAAAAAGCGTCGAGATATCTCAGTTGCCAGTGTCGCAGATAGAGTCGTGCATCGTCTTTTATATGACTATCTCATCCCAATAGTTGACCACCGTTTTGATCCGGATGTATGGTCAGGCCGTAAGGATAAAGGGTTGCATAACGCACTGCTACGTATCGGGCAGTTAACGGATAAATATGCAAACTGCTATGTGTGGCGCGCCGACATCGTTAAGTTCTTTGATAATGTAGACCATACAGTTTTAAAAACTTGTGTAGCCAGATTGGTTAGTGACGTAGATGCTAAAAACCTGCTTGACAAAGTGGTCAATAGTTACCAATCACAATTAGAAGTCAGTCAGTCAGTCAGTCAGTCAGTCAGTCAGTCAGCTCGGAGAGGAATACCCATTGGGAATTTGACTAGTCAAGTACTGGCAAATATTTATTTGCATGAATTTGATCGATTTGTTAGACATAATCTAAAACCACTGGCGTATATTCGCTATGGTGACGATTTTATACTTTTCGCTAAATCCCATAAACAAGCAAAACGTTTTCAAAAGATAGCGACCAGTTGGTTGTTAGATAATCTATATTTGAGAGTACATAGAGACAATAACCATATATTTCAAGTGAAGCGAGGTATTCATATGTTGGGTCATCGGATTTATCCGAAACACCAGATTGTTATTGACCCTGCTATGCAAAAACGAGTTCGTAAAAAGCTAAATCGAACTAACATATCAACATACAAAAGCTTACAAATACCAAAGCGACAAAAAGAACTACTGTCTCATCTACTGTTAAATATTAAGCACTAAACAAAAACACTAAGCGTTAAGCTTTTGGCACCACCAGGGCACGCGTCGGAAAGCCAATGCGGACACAAGACACGTCAAGATTCGACTCGCCATAGCCACGGACGTAGACGTACGAAACACGGTCGTCGTGCGGAGCTTGGTCAAAGCGTCGGTAGTAGGTAGCGTCAAAGTTAGTACTTTTGCCGGTAGCTACTTCGCCACTGGCTACTAATGCAGTGGCTTGGGTGAGGGCTTCGGCGTCCGTGGCGGTTTGGAGTTCGGTGGCAGTAGTCTTTTGGTTGGCATCACGCATCCACTGTGTCTGCTGGCTAGCAGTACCACTTGGTACGTTGTAGTGACGTGGTGCAAAGACAATGCGGAAGCCCTTGCCAGTAGCAACACGTTCTCGTTTGTCATTGTAACTCTCAGGTCGAATGTACGGCGTGTAGCCAGAACCAATGCGCGCTTCCAAAGCGTTAACAATAGCGTGGTCGTCAGTTTCGGCGAGACCATCTGCAACAATAAGTACGTCATAGCCAGCTTCTGGACTGCCACTTTCAGGACTCTTGGCAAAGTGGTCAATGTCAGTAGCTAGTTCAGCGACCACTGCTTCGTTTTCGAGCATAGCTTCCAAGGTTGTTCGGACGGTGTCTTGGTCGATGACAGCCAGTTGCTCTGGCTTCTTGCGACCTTTTGCCCGTGCACGAGCAGTGTTAACCGTTCCCACTACACCAGCGTAGGTGTTGTAGGCGGCTTCGAAGCCAGACAGTAGACTTTCACGAAGATCAGAAGGATCGGTGACAACTTCAGGTGTAGCAGTCATTTCAGGAGCGAGGGCTTCGGTGGTGGCGAGAGGACCGACGGCCAAACCACGCGTTTCTAAAGCTTGCAGAAGTTCTACATCACTTAACGTCTGGGCTACCTGCTCAGCTGTAACAGGGCTATTTCCAATAACAGACGCACTGACTACTTCACCAAATTTTTCTAAATCCATGTCCAAATACTCCAGCGATTAATACAATATATTATATCACCCATGGGAGTTAAGTGCAAATATCTACGGTGTTCATGCTTCCTCCCAAATCTCCTCAGCAAGCACGCCGTGTTTTCTCAGCTTCTCTATCGTGGTAAATCGGATTGATGGCCTGTCTTCGTCCTCATACTCCCAGATCTCTGCCATTAGTCCTCTGGTTCTACGTTTAGCGTAGATGAGGTCAGTTAGGGTAGCACAGACTAGTAGTATGGCTGGTCTTGGATCACCCGCTTGTTCATCCCACTCATCTAGCTCTTCATCTAAATACTGTACGTACTTTTTTAGTTTGTTGCGTAACCGGTATCGTGGCAAAGTAGGATCAAAGATCTCCAGTAAGTAGCTTGCTACGGTGGTGTCTGGATCACCAATGTTGTTAGCCGTATCATCCTCAGACTGGGCGATACATAGATCAGGGTGAATCAGCTCAGATTCACTCATGAAGTGATAGCGCATCTCACTGCGGTAATCGGCCTCAGTTTCGTAGTAGTATCGTGTTGTAGTGTAGTAGGTGCCGTTTCTTTCGTCGTCGAGCTCTAGGCAGACATCCGCTATAGCTAGACTGCGATCAATAAAGCTTTGGCTACGTTCGTGTTCTCGATAGCGTTTACGGATTTCTTCTCTTGGATGGAAATCCATATTCTGCATATGGCGAATGCTATTAATTCCTAGGTAGTAGATAGCTGGTTTAGTTTTCTCGGCAAAGTGATCTTTGTTATAGATCCAATTAATATATTCTTTGTCTCTGAGATCTTTAAGCCATAGGTTAATAGTCTTTTTATCTTTATGTTTTAAGAATGTCTGTATTTGTATTCTAGTAAGGAATCTATGGGTGTATATGAGATCTAGTATTGTTCTTTGTTTATACGTTATTTTTGGAATTTGCGTTAGTTTCATTTTGCCAAACCCTCCTACGCGTATTATTTAAAAGTAGGTGCTACTATATTCCTGTTTTTTCAGATTGACACAAGCGTAATCTTGCCCTCGTCCTTGGGGGCAAGAAGCAGGTCTGTTTTTCTACTTCGTTTGAGAGGCTGGGGAGCTAAGTAGTTTGCCTAGGATCAGCTCAAACATCGGTGTATCGCTTTTGCGATTCGAATAACGAAAAGCGTATTCATTAGCATAGTGCTGCAAGTAACTTGGATCACAATGTCGATAGACACCGTAGATACCTCGTTTGAATTGACTCCAAAAGTTCTCTACATTTTGGGTGTGTACCCAACCAACAACATATTGTTGTTTACCGTGATTTACAGTTTCGTGTATATATCCACGTTTCTTAAGTAAACGATATGAGCCGTGTTCGTCGCTATAGATCGTAGCGGTCTGGTCTATGTTCTTTTGGATTTCAGGAAGTAGTACTCGCGTACCCGAACTTTTGACGTGCTTAATTCTTGCTCGACCGCCTCGTTCTACCATGCCAAATAACACCTGGCTGTTGTGCGGTTTAGCGGTGCTACGTTTCTGCGGATTGGGATGCATATAGGCTTCGTCTACTTCGACATGTGTATTTAGTTGCGTGTTGTCATCGGCCATCATCAGGCGAACTTGTTTGAAAATTCGCCAAGCTGTTTTATACGTTACGCCACTAATTCGTTGAAATTGGAGTGCTGACATACCTGAACGAGTATTAGTCATAAAGAAGATCGCCAAAAACCATGTTCTTAAGTCAGTCGTAGACTTATGAAATGGTGTACCGGCAAGAGGGTACAACTGACTACCGCATTGACATTGATAAGCAGGTCGGTTAGGGAGTTTATGAAAGCCATCGTACAAACCACAAGCAGTACATGGCTTAACAGCGAAGTGCATTTTCCAGAGATAATCTAAGCAAGAGTCACTAGTAGGAAACTTCTGATTAAATTCTTGAATAGTGAACTTCATATCTGTTAACAGTATACGCCAGAGGAGTTATGGCGTCAAGGGATAATTGCCGTTAATACCTATTCCTAAAGTGAGCGTAATCTGTTAAAATACTTCGGTCGTGCCGTCGTAGCTCAGGGGTAGAGCACTTCCATGGTAAGGAAGGGGTCTCGGGTTCAAATCCCGACGACGGCTCCAGCAACACCCAATCCGGGTGTTTTTATTTTGCTTTAAAATAGCCAAAAGTAGCGATTCTTACAGTTATCCTTACCGTGCCTACTTACAATGTAGGTACTCATAAAAAGGAGAAGCTATGAACGAGGGTGCAGCTAATCAAATGATCCAACTACTCAAAGAAATAAACCACAATTTACAAGTCTTGATTGATAAGATTGGGCATCAATAAAGTTAAAGCCAAGATAAGGCTAGTATTATCCCTGACAATCTGTTAAAATACTTTTCTATATGGCAAAGAAAACTGATAAACGCAAGATTGTTGGCCTCGTCTCTGAAGAGACAGGACACCGACATTACTACACCAAAAAGAACACTATGAACACGCCTGACAAACTGCGTCTACGCAAGTACGATCCAGTTGCTCGTAAGCACGTGTGGTACACCGAAACCAAGAAGAGTCTCGGCCGTAACGAAGTCAAGAAATAGTCGGTTATTAGACAAAACACAAAAGATCGCCCCACAGTGGGCGATCTTTTTATATGACACTATACAAGTATGTGTGTGCCGAAGTTGGCGTCATATTGGTATAGCCGCTGCAATGCGTGAACGTCTTTGCCAGCACCAATACTCACTCGTATTCCCGCCAGTGCCATATCTTTTGCCGCCAATAACTTAGATTCCATACCACCATTACTTTCTGTTTCAGTGGTAACAACACAGTCCTCAATTACCGCATCCAGGTCGGAAGCTGCAATAGTGCTTAGTCGACTGCTTGCATAACGCGCATCTTCACGCACTCCGTCTGTATCAGTTAAGAATACTACCCGCGTCGATTGTGTAACCAAACTATTTGCAAAGGCATGTAGATTCAATCCCAGCTGGGCCGCAAGCTGATCGTTATCTCCAAAGCGCTTCATTTCACGCCCGTTGCGTCGAACCGTTTCCTCAAGTTCCTCAGTGCTGCGAGCATCCCCGTCATTAAAGACGCTCAGCACACCGTATTGCAGATTGGTCGCGACCACACCGGCCATATTGTCCCAATGTTCTTGATGCGAAAGGTCGTTATGAGTAGGCAAGTCGTGCCCGACCACAATGCCGGTGGCTTGCTCCCATAGCTGGAACAACATAGTATTGCCAACCATGGCTGCCATTTGCTTCATACGCATGTCAATAAACAAGCGCGTATCCAGACCGAGCTTTTCCTTGCCAGCGGTTACAGCACCAGAAGATACCAGCACCACTGAACCTTCGTGTTCTAGACGTTCCGTTTTAGTGCCGACACGCACATCCTCGATGGCTGCAATATCTTGGCCGATCGAGGCCATAGCTGCGTGATCAATACGGCTACGGTCAAAGTTTGACACTACGCCAGTGCCAACCTTAACAACTGTTAAATCTTTCTTCATTACATTCTCCATGAGATATACAAAGCAATTAAAAAACGACCCGCGGGGCCGTTCTGTATATCTTGTGTGGATTAATTGTTACATGCTTGCATAGCCCCGGGGTCAACGAGGGCTTGGGGGAGCGATGCAGCTAAACTGTAACTTGAACATGAAGTTAATCTTAAAACACTAATCCACTTATGTCAATGCTCGTATTCTTCCCACCAGGGTTTCGTAGGGTATGTTTTTGCCGTAAAAGCAACGGTCTCGCCAATTTTGGGTGTCATAACAAGTGCTTTGTCTTTTTTGCTAGCAGCCAGCACGCGTTTTACTGGGTCAGTCCAGTCATGCAGAGATAGAACAAATGCTCCCCAGTGTATCGGAATCATTCGCTTACCGCGTAAATCTTTGTGAGCCTGGGCTGTTTGCTCTGGGAACATATGAATAGTCGACCAACGTGGATCATATTGACCGCATTCAAGTAGCGTCAGATCAAACGGACCGTACTTTTTTCCTATCTGCTTGAAATGTGGCCCGTAGTCGGTATCTCCGCTAAAGAAAACTCTTGTCGTGTCAGACTGTATTACCCACGAACACCAGAGTGTTGCAAAACGGTCAGTTAAAGTACGACCAGAAAAGTGGCGGGAGGGAGTACAGACAAAGCTAAAGCCCTCGAATTCACGCTCATCCCACCAATCTAGTTCAGATATTTGTTCTGGCTTCACGCCCCATTTCTGCAGGTGCGCCGCAAGGCCAAGCGGCACAAAAAACATAGTGACTTTGCTGCTCAATTTTTTAATTGACTCGTAGTCTAGGTGGTCATAGTGGTCGTGCGAAATCAGCACTACGTCTATGTGTGGCAAGTCTTCTGGATTTGCTGGCAGGCTGTCACTAAAACGCTGTGGCCCGAATGCCGGAATCGGCGAGGGCGACCTACCAAGCATGGGGTCAAGCAGCAAATTTTTGCCACTTATCTGTACTAGAAAGGCGGAGTGTCCGAACCAGGTTATCCCGGGTTGTTCAATCATTGCCGACTTGGCGGCTTCCAAATGCTCTGGCACCAGTTTGCGTGCAGGCTTACGGTTTGGCGCACCCTTCAGCTGATCTCGCAGCACCGACACAATGCCAGCAAAGTTCATGTCCATTGATGTTGGAATTTGATTTACGAATTTGCCCTTCTTGAAGTTGGCTGATTTTTGCTTCTTTGTTTTGGGCGTCTTGCCACCAAATGGTGGATATAGCTGAAAGAATGCACATACAGCTAGAGCAAAAGCAATCGCTAGAATAAGGAAGATCATCTGTTTCAGTGTATCAGACGTAAAGCCAGCAGGTCAGCTGGCGAAACATTAGTCATATCAAGCTTATGTTAGACTTGGAACAGTGGTAAAACATCGAAAAAAGCATCACGTTAAATCGCTTCTGGCGTTTCGGCAACGTCGAATTAGTATATTGATCAGTATCGTGGCCGTATCTGCTGTTGGTGCACTGTTGGTTATGATCAGCCGCGCAGCTACACCAACAGCATCTATAGAAGTCGAAAACATGAACCGAACCGGCAACCTTTCACTCGGGACAGGCAATGGGGCTTCAGGAAATGCTTTCGTCCGATTTGGTGGACAAAATCAAGAGAGAGGCAAGGCCAGCCCAGGTGGAACATACGCTGACTGGTTCTTCTCGGGTTCGGGACTAGAGAGCATTGAATGGACTCAGCTACCAGTCCACGATCCCGACATTAGTCTAACCAACGATGGCTTGCTCCATTATTATGCTTATACCTTCAGTGTAAATAACTCTACCAATAACGTTGGGTATGGATATGCAGGCTTCCAAACGAATGGTTATATTAATGGCTACCAACGAGGCCGGGTTATAAACTTTTCGTTTTGGGGCAGTAATGGCGGCAAAACATCTGGTCCTGGCATGATCAATTCTAATAACGAAGAGAGCGGTGGCTACCAAATAATGTACCCCTTCAATTGGACCGTGGGACACCAGTACGCGTTTCAGCTTAAGCCTGGACCCAGCGGCACCGATGCTCAGGGCAAATGGTGGGGGCTTTGGGTTAAGAACCTTAATACCAACGTCACTACTTTCATTGGTGAAGAAAGAGTCCAGACTACTATTGGCGGCCTGAACTCTACACTTATAAAACCGCACACCGGTAACTTTGGTGAAGATTTGCACTGGTGGCGGTCATTGAGCGGACAGGTCAAATACCTTTGCTCTGACTTCCAAAACTCAAGCATGGCCACACTCAATGTTACCGCCAACAACGGCAGTCTCCGTCCGGCCAGTTTCAATGCATTCACCAATTCTGGGGCAGCATCCGTGCACCCTGACAATGGCTATGCCACTACCAACTGCAACGTCAGCACATACGCTGACGCCAACAAGAACGTACAGATGAACTTGGGCCACTGGGCAGCCCCCGCCCCGAATCAGCTACCAAACTAGTTACGGGCAACTACTACTCATTAGCTTGCACCAATACAGTGTCACGCAAAATTGCAGCCGGCCTCCATGAGTTATCGCCTTTGTTAGCATTGTAACTCCAAACGTTCCGGAGACAGTTTTCGTGCAGACTTATAGTTTTGTGCTCCTTTTAGTCGTTCTTGCAGCTCTATACTATTACTAGAAAAGTTCTGTATAAGATTTAAATATATCCTTGTTATTTTTTCTATTATGTTGTTTAATCTTTTTATGAGTGTCGCTCCGTATGTGACTGAACGTAAGGTTCTAAAAGGGCATATACTACTTGATGCCAACGAGCACTATACGCAGTGGGTTAACATCCCGCCTGAAAGCTTGATAAATCTAAACCGATATCCTGACCAAGATAGCCTCGAATTTCGAAAAAAACTATCAGCTAAATACTGTCAGCCACTAGCCGCAGAAAACATTCTTGTTACATCAGGCTCTATGGAGGCTATTGATCTCCTAATGTATAGCCTGAAACCCAATAAGCTGATAATAAATTACCCAGGGTACGATTTTTATTCTCACCGTGCGCAATTACACAGAATCCCGACTGAGCATGTTACCCTAGCCAAACATGGGCAACCGGACACTGATAGCATTTTAGCGTCTAATGACGGTCAAGATATGCTCGTGCTGATCAATCCTAATAACCCAACAGGCAAGCTTATCGATCCGGCGATTGTCGAAGAGTTAAGTATAAAATTTAAGGGCTACATCATAATTGATGAGGCCTACATTGAATATGCTGGCCTTTCACGATCATACCAACACCTCATTACGCGCAATCCTCGGATTGTCATTCTTCGCACATTCTCAAAAGCATGGGGATTGGCAGGTGCTCGTCTGGGATACATACTTGCAGCATCCGGATTAATTAAAGATTTACATACTCACAAAATTACTTATAGCGTGAGCGCTTTTGCACTTGCTTCTGGGCTGGCTGCACTTGATCAAATAGAAGAACTTCGAGCACATGTTTCCCAGTCGATGAAAGCAAAGGATTTGTTGTGCAATAGAATCCGCTCTATTGGTTACACGGTCGAAAATACTGACGCAAACTTTATTCTGATAACCCTGGAAGACCCTCTGTACTTTGCCAAACAGCTCAAAGAAAGTGGCGTAATCGTACGACCACGCTCAGGGATCGGCAATACCAATGTTCTACGCATAACAGTAGGATCAAGATCAGAGAATAATAAATTGGTAGATTTACTAAAGGAGCTAGGGCGTGAGTAGTCATGAAGCGGCAACTCACTTGGGTCCAGATGCTCGTCTAGTAACGATCACACCAATTGGCGACACTGAAGCAGCATTACCGGACATGGATGAAACGGCACTCATGGCTGATAGTATTCAATCAGGAACTACTGCACGACAGTTCGCAAAGGTCAGTGTCCCCATCCCAGGACGCTACAGTAATCGCAACGGGCAAAAACTAGAGAACAGCGAGCTGCTGGACCTTGTAGATACATGGCTTGACGGTTCAGATGGTCAAGCTCGCTTCGTAATTCAGGGCGGTAACAGATACATCTCAAGTTACTTGTCTGGCGAGGGAATTGATGCATTCGATATTAAACTATCGTCAATTTCCAAAGCACCGTTAAAACACCACCTGCGAACCATAGTTGGCAATGATACGAGTGCGCTCGCTGAGGCTGTATCGCAACCAACACTACTAGATCAGTATGCCAGCGGCACTGTCGCGTCTCCCTTCAGCCCCGTAACGAGGGATGAAGATTTAGCGACAGAACTGGCAACTGCGGTTCGCTTAATGCAGCATGACGGCATTTCTATTCCTTATCGCAATGAATTACAACGAGCCCTTAAAGACACTGAGTTTGCTCAAAGACTCTCGTCATCAGAAGAACTTCACTTCATCGATGATCTTTTCTATCGAGGCAGAACCATCTACGCACTAGGGGTGCTCGTCGTACTCTTTGGCGCTGATCCAAGCCAAATTCGACTTACCGCTATCGGATGTGACCCAAAAAGCAAGCAGCTGTCGACCCCATATCATCATGTTTTGCGGGATGATGTTTTATATCCTTTTGAGAACAGCGTAAGAACTGAGCAAGGGTATTGGCAGGATACAGGTGAACGATATGAATTCACAGACATGGGCGCCTACCTCGAATATCGACATCAGGGCTTACGCACATCACCTGAGCAAGCCGTAGACGCCTATGAAACTTTTCGTCATGACACGATCAAGTGGACGGAGACGGTCCTAGAGGAAGGACTGGATGAAACCTTGGTGTTCCCTCTAGCATGGCTTCTTCTGTACCATGAAGCGCATGGATTAGCCATTGATACAGATAAGCTAGTGGACCAAAAGGGCTACAAAATCGGTGCAAGCGCACCCTTCGTAGCACTTCTTGATCGGTTCGTTAGTCAGGAGGAAACGGTCGAAGTTAGATTACATTTTAAGCAACAGATACGTCGTCAGCTCGCGCAGCTCCAAGTAAGCGCACAAGAAACCCCTAGTGACTACCGAAGACTTGTGCAAAGCTATGTAGAGCAAAAGGGTGAAATTGACTATGGCTATCTTTCACAAATTTTTAGTAAGTAGGTACGCACATCATGCATAAAGAACGACGAGAAGTAGAAGCAAAATTCTATTTAGGAAAAACACTGGCAAGCGGTAAGCCTACTGAGCAAAACTTGCTTGCACATAGTTTCATTCATGACGAAACACGTATCGAAACAGACTACCTGCCGGACACACCCCAGGACGATTGCAAAAAACACGGCTTATTATTTCGTCTTCGGGAAGTTGTCGACTGCAATCGCCGGTTGATGCTAGTCACTATCAAAGTGCGCAAACCGAGCAAAAACTTCTTAGATTTTCAGGAAATAGAAACCATTATACCGACAACTGACACCGATACAGTGGAACGCATGGAAGCAATGTTACAAGCTGCCACTGGCATACCCGAAAGTCTTTCCGCTTTTTCTGTGGCGAGCGATCTCACCGAAGCCCGACATCTGCTTGCAGATATCGGCTACACCAAAACACGTATCCATTCGGACAAGTTTCGCAGGACATTTAAATTCAAGGATTCGGTAGCGTCATTAGATTATTTCCCTGAGGGTATGGGTCTATACCTGGAGCTTGAATCTCACTCACCAGTCGAACTAAAGAAACTAATTTCACAACTAGCACTCGATCCAAGCAGTGCAATAACTACTGACTACGGCGATTTATTAAAGCAGCATAAGGCTAGCTTTTCTGAGCAGGATCGGAGGAAGGCAATTTTTACTCATGAGCAACGCGCAAAGCTTATTTCCTGAAACGAATGAGGCGCAAGACCATGTCCGTACCATGGGCCTTGTGATGGTCAAGCCCCACGCTGTACAACAAGGCCTAGACCATATCGTAGAGGCAATGCTTCGTGGTGACTCACGCCTATTGCAAGCCAGCCTCGCAGACCAGGCCTTACGGCAAACAATAGAACGGACCGAACTCCTCAACCCCATTGCTCGTGATTTATCAGAGACACGTAGCGGACAAAAACTGATTGATTTATTCTACGGCGACAAGACGGACCGTCGATATTTTCCACTAATCGCCGAGTGGTATACAGGTAAAGTATTGTTTTTACCTTTCTTGCTCGACACTCTTTCTCAAGAACAACTCACGGTAGATCTTGATACGCTAAAAGGGACCACCCAAACATTTGACTCGAGTGGCTTAGAAGTTGATGCGAGTCTTGGAATACGTGGGATATTAGGCTCTCCTTACTCCGTATATAAAACTGATGAGATAGAAAGAATGAGCGACAGTGCGTATCGAACCGCAGTTGAACCAATGATTCAAAATTTTGTCCATGTATGTGATAAGCCAGGTGAAGCCGTGGCCGCCCTCGAACTTATTGGATGCGCCAATTAAGCGCTGCATCTCTGCTTACCAGATCTCGGTTGATTCTACCCTCAAAAACGACATCACCGATGAAGACGTGACAGGGGCAAAGTGGGTAGAAATGAAATCGTTTAAGCCTGAGCAGCTTTCGCCGTTCGCAGAGATTGCGCACGCAATACTGATGCAATAATAAACGTCGACACTATGTCGACTCTTGTTTAGGGGTGACGTGGAAGATATCCAAAGATAAAGAGTCATTCAAAGATATAACTACAGTAAGAGAGAAGTGGCTTATGTTTTTTGATATATAATTAAGCCATAAATGAAGAAGTCACATACTAGTTTCAAGTCACTCTACGCGAGACTCTCGAAACAGGTCGCATTAAAAATGCCTTTTATCTCGAAGCGCTCCGTCAGCCTCGTGGCTGGATTTGCTTTAGTTGGATCTTTGATCGTCTTTTTATCATCGGCAGCAACCTTAACCACAAGCGTGGAGTCCGAAAATGGTATAAAAACTGGTAACGTAGGTGTCAACGACGACGCCGGAGCATCTGGCGGCAGATACATTAGATTCGGTCAGCAAGCCTATCAAGATCTTTTTGTCAGCACAACAGGTAACGATTCAAAGGACGGCAAGTCTCAAGCCAACGCGGTGAAGACTATAAACAAGGCGGTACAGCTAGCTAACGGCCATACACGCATACGAATTATGTCCGGGCAATACTTGCAAACAGTTCAGATTCAGAAAAGCAACTTAATAATCGAACCGTTTGGCAATGGCGACGTAGATATCGTTGGGGCAATCCCGGAGTATGTTAACGGAGTCGGTAACTGGGAATATGTGCAATATGGTATATACAAACATAACCTAGGTAGAAGCGATAACGTCCCAGGCGGTTCAAACACTATTTATAATGGAAACGGTGACCAATGGTGGTCGTATAACACAATATTCAGTTTATTAAGTCGTAACACAAAGAACAATCTTCCGGGTGT
>JACCDG012066608.1_pt1 | contig 13599 bp, 34 predicted proteins | sample 7442471 | NCBI WGS metagenome assembly JACCDG01 (sample SAMN15323444, study PRJNA562643) | freshwater metagenome | isolation source: river surface water | place: USA:Blue River Watershed | collected 2017-08-17 | reverse complement strand
CTGCATTTGGGCGTGCCGCTGCCATTGACCGTTGACATGCAGGCGTACTCCGGCGGCAACCGTTGCGATCCACGAAACGAGTCCGCAAAGATCGACGAAGTGCGGCTTCAGTTTTCGGTCGACGATCCAGTGCGTACACGCGACGGGCAAGAAATCCGAGACGACTTGCTGCGTGCGGAAATTTCAACATGCGACTCCGATCTGTGGATGCTGCTGTTTCCTGATGCGGCGCAATCGACGGCGTACCGTGCAAAGTTGCAGCGCACGCTCGTCGGTCCGACGGCAGTTTCCCAAAGACCGAAAAACAAGCTCATCGTACCGCCCGGCCAAGGGTGATAAATGATCACGAGGCACGCTGGCGGTAAGTTCTCGTTTGTAGGTGCGCACGGGTCGTTACTCAAAGACGCCGCCATGCGCGCCGCACTGGTGATGCTCGTGCGTCCTGGTATGCGCGAGTTTGAGACCGCTTTTGCCGATTGCTTGAAGCGCGATCGGTCGCGCTGGAATGCCAAGGACGCGCCGCAGCTGATTCGCGAGGTGAAGAAACTTTTTCCGCGCGAGATGCCAAATGGAGCGTAGCATGAAGCGACAGGAAGCAGTGCTTCCACAATCTTCATGGAGATACGTTCATGGCCAGCTTTACGGGCGTGACGGTGACGGAGGCCGATGCTTACCGTGCCGTCGTGGGTTTCTGCGAGGACATTCTGCGACGCGCCGGCGCCGCCGACATCATCGTCGGTACGACGGCAGCCGGTCGCGCGATCAAGCCGGAGAACGCGGGTGCGCCGAATTTCGAAATGCACCATCCGCCGATGTTGGTGGCGCCCAACACCGTCGACTTGGCGGAGCGCACGAAATTGGCAAACTACACGCTTGCCGTCGCGCGCTGGTTCGTCGGATTGTTCAACGAGTACGGCGTGGCGCACAGCGTCGTGTTGTCGAACATCGCGTACAACGCGAGCATCAACACGATGATCACCGCGATTCGCGGCGAAATGGTCAACTTGGTGACGGCGTACAACGCCGGCATCGGTGCGCTCGGCGGTACGGGAAATTCCAATTTCCTGCAGCTCCCGACACCGCCGGCGATCGCCTAATCGTTGCGCAGGCTCTTTCGAACTTCGGCAAGCTGCGGCTTGTCGAAGTTTTTTATTGGAGCGCCGTATGAGCGAAATGTTGCGTCTCAGACCGTTGTCTGATGCGTGCCTCGTATACATGACGTTGCGCGATACGTCGAAGAAACGTTCGAGCACGATCATCACATTGGACGCGCCGCCTGAAGGACGCGTTGCAGTTGCGCGCGGTAAACTCGTGACAATCGCGGAAGGACGTCGCGTGCATGCTACGGGCCAGCGCGTACCGTCACTTGCCGACCTTGGGTGGCGCGCGGGGGACGACATCTATTTTCTCGAGCAATTCAAACTGTTCGATGCCAGGAGTTACGGAGGAGGCCGGTACCTTCTTTTGGTGCGCGATTTCGATATTTTGGCGCGCGTCGGTTGCGATGGTGAGCTTGAGCCGAGTTGGGGCAGGTGCGTCGTGCAGCAGGAAAGAGCTTCGCATTTGAAGTTTGTCGGCGGCATGCTGCTGCATACTCCTGAGCGCAAATCTCAGAACGCCGAAGTCGGTGTTGGTAGAGTGCTCAGGGTGGCACCGTTATTGCAAGAGACCAGCGAGGCCGATCCGTCTCGCCCATCAGGGCACGCCGGTGAACGTGTGACGACCTGCTACGCGGGTGTTGCGGCGGATCTTGGATTCGATGTGGGGGACCGCATTGTTTATCGGAACAGCGGTACTTTGACGATCGTTGACGACCACGGTAGCGAGTACGTGGTGCCGAACTGCCGCGATGTACAAGCGCGCGTCGAGGAAGGTGCTACGGTGCAGTTATGACACAGCTCACGAAAGCCGAATTCGAACTGATGCTTGAGGCGTTCGCGCTGCATGCGAATCAAGCTTACAGCTTGTTCGCGGCTAAAGGCAGCGTCGATGCCACGCCAATCGCAGTTCCGATTCCAAACGACGGTGACTGGATGGCGGCGGCGGCGGCGCTCAAGTCCGCTAATTTGGCGGTACTGCGCCCCAACATGCAGCGGAACCAGGACGAGTACCCTATGGAGATCGTTTTGACGCCGCGCGGCTGGCTGATTTGCGCGGCAGTGCTGGCGCGCGTAGCGCTCGGCACGTGGGCTCCGCCAGTTGCGCCAAAGCTCCAAGCTGCGCTGGCTTCAGCGGGCGTCATCGATGGAGAAAAATTGCACGTCGCGGGTATTCTCGACGTGCTGGCGGAAGTTGTAGCGTAATTGAGCGGCGCGGCGTGCGGCGTACGGAATGGGAGGGCGGTTGATTCCGCTCTCTTCCGTCGCACGCCGCGGTGCTTTTTGAGGAGGCGTTTGTCTGTGACACTGATTGCAGCAGTCTCTTTGTTCGTGCTCGATATTTTGGCAGCGGCGCTACGCTGGCGGCGGTGCCGCGTAAAATAGGCAATATGCTCGTTGACCATTCTCGATTTTTACTGCAGCACGGGTTTGCGCGCGGCGCCGATGGAGTTTACGTTCGCGATGGCGTCAGTGTAGCGCCCTTGGAGACGGAGAGTCTTGACGGGCTGCTGCCGCGATCAAATGTGATCGGCGCTGCAGCGCTGGATACGGAGCGCGCCCCGGCGTACCAAGAGCCACAGCCAACGCCGGGTTCAATCGGCCTTCGTCGGCGCTACTCCATCCTGCGTGTACCGTTTCATAGTGACGCCGTTACCAGCATGACGTTTACAACGCAACCTACGGCCGAACAATTCCTGCTGAATTCTGCGCGCCATGTGACCAAGGTAGACCTGAGCTGGTATACCCAGGTGCGTCTGGTAGGGCGCCTGCTGATCGCGTCGACATCGCCGTTCGGCCCGCGCCTGCGTCTACGCTATTCGACAACTTTTCAATCGGCGATCGGCAGTTATAGCGGCATCGGAACTACGGTGGCTGTGAATTTGCGCGATCTTGGCGTCAATGCGTCGGCGTGGATCGACCTTGAGCGGCCTGCGCGCGCCGATGTTTTTTTAGCGATCAGCCAGCTGGGCGGCGACGGCGCGTCATCGCCGGTCGGCGGTCACTTGATGGCGGAGTTCCGCAAGCGCGTACGTGAATAGGAGGGAAGCGGGTGGGAATGCTGAAGACTGTGCTGGGTCCGGTAACACTGACGACGACGGCATCGTCGAATCGCTATACCGTGCCGGCTGGCTTTCGCGCTACGGTGCGCCATGTGCACGTCTGCAACGGTAACACGGCTGCGCAGACTTTCACCGCGTCCATCGGGGCTGACGCTTCAGGTACGCGTATTTTTGATGCGTATCCGATCGATGGTAACGACGTACTGGACTACAACGGCCCGCACGTGCTGACTGCCGGACAGTTCATCGAGTTCAAAAACGGCAGCGGATCCATTCTCGTTTTGACGCTTGAGGTAGAGCTCGAGGTGGCGTAGTCGGCGCAGCTCGTACGAATTTGATGCAAATGCGCGCAGCGACGTAATCCGTCGCTGCGTTTTTATTGACTCAGGCGTCTATGCTTCTGGAGGTACGCTTATGGAATGGCGCACGTTTTGCCAGATCATCATCTTGTCGGCGTGGGCATGGCTGCTGCTCGTCTGCGCCTTTGGCTGCATCCAAAGTATGAAGACAAAGGTGCCTTCGTAATGGGCGCCGTGCCGCAAGAGTGCGCGACGTGCGTCGACCAAGGTATTGTGAGCGATGCCGAAGGGCTGTGGTACTGCGCGCGCCACATTCCCAAGAAATCTGTCGCGCCGAAAACCGTTGAAGTCGGCTACCCACAGATGATTGAAGCGCTGCGCGCGTGCAACGCTGATCTTTCGACCTGGGAGCGAGGCTTCATCAATAACGTCGCCGGTTGGACCGGCACGCTGACGGATTTTCAGAAATCGACGTTGTACACGCTGTGGCGCGCGCAGTGTGGCGAGGGAGTTTGATGAAGGAACGCGATATCAGCGCGTTGCTGCGCGAGGACACGCCCGGTGCCGCCGTCATCGACGGTACGAACAGGTACGCTCTATCGCGCAGCTTTGATGGCATGACTCGGGCAGCCGTATTGTTCATCATGCTGAATCCGAGTTATGCGGATGCCGCTACCAACGATCACACTATCACGAAGTGCGTAGGGTTCGCCCAGCGTTGGGGGTTCGGTCGGCTGCTGGTCGGTAACCTCTATCCGTTGCGCAGCACCGATCCCAAAGCGCTGTGCAGTTACACGCCGAGCGCCGAGCATTTGCAGAAGAACGACGAGTACCTGCACGCCATGCTGCGCGTTACCACGCGCGTCGTGCTCGCGTGGGGCGCGCATTCCGTGGTCGAGCAGCGCGCGGCGCAGGTGATCAAGTTGGCCGGCTCATTGTCCCATACGCTTTTTTGCTTGGGAGTGACGCGCGATGGTTGCCCGAAGCATCCGCTGAGGCTCGGCTACGCGACAGGGTTGCGACCGTACGCGCCGAAAGAGTGCTGATGCTGGAATACGTACTGCAGATTGTCGGGCAAGTTTTCTCTTTCGTGGTTTTTGTCGTCATCGATGCTGGTTACAGGTTCGCGCTGAGGTTGCGTAAAAGGCGCCGAGGCTGAGAACGTTCGGAGCGAGGAGTGTGTTCGATGTGGATCGTCAAATTCAAGAATGGCGCACCTTTCGTGATCGATGATGCCGAAAGTGCTGGCGCGTGCCGTGGTGAAGGCGCGCATGTCCAAAAGGTGCGCACGGACGCCGAAGTCAACGCCGTCTATTGCGAGCGTAACAAGCTCGTGGCCGCGTTGGCGCGATTCTACCCGAGCGGTACGCGCAAAACCGCCATCGAAGGGTGGGATCCGGAATGGCACGGATGCGTCTTCATCGATACGCCGCAAGGGCAGATGTCGTGGCATTTCCACGACAGCGAAGCGCATCTTTTTGCCGGGCTGCCGGCGTATACGAAGCCGTGGGACGGACACACGACGGACGAGAAGTACAAGCGCCTTGCGGCGCTGGGGCCGTCGTCTACGAACCCGATGTGGTAGTCGCCCAGAAGGAGCACTGCGCATGCCGAAGTCGAAGTTCGATAACCCGGAAGATTTTGTGCGAGCGTACATGCAGGCACAAAGCGCCGGCAAGACCATACAGGAGTTCGCGGACAGCGTAGGCATGACGCACAATGCCGCCTATTTGCGCGTCATGCGCTACCAGAAAAAGGGCGTCAAATTGCCGCCTATGCCGCACAAAATGGGCAGGGTGCGCGTCGATCAGCTGAATCAGCTGATCGAAACCCTGGGCCGGAAAAACTGAGTATGCTGCACGAAGGTTTGAAGATTTTGACCACAGGCGGGCGCGACTATGCCAACGCCGCCATGGTCGACTACGCGCTGTCGTATTACCGTCCCAGGGCGATCGTGGTAGGCGACGCGCGCGGTGCGGACGAGCTCGTGCGTCGGTGGGCGCAGGCGCGCGCAGCGGGGATATTTGTGCAGGAGATTACCATATGAGCGTGCATCATGCTTTTGAAGCCGTGACGGAGGACGGTGCGCACAAGGTGCGCCTGCATCATTTCAGTCTGAGCTGCGATACCATAACGGATGCGGAGCAGCTGGCCACCGATTTGAATCGCGCCGTTACGCACGGGTGGGCGGCTTCTGCTGAAGACCCGCTCTTTGCCGAAGGTGCGTTCGCACGGCTTCCTGTGTACGCGGTGGGCAGCGCGCCGCGCACGCGGGTGGCGTTTGGTTTGGGGTTCGTTTTCGGCATCGTTGCCACGTTGCTGGTGCTTTCTGCATTGGCTGGAGGTTGAGCATGGGCGATCCGCTTGAAGATGCACTGCAGCAGCGCGCTGCGGAGGCTATTAGCAGCTGGGTGGAGCAAGCACGGGTCGACAGCCAGCGGATTACCGCTGCCGCCGCGTTGTATTCGGACAGGGCCGCTACGTTGACGGCGCTCGTTACGGGGGCGCTGCGCGACTGCGGTAAGGAGTACAGGCTGGCTGATCACGTTCTGGCTTTGGCGGAAGGCTACGTGCAGCAGCTTCGTGCGCTCGAGTACGCGACACATACGCTGAGCGCGCTTATGGACGACAGTCCGAACCGCGACAATGTCATCCGTCAGATCGTGCGCATCATGACGACTACAGCCACAGCGTCGTCACGCGTATGAGCAGCGCTGCACTTGCAGCATTCGCAAGCGAGTTCCTGCGCCTGAGTCGCCTGTGCGCAGAAGCGTCGGTGCTTAGCGGGTTCGACGCGCAAGCATGGCAACGCGAGATGAGCAATCGGTTGCGCCCGCTCATGGTGAAGCTGTCGCCGGAAGAGATCCTGCTGGTTTTGAGGGCGCTGCCGTGAAAGAGATTACCAACACGAAAGGCGCGCACATCTACGTTCTGCGCGGGTACGCCGGCACCTACGACGAGTATTCCACGTGGAACGTGTGCGCCTCTACGGATCATGCCGTTATTACGGCGCGCAAGGCGAAGCTGGAGGCGTACGTAAAGACGTACCCGAAATGCTGCAGCCCGGATGTCAGGTGCGAGACCGTAGAGTCCATGGAGCGCGCCGACAAAGCGGAAGCTCGTTGGAAGCGGCGCAGCCCCGACAAGAACGCTGATTTTCGGTACGACGCAGAGTACACCATCGACACCGTTGTGCTGCTGCCACCATGTCAGGGAGCAAGGTCATAAGGAGAAACCGATGTCGGTAGATGATCGTGCAGAGTTCATGGACAAGGAGCAAGCGAAACGCCAAGTCGTGCAGCGTAAGCATGAGGCGTGCGTCGATGTGGTGCGCGCAGCGTGTGCGGCCTGGCTCCGGAGCAACAACGTGGATCCGAGCAAGGCGAAGTACCTTGAGAATTTCGTGCTGTCGTTGCTCAACAAGGCGCTCGGTAAACGCATCCCGCAGTCGCAGTTCTTCAAGCGATGAGTCCGGACGAGGCGTGCGCTATCTGCAGCAGCGCTTGGTACAAAGAGCGGCGCCAGTGCGTGCTGTGTGAACGGTACGGCTGTGAGCGTTGCGTGGACCGCTGGCAGCGCACCTGCCGCCCGTGTATGCCGGTTGCGCAAAAGCCGCTATTTTCGAACGACGCCAGAACTCCCGACGGTATTGGCCGGGACCGGTAGGCTGGCGGGTAAGGTTTTACGTGGAATTGCATGTGCCGCAGACGTTTAAGCTGCGCGTGCAGCGACGCACGGAGGTTACTGGATGAAGCGCAAAGTCATCACGCTGGCGGTGTATACCGCTGCATCTGTTAAGGAGATTCGTGAGTGTTTTACGCTCGACAGCGAGAACAGCGTCGGCGATGCCGCCGCGCAATTCGCGTGCAGTATTACAGAGGCGGAAGCGTATGCGCATCCTGGGGCACCACGGTTCAAGACCGTGTGGCTTGCCGTATACACTGCCGCCTCGAATGAGGAAATCCGCAAGTGTTTTACGCTCGACAGCGAGAACAGCGTCGGCGATGCCGCTAACCGATTTGTATGCAAGATTACCAGGATGTCCGTATACGTGCTGCGCAAGACGCAGATCAGGTGAACCGATGAACACACGCACAGAGCAGCCATCGGTGCAAATTTGCGCCGCGATGGTGGTGATATCCGGATCGTCGACCAGAATGGTCAGCGGCGACATACGGTGCAACCGAAAAGCCACGGTGCTTGATGGCACCGTGTGGCACTGCCATCAGCATTCCGACGCAGAGGTGGCGCGGCGCACGCAAGGCTCGGCGGCAAGGCGTGCAGAGCGCGAGGCTCGCGCACAGCGCGCCTTTGCGCTCGAGGAAGCGCGCGCCAGCATCGTCACCGCAGCGTTGGCGCTGGACTGGGAGGCGTGCGCGAAGGCGGTCGAGCGGTTCAAGGCGCTGCAGGTGAGCGTCTAAGCACACGTGTCAAAGAAAGGACATGAATGCCATGGTTGATGCGACGAAACCGATTGCTGCGGATGGTGCCGACGTAGCGGAGGATTACACAACGCTCGAAATCGTCCGTGCCGCGCGCCTTGTGCTGGCTGCGGCGGAAGAACAAGCGCGCAAGTACGACGTGTACGTGACCTCCATCAAGTGCTCCGGCACGCCGATGTCGATGGAGGAGGTGCTCTGTGCGCGGCGGCATCATCTCGAATGGACGTTCGCAGCGGCGCGCACAGAGCACCGCGCACGTGAATTGGCCGCTTTGCGGCACGCTTCGGGCGCAGCCCCGATGCACTACGCTACTGCGGCTGAGGTAGCGCGATCATTTGACAACGCGGCGCGTGCCGATTGCGTGCTCGATACGCAGCGTGGCCCGACGGCTGCCGGGGCTGCGCGCAAGCTGGACGTCTGTGCGCATGCGCCGACCGGCAGGGCGATCGAAAACAGCATTGTCGAGCATCCTCTTGAATCGACGCAGCCCGCGAGCCACGGTCAGTTGATTCAGCTGCGCGCTGAGATTGCGCGTCTTCGTGCCGATCTCGACGGTCATCTACACGATCCAGTATGCGGAGACCACGCAGAGCAATGGTACTGCGAGCGCCAGGCAATAAAGTTCGCCGCTGCAGCGGACGCGCCGCGTGGGTGTTTTCTTTGCGAGATCAATCGTCTCAAAGCGGATGTTGCGCATGGCGCGAAGGCGCTTGCGAAGACTGCCGAAGCTCTGCACCAGCATTTGCGCGAGCAAACTCCGGAAGGCGAGGTTTCCACTCTTGAGATTAGGCACGACGCTGCGGTGAATGCTGATGCAGCACTGGCCGCGCTTGGTCTATGCAAGGTCGGCGGTGAATGGCAGGTTGAGCATCGTTCTGGAATTGAGAGCGGTGGCGCATGATGTCGATTCTTCTCGCCTTCATCATTGGCTGTGCCGTCGGCGCTGCTGTTGCATTCTGGCTGCTGGCACGCGACGGCGGTGGCGTGCGGTTGCCGTGGTAGGAGAGGTGCTGCGATGCTCGACGAGGTAGCCCGTTGGATAGGGTACGCTGTCATCGGTGCAGCGGCTACGGCGGTTCTCGCAATCGTCGTCATCTTCGTAATCCTTTGGCCGCTCGAGCACCAGTACACCAGACTGAAGGCGGTTATGGGCGCGCCCGAAGCACGGGAAGCGATTCGCCGGTTAACGCAGCAGATTAAGAGGGAAAAGCGGCGATGAAAACCGAAGCCGGCGCACCAGATCCGTATCAAGTGGTTGAAGATGCTGAGGGCATCTACGAAGGTTATGACGTGTTGCGCGGTCCCGATGATTTCGAGTGCATTCTCACGGAACCGGAGCGCCGCCGCTGGAATCGCGACGGAGCCGCTGTCGTCGCGCGGTTGAACCAGCAGCACGCTGAGATTGAAAAGCTTCGGGAGCAGCGTAGTCGGCTGCTTTTGGAGCAGCGCCGCATGGGCATGGCGTCGGCGCTCTACCGGATGTCGCGCGCAGAGGCGGAGCAGTCTATGGCTGATGCGCTCAAAAAAGAATTCGGCGTCCGCATAATCGCCGACAAGGTGGAGGATATCGGCGAATGAAAGACCATCGCGTTACTGTATGCGCGGCTTGTCGCTGCGCTTCGTGCTGGCACGGAGAGTTCTTTTGCGAAAAAGCGCAAAGCGCCGGCACGGTCGAAGTGCTTGCGTCCGTGCTGGCCGCGGAAAATAACGAACACCGACATCATTTTTCGCGCCGCAATGTGATGCGTGTTTGCGGTGCGATTCAGGAAGTGGAGCGTGCAAAATGAGCATGAGGCTGAACAAGCATGGTTACGAGCAGCTGATCGCCGGAAACATCAGGTGGCTTGATCAGCAGCCGCGTACTCTCGAGCGCGATCATACACGCGCCGTACTCTTGGCGTCGATTGCGCACGAATACCCCGACGACGAACGCGCCGATGCTGAGCGTGTACCGATTACGGCCGAGTTCGTTTTCTTGGCCACGGAGCAGCTGCGCGCAGCTGTCGAGCCGTTTCGGTGCGACACGTTCGGATGTGAGACCGAAGACACCATAAAGCTCGATAAGGCTTGCGCTGAAGTCGATCGGGTGCTGGAAGTCGGACTGCGCAAGGCGGCTGCCAAGTCGCGCGAAGCTGCCATCGCCAGCGCAGTGCAGGCGGAGCGGGAAGCGTGTGCGCGCCTTTGTGATGCCGCGCTGGATAGGGAAAAGCTCGCCAGCCCGACTACTGTTTCCGGCACAATGACCGTTGTCGACGCTCTTGGGAAGGCGATCCGCGCCCGCAATTCTGCCGTCCACATCGTCGGTAAATGGGTCGCGGAGCCGTTTGGTATGTGGTGGTTCGTAGTCGACAGTAAGTACCTTGCTGCGGTGTCGACGAACATCAACCGATGGTTCACGTATTCGCCCGCCAACAAGCCAGGAGAATTTGGCCATGCTGAAAATCTTGATGCTGGCAAGCGCGCGGCTGAGGCTGCGCTCGTGAAACAAGGGTGGTACCAGTGGCCCGCGGCGGCGGCTGACAGCGGCACGATCGACACGGGAGAGACTGCCGGTCCGCGCGCGGATTGTGAGCTTTGACCGATGAGCAGGCGGCGCGGTGAAATCCTGACCGCACAGAGCCAGGACGCGCCATATTTTAACGACTGCCGTATGCGCCAAGCGTCTAAGCGTAGTTGTGCGTTGCTGCGGCGGACTGGCCGTCGCAGCGGCATACGCTGGAGGCACGGTATGGCCGAGAAGAAGCAGAAGAAGCAGAAGCGTAAAACGGTGACGCTGCATGTCATCGGTGGCAGCAACAAGGCGTACGCGGAGATGTTCAGGAAGGGGAAGACGTTGTACGACAACAACGGGCATCCGGTCGGCACCATCGAGCAGGTGTCCGTCATGGACTTCACGGAGCCGACGACGCCGACTACCGAATAGCAGGTTAGCGCCGTTGGATGAGCAGTTACCGTCGTGCCTAATGTAGGCGCGACGGCTTTTTATAGGCATGCCATGCGCAAAAAGATTCAGCAGTTTCCGCCAGTGTGCGCCACCAAGGCCCGTCGGTTCGGGTACCTGTACGGTCGGCATGATCCCGTCGAGGTTGCCGCGAATTTATGGGCGGAGCGTGTCATGGCGCGCCCCATCAAGATTCACTGAGCGGTCGTCGTCGGTTACGGCACGGTCGTGCCGGAAGGATCGCTACCGGTGATGTCAGTCAATAGCATGGCCGAGGCGCGCATGCTGCTGGTGATGGCCTGCGAGACCAATTTGCGCGGCCAGTTCATCGCGCGCGAATTGGCTGCTGATCGTTCGCTCGATAGCCTGTACGCTTTCGGCGCGCGCCTGCACGACGTGTACGTGCGCCATATCGTGCCGATGAACCTGAAGGACAAGTGAAACGCAGACTGGCGACTGCGTGCGCGGCTACTACGGAGTCCGAAGTTATGAAGCGAAAACTGCAAATTCTGTGGGCCTTCATACGCGCGCACGCGCACCTGCTGCGGCGCGGCATGTGGCGCGGCGAGCGCCTGACTGTTTGTCGCGTTCTAAGTGGTCGAGTATGGATCATCCTCACGATGACGCCGATTAACACGGAGCCGCACCACAGCCGGGTCTTCTGGTCAGAGGACGTCATGTGCGGCACTTACTGCGACGCTCAGGTTGTGCGCGCTACGCGTCAGCAGCACACGTCCTGTGTGTTTATTATCGATGGCGAAGTCGTGACGCGCGACGTATTCGAAGAGCAGCTCGCTGCGTACGGCGACCGCTGCGCGTTCGAGGAGGTTTCATAATGATCGCACTGGTGCGAGGTGCGCGCGTCGTCATTACAAGCGGGATACGCGCTGGCCAGGCTGGCGTCATCGACAGCGACGTGTCGGAGGATCCGCATACCAGATTTGCGGTGAATTTGGACGTCGGCATGCGCTGGTTTGTGCTGGCCGGCGAGGTGTGCGCAGAGCACTTGACAGCCGGGGAGCGTCCTCCGACGGCGGCGGAGCTACCGCAATGAACGCGCAGCGAAGCGAAATTTGGACCACCCGTAATCCGGATGGGTCGCTGAATGTACATGCTGACGAAGCGGAGGCCGTGCGTGTGGCTGAGGCCGCGCGTGCCGGCGGCGACATCATTCCTATCCTGCGGCATGTCGAGCTGCGGGCTGACGAGACCATCGTCGGGCTGCAAGAGGTGGTGGTCATCGAGGCGGCGAAGGCGTTCGACAGGACGGATCACTTTTTCGAGAAAAACGAATTGCGCAACGCCGTCCGCGCGCTGAGGGCGGCAGGACGTTGAGCCGGTTCGGCCGTCCTATCACATACTGGCGCCTGATCGGTGGGAGTTTTGGGATTTTTCACTGCTACCGCCGCACCCGCGATCCGCACGGATACATCACGCTGTGCGATCGTGGGCCGGAGCTACGCAAAATAGGCGGGCAGATGCTGCGTCGACCGCCGTGCGTACTTCGATGCGGTGCTTGCGATGTGCGCGAAACCGATCTGTTCAAAGCGGACGGCAGCTTGCCGGCATCCGAAGGGTGGCGCGAGGAATACGAGAGTTGACGGAGGTAGGCTACCGTGGTGCGTTCGAGCATGAGTATCCAAAGAGCGAGGTGCGCAAAGGCGCCGAACACGCGCGACTGCGCACGATGCGCACGTTGAGTATTTGAACAGACTGTTGTCCGAAAGACCGGCGCCCCTTGACCTGGGAGGCTTCGGCAACGATAACGACAGCGGAGGTTTTCGTGGCTGATCCCGAGTTCACGCGTCTAAGCCTTCGGCCGGTTGTGCTGAGCGCTGCTGAATTACGCGCTGCCGCTGCGGTAACGCTTGAGCGTGCGCTTTCGGATATGGTGCGCGAAGCGGCAGAGCACTTGCAGCAGCAGGTGAGCCGTGATTTGCGCACGCTGATGCTGTACGGAGACCGCAATGGGACGATTTGCAAAGGGCACTTCGGTAAGCTGCCAGAAGTCGAGGTTTGAGATCGAGACCCTCGTGACCAAGTACGGCGCGAGTGCGTCGCCAGCGGCATTTCGACATTCGAAACCGAGTTTTTGGCGCACATCGTAATCCCCGGGCAACGGCAAACGTTCGGCGAATGGGCGGCGCCGCAGATCGAAAACGCGTACTGTGGGAAAAAGCTGCCACCGCTACTCGACTGCACGCCGTAGGAGCAACATATGGCCGATCGACCTGGCGAGAGCGTCTAAGCGTAAATTGTTGCGGAGGACGCTATGCGCCTGGATATTCCCGGAATCATGGTCGATTTGTTCTGCGGCGCCGGCGGTGCTTCGCTCGGCATTGAGGCCGCTACCGGCCGTTCGCCGGATGTCGCCGTCAACCATTCTGAGCTTGCTATCACGTGCCATTCCGCGAACCATCCGCACACACACAGCACTACCTGACCGACGTCTACGAAGTTGATCCATTGCGCGCTACCGGCGGACGCCTGGTCGACGTGCTGTGGTGCTCGCCCGATTGCCGGCATTTCTCCAGAGCCAAAGGCGCAGCGCCGGTGTCGAAGCGTGTGCGATCGCTGGCATGGGTTGCGGTGCGCTGGGCGCGCAAAGTACATCCGCGCGTCATCATGTTGGAGAACGTGCCGGAGTTTCAGACGTGGGGGCCGGTCGACGCCGACAACAAGCCTATCAAGACGCGCGCCGGCGAGACTTTTAAGCGGTGGCTCGAGCAGCTGCGCAAACTTGGGTACGTCGTGGAG
>JACCDG011374872.1_pt1 | contig 13601 bp, 10 predicted proteins | sample 7442471 | NCBI WGS metagenome assembly JACCDG01 (sample SAMN15323444, study PRJNA562643) | freshwater metagenome | isolation source: river surface water | place: USA:Blue River Watershed | collected 2017-08-17 | reverse complement strand
TCTTGCAACAGTCTCCCAGACTGTCTCACCCGTTCACTCCGACAATGAATTTCTCCGACAGTGTGGGACACTGTCGATCTAGACCGGGTTCAATTCCCGGTAGCCCGACTCTGAAAAGGTCGAGATGTGTGGGACACATCTCATGTAGATCGACACTTACCTGAGCGCGATGAGCACCATTGCGAGATTGAGTACGAGAAGACCGAGTGACACAATACTGTATTCGGGTGTAAGTGACTGTACAGAGAGGATAGTCATCACGAGTGCAATTGAATTTACAATCCAAAGCCACGCGCTTTTTCGAGCGAGGGTGCGATTCTTCCAGTACTGTATAGCCTGCGGAAGGAGGGTAAATGCGCATGCTATGAGGTAGGCATAGAGCGAGAACGCTGAATCTGTAGTCACCCATAGTGTGAGCGAAGTTATACAGGCGACAAGGGAAAGGGTTTCGATAAGCTTCCAGTGCCAGTGGGCAGTGTTTCGCAGTATCGCAAAGCAAATGAGTACATCGGTAACTACCCAGACAATATGTATTGCAGGGTTGCTATTCCCTGTTGCGAGGGCGAGCACGAGACCAAACCCATCGATAAGTACGACCATGAGCCACGTGGCCATATTTGCATGAAGGTGTGCTCGATATACTTGAAATGCATATGCAGTTGCCGATATAGCAACAAGAATTCCAGCTGTGTAGCTCAGGGCCTTACTACTCATGGAAAGATGCGGCAAGAGTGTGAGAAGTTCAAGGTTCATAGAAGATATAGAAAGTATATCAGTCATCATCAAAGAGACTCGTTTTCTCCTGTTGACCAAAAGGTCGAAAATGCGTATTATGTTCGGGCTCTGATTCGAGTATTGTGCATGGATCAGATATACCCAAGCGTTGGATGTGCTTGGGCCTGTAAGCAAAGCTTTCGGGCCCTCACTCGGATAAGATGAAAGTACACTTTCACCTTACTCCTCGTTTCGGGCCCGTAGCTCAGTTGGCTAGAGCGCGTGTTTTGCACTCACGAGGTCGCAGGTTCAATTCCTGTCGGGTCCACACTGAAATCAAGCTCGGGCCGTAAAACAGTCTCCCAGACTGTTTTACCTCAGTTGGCTAGAGCGCGTGTTTTGCACTCACGAGGTTGAAAAGCATGGGATGCTTTTCAAGACCTTGAGCAGTTGCTGCGAAAGGTGTACTGCTTCTGTAGGAAGGCAGGTTCAATAGAAGTATGTAGAAGAATATGGAACTTTAGAAAACCTTACTCAATGAGTAAGGTTTTCTTTGTTTTGCTATACTTGTCTTATGGAAATAACCCTCCTTGATTCAGTCGAATCATTCTTGTCGTCTTTGACGAAGAAAGAAGTGGCTAAAGTTATTAGAACCATTGAACTACTTGAAGAATTTGGAAATGACCTTGGCATGCCTCATAGCAAGCATATGTCTGGTGGACTTTTAGAACTTCGTATTCGAGGTACTCGTGAAATTAGAATATTCTATTGTTTTCATAAGAATAAGGCTTATTTACTAAATGCTTTTATTAAGAAAACTCAAAAAACACCAGAGAAAGAACTAAACGTTGCAAGAACAGCAAAAGACAGCTTGCACTAATATAACTTATAAGTTATATTACTTATATGGCAACTTCATTTAAACAATTCAAATCAAAAGCTCTCAATAATCCAACTGTAAAAGCTGAGTACGAGGCACTTGGTCCAGAATATGAATTGGTTAAAACTATCATCAGAGAGCGTATTAACCGAGGCTGGTCTCAGACACAACTTGCTGAAGCTATAGGTAGTCGCCAGCCAGTTATCTCTCGACTTGAACAAGGTAACGGAAACCCTTCCCTCTCAACTCTTCAAAAGATCGCCAAAGCTCTTGATTTATCCCTTCAAGTCACAATGAAGTAACTACCACAAATCAACCACCTTCAGGAAATTTGTACACTTCATTTCTAAAAGACTATATTTAACTTGTAGCAAACCGCTCCACACTGAACCATCGTAAGGTGGTTTTTGTGTTTGTCAGTATAAAAAAGCCGCCAGCGTGTGGCGGCTTGAGCCAGAGGCTCGTAGGGTGTACTCACCCCAGGTTGGCTTCACGATTGTGCGAAGCCCGACGGTCGGCGAGGATCACGACCTGATGCAGCACCCGTCGCGGCGGCCGGTACTGATCAGGATGGTCTGCTTGTTCACCGAGAAGGTCGTCGGGCCATCGCGGCGGCCGAGGTCGATCAGGGACAGGCTGTTGTTGCCGGTCAGCGCGGTGCTCGTCGGGCCGTCGCGGCGGCCGAGATCGATCAGGGTCTGGGTCTCGACGCCGGTCGGCGAGGGAGTCGATGCGATGGCGCCAGTGCTGACCAGGGTCGTGAGTGCTGCGAGGAGCAGCCAGGACTTCTTCATGGTTTTCTCCGTGTACCACGAACTTGTGGCCTGCGCATAATAGCAAGTATATCGCTCTTGTCTATGTACAAATGAACAACGGTTACAACAAAAGCCCCGTATGGGGCTTTTGTTGTGTTGTTTTAATCTGCTTGAACTATTCTGTATCGAATGAGCGAGTCTTGCCACATTCGAGTGTTTCGTCGTCATCCTCGTCACTATATGCAACACAAAGTGTAAAGAAGATTTCGGTATTGGTATCAAGACCCGACACATTCTGTGTGTACGTCTCGGTTCCATCAACATCACTATCAATTTGTATTTTACGAAGGTCATCTCCATCTTCATCAACATCAGAGTATGTGTCGTAATCTGATGCAACATCATCAATCTGATCCTCATCCTCACCAAAGACAAAGAATGCTACTCCGTTTTCGAAGTCGTTCATGTCAATAGTGCCACGAAGATCTGCACTGTCATTGTCGACATTGCGTTCAGCGCTTGTGGTCACTAGAGGATCTTCGTCATTAGTGTCATTTGCATCGCTGTCATCAGTATCAGTTCTGAAACTCATGATGCTACCGTAATCCTTCCGACCATCTTCGTCGATGGTAACTGCACGGAAAAAGTACTTGGTATCGTCTGAGAGACCGTCAACCTCGTCTTCGATTGTGTCGCCATCGTCACTATCGGTGAGCGAAATACGATCAGTCTTCTTGTTGAGGCTTCCATACGACGTGCCATACTCGAAGTAGAGCTCCGCATTGTCTTCGCTATCGAATGTTACAACAGCACGAAGTGTAGCGCTGTCTTCAGTGAGATCAGTCGCACTCTGTGTACGAACGTCGACATCGCTTCCTGTGTTCTCGATACCGCCATGGTATGCCGCGAGAAGCGCAATGAGCTGGTTGATGTATGCCTGGAGATAGTCGAGATCGTAGTTCTTTTGGTACTGGTACTGATATTGGTTCCAGGTAGCCTTTTTCTTCCATGAATAGTCATCGTCTTCATCGTCATCGTCGTCATCATGATCATCATCCCAATTCTTCTTTTCCCACTTGTATGAATCTTCGCATTTGCCGCCTGAACTCCAGTATCCATTAGCACTGCACATTGCACTCGCACTCTGTGGTGCTGCCACAAATGCGAATGAAGCCACGAGAACAAACACACTGGCAATAATAGTAAGGTTTTTCATAGTTTTCATGATATTACTGGTCTATACATATCAAATACGCCATACAAACGCATTCGTAACGTAGACAGAAGGCTGCTTTTGTTTCAAAACCTAGCCGACGCGGATATCATCAATTCTCTTTGCAAGCTCAAAATCGAGTTTCGAAAGCCCCTTTACGTCATGCGTAGAGAGCGATACCGAAACCGTACCATAGGCAAGTTCTATTGTGGGATGATGGTTCATGAGTTCTGCATGCACAGTAATTTTAGCAACGAGTGCTAGCCCATCAACAAAAGAGTTTGTTTTAAATGTTTTAGTGATTTCAGTATGCTTTTTGTTCACCATCCAGCCACTCACCCGTGCGAGGTGCTTGAGAACTTCATTTTCTGAAAGCTGTTTTGTCATGTGTATAGTCTAGCACTTCACTCGTTGTGCGTCTTCAATGAGGTGGCTTACAAACCCTTCGTAGGTTGCCCCAACGGCATGAAGTGATTTTGGCAAAAGAGACTCGGCCGTTAAGCCTGGGAGCGTATTCACTTCGAGGAAATAGAGGCCGTCTCTGCCAAGGATAAAGTCTGATCGAGAGTACTGACGGAGACCGAGAGCAGTATGGACTTCTTGTGCAGCATACTCGATATCATGTTTGACACTGTGCGGTAGTGGCGCAGGGCAAATTTCCTGTGTTGAACCATCATACTTTACGTCGTAGCTAAAAAAATCTGCCGATGGTGGTGGAACGATTTCGATCGGTGGGAGTGCGTAGAGATCATGACTACGAAAGCGTTCAACGACACCACAGGTCACCTCCCTTCCTGGTATATACTCTTCCACCAGTATCTCATCATAGTTTGCGAGTATCGTATCGATAGCAGAAGCGAGATCGAGAGTGTCAAGCACGAGTGTTATACCAACAGAAGAACCTGACGAAATGGGTTTGAGAACATACTGTGGGCCAAAACGCTCACGAATGTCCCCTGCATACTGTCTTCCTGTCTTTTGATCACTCTTTGTAAGTGTTGCATGCTGGGGCAGCTTGAATGAAAGTCCTTGCACATGCTCTTTCGTATACCCCTTATGCATTGCAATACTCGATGCATACGCACCGCTCCCCGTATACGAAACACCATAGCGATCGAGCAGTCTCTGTACCCTACCGTCCTCACCATAGGCACCATGGAGTGCAATAAATACCACGTCAAACGTCGGTATAACATGCTCTGGATACCTGGTTCGTCCTTCGTGAAGCCACTCACCACTGCGTGTGATGGTGATATCAATCGGCTCGAAGCGAGATTTGTCGATCGCACGAAGCACCTCCGCACCGGTACGAAGTGAAACCTCGAACTCTTCGCTCGGACCACCACGAAGTACTGCGACACGCGTCTTAGACATGTGAGTAGTGTATCACGCGGTCAGTGACCGCTTTCCACACATCCTAGAGTGAGGTATCTGAAAGCTTCTTCCAGGTACGAAATTTGTTCAAATCACCATAGACACCTGTGAGAAGATCGATATCTTTTCCTGATTCGGTGAGGAGCTCGATGTTTTTATAAGCGAGTGATTTGAGAACTTCACTGCCGATAGGATCATTCGTGAGCTTATCGTACATATTACGAAACGCCTCGAAATCTTTGATGAAACAATGCCCGCCTGCTCCTCGGCCACTCGCATGTATCGGTTCTGCGTGGCTCGTTCCGATACGAGGATCATGGGTAAACGCTTCTTTAATGCGATTCCAATCGCCACCCATACTCTTCACTACATCATAGAGAAGATTCATGTAGAGGACTTTCGTAAAGAGGAAACAGTTTCCCGCGTATTTCACAAACTCAGCATCACGAGAAAACATAATAGTTTCAAATGGTGCACGCGGAAGTACCGATAGGATAGCCTTTGCTTTCTCCTCATACACCTCATTCACTAATGGAATACCGATGATATTACGATCGGGATGCGATGCGTTATATGCGGCGGTTTTTTCTACGAGAAACTCTGGACTGTGTGTAACAAAGATATTGGGGAATTCGTGCTGGAGTTGTTCCGTCGTGCCAGGAGATATTGTCGATTTGATTACTGCTATATTTCCCTTACCTACGAGTGGGAGTACGTCTCTGACTGAATTTACATTAAAACCATCTGGAGTTGTTGGTGTTGGTACCGCTATGAAGACAATGTCACATGCCGCAATAGCATCGCGATTGTAGAGATACTGTGGATCAAGAGAGTACCGGACAACATCATACCCACGCGCAACAAAATCATCCGCGTAGTGCTTACCTATCCAACCTTGTCCAATAAATCCAATCTTCATATTTCAAAATTAACCAGTGAATACGTTCGACTTCCTAATCCCTTCTTACAGAAGCTGTACACCTTTTGGACAGATTGCTTCATCGATTTCGACGTTCATGCACACTATAACTACCAGAAAAACGGCTTAGTTACAAGCTTCGCTTTTTTCTGTGGAAGGTAATCGCAAAGCGGTGCGCCTCACCATTTCCGAGGAGAATCGAGCGTTCATGCTCTGCAATAAGCTTTTCAGGGCCGATAATTCGCTTAGGACGGTGTCGTTCATCCTTTACGACACCTACAACCGGAATAAGGAGATCATACGTTTTGAGTACGCGTTCTGCAGCGTTCTTCTGTGCTGTAGACCCGTCAACAACAATAAGATCCGGGAATTGCCACTCGGGGCGCTTGAACCGTCTCGTCATGACTTCACGGAGCGCTTTCGGGTCGTTCGAACCTTCGCAATCGCGAATAATGAACTTCCGGTACTCACCTGGAGCTGCTTCGCGACCGACAACGACGGTCATAACGCCGACCATATCTTTTCCGCCCATATGTGCCACGTCATACGCCTCTATCCTAAATCGACGATCATCCTTGTGCTGTCGAAATTCATCCTTCATGAGCGAGACATCCTGAATATGACGGAGTGCAAAAACTCGCTTTTTAAGCACATGCGCCACCTCAAACTCCTCACGTTTTGCGGCACGCATCATTTCTTTTTCAAGATCCTTGATGACCGCCTCCTTCTTCCCTTCAAAGAACATTCGTATGTGACGTATCGTACGTGCGTACTCAGCTTTCGTAAGACCATCTGGGTAGAGACCAATCTGTCGATTGAAGTCGAGTGTCCCTTTTGCGAGCTTTGAAGCTTTAGGGCTTGTTCGTGCCCGTTCGTCGTAAAACTTAAACAGCTTTCGTACAAGGGCGAGCGCTTCACGAAAGAGATTTCCCTGCGGGAATGGTCCAAATGCGTACGCATACTCGTCGTAATGACCTTCAAGATCTTTTCCACGTATAACCAGAATGCGTGGAAATTCTTCTTTGGTGATAACGAGATGATTGTAGCTCTTATCATCCTTTGAGATGGTGTTGTACCGCGGCTTATGGGTACGAATGAGATTGACCTCAAGGATGAGTGCTTCGAGTACTGAAGGGGTTTCAGTCCATGCGATACTCTTTGCCTCTTTCACCATGTTAGCGATAAGCGCACTCCGCTTTTCATGAATGTCACCATCAAAATAGCTCCGCACGCGTGAACGAAGTGATGTTGCCTTTCCGATGTAAAGAATTTCCTTACGCTTTCCGAGGAAATAATAGACACCGGGGTTACTTGGCAGTTTTTTCTTTTGGAGATCTTTGAGTTCCATGTATATGAGAGAGTAGCATACGTACTCTACTAGACCCACTTTGGAAACTTATTCAGAGGTTTTTATCTATCAAGCATCTTTTTGAGATACTGACCGGTGTATGACTTTGGATTCGCTGCCACTTCTTCTGGAGTTCCCTTTGCAATAAGGTTTCCACCCCCTGCCCCGCCTTCTGGTCCAATATCGATAATATGATCCGCACACTTGATGAGGTCAAGATTGTGCTCAATAACCATGACGGTGTTGCCGCGATTTACGAGCTCCTGAAGAATCTGGATGAGATTTTTTACATCTTCATAGTGGAGTCCAATAGTCGGCTCATCGAGAAGGTAAATAGTCTTCTGGGTGTGTGGTCGATAGAGTTCTGAAGCGATCTTCACGCGCTGTGCTTCTCCTCCTGAAAGTGTCGTCGCACTCTGACCGAGTTCGAGATATGAGAGACCGACATCGAGCAGCGTTTTGATACGTTCTTCGATAGCAGGAACATCCTTAAAGAATTCATATGCCTCTTCAATAGTCATTCGCAAGACCTCATGGATATTCTTGTGCTTGTAGCGAACTTCGAGTGTTTCTTTGGTAAAGCGTTTTCCTTCACACACATCACACTCAACGAAAACCGTTGGAAGGAAGTGCATTTCCACCGCTATTTCACCATTTCCCTGACATGCCTCACAGCGACCACCTTTCACGTTGAATGAAAAGCGACCTGGCTTCCATCCTCGAGCACGTGCCTCACTCGTTCCCGCAAAGAGATCACGGATAAAGGTAAATGCTCCGGTGTACGTCGCAGGGTTTGAACGAGGAGTTCGTCCTATAGGTGATTGATCGATAAGGACGGTACGACCCAGGTATTCAGTGCCGGTAATAGAGGCAACATTGTACGTCTTTGCAGAACGATACTTTCGCTCAAGTCGTGCAAGAAGATTCTTGTGAAGTATCTCGTACATAAATGTCGATTTACCACTTCCCGAGACACCAGTAATAGTCACAAGACGTCCGAGCGGAATGTCGACATTGAGATTCTTGATGTTAAAAGCTTTTCCACCACGAATTTTGATTGATCCTTTCTCGCTTGATCTCCGCTCGGTCGGCACCTCGATTTTTCGTTCACCACGAAGGTATGCGAGTGTGAGTGAGCCTGAATCGTTCTTCTTTGCATCAAGAAGTTTCTGAAGATCATCAGCTACCACAACTTCTCCGCCATGGATACCTGCACCAGGGCCAATATCGACAAGGTAATCAGCAGCAAAAATAGTATCCTCATCGTGCTCTACGACAATAATAGTGTTTCCGAGGTCACGAAGTTCAGTGAGTGTCTTTACAAGCCGATCGTTGTCACGTTGATGGAGACCGATAGTTGGCTCATCGAGTACGTACATTGCACCAACGAGTCCCGAACCGAGCTGTGACGCAAGACGAATACGCTGTGCCTCACCACCAGAAAGTGTGTTCGCGCGACGGTTGAGTGTGAGGTACTCAATACCGACGTTCACCATGAAATCGAGACGCTGAATAATTTCACGAAGTGCCGGCCATGCAATGTCCTGATCTTTCTTTGAAAGCTTGAGCGAAGCAATGAACTCAGCTGCTTCGGCAATAGTCATGTTGGTGAAATCAACGATGTTCTTCCCAAGATGTGAGGAGTCGCCACCGATATACACGCGAAGTGCTTCAGGACGAAGACGCGCACCTTTACACTGCGGACACTCGTCGTTTTGGAAAATACCCACCATACCGAGACCATTACATTCTGGACATGCACCATACGGTGAGTTAAATGAGAAAAGGCGAGGTTCTACCTCCGGGAACGACGAACCGTCTGTAGGACAGATGAACTTTGCAGAAAGCATGCGTTCAGAACCGTCTGGTGTACGTACCTTCACAAGACCATTTGAATGGTGGAGCGCAATCTCAACCGCCTCTGAAAGACGCTCACGAGCATTCTTCGGTGAATCTTTGAATTCACTCACATAAATCTCATCAACAAGCACGTCGATGTCGTGACGCTTTTGCTTTTCGAGAACGATCTTCTCACGGAGACGCTTTATCTCACCGTCAATACGAACTGTTTCAAAACCTTTTCCGAGAAGGTCATAGAGCATCTGGTAGTACTCCCCTTTTCTTCCAACAACCACAGGAGAGAAAATGGATACACGAGCACCGGAAACCTCAACGCCCATAACAGAAGTAGTGTCTTTCTTCGCTTTCTTAACCTCATGACTTTCGATTGATTTGGTGATGATCTGAAGGATTTCATCTTGAGAGAGTTTCTCAATAGGAACATCAACATCAAGACAGTATGGTCGACCAACACGTGCGTAGAGAATACGAAGGTAATCGTATATTTCAGTAATAGTTGCAACGGTTGATCGTGGATTTCGAGATGCCGACTTTTGGTCTATTGAAATTGCTGGTGAGAGTCCAGAGATTTCATCAACATCCGGTTTCTGCATCTGCTTGAGGAACTGGCGAGCGTATGACGAAAGAGATTCAACGTAGCGACGTTGCCCTTCTGCAAATATGGTGTCGAACGCGAGCGAAGACTTGCCGCTTCCTGATTTCCCCGTAATAACCACCATTTTATTCCGTGGCATTTCGACATCAATGTTTTTGAGATTGTGGGTACGCGCACCGCGGATGACTATCTTGTCATCCTTTGCCGTCCATTCTGTTTTTGTTGTTTTCTTTTTATCTGCCATACCGTGAAGCCCAACCGTGGCGGGTCGGGACAGAGAGTACTCATGAGTATACCGAGTACTAGGACTTTTCGCTACTGTTCTTTGGGAAGGTGATCACAACATGCGTACCGATACCCTTTATTGATTCAATACCAATTGATCCTGACATGAGTTCGACGAGCTGCTTTGTCACCCACATACCCAAACCAGTTCCAGTGATCGTAGCAGTCTCTTCCCCTTCAACTCGAAAGAACGGAGCAAACATTTTCTTTTGGTTCTCTGAAGAAATGCCCATACCGGTATCTTTTACTCGAATTTCGATTCGATCAACTGCCTCAGTGAGCTCTATAGTGATGGCTCCCTTCTTTGTATATTTGATAGCGTTTGAGACAACGTTCGTGAGAATTTGATAAAACCGCTTCTCATCACCCTGTATCGTAAGTGTTCCAACTGGATCTTCAACAGTGAGTTCGATATGTTTTTCATTCGCACTAGGGAAAAGTGCTTCAACGATCGAGCGTGTAATTCCAGACACGTGCACCGTACCCTGTTCCATGTGAAGTTTACCTGATTGAATACGTGCAACATCGAGAAGATCGCTCACAATCGTAACCAGTCTACCCGCAGCAGATTCTACCTCTAACGCGTTCTTACGCGTCTCCGAATCGACACCATCACGCTCACGTATCATGCTCGCATAGCCACGCATAGCGGTGAGTGGAGCTCGGAGCTCATGGGCAATCATATTGGTAAAAAGATCTTTCATTTCATTTGCCTTTTTCATCTCACGATACAAGTATGAATAGTCGATAAGACGGACGTGGCGGAAGAGCAAAAATAGAATCACACCAAGGAGCCCCGCAAGCCAGTAGTATGCATGCATAATGCGTGCTGCGAATAGCGCGTCGATATGTGCAAGCGATGTCTGAGTAACAATATAATAATCAGGAAATGACTCTGTACGGATCACTGTTGCACTATCCCAAAATCGAGTACCTCCAAAAGCATACGGACGAATGAATGTCTCACCAGGCTGAATATTGCTCATGCGATAGAGCGCAGGATCCGATGTCCTAGTATTGATTTCTTCGGGGACAAGCGATGCAACAATAGTCACCGAGTCTCCATCCTCGCGGGCAATTTGAAATGTAGTAATGTCAGGATTCCGCGATGCGAGCTTTTCAAGTTCATGCTGGAGTGCTCCCGCTTCAAAATCTGACACAACGAGGAGTGATGCGAGGAGATCGTGCATCATACCAATACGATCTTTCTCCAAACGTTCTTGATTTTCCCGTGATGCCTCGAGAAACTGTTGTCCGCTTATGAGAAAGGCTACCGGAATCAGTATCACGAGCAAGAGCGTGGTAATGAGCTGCGGATGTTCACGCACATACTCCATACCGAGTATGAATGGTGTTTTTGTTCGGTGCGTCATGTTGCAGGTTGTGCAAACGAAAGTGATTCTTTCGCTCGTGGTCGAATATGGAGACCGAGAAGGAGGAGTACTAGTCCGAGTGCAACAACGCATACTGAACCGATGACAAGAAGCGCTCTATCGCCAAGCAGTGTCGGCTCTACTGAAGCTGCGACTGGAGCTACAGGGTCGCGTACTACTGCATATGCTTCTGCTGTTTTTACGAATGCGAGAGGATTACTCTTTGCCACAATTTTTCCTGCGTTATCAGTCATACCGACATATACCTGATGCTCGCCTTCCTCGAGTTCCTTATCAAATATATATGTCCAGTTACCGACTGAATCAGTCTTCACGGTAACGACAATCGGCGTACTGAAGATATAGAGTGTTACGAAACTATTCGGAAGTCCTGTTCCTGCAAAGTGTGCTTTTGGTCTTTCACTTTCAACTTCGAATACCGAAGTAACATGATCGACAGCGAGGATATCATCACGGATGATGCCTTGGTCTTTGGGAGATTCGTATGCAATATTCGATTCACGCGCATCATCATTCGGATTGTATCCATTGAGGATCTCAATGCCATCAATAAAACCATCGTTGTCGGTATCAGCGCTCAGCGGGTTAGTGAGATAGAGATTTACCTCATCATAGTCTGTTACAGCATCATTATCACTATCTTTGAGCACATCAACGCCAAGTCGTTCTTTGATAAGTTTTTCACTCGCCTCTGTGCGTGACTGGAGTTCACCAGTTACTTTTTCTATGTATTCCTCGATACGAGCAAGTACTGCATCTTGCCCATCTCCCTTTGGCATTTCAGCGATAATGCGCGCGCGTATTTGTTCGAGCTCAATAAGGAGTGCTCGTGCTTCTTCGGTGTCATCCTCGCGAAGCGCTTTACCATACGCATACATGATTCGGGTGAGTTCTTCATCAAAATTACGAAGGAGCGTATCAATAGTATCGGTATATGCCTCACCAAGATCACGTGCGAGTATTTCGCGATCGGTGACCGGCACTTCTTCCGTGTCTTCTTGTTCATCTTCAGTATCAGTTTCGGTCTCTTTGGGTTCTTGTACTACGACGGTAGGTGTAAGAATTTTCTTTGCTTCATCACCAGTTGTTTGTAGGGTTGTTATGAGAGCAACGTCGCTGTCTTGCACCCTATTCTCATTCACAACACGGATTGTTTGTCGTTCACTCTGACTATCACCATACTGTTGCCGTACACTCGCGTAGAGTGCATACGTGCCATTTGGCAATGACTGCGTATCAAAGCGATAGCGCCACACACCATCAGACTGTCGCACAGCGAGACCAAGGAAACGTGATGCAAGTGTACGCTCAGGTATCACAAAAAGCTCTACGAAAGATGCGCCCTCGGTATGAATATACACATCAACCATTTGTGACAGTGGGCTCGACTGGGTGAGCTCTACACGTATCGGTGAAGCAAGAGAGTCAGTGATAGAGTCATCACTCGCGATAGCGACACTTGTGGTACCTACAGCAGCCTCAGTACTATTATCGATAGATACACGTGAGCTGATCTCGTCATGTGCAGTTCCATCATTGAATACAACTTGTGTTCGAATGTCATATTCACCATCATCAAATCGTGCTGTATCAAGTGTGTATCTCCAGCTCTCTCCTCCATAGAATGTAGCGGAGCCAAGAATTGTATACGACGATGTGTTGCTCCTCCGAATGTAATGGCGGACGAGGGATGCTGACTCAACCGTCGTTTCAATAACAGCTCCTGTTCGAAGTGGCTCTCCAGATGAAAACTCAACAGAAACATCGACATCTGAAGATATAGCACTCGGCTGCGAAAATGTTTCTTCTGTACTCGTTGCTCCAGATCCAGTATCCGAACCGCTTGTACTCTGCGGAGCGTCTGATGTTGTAGTCATTGGATAGTTTTCGACCTGGTAGTCAGCTGAGTCTTCTGCCGTATATGAACCATATTGATTTGTGATCACACTACGCAAGCGATATGCACCATCTTCAAAGGAAGTTGTGTCCCAGGTGATTCGCCATACAAGGTCACTTGCTCGTGTTGCGGTCCCCACACTGCGAGCCTCGCTCGTTTCCCGATGAATCGCAACTATATCAACACGAGATGCATTTGAAACGGTGACAACAATCGGAACCGAGCCGACAAGTGCAGCGCCAGACGACTCGACAGTGAAATCAACATCAGGAGAAGTGTTCGCTGTGCCGTCAGTACAAACTGTTCCAGGAACACAGGAGGTCACTGCCTGAGCTCGCGGTTCAGTAACAGGAATTGAGACAGAGGT
>JACCDG010883620.1_pt1 | contig 13602 bp, 11 predicted proteins | sample 7442471 | NCBI WGS metagenome assembly JACCDG01 (sample SAMN15323444, study PRJNA562643) | freshwater metagenome | isolation source: river surface water | place: USA:Blue River Watershed | collected 2017-08-17 | reverse complement strand
GGCACCCACATGATGGCGAAGCTGACGATCGCGGTCCATACCCTTGCCGATCAGATAGCGATCCGCGACCAGATCCGCGTAGTCGATCACCACCCCGCCGATGTCGCGACCGAACTCATCCTGCTCTCGGGTCAGCAACGCTTCGATCTCGGCGACGTAACCCTGCCCAACCTGGGCCCGCTTATCATCCTTGCCGGACATATCCCAGAGGTGCAGGTTGGCGTGCGGACCCTCCAACGCCTCGTCGATCCACCCCACCCGTTCCCGCTCGCCCAGCATCACCCCCTCGGAGTACTGCATGGCGAACAACTTCTTCTCGTAGTCCTTGAAGGTCGCCGGATCGGCGCTGGTGCTCAGCAGCTCGTTGTTGTAATCGTTGCCCATCCACAGCATCGCACTCTTGGAGCTGATCTTCCCCAGGCAAGTCATCAGACGCAGCAACGCTTGCTGCTTGGAAAGCTCGTACGAGAGCACGTACCAGTGCCGAAGCGGCTTCCCAAAAGTCAGATGAGCCTCCCGATCGAACTTGGCCGAATCGACCGCGATCGTCTGACCCAGCAAGCTCTTGCCGGAACCGAAAGGACCGTAGAGCCCGTACACCTCGTTGTCGGCCTGCCCTCCCGTCACGTCGTCGAGGAACGAAACCGTCGTGGGCCGCAGCACACGCAGCGGAGCCCGAAGCGTCTCCCGATACGAAACCTCCGGCGAGGCGGACACCATCGACATGCGTTGGGCGTCCCGGTGCAGACGCTCCGTAAAATCAACCATGCCGATCGGACAACGGCCCTTCTCGGTCATCTCGACCAGGCTCCGCACCCGGGCGAAGATCTGCCGCTCCTCCAAAAACCGTTTGACCAGCTTCCGCCAATACTCCGTGGACAACGGGTGCTGCATGTAGAACAGCTGCCAGATCAGCCCGGTCGGGCTGTTCTCCATCAGCATGGCCTGCTCGGCCGGCTCCATGAACGCAGTCTGGTTCGACAGCATCGATACCATGTGACCGAAGACGCTGACGTAGGTCACCTCGAGGTTCTCGGACTTGAGGTCCATGATCGTGCGCAGCAGCAGGCCATACTTCACGTACCAGCTTCCGGTGAAGTACTTCGGCTCCAGCCCCGCGGTCAGCGCTTCCTGCCGCAACCCCGGCGACAGCAGCATCCCCCGGATGATCTCGGCAACATGAATCTCCTTGAGGCCGTCCTCGACCTGAATGGGCTGGCGTTCCTTCGGCTTATTCATGTTGTCTCCTCCGGGAGGTTGGTTTCCAACGCGGTACGCAAAGCACCCACGAACAAGTCGGGCAGGGCTTCCAGATACTGGTCCTTCCGCAACTTGAATCGCTCGGACGCTACGTCTTGCAACATCCGCACAGCTTCCGCGATACCCGAAGCGTAAGCCGCGGCGTAATTCAATACCGGGTCGCGTACGACCACGCATTGACAGAGAACGTAGATCGTGGCCCGTTCCGGAGTGATCCGGCCGCCGTAGTTGTTGCACTCGGTGATCACCGCCTGCGGCAGCCTCTCGAGCAACATCTGCAGATCGTTGCGGAGCAGAATCGCCTGAGTCGTCGTACGTTTCGTACCCCGTAGGCCCAGATACTCGGCTGCCTTGGCTTGGCTCATGGCATAGTTCGGGAACGGGAGACCTGATCCCTTCCAGTCTCCGAAAAACCAGTTGAAGTAGTCGGCCGCGTCCAGCTTGTTGCGGGTCACGAACTCCAGCATGCGGCCCCAGATGTGCCCCCTGTAGACCCGTCCCGTCGGAGTCTTGCCGCCATCCCAACTGGGAATCCGAATGCTGGCGTAGTCCAGCTTGGGGAGGTATTTCTTCTCTCGGAAATCATTCATCGTGTTGCAGAAAATGGAACGAACCGTGCGTTCGTCCTTGGTCAACACCGGCTTCCCGGATTGTGCGTAACGTTTGAAAGTCATGCCGGTCCCCTCAATAGCCTGCTTGCGGGACGTCGCCTACCTGCTCCCAACCTCTCCGCCTGTAGTTCGCCGCACAATCCACGTCGGCGCGGCTCATCTTCCCATCCCACCGATCCCAAAAGTCGATCACTCGACCACAAGTCTTTCCGTCGGAAAGCCGCGAGGATCGCCCGGGGGCCTGCTCGTCCTCGATGTCGTTCGCTGAATCACGAGACGCCCGCACGACGATGGACAACTGCGCGAAATCCACGCCGGTGCTCCAGACCCGCGTGGCGATCACCTTGCGGAGTCGACCAGCGCGGAACTCGACCTCGTGGTTCTTCTGCTGCTTGGACGTGAGGGGTACGAAGTCCTCGGTGATCACCTTGGACTTCCGCAGCTGGTTGATACGTTGGGCGTCGATGCCGCCATAGATCAACGTGAAACCAGGCAAGAACTTGGCCAGCAAAATCGCATGCTCTATCTTGTCGACCAGCACCAGAACCTGCTCGTCGGCCGGTAGGGCCAAAACCGCATCCGCTACGGCCCGGTTCCGTTGGACGTTGTTCCACACCGTCATCCGTTGGTGCTTGGTGCGGTTGTTGCTGGAACCGATCTCGTTCGCCTGAATGTCGATGGCCACCCAGGTCACCTGGATCTGAACCACCAGACCCAACCGCACACCTTCCGGGTACTCCAGCAGGAACAATCGCTGACCGAACAACAACTCGAGTTTGGCATGGGCCCCATCGAAACGACTGTAAGGCGTTGCCGACGTCGTGAACAGTTTGGCGTGGCTGTCCTGAAACACCGCTCCGATCTTCTCGGGATGTCGGCCTCCGCAGACCAGATGCCCTTCGTCGAACAAAGCGATGTCGATGTCGGGAGGCGTGTGATGAATGCTGTCCAACGTGCAAACCGTGACGCGGGCATTACCCTCCAAGCGGCCGTCGCCGATACGGCCCACCGACGAAACGTACAGCGAAATGTCGGACGCCATCTTGTGGATGAGGGACCGCCGGGGAACATACACGATGATGCGGGCATACGGCAGTATTAGCGCCAACACGGCGACCATGAACGACTTGCCGCACCCGACCACCGCCTGAAGACCACCGCCGGGATGCGACAGCATCGTGGCCAGGAACTCGTCTTGCCGGGGACGCAGTTTGATGCGGTTGATCCGCAAATTCTCGAAGTGCGTCTCGAAAGCCCGAGGCCGGGGGTGGGGCGGAGTAACGTCGTCGAAGCGAACAGTGCAGCGGTGGCCGGACAGGATACGCAGAATGGCCTGGAGATAGCCGAAGCCTGTAGTAAACCGACAACGCTCGTCCAAGGCGTACAGCATCTCGGACGTCATCTTGATGCGATAGCGCTCACCGGTTACCGGATCGAAGTCCTCGGGATCGTAACCGAACGGGACGGTTTTGTGCGTGTAGCTGCAATGCCGACAGAGGTCGGACAGGATTTCAGGCGGCAGAGGACCGTAACCGAAATTGGCAACTTCCAGAGTATGGAAGTACTTTCGCACCGTGATGATCGGCAAACCTTGCGAATCAACAACAGTTGCCCAGTTTTCCACCGGCGGTGGCTTGACATGCGTAGACAAAGAATCTACGTTGACAGTATCCATAAAGGATCTGCCTCCCAGGGCTGAACTTGTGGTACAAAAGGCCGGACGCGGCAACGTCCGGCCTCTCTTATTTACTCCTCGGAACTCCGCTTCTCGCGAGCCCCGAACGACCCGTTAGCCTAACCTCCGGGGGACGCCCCGTCAACGGCAGGCTTCGCCGATTCTTTGCGGCACTCGGCCACGAAGACCGACCACATATCCCGGAACGACTCCCGCTCCGCGTCGGTCTTCCAGACCTTGTCGAGCAGCAAATCGAGATCCGCGTTCGGATACAGGCAAGTCATCCACGCCTGCCGCAAGAGCCGCACGAAGGTCTGCGAAGCACGAATGATGCCCTTCTCGAAGGTGTCGGCCGACTCCAGGATCCGATACAGGAAACCCTCCGGGGCCCCCGACCGATCCGCCAGCCTGGCATTGTACCAGCAGTCCATGACCGCGGCGACGCCACCGAAGTCGGTCACGTCCACCGTACCCTTGGAGCACCGCTGCCAGGTCTCCGGCGTCAACCCAAGCCACTGCTCCATCGTAGCCGTAGAGTGCTCCTTGCCCTCGATCGGAGAGACCCATAGCCGTGGGTCGACGATCAACGACAGCAAAGCCGCCACAGCATCCTCTTCGACCGTCGGCAACCAACGGATGACGGTCCGCAAAGCACTTTCCCGCAACCAGTCCCGCGCTTCGGCGACACCATCGAACCGACTGCGGCAAGCCGCGGCGCCGGCCGAGTACAGACGCAGATCGCAACTGCGCGGGAAGAACCTGCCGCCCATCGTCCCCGGCAGGCGGCAGTTGCGTAGAGCCACGAAGCACAACGACATCTTGTCGTTGTGCTCCCGCGGAACACACGAGCCCACGACCTCCAACCGCCGTTCCCTCGTCAATGCGTACTGCTGGGAAATCCAGCCCCAGTTGTTGGGGGTACCGGCGATGCGTACCGTCTTGTACTGCCGGACCACCTTGACGACATCCTCCGCTTGCCGCGGAGCGCGGTCGCCGGCCGCCACGAAGGCATTGCCGGCTTTGTCGAAGTGCAATCGAAGGACATCCGTGTCCGAGGACTCGCTGCTTTTGCGATAGATCACGATGGCTCTCCCAGACGAACCGAGACGTCGAACAACCGTTCCAACGCACGCTCGTGGGTCGATACGAACACCTGCAAACCGGTCGCACTTCCCAGGCTGCGCAACTTGGCGATCGCGGCAGCCAGACACGTCGTCTCGTAGCTGGGCAGGAAAGCCGTCGGCTCGTCCAAACAGAGCAGACCCAGGGAGCCCGCCATTCGTCCGTTGATCGTCACCAAGAACGCCAAGGACGCCAGCGTCTGCTGCCCCCCACTCAGTCGTATTGCCGGCTGCACCCTCCCATCGGGGAACAAGGCGAAGAGCAAGATACCCTCTCCGCCTTCCTCCAGCATAAGCGTAAACCCCGCCTCGAAATCCGCCAACAACAAGTTGGTGGGAGAAAGCAGGGATGAGACGAACCTACGCACAACCCGTAGCGGTAAGTCCGTAGGGTGAAGCATGTTACGGATCAGAGTCAACGGCTCCAGGGCCGCCTCGATCCGCTTGATCTCTTCCTCCTTGTTACGGAGAACAGCCAACTCCTGATCCGTAGCCTTCAAACGCCCGCCAAGCTCGGATAACTCCAGCTCCAGCTCCTTCTTCAACTCGGACGACTCCGAGATCACAGCCAGGTTTTTGCGGATGTCCTCCTCCACCCGCGCCAACGCCGCATCGTCGGGGTTGAGCTGCACCAACTCCCACAGCCGATCAACCTCCGTCTGCGCTGTCGCAGCCGCCTGCAAGTCGGCCGCGTTCTGCTTTACCAGCTCTCGATACTCCAAGACGTGATTGAAATGCTGCTCGATCCGGACGGAGGCATCCTCCATCTCGAACCGCAGCCTCTGACGCAGATCATCGTCGACCGGGCCCAACGCGGCAATCTGCATCAGCGTATACTCGACGGCGTCGTTCAACGCCGTCGACTCCGCCTCCCACAACTGCTCGTCGGCCGTCAATTTGGCCACAGCCGAATCGTGCTCCGCAAGAATCTTTTGCCGCGTGTGCAACGCCTCCCGATTGACCAACGCTGCCGTCTCGTCGAACGAAGCTACCCACGGCGGCAGGGGTTGCAGACAGGTGCCGCAAACATCCGCCGCCGACTCTTGCTTAGCCTTCAGAAACACTTCGTAGCGAGCATCGCTCTGCGACATCAGCTCCACTTGCTGTCGCAACTCGAAAACCGCGGTAACTGCGGGCAGTACCGACCTGGACGCAAGCAACGTCTTCTCGCGTTCCTCCAGCTTGGCGCGAGCACTTTGCTGCTGCTGCAGCCGATTGCCCAACGAGGTACGGGTACCGACCGCCTGGTCCAGTACAGCCAGCTGAGACGCCAGCTCGAGGTTCCGAGCATTCAGCCGTTGCAGATCTTCCTCCTCCAGCACCTTCTTCGCCAACTCCGCACGCCGCGACGCCGCCGAATCCAATGCAGCCCGCGAAGCGTGCATCTTGACAATCTGGGCGTTGTAGTCGGCGATGTTCTTCCGATTCGCGGACACGACCTCCAACAACCCTTCCGACGTCTTTCGCCAGGCCGCGTAGAGACGCTCCTCCTCAACGGATTTCCGCAGCTTCTCCTGCAACGTGCCTTGGGACAACAGAATCGAATCGCGTTCGGTCGTCAACCGGGCAAGGTTGTTCCGCAACTCGGTTGCTTCGGCACGGCCCGACAGCGCCGACACGGGTTTGGACAACTTGTCTCGGACCTTCGTCAAGTAATCCAACTCGAGAATCTTGGCGAACGTCGTCGTACACTCCAGGTCGGATACGCTGAAGAAATCCCCCAACGCCCCCTGCCGCACGAAGATGTAGCGATCGATCGCCGCAAGCGGCGTACGGAACATCTTCTCCAACATCGCGTTGACGTTGCGGGCACCCAGTATGGGCTTCGGCTCGCTCTCCAACCGCAGCGAATCCTTGGCGCTGTCGGGAGAGATGCGGCGGATCAGCTCGTACTTCTGCCGATCATGCACGCCCGCGATCCGCACGTAGCACTTGTCGTCGTCCTCGTCACGGAACTGCGAGATGTTGGTAGCCTGAACTCCATCCCCTTGATTGAAGCTGCCGGAGAACGCCCCCCGGATCGCCCGCAGCACGTTCGACTTCCCGGAACCGATCGGCCCCACCAGACCCGTCACCGTAGCCCCCGGCCGAATGGCCAGGTTCGTGTGGTTGCAGAAGTTGTGTAGCTCTACCTCGGTAATCGTCACGGAACCACCCCCTTCGATTGCAACCAATTCGCGATCGTTGCCTCCACGTCGGCACTCTTGGACACCAACTGCTGGAACAAGATCGCCGTCGACGTACCCTTCCCGAGACGCGCCGACGCCAGATCCTCCAGCCACAGCCGAGTCAGATCACCCGTCTGGTCATCCGTCGGGTACCCCTCCTCGTCGAAGACCTCCGTCGGCTCCACCGCTACAGCCGTCCGGATGTGGAACAGGTGGGCCCCCGGAAACTTCGAGCGGATCTCCGCTTGGTACTCAGCAAGGTGTGCGTCCTCGCAACGGAAGCGGACGATCGGCTCAGCCAAGAACTCGCCCCGCTCGTAATCCCTGGCCGCCTGTAGCGGGTAGCCGTAACCCTCGGCCCGATCGCAGTCCACCACGCCGCGAAGCTGTGGGATGGGCCACGACAGGGCCTTGTTGATACGATGGTCCACGTACCACACGTACTTGTCCGAGTCTTCGCTGATGTTTTGCATCGACAACGATCCGGCCGACAACGTTATGGGATGTGGCGACCTGTTGTTGCCCAGCTCGCCAATCCGTTTGTGCTCATGGATGTCGCCGTTGCAGATCAGACCTGCATTGATGGTGCAGTCGGACAAACAGCCCTCGGAGCCGAACGGAAATAGTTCCCGCCAGGTCTGGTGCGTGACCAGTACGTCAACCTCTCGACAGCTCTCGATCGTCCTCTTCAGCTCGCCAGCAGGCGTCCAGTCGATCCCACCGATGCGACACCCGTAACCGTCCACATAAACCTTGTCGTGCAAATGCGTAGGCCAAGTAGAAATAGCGGTAGCCAGCGGTACCGGCATGTAGTCGTGGTCACCCTGTATGAAGTAGAAGGGGAGGCCGGCCTTCTTCATACGCTGCATACCGATCCGAAATTCCCGAATCGCCGTCGGTGACGGAGTGGTCGTATCGAACAAATCTCCGGCAACAACCAGTGCGGACCAGTGCTTGATCGCCAAGTCGATTAGCCGTCGCCACGCGAAATAGGAATCCCAACACAACGTGCGACGCTTGTTCCAGATCCGATCGGCCAGATGCACGTCGGCCGCAAAGATGAACGGCAAGACTCACCACCTTTCAAGTCGACAGCTTGTCGACGATCTCCGTCGTACTGCAGAACGGGATACGCGGCACCAGCAACACACGACCGACCAACGTCTCTCCCACGATCTCCTTGTCCGAGTAGTCCGAACCCTTCACCAGCACCGAGGCCCGCACGGCCGCGATGCACTGCTTCAGTTGCGTGTCGCCGTCGAACGGAACGACCGCGGCCACGCAGCTCAACGCCGCAAGGTGCTTCATCCTGTCCTCCAGCTTGTACACGGGCCGACCTTCCCCCTTGAGCCGCCGCACCGACTCGTCGGTGTCGACCAGCACCACGAGCTTGTCGGCCTGCCTCGCAGCCTCGGTCAAGATGTGCAAATGACCGGCGTGCAGCAGATCGAAACACCCGTTGGCAACACTGACGGTTTTGCCCCGCTGATGCCAGCCCTTCGCCAACGCTTGAATGTCCGAAACATCCGTGAAGATCTTCCGGCCGGAAACTTCCACCACCTCTTCCTGGGTTGGCGGGAGCGTTCCGTACTGCGTCACCATCGCCGCCGCGTAAGACGCGGCACGCCGGAAGTTGTTGGACCCGCTCACCATGTCGGCGATGAGCCCGACCAAGAAGGCGTCGCCGGCGCCGGTGCTGTCCACGGCCACCGCTGGGAGAGGTTTTCCCAACTGCACGGACGCTAGGGTGGGGGCGGCAAGCGTGGAGACGCCGGCGCCGTGCTCGCCGCACGTCACAACGATCCACGGCGTTTGCTGCAACCCACTGATACGACGCAGCAAAGTAGCGTAGACCTCAGCCTGCTGCAACGGCGAGCGCCCCACCACCGGCGAGTCGTACACGAGCAGATCCGTACCCAGAATGTTGCAAGCCTCGTCGAGGTTGCACACCATCAGGTGCGGCTGGGGAAACGAGTGAATCGTATCCCTGCTCTTGGGAGCCAACACCCGCAAGGCCCGCGGTGGACACTCCCTCAAGAGCAACTCCGGCCGCAGGCCGTAGCGTCGCGTCGTATCTCCGTAGTCGGTCCATACGACTACGTCGGCCTGACGCACCGGGCTCCACCAGTCGTAGCCGGCAGGTAGGGCACCCGGCGGCTCCCCGGGGACATCGTACCTGGCCAGCAGACCTTCACCCGATCGGTAGATCCGAATCTTCTGCTCCGGGACATACGAGTCCGCATCCCCGAAGGCCCGGTACGACCAAGGTAACGACGAGAAGTCGGTCGAGATTCGGGGGATGTAGGCGGAGCCCCGCGAGAGGAGCCACGTTTCCGCACCATACTGCGACGCAAGCGCCGCCACGAGAGCCGCGCCTCCCGGGCCAACTTCCGATCTCGCAACCTTCCACTTCGTAATATGTCGGGTCTGGTCGACGCCGGCGGCATCAACAAACCAGGAAACGTCCGTGAGACAATCTCCGCAGACGACGACGCGCTGACCAGTGAGCGGAAACAACTCTGTAAACGGCATAACCTGCCCCCCTCGGGCAGAAGAACATCGGACAACAGAACGACAGGGTCATCTTCGCAATCCAACGGTATGGGTACGTCGCCACCACCCCACGTCAGTCCGGAGGCGACGGCATGCTTGCGCGGAATCCAGCCGAGCACCGGTTCAGGTATCGACGACAACAGCCGCCACCGTCGCGGGACGTGTGCTTCCTCTGCGGCGAACCGGAATGCTTTGCCGTACGCGGCCACCGCCGCAACCGCCGGCCGGCAAGAAGCCGGCTCGGCCCGAGAGAACACGTCCCACCAAGCGTCATCGTCGCGGTACCGCAAACCCCACGGACCGCCGTACTTCGTCAGAAAATGTGCCAAGGTTGCGTACGGAACCAACAACTCGAGAGTACGTTCGGGCGAGAACACGCCCCAAGGCCCGTTGCAGAAAGAGGTGAGGTGCTCGGCGACATAGATCCCGAACTCGTTCAACGTCGACGAATCGTACTCCGTGATCTCGCGGAACAACAGTTCCGCCCAGTACTCTTGCGTCCAACCGGCTCGGTACAGCAAACCCAGCCGCAACCTTCGTCATCTGTATCGCGGATGGAAAGACTCGGCGGCCTTCTTCAGCGTCTCCGGGTTGGCCTGCAACAACACTCGTAAGGGAACAGGTTCGATTCTCTCCGCAGCGAAATCTTCCGGGGGCAACTCGTAACCGTGGCGGCGTGTTTCCCGTAACAGCCAATCGAAAAACCACGGCAGCCAACCCAGTTCGATTACGGCTGCCGTTGCTCCATCGTTTCCTCCTCCGTAGCCTAGCCTCTCCGTGATGGCCCGCAAGTCCCGGAAAGAGGAGGCGTCCGGATCGGACGCCGACAAGATGGAAAGAACCGCGGCGAATCCTTCCGAGTAGACTCGCCGCGGTTCCGTTTTTCGCAAGGCAGCCAAGCAACCTACCGCCCGGTAGATGTTCCCGCGAAGATAGCCGTCAGATCGAGATCGAACACCAGACGTCGGGGGCGGTTCCGAAGGTGGCATCGAGGTTCTTTGCGATACAGGGTGACGACCACGAGCCGTTGTCCGTCGTGTCGTAGATGGCACACGCGATCACAACCCCCTCCGGCCCGCGGTTCAACTGAAGGACCGCCCAGCGGTTGTCCACCACCGCTTCGGTCCGGCGATCGAGCTGAACCGGAGTCTCGCTGGGGATGTTGTCGGTCAGGTGCTTTTGCCAGGTCGCATAGCCCTCCTGGCCCAGCCGGAACACGATCCGAAACCGCGGCGGCGCCGGCTGCTGCGAAGCCTCCGGCTGCGGCGGAGTCGTTGGGTAGTCGGAGACGCGGCCGAACTGCCGCACGTAGTCGTCCACATCGAGCTGGCTCTCGTCGGGGACCAGCTGCGGTGCGTCCTCCATGTACTGCGTGTCGTCTTGGTCGGGCGACCCGGCGGCGTCGAGTGAGCCGGCCATCATCTCCTGCAGCTCCCGCTGCGTCTCCCCACCGTCGACCAGCTCAGCGACCAACTCCAGCAAGCGAGTCATCTGCGTGTTGATGTTGTCCAACTCCTGCATACGCAGGTCGCGAAGCTCCTCCCGAAGCGTCTCCACCGACTGCACCAGCTCGCGCAAGCTGCGGTCGTCGGCCGGTTTCTGATCGACGACGACGATCGCCAGCTCCTCTTTCTTCGCAGCCTTCTTTGCCGCTCGCTTCCGCGGCGGAACGTTCGGATCCTTCGGCGGTCGGCCTCGCCGCTTGACCGGGGGAAGGCTCTCTTGCGGGATGATCGGCGTATTCGTTTGATCTGCTTCGCTCACGCGGTTCCCTTTCTCAGGATGGGCGGCTCGAACGTCGGCCACCCGTGCAACTGGGCCATCTCCATCAAGTACTTCCACAACAACTCAGGCGGGTAATCGGCCGGATCGGTACCCTTCGGCAGTTTGAAGTCGAACGACTTCGGAATCTTTCGTTGCAGCGAGAGAAACCTCTCCTGGCGTTTGGTCTCCTCGCGCGACGTCTTCTCTTCGTCCAGTACGCCGTCCTTGTAGAACACGTCGACGTCGTGCATGAAGATGACGCCGCGCGGCCAATGTGCTTCCAGCAACTCCATCTGGGCCGGACCCAGATTGCTGCCGAATGTCGCTACCATCGGAGCCCCGTGCCGCCAAACGGAAGGGGCCCCCTCAACAACGACTCCCCACGGAAACGCCCGAGCGCGGTCGATGTCGTACAGCATCCGGGCAATCCCGGACCCTTTCAAGCTGAAGTACTTGGCCGTCGACTTGTTGCTCGGCGTACCGACATACCGGGCTTGCCACGCCCGCAGGAACCCGCCCCAGCGCACGGGAATCAGGATGCGCCCGGTTGTCGTCTTGTAGTCCTCGTCGGCGCGATCGACGTAACCGATCTCGTAGTCCCGGGTGAGCACATCCACGTCGTAACCGCGTTTCACCTCGAGATACTGCCGCGCCGGATGGTAGACGGGCAGTTCGTTGATGGGTCGTACGTCCCCGGGCAACGGGGCGTGCGAGTTCTCGTTGCGTCGCCACTCGGGAAGCTCGGCGATGTTGTTCTCGTCGATCCCGGTCACCAACTCCTCAACCGCACCGGGCCGTCGCCGGCCACCCCAACTCCCTTCGCGGATCTGCTCCCACATCCGCTTGAGGTTTTCGTAGTCCTTGAAGCAGTCCGCGTTGTGGCACTTGACCCACGTCAGTGTGTTGACCCCGGCCAGCCGTTCGATCGGGAGATCGCAGCAGTAGCTGATGTAGCACCGCCCCCGGGTCTCCCCGCAGCAGGGGCAGTTGACCGCGTACGTCTCGCCTTTGGTATCTCGACCGAACCTCTCCTCGCCCGAGAACGGATCCCGATACCACCGCCCCAGGCAGACCTCCCCCGGGTTGACGATATGCACCTTACCGTAGCAGCGCCGCAGCGCCGAATAAAGCTCCGGATTCAAAACTTGGGTCATCGACTTCTCCCTGTTGCGGGAAACAGGAACGGATTATGTCGAAGAATTTGGCGATGTCAATCGGCGGCATTTTACCATTGTTTGCGTACCCCTCACCGGAAGTAAGACCAAGCCGGTAACCACCACCCAGCGTGCGGTCTGGAGCACAACTAGGTCGATGGGGGGTATTTCCTTGGTTTTGGCCTGTTTTCTTATCGTGGGATCCTTGGTTTTGCGTCCGGAAGAATCACCTCGGCGGTCTCCTGGAAATCGTAGTAGTGGACCTCGAACTTGGTGGGCCCCTATAGGGGCCCACCAAAACTTCGCCAAGTTGCCCTCGGTTTTGGACAATGACAGATCTTTCGGAAGTATCTCAGATGATCTCCATCATCTTCGTTCCTTCCTCAAAGCAATTCTTACCGTAATTTCTCACATGCTTACGGGTGAGAAATTCAGGTCGGTAAGAATTGACGATGTCAACCAGCTACGGTATTCGCAGGGTTGACATCGTTACGTTGCCCTTCGGCGAGGCACTCGCCGAGCAGAAGGGCAACGTACGACGAGTCGGCGGGAGCGACCGGCGGGCCGCTCCCGCCTCCGTTTCGTCGGTCGAGGCGGAGGGGCTGCCGCCCCCCGCTCCCCCCGCTTCCACCCGGAGGGGCTGCCGCCCCCCGGGGCCCCCCGCCGGAGATCGAACCAACGGAGGGCCCTAGGATCGACCCTGCGTGCTTCCCGACCACCTGTTGGTATCTCCGGAGGGTCTAAGGGTCGGCGCTCGTCTAAAGCGAAGCCAGAGCCGTTTGCGAGCTTCCCGCTCAACGGTGGGGTTTTTGGGTATTTTCGGGCACGAAAAAACCGGTCGCGAGTCCCGTCTCGCGCCGGTCAGAACACATGAATTTCTATTGATGCGTTACCGGTACGGCAAACCTTCCTTCAGCCCCTCCCGCTCGGCCCGAAACTCTCCGTCGTCTTTCGCGGCCAATTCCCGCAACACATCCATGTCTTCCGGAGACAACGCTCGCCAGCGCTCGTCGAGTCGGTCCTGGAAGCGCCGGACCGCTTCGGATTCTTCCAGACTTTGATCTTCCATCCGGACGAGGTAGCCGGCTCGCAGGATGTATTGCAGCAACGCAAAGCTGGGTGTCGTCATGGGTTGGGCTCCGATTTCTCTTCCGGGTGTTGACGTTCCAGGAGTTCCTTCGCTACGATGGCGGACTGAGCCGCAAGCTCGTCGATCTTCCGAATCTCCGCGATCGCTTGATCCCGAAACCGAACGGACAAACTCTCGTACGCAATCAGCAGTTGCTGCAGCATCGT
>JACCDG010633536.1_pt1 | contig 13607 bp, 11 predicted proteins | sample 7442471 | NCBI WGS metagenome assembly JACCDG01 (sample SAMN15323444, study PRJNA562643) | freshwater metagenome | isolation source: river surface water | place: USA:Blue River Watershed | collected 2017-08-17 | reverse complement strand
GATGATATATGAGTGAATCATCATTTGAACCAGTTGTTTCATAACTATGGTCTATCTGATTATGAGTGTATAGTAGATTTGACTTTATCGCATTACGATAGTCTTCATCTGATTGTATCTTATTAGGATAAGTTATTTTAGAAAGATATTCACCTGCTACATGAAGGTCTATTGGCTGATTTTTTTCATCATTAGCTTCTACTTCATCTTGGTGATTAAGGTGAATTTGGCATTTAGAGGTTCCATCTTCAATAATATATGGATGGCTACCAATATTACTATAAATGTCGAACATAGTCTTACCATTATTACTATCTGCTGAATTACACCAAGATGCTTTAGTAAAGGTTGGGTGATAATGTTTATTATTAGGAGATAGTTTAGCTAACGCAATAGAAGCTTCATGAGTCTTAGCTATTTTTATGTTTATACCGTCTTGATTGTATACCTGAGTAACGCTATTAGCCTTATCTTCTGGTGTATACTGCGATACCGTACTATTCAAGTCGTTTAAGGTTTTATAAGAATTTATATCTTTATTAGGGAGTTGTTTTTTTACCTTAAGAAAATGTGAAAGCGTATCTACTAATTCTTGATGGCTATGGATATTATTGTTAATATGTTGTTTAACTACCCACTCTAAATGAGACTTATCAGGTATCAAATCGTGATATCTATTAACTTGTTCTGGGGATATTTTATTTTTATATTTTTCAGAAATAAAATCAAGTCTTGATTCAAGAAGATACTGATTATATTTTAGTAGAAGAGTTTCAAAAAGCATATACGAGTACCATTTAGTTTATTTGGTATTTATGGTATAATACTTTAGAAAACAAAAAGGCTTGCATATGCAAGCCTTTTTGATGGTTTTACCTATTAGGTAGCTGCACCTGCAAGGTTTACGACCTTAACACGACGATAGTAAACGTTAGCGTTAGGGGTCAAAGCGCCAGTGGAGATAGCATTACCGTTATTATCAACCATTGAGAATGGATTAGAAGCTACAGCGTAGCGGGTCTTAAAACCAATCTTAGGTTGGAAGCTATCTTCAGAAACTGCTTTGTACATTTGAAGGGGGATATATGGGCAGTAGTAGACACCTGCGTCATAAGCATTCATGCCCTTGTAACCAACAACGAAGAAGTTACCAGCGGCGTATGGGTCAACATACACACGATAGCGGCCATTAAGCACACCAGCGAAAGTATTACCAGTATCATCTACTTGAAGATCAGTGCTAAGAGCGGGTTGATAATCAAGCATACCTGACATACCAAGAGCGGCTGCAACGTCGCTAGAGCAGATAATGAAATTACCCTTACCCATACGAGTTTCTTTAGCAATTTGGTTAGCTTCACGTTCGATTTGGAAAAGCATACCTTGGAATTTTTCCTTTGACCAGCGACCATTAGAATCGGTGTCTAAGTCATAGATACCAGCGTTAGAAAGATCAGTATTCTGAGCACCAAGTTTAGCAGTAACGTAAATGGTACGGATAATTTCACGGTTAAGGTCAGCAAGTAACTGAGCAGAAAGAATATTTGAAAGTTCAGTTTCAGCATCTAAACCATGAATTTGCTTAAGGTCTTGTGCTAATTCTACAGTGTAAGTAGCCTTTAACGCACGAGTCTTAGTTTGTACAGTGAATGAATCAATGTCAAAGCCCATTTCACCGAAAGCTGGGTTAGTATCAGTACCGAGCTTTTCACCGGTGATAGTATCCATACCAGTACCACTAGTATAAATACCGGGATTAGGATTACCTGAAGCGTCTATATCATTAAGGACTGAAGGGTCAGTACCTGCATGAGTACCAGTACCAGAGAAATCGGTATCAGCTTCTTTGTAGAAAGCATCATCACCTAAAGCGCCGCCAGCAATGTATTTTGGCTTATAAGCAAATACTAGACCAGATGGGCCAGTTAAAGGTTGAACACCACAAACATCATAAGCGATCAAGTTAGGCATTGCCCGACGAACTAGATTGATAAGGATTGGGTCATACTTAGCAATTGGGCCGGTAGTATTAGCAGCAGCGGTATCTTCACCTAACATGCCAACTTCGCTAGTAGCGGCTTTGCTAAATTTCATTTGGTTTTCTAAAAGGGTTGCAGTAACCTTACGACGATGAGCATCACGAATAGGTTGATAATCAGCGTGTTCAAGAATTGGCTTCCACTTAGTAACATGATCTGTCATTTTAATTTCCTCTATAAATTGAAATCTGTTTATTGATTTATTTACTCTAATTATTTTTCTTTATAATCAAAGGAATAAATCGGTTTCTATATTTTATTTACTCAAACTAAAAAAAATGTTTTTCTGGAATTATTTTCCAGAAAAACGCCCTAATACATTAACAAGATGACTAATTTCATCATTAGTGGGGGTTACTGTAGTTTTACTAACAGTATCTTCCATTAAAGCGGTAGCGGGTTTATAAGCTCTATTAGACACGCTTTCAGTAATGAGTTGTACACGCTCGTTAAACTGTTTATCATTGACAAATTCCAATGATTCGGCTAAGGATTTTACTTTGCTTGCATTTACTTGAGTTAAACCACGAGTAGAAGATTCAAGAATAAGTTGCTTCTTAAGTGACTTGACGCTTTCTTCAAGTGCATCGCACTTTTCCTTTTCAGCATCAAGTTCATCCATAATTTCATCGCCTTTCTTACAAGCTGTTTCATAAAGGTCAATCTTATCTTTGGGAAGTTCAACATAGTGACTTTCTAAAAGACCCTTTAAGCCTTCCATAAAAGATTCTGCTATTTGAGTACGAGCGCCTAATTCTAATGCTATGCGATTTTCTTCTACCCATTCATTAACAACATAATCTAAGTAGTTATTAATTTGATTTTGAGTGGCCTTATGGTATACTTCTAGCTGTTCAGCAATATATTGGTCAGCGGCTTCAGAAAGTGTTACTAGATGCTTTTGAGCAGTAGCTGTAACAGCAGCTTCAAAAATGTCAGTAGCCTTAGAAGTAAAATCTTCATTTAAACCCTGTGATTCAAAAAGTCCACCAAGCTTTTCTTTAAGATTAGCTTCATAGATAGCTTCTTTAGCAAGTTTTTGCATAACAGATTCTAGAATTTCCTTTGAGGGATCAGTAATTCCTTCAGAAACTGTTTCAGGGGGCATTCCAACAGGTGATCGGCCAACGGGATAGGGTTGAACATCACCGCCAGCGGCTTCAGTATCCTCTGGCCGTCCCATAGCATTCAAAATATCTTGTTCATCAATAACTGGTTCGACTTGTGGTTGACCGATTACATTAGCAAGATACGGTTGAACTGGCTGAGTAGGCATTGATTCAAGTTCTTCGGGTGTGAGTGAAACCGGCGCTAAGTCACCGTTGTCTGATTGGTCAGCGGGGCGATAAGCAGCTTCGTTCAATGATTCAAGGATTTGACGAATGTCTTTCATATTTATTACTCCAAATTTAATAAAATGTCTATAAGCATATTTACTAACAAAAAATATAAGGTATAATTTACCCTTTTAAGTGATTCATTAGTTTAGACCATGCCTTTAAGTATTCTTCGTTTAGGTTTCTGCTAGATGTCTTTTTAATGGTTTGGCGAATTTCTTCGGCTATAGCTATATCAGGGTCAGAAGTATCCCATTCAATAGTTCCTTCCATAAGACCACTAACAAATGCTTCTGGGGCAGAAGGATCGTATACAATATCAACGGCACGAATAACTAATCCGGGATTAACTACCCCAACACCATCATTTCTAGCGGTAGTAGAGCCATCCGCACGACTAGATACGCCAAGCTGTACGCCGCCGTCTAAAAGGGCTTGGGTAATTTTTCCGCATGGAGTATCAAGAATTTTCGCTTTGCCTACGTAATAGTTATTATCGATAACTATTTCAGTAATTAAATGGCTAATGCGATCTGGATTTATTTTAGTAGTGTCTGGGTGTGTTAATTCACCAACCGCTCTACGAGTTTTAACAAAACTGTTATTGTATATGTTTACGGATTCATCTAGAATGGTCTTTGGATAGAATCTATTATTACGATTGACTACATTTGACTGCATGAATACGCCTTTAATGTACCAATATTTTTTACCATTGGTTGATTCACTTAATATTTCCACGTCTTCAAATATGCTATCGTGGAATGGAAGTATGTTTGACATGTTTTTACCCTATCATAAATTTACGTTTTTGTAGTGAAAGCATTCTATTGCGATTAATAGTCATAAGATGAATCTTACGTTTTTTAGCAGCCCTTTTGGCCGCCCTTGCTCTTGCAATAGCCTCTCTTGGACTCATTTTAATAACTTGACCGTTAGGGAGTAATTTATATCCCTTCCCCATAGTATCTATTTTTTTGTTATATTGTAGTTTTCCATTACGAATACGATCTACTATAGCAAATCTCCCAAATGTAGATTTAGTCATTTGTTTCATATTCATTTTAGGTAAGTTCATAGAAACAGGTTTTATCTTCATACCATACCCACTTGGTATTTTCGCTTCCATTAATTGAATAATACGAACATTAGCCTTTTCATATAACATATTTTCAATAAGAGTTTTATTAAGTTGCATTTTCATCGTCCTTCGGAAAATACATATTAACCCATTCTTGAAACTCATCAACGTCCTTAAAGCCATCATCTAGTTTTTCAGCAAACTTAGGATTAATAATTAGTTTTTCTATCGTTATGAATGGACATACTACATACGAACCATCTAATAATAATACAATTAGATCAGTTTCATTTATTTCAAACTCATGTTCAAAGTTCAAAATTTCATCACTATCTATTTCCGGTAATTCTATATCACTCATAGTAATTCTCTAACTCTTTAATATATTTATCAATTATTTGATTTCGGCGTCCCATATATGTACACTCGCATCATTATGCTTGATAATAGTAGGGGTACTATGTATAAGTAATGGTCTATTATTTTGAATTAAGAATTCCTTTTCATAAGGATGCTCAGACATATTAGCTACGAAAGCGCCGTGTTGAAAGTTATTAGGCACTCTTATTCTTAAAATATGTGTATTGCCATTTTCATCTTTTTCTGAAAAACTATGAGCTATTCTTGGACTAGTACTTGCTGAAATATAACTGGGAGTAAGTACTTCACCGAACTCTGATAAATGAGAAGGCATAGTATTTTTTCGATTTTTAACCCCAGAGTATACGATAAAACTATCAGACACCTTTTTACTATTTTTTATTGCATCGTCTAACTTGTCTTGTATCCTTTGAATATGAGCGGGTAACTCAATCCCATTAACAGCTTTTTTCCATAAATGCGAATTAAGAGTTTTGGAGTACTTTGTATATCCAAAAATAGAGTCAAAATAATGAGAATGAATATTGTTCTTATTCGATGAGTTATTATGAAGCGTTAAGTAAGTTTTAAAAGAAGACTTGTCAAAGTCATCTGACAAGTCATTAGATTCAATCTGCGGCGATGGTATATCAGTTAGAAGAAGTTGTTTTTTTTTAATTGCACGTCTTCATAAATGTTATGTTCACCTGACCAATCAAACTTATCGGGTGACTCTTTATCATCGTTATCATTAACTTCAAAAGAATTATCGATGACTTTATCATTTACACCATAATTAGTATAAAAATAGTCATATGGCATTAATTTTGCCGGTCTTTCATCTGAATTAGTTAAGTCTAATTCTTCTGGGTTAAAATCTGCATCAATATCAGGCGGAAACCATCTAGCACGTTCCCATCCTATTTTACTACGGTATTCCGGGTCATCGTTGTAGTTATTCTCATCTTCACGTCTTTCATATTGAGCAAGCATTCTTTCAACTTGTCTACGAGTTAGTGGATAAAGTGATTGATCAGGGGTTACCCGCATTTCCATTAGCTTATTCACTAACTTTTTGGCTAAAATATTTTTCATAACAAATATACCTTTCTTTTAAGTATTTAGGCTAGTAGAGTTAAGGGTTATTAATAACCTTTAACTCTTATTGATAACCCATTTCCAGTGCCTATTGGGTCTATGGTAATACTAAATGACGACATTGAGCTAACATAACTAGGTTCGATTAATGAAGCTGTTCCCATGTTGGTATAATTATGGGTATATGTTTGCATAGGCATCCCATCAAGCTCTATTTCTATGATAGAAGCATCAAACACTAAGGTTAACGTTCCTTGTATATTGGCGTAGTTAAGAATATCAATAGAATCAATAAACATGCTCTTATCTACGTAATATGTTCCGCCTGCCTCTGTTATGCCTACTACAGCTTCACTTTTTGGTACTAACTCAATAGTACTTATCTTTTCAGTAAAGCCGGGAGTAATATCTTCCACATAAAGTATTCTTTGATTTCCTGCTATATTATGATGGCCGTATAATTTAAATACCTTTGTATCGCCGGGAAAAATCCATTGATTATAGAAAAAATCACCAACTGGTTTAACTGTAACTAGATTTTGCCAATTCATATTGTACAAGAAACGGAAATAAGCAGGTACTGGGTCGTTTGACATATTGGTAATATTAATAACTACCCAACGCATACTCTTACTAGGATCAAATGTTTCAAACGCTTTATTAGTACTTGTCCCATTAGCTTCTTCTTGATAATTTTGATTGAAGAAAGCAGTAGGGTTTATTTGAATATATTTTTTCCCATTGGCGTCGAAATGGTCAATCTTAATAACTTGATTAAGCATTGAGGCGTTGATATCAATAGTGTTTGCAAACTCAGTGTATTCGTACGCATTCTTTACAATTTCATTTTTACGTTGAAAATGAGTCATGAGTAAATTTGATTTCTTCTTATCAAAAATACACAAATCACCCGGCCCGTACAAATGAATGCCATCTGTAGACGATTGACCCATTACAAAAATATTAGTATCAGAGTCTTTTAATGAATCTGCTATTAATGGGTAGTCATTTTTATAAAGACCTGTTGAATTAACAATATTGAAATTCGCATATTCTAATTCATCTATTATAACCGCTTTCCTTGGTGTAAGTGTAACAGAATTACCTATATCAACATCATATATTATAGTGCCGGGGTCTAGATTCGTTAAAAGAGTCGTATCAGCCGCTGGGATGTATTCCTGTAATCTTGGGAGATTAAATGAATCGCCTACTATAAAAATACCACCAGATGAATCTGGCATAGTTACACTACATTTTATGCTATAGCTATAAGTATAGTTTGTTAGATACTGTGGACTCGTAGTAATATCAACACATGGGCCATTTGCAATTGTACCGTCATACACCTTAACAACGGTTCCATCAGATAGCTTAGCTTGAGCATATTTGAATAGATAATGACTATCGTTTACGGTATGGATAAATTGTGAAAAGGTAATAGCAACCACTGCACAATTTCTACCTAATGTATCGGTATAGCTTTCACTAATATAATACGCATTGCCTAAGTTATCGAAAATTTTTATATCTATAAAACCTTCAACGTTTTGTTGGGTGATATAAAAATTACTTAACCCTGTACTAATATCAGGATTAAACTCATCGAAGTTTATTCTAAACGAATCACCGCTGTTTGGTAAATCAGTAAGTGTTAATATACCGAATATAAGATAAAAAGTATAAGAGTCTTTAACCTGTGCGTTTACATGAGCTACGTACTTGTCTAGTGATTCTAATTGATTAATCTCTGAACTATAATCAACAAGATATTGTTGAATAATATTATTATAATCTTGCTTAATTAGAAAATTATCACTGGAGGCGCTATGCGCTCTAAAATTGCCGCAATGTCTTTGAATAAAACTCGTATATCCTTCTGGCGATACTGTAGATGTAGGTAATGCAATATTTTCATATTTCTTTATGTAAAATGATTCTGGATGATTTTTAAATATACCTAGCCCATTCTCTAGTGTTATGTTATCATTAGTTTTAATTACATATTCAATATTATCATATCCATAATTGACTTTATACGCATTATGAATATCATTGTAGCTTGAAAGTAATGTATCCTTTTTACCAGACATAAACCGAAGGCCACCTAGCCAAGGAAATGCAGAAAAACTAGGAAAGTCATATCCACTCATATCTTCAACGGCTATTAGATCGCCATTTTTTATAATATAAAACCTAGAAGGAGTTTCAGTATAATCAAAGTGAAATACTAATTTATCACCATTGACTAATTCATCTGTGGTAGAAAGTAATACACTTTGATAGGTATTAGGCATTGACACGAAGTCATTAACGTATATTTTGCCTGATAACGAAACATAAACTCCAAAACTCTTACGAGTATTAAATGGATGAGTATTTCCTATGTCATTATATCGAGTAACATCTTTAATAAATCCAAAGTAAATTGAATCCTTATCTAATGTAGTTACATCAGATATGTTATTAATAATTACCTCACAAGTACCACGTTTTAACTCAGTTGCCTCATCACTATCATAAGACCCTACTCCGAAGTCTGCGATATAATTTCCAATAGGGCAATATTGAGTAGCATCGTATATTGAATCTGGTGAGTCTAAATCAGCTACTGTATTGCTATTCCCATACGCATCTGTTAACAAGGGATAATGTTTAGGAAAGCGCTTTTCATTATTTTTAGCGGCAGGTGTTGAGAATAAAATATAATTGCCGTCTTTACAAATTAATATAGACCCCTTTGGTATTTGTCTAAAAACTATACCAGCGGTAATTAATACTGACATGTCCACTTTTATGTTATAGAATGAATCTTCAATATAAGTAGGTAATACGCTTTTATTAGCCCAATCACCAGCATATATTAAACCGCCTGCTGATACTGCATGAATAGCATCGTCTAAAAATCTCCAACCTACTCCATCATACCAAATACCCATTCCGGGGATTATATCAGTACCTGAAATAGTTCCACTATAAGAAGCATAATGCAAATCCCCGATATTAGGTGAAGAGGGATAACCTAAGTTTGGGTTCCAATTTAATGAAACTACTTTTAATACCCCTTGAAATTCTACATTTTGACTTTCTAACCAAGGGTAATTATATGTTGGTAAGTTATGAGTATACGGGGTTTGACCTGTGTTCAATGAAATAATAAACTGACCATCAGTAGTTGCATTATAAGCGCCGCCTTGAACTGATTGGGCAACAAATAATACAACTCCGTCTGGTTGATTTAAGTTAGCACCATCGCTAAGGAATATTAGTTGACCATTTTGATAGATAAGTACGGTATTAAGGCTTTTTTGAACTACTATATCAAAAACATCTCCCTGATTCCAAGATTCATCGTATACTTGTATATCTCCGTTTATTGAAATATATCCGGTAACAGGTACGGATGCTTTGTTAATGAATACTACGTTTGCTGTAGTATTGGTTATATTACCAGCTAACACAGCAGCAGCGGATGAAACACCTATTGCAATACTACGACTACCGCCATAAGAAGCAGCATCGGATACCATAGTAATTTCAGCACGAACTATATCATTTGGATATGCGTCGTCAAATAACCTAGAGTTGGAAAATACAGATGAAGCACTACTAGCAACCGAATTATTCATAGTTGAAATTAAATCACCACCGCTAAATGTACTATGAATGAGTGTTGGGTGAGAATTATTAAAGGAAAAAGTAGAAAGTACAGCAGTAGATACTACGGCACTTTTGCCTGTAAGATTCGATATAGTCATATCATTATTGACCAACACTATGTCACCGTCTACGGCAGACACCCCTAAGTATTCTCCATTACCAGATACTTCTAATAATACTCCGGGGGTAGCATTAATAGGTAAGCTCCCTGTAGTAATGTCCCAAGGAGTACCAGAAAGACCACCCGAGCCACTACCAGAAACAGAAGTAAATTTGGTAAAATCAAACGAAGCGCCGCTAATATGTGATTCTGTACACACATATAATTGGTTATTGTGTTCGATCAAATGCTTGTAACGAGAATCAGAATAGTAGTGTGTATTAGGATTCCAGAAATCTTTTGAGGTTAATACGCCCATTGTTATAGTCTCTTATGAAAGAATTATTTAGTTGGTTGTTGCTCTTGGTTAGGGTCTGCCTCACCACCTTGTAATTGTTGCTCAAGCATTGCTAATTGTGCTTGTTTTTGTATATTAGACTCTTGAGTTTGCATTGCGTCTTGTTGAAGTACTTCTATTTCTTCATCATGTATTTTTAGTATCTTTTTATAAACATAATCATTACCAAAATACTTACCTACATAAGGGTCGATTAAATTAAGGTTATTAATTCTTGATTGTAGTATTTCAGCTTCTACTGCCTCTGCGAAGTAATTATCAACAGAATACTTAAATTTCAAATTATCCTTAAAGTATTCCCAATCTTCAGATGAAATGATTCCCTTAAGAATAAGTTGTTGTTTTAATAACTGTTCAAATAAACTATTAAATTGATTTCTAAGACGGGTAACATACTTATGAAAACGAAGCTCGTCACGAGTAATTTCAGTACCGTGTTGGAAAAAGCTACCTTGTTGAAACCGACTACCGGGAACCTTTAATGCATCCCATAATTTACTTCTAAAATAGTCCGCAATAGACATATCTCTAAATGCATCACCTCCGGGTAATGTATCGATTTCCGTACCTCTACCGCCATTACTTCTAGGAATCCAAAAGTCTTCAGTCATGGCCATGAAACGCTTTTCATTACGCACTTTACCATTATTTGGGTCGTACATTATTTTTGTACGGTGTTTATCGGCAATCTCTTTTACATATTGCTCAGCCTTTGCTTTAGGTAAATTCCCAGTATCAATATAAAAAATTCTACGTTCTGGCGCACGAGTCATGTTATAGATAATGGTACTATCTTCAATTGTTCTTAAGCTATTCACCGCTTTAATAGCTGTATCTAATTGTGATATAACAAACCCTCTATCTGTGTCATATAATCCAGAATTACAATGTACTACTGCATCAATGGTTAATCTTAACACATCTCCAGTAATAGACGGGGCCATATTTGCTGCAAAGTCTACCCCAGTTTCTGAATAAAGATAGTATTCTGAGATTTGTTTAACTACACTATGCCCGTCTTGAATTTTCTTTTCAATATCCCTGATTCTTTTTATTTTTTGAGGTTCTATATATTGAAGTTGTTGTATACCATATTGAGGCATTTCATTATTAATGCTAATTAGATAATTTATTCTACCGTCGATATACCAACGTTTTGCGATATTATGCCCGTTAGTATTAAAGTCTAAAAGTCCTAATATAGTCTTAAATTCTTCATTTATGGATTCTTTTATCTTATCATCGTATTCGATGTTATCCATGTTAAGTGTTATTACTTGTTCGTCGTGGTCGAATACTAGCATTTCACAAATAATTTCTTCAATAGCTAAATCAACTTCTGGTTCTCTGGCTATGTCTCTATATTGTGCTATAGCTTCGTTTTCGGTTTTTACCGCAGATGCTAGTTGGAAGCTAGTCGCAGTAGGTGACATAAATCCATTAGAAGTTAGATCAAAAGTAGGTTCAGTAAAAGATGGGGTGATGTATTGCTGTAATCCCTTCGGTTTAACGTCACCAGAGCCGATTGTATAGCCAAATAGTTTAAATTGCATGGTTGTACCTACCTAATAATTAAAGTGCCTTAAAACGGCTTATAGAGCGTTTAACGATATTTATGACATGAAAAAAGAGCCTTAAGGCTCTTTTTATTTTGATTGGAATAAACTACTGCGAATGTAATGTTTATTATTATCCGAAGACACATGATCGATGGTTTTACCTCTAACTTGTGTAAATTCGGTAGGAGAATGTCTTATGATATGACTACCATACTTTTTACTTAGTACACTTTCAATCATTTGACTAGCTTCATCGCAATTTGCGCAATTATGATCATATTCATTGAAATATGAAGCAGGTACGTTAGACGGACGTACTATTACATCATCTCTAGGGTCATCAGTTGGTAGATTATCGTCGTCTATTGTCCCCATAGTAGACCCAAGTACATCTGAAGCACTTCCTAAAGTCGTACTTCCATCTGAGTTAGTAGACCCATTACCGATGCCTAATTCTTCTGGTTTCGGTAATTCATCTTCATCAGCGTTAATAGTATCTAATTTTCCTACCCAATGATCATTATCAGTAGTGTTAACCATAAAACATTTAGGTAACGTGTCCTCGCCGCTAGATTGAACGCATATAAACATAGTAGGAGTTAATCTAATTAATTTACTATTATCATCAATGTTTGTCATTAATGACTCAAATAATTTAGAGGATGCAGAATGACTATCCACATCCTTATGTTTATAGACTGTTGATAGAGCTAATTTATTCAAGTTCATATCAATTACCTAATTATTGTTGTGGTTTGTTACCGGGGTTAGTAGTGACTCCTGTAATACTCTTACCTTCATACTTAGCCCAAGAGGTAGTAAAGTAATCATATTTCCAAGCGACTTCAAACATCATTAATTGATCATTTGCCTGCCAACTAAGCTCAACCTGTGAGACATAGTGAGGGAATGCATTATGTAATTTATAGCGCTTATCTACATCTCCTGTTTTAGTATAGTGGAGAATATCAACTTCACATACATAGTCATTTACACCACCTTCCATGTGTTCTTGATTAGTATCATAGTTGACAAAACTCATCATGTCATTCCACTTTTCAAAGAAGTTACGAATACCAAAGTCTTCATCTGAATAAATTGAACACTGCCAATCTTCATATACCCGATCACCAGAAACGTTAACAATACGACCAAAATACGGTACAGGTACAGTGCCTACAATAGCACCGGGCATTTGTGCAGAATTAGCCATAAACTTAATATCATTAGCTGCTATACCACTTTGAGACATAAGTGCGGCTATTTTAGTAGTAGGTGTTATGATAATTTCAAACATGTTGGGGCGTGCGCCACCATGCTTCAATTGTTTACGAAATTGAGTTGCATTAAACGGCATTTTATTAATCCTCTTATTAAACTGTTATAGAGGTATTTAACTGAAATAAATATAACAGTTTAAGTGTAGGAGTATTGCCGTGTATAAAGTATTTTCCGATTTTAATCACTATAAAAGCAACATACTACAAGAATTATTATATGAAAATTATTATCTATCACAAAAAGATGCAGAAGAACACATTTTTCTCTATGAAAATACACTACATGAAATGTATTCCAAAAAAATTCCAATAAACATAGCTACAGAATTCTTTATCACATACTCCTATACCCTCAAATAATCTTCGTAAATAGTAACATCGAACAATGTTACATTGCTAATGGAGTTTATTATGTCAATTACTATAAGGCCATTGAAGTTTGATTTTAGTGATAGTATTCGCTACTATTATAAGGATAGTAAGTTTGTTACTCATTTCATGAATGCACTATCTTCTACATTCCCGGCGGGGGAAACCTTCTTTGTTAAGTCTGTAAGGAAATTCAGAAAACCTATTAAAGATGAATTAGAAATCAACATATCAAAATTTATTGGACAAGAAAGCTATCATAGCTTAGCTCATCAAGTTATGAATGAATACGCTCAGACACAGAATATACCGTTAAAAACTCTTGAAGAAGTAATAGACAAGGCACTTTTATTTGTTGAGAAACAT
>JACCDG011816785.1_pt1 | contig 13614 bp, 18 predicted proteins | sample 7442471 | NCBI WGS metagenome assembly JACCDG01 (sample SAMN15323444, study PRJNA562643) | freshwater metagenome | isolation source: river surface water | place: USA:Blue River Watershed | collected 2017-08-17 | reverse complement strand
TTGATCCCGTCTGCGTCGCGATTGCGAAATATCGGCTGATTCAGGCCGCCTGGGACTTGGTCGGCTGGGACGGGATCGCTTTTCAGGCCAACGTTTATGCGGGCGACTCGCTGCTGCACCATCGGCCGCGCAAGGGCGACGACCTGGACGACGAGCTTTGCGAAGTGCTTGCGCCCGGCCGGTTCACCGCGGTCGCCGCCAACCCGCCTTACATTGTCGTTTGCGACCCCCGGAAAAACGCCGCGTATCGCGAACGATACTCAAGCGCGTACATGAAATACTCGCTCGGCTGTCCGTTCACGGAGTTGTGCTTCAGCCTCGCCCGCAAGGAAGGGGCGCCGCCGTTGCCGGACGTCGGCGACGCCCCTTTGGTTTATCCCTCGCGGGAGTTTTTGTCCGACCTGTCGAGTTGACAAGCGGCGAGTCGCCAGCCGAACGGTTGATCGGCGAGCGGGGCCGCCGGCCCCGCTCCTCCGCTTCAACGAGCGGCGAACCTGCTCATTCGGAAACGGCTGGGGCGTTCGCCGCTCGACGACGGACTTCCTCGATGATCGAATCGCAATCTCGGACCGTCCGCGCTTCGACGACCGGGCTCGGCCAACCGAACCGCTCGGTTGGCCGGACGGCGAACCTGGTTCGGATCGGGCCGACATCGCAAACCTGATTCGCGGCCTCAAACTCAAACCGCCGCGTCGCCCCTCCGCGGATCGGTCCGGCGGTCTCCCGCCAGCCCGCGGCCAGCAATGCGGCGATGATCGCGGCGGCGGACTCGCCTCCGTCAAGGATCGATTCCGTTCGGCGGCGGTCCTCCTCTTGCTTTTGCTCTTGGTCGCCGCGGATTGCGAGCATCAGCACCAGCATCAGCGCCGGAAACAGGGGCGCATCGCCGTCTGAGTTTCGGGTGGTCATTTTCAGCCCCCGCCAGACTTTTTTCGGGCCTCGCGGTCGGACCCTTCGCTGGCCGAGGGGCCCAGTTCGGTCTCGCAAACGGCGGGATCAACGACCGCCGGCTTCGCGGCTGAACCCTCGGCCGCGAACTCGAACGCGGCCGAAACGGTCGGGTCTTGCGCCGTCGCCTGTCGCTTGGCGGCGGCGAGCGCTCGGGCTCGGGATCGGGCTCGGCCGCCGAGACTGGCGATCTCGCGGCGGCGTTCGGGACAAAGGTCGGTCTTCCGGGCTTGCCCGCCTTGGCTGGCGATTTCGCGGCGTCGAGCGGGGTCGAGCGACCCCGATCCCGACCCGCGCACGGACTTGACGAACGGTCGGCTGATCGCGGCCAACGCCAGCGACCTCAGGAAATCGCTCGCCGTCAGGCCGAGTTCGGCGGCGCGGCGGCGGAGGAGCCCCGCCTCCTCTTCGCTGAACCGGGGTTTGAGTTGCGGGGCCATGCGGTCTCCTTCGCTTGCGATCGACGCCGACGCCGCTGTTGCCGTTGTTGCCGTTGGGTCTCGCGAGACCCAACGGCAACGGCGGCGTCGGCTGAAATGAAAAAAGGTTTGAAAGTCGGTCAGGACGACAAGGGACCCGGAGGCGAGCCGGGCCAAGTCGGGGCGTCGTGCGGCGCCTCGAAGGCCCGCTTCAGGTCGAGCTCGAAGACGTCCAAGTCCAAAAGCTCGTCCGTCAATTGCGCCGGCTCCCGCCGGCGCCAAGTCTTTCTCGCCTCCGCGGCGAACTCGTCGCGGAACCGATCGGGGATGGCGTATTCGGGACCGAAACGGTCCCGCAGGATGCGGACGCACTCATCCTGGTACGCCTCGAAATCACGTTGAGGCATGGTCTTTGAAAGCTCCTTGCGACGGCTAGTCGGGGCGAGTCGAATCATCCGCGATCCGACCGGATGATCGCCAAGGGGTCGGCGTTGCAATCGTTCAGCCGCTCCGGAGGGAGCAAAAGATTCTCGGCGAACGGAAGCAGTTCGCCCCCGATCGCCCTCAGCACGTAGTCGGCGGCGAGTTGAATGTCGTTCTCGAACAGCATCAGGTCGCCGAGTCGGCAAACCTCCGCGTAGGTCCGAAGCGGCATCGTCAATGTCCTTGCTTTTCCGCCGCCGCTCCGCCGCGATTATTGTCCCGACGCTCCATCGGTCGTTCGCGGCGAGTCTTAGTTCGTTTCGCCTCTCGGCGTTTCAAGGTCTTCGTCGCCTTGGTCGGCGCTGGCGCTAGCGCCGGCGGCGGCGTCATCGCCCTTGATCCGATACCAAGAGATCGCAGCGATGCGAGGCGTCGCGTACGGCCATGCGACGGCGACCCAGTCCTTCGAGACCCGAACGGCCGTCATCCGATTCCTCATTCGCGCCGTCATCGGCTCGTCCGGACCGTGAATCGCCGGCGTCGCGAGCACTTTCGCCGGAACGCGGACCAAGGCGTCCTCGGCGTCGGTCAGCCGTCGCTCCGCGTCCAAAAACTCCGCCTTCGCCCGGTCCCTCTTTCGCTCCAGCCGCCGGACCTCCAGGAGCGACTCGCGCAGCGCCGGGTCGAACTGGTCGATGCAAGGGACTTGAAGCGCCTCGCAGCGTCGCCAAGCCTCGTCGAAAAGTTCGTCGCAGCAACGAGAATGACGCCGACGCAGCCGGAAGACTTCCGGCTTGATTCGGTCCCGCCAGCGGATCGCCGCGGCCAGGTCCGTCTCCGCCAGCTTCAGGATGCGATCGAACAGCGAGTCGCCGAGCGACGGCGCTAAGCAGTCCTCATGCAGCGCGACGGGGACGCTGATCCCGAGATCCATCGTTTCCCGCGACGTCCCGACGATCCGCGCCGGAAATTGTCCGGACGCCGCGACGACCGTCGTCAATTCATGATCAGGAAGGTCGCACTCATACCATAAACGCGGCGAGAAAATCGTCGTAGCGGACCGGCGACGTCATCGATTCGAGCTTCGACCGAATGAGTCTCTCGATGGCGATTTTTCGGTCCGTCTCGGGACCGCGGCTCGGCGAATCAGCCTGGTTCGCGATCAATGGTCCTGTCCTTCGGATGATCTCGCCAAGGAAAGCGCGGCGATGACGACGAACGATTGCGTGCAATCGCGTGCGAACCCGCGGGGAAAGACGAGGGGAAAGACGAGGGAAATGACGGAGGGGCCGCGGGACCTTTCGCTCGAATTCGAAACGGCGAGCTTCCGCGACGAGCTCGCCGCTGCGACGTTCTCTTATTCGTCATCCTCGTCGGTTCGCCGAAACGGCGGGTCCGGCAGCCGCTTTCCCAAATCAAGGAGCGAATGCCCGCTTGCGCAAGAAAGACGCCACAAGGTCATCAGGCTGGGGACTTTATCGCCGGCGGCGTATTGAGAGATCATCGGAAGCGAAACGCCGGACCGGCGAGCCAATCGCGTCATCGACCATTTTTTCGACTCCAGCATCGCCTCCAGCCAATCCGCGATCGCCGCCCGCAAATCGCGGTCGTACTCTTTCCACCGCTCGGCGTCGGGCCGCCTCGCGGCGTTCAGCCGAACGTTAAGGATCGGGATCGGTTCGCGAGATCGACGTTTCGGCGGCCTTGTCGTCCTTCCGTCGTCGTCATCGTCCTGGTTCGCGACGGCGGGCGGCGCGGGGAGCCGGACCAAAAGCCGGTTCAGCGAATACTCGCCCGCCTTCAGCAACTCCCAGAACGCGCCGAAGCTGGGGACGTGGGCGCCGCTCAAGTATTCGGAGATGACCGAAAGCTGAATGGCGGACCGCCTCGCGAGATAGGTTAGGCTCATGCCCGCCGTGTCCAGCAACACTCGCAGCCAATCCGCGACCGCGGCGCGAAACTGCGATTCGAACGCCTCGTGTTGTTCGTCTCGCGCCGCCGGCTTGCTCCCGCTCTCGGTCTCGATCTCGGTCCTGGTTTCGCTCTCGGTCCTGGTTTCGCTCTCGGTCTCGGCTGGGTCCGCCGCCGCAGCGGACCGTCGCTTCGCCGGTCGCGGTCCTCGCGGCTTCGCGCCCGCTTTGTTTTGCTTGAGGCGGCGTTCTTCCGCGTCCATGAAACGTCCTTCGCAGTCGTGAGGCGATCCGACGAAAATCAAACCTGGCTCCTTGAGTGTGAGACCGCCGGCGGAAACCATCGCCGCGCCGTTTTGCGAATCGAGTCGCGGCGGGCGATTTTTCGTCAATGAACGGGTTTTTCGCAATCCCGCCGCCGTTGTCCGACGTCTTTGTTTTCGGGGCGGCGATTTTCGTTGTCGTTCGCGGCGAACTCCGTCTCCCGCTCCTCCTCCTCGTCGTCGTCGTCCGCGAAGGTCGCGGCGACATGAAGCAAAGCGGCGGCGGTCGCAAGGTCCGACGATGGGTCGTCGTCAAACCCATTCGCGGGACTTTCCCGCATGAAGCCTCGCTCCATGCGGTCCTCCGCCTCGCGAAGCAATCGGGCGACGAGATGACTTTGGGTCGTTAAAGTTCGGGTCAATTTCTCGCAAACCGATTGATGGAGTCCGATCAATCGGTCAGGCTCCGTGATCGATATCGACGCAGTCCGACTTTCACTCATGATTATCCTCGTTTTCAGTTTCCGGTCCCGGTCCCGCCGTCGTTTCGATCTCGGTCCGCCGCAATCCCTTGTCGCGCGCCGCGATGATGTTCGCGGCTTCGCGGACCGCGCGGTCCGCGCGGATCGAAGCCCGACGAAACGCGACGCGCCCGACCGCATCTGGGACCGTCGCCGTCCAGCAGCGAGGCTCGCCGACCCGCCCGTCGGCGACGACCCGCAATCGACCGTCATGCGCGACGATCATCCGCAGGTCATCCGGTTCGTCGTCGTCGCTGGCGCCGTAAGGCGCGCGGATGACGTCCGAGCCGATCGCTCGCCAATCGCGAGTCGGTCCGTCGCGACCGATCGCTTGCAGTTCGAACAAGAGCGATGCGGCGGGCGAATTGGATTCGCGAACGATTTCCGCTGCGCGAATCGGCGTCAGCGTTTCGCGCAGGTCGTTGACGAGGGTGACGGCGATCGCCTCCGCGCGTTTGCTCGCAAGCACCAGGATCGCCAACGGAAAATCTCGGGCGAGAACATGCGTCTCGCTGTGGACCGGCCTTCGGTCCGAGGCCCGCGACGGCGACCAGCGGACCGTCAATTGCGACTCGCTGATCGGGATGAACTTCCAGCGATACTCCAGAAAAATCGGGCGCCGTCGCTGGTCGCCGTCCGGACCCGAAATGTCGCGTTCGGCGGCGAAATCGCGATGGACGGCGATCGTCGCGGAGTTGGTGCTGAACGCGATGCGATCGACGCTCGGGTCGATCAGTCCCAGCCGCGCCGCCAGTTCGATCTCCGCCGCGACGCGGGACGTCTCGCTGTGCGGATAAGGGATCGCCCGCCGCGCCGCCTCGTCGCCGATCTTGGCGTCGGCCAAGGTCCGCTGAAGATATTGCGGCGACAAGCCGCAGTAATCCAAAAATCGCGATGGGACCATTATTCGCCGCTCCTTGCCGCTGTTGATGCTGATATCGGTGTCGGTGTTGATGTTGATGTCGGCGTCGCCCGCGACAACGACCCTTTGCGACCGACCGCGTTCGCGCCGGTTTCGTCGATCGCGCCGTCGTTCATTCGACCGACTCGCCGGACTTGACGCCGAAGGCCGGCGTCGCCGCTTTCCTCCGCCTTTCGCCAAGCGGCGAGGGCGAACGATTCGGACGCGGCGGCGTCTCCCCGTTCGCGGGAGTCCTTCGCTTTTCGAAGCAGGACGCGGACGAAAAGGGCGGCTCGGTCCCGCGCCCGCTGCTGGCCGAACCCCAACGCGAACGCGGCTTGCTGTTTGGCGTCGAGCGTCCGCGGCCATCGCCATCGCCATTCCGGCTCGTTTCGGCTTTCGCCCCGCATTTGGTCTTGGTCCCGGAACGTTGCTTCGCCGGGACCGCGGTCCATCGGCAAGCGGCCCAGCAGGTCGTCCGCCCGAGCGCGGAGCGAGGCCGCCCCCTTCGCCCCCCCTTCGTTCCGCCGATTTCGCTCGATCCGCTTCACGTCCCTGCGCAGCGACTCGATAAGTTCGGGGAACTCCGTCGCCGGCGCCCGCAGGACCGCTGCGAACCGCCGTTCGACCGGCCCGAGGCTTTCCAGCGGCGAACCTCCTCGGGCTCGGCGTCGGGCTTGAGCGCATAAGGCGAGCAAGCGGCCCAGCGTGTAGGCGACGTCGGTCGAATCAGGGTCGAGCTGAGGTCGCGGCCGAAATTCAGCGGGACCGTCGGGTTGAAGGTTGCGAAGCAAGACCCACTTCAGCAAGGCGAGGCGCGATGGGTCCGAGCCTGGATCGATTCGAGTCGCGGCGGGCGAACCAGCGGAGGCGAGCGCCGCCGACGTCGCGTCCAAGACGGGTCGCAGGAAACCGAGGTTCGGCGCGTCGCCGTCGATCGCCTTCGCCCAAAGCTCCAGTGCGAAGCGGTCCCTCGCCGCAACTCGTCCTCCTTCCGCTGATTCGCCCGCCGTCTTGGGCCAAGCGGCGGCGGCGAGCCTCGTCAGCGACAGTGGCCCGCGAACGGGGACCGGGCGCTTCGCCCTTGTTCCGATCCCAACCCTTGTCTTTGTCCCTGACCCCGCGACCGCGAGGTCGTCGAACCAACGCCGCACGTTCGCCGCGGCGACCGACCGGGGGACTCGCCGCCAATCGCGGACGACGACTCGCCCCGAGTTCGCCGACAGCGCCAAAGCGCAGAACCGGCCGGGGCCGACCGGGCCCTCGCTCGCGAGTCCCGTCGCGTCGCCGTCCCAAAGCCGCCGCGCCAACTCGCAAGCCGAAGCCGAGTTCGTAGTCTCATCGCTGGGACGGAGTTCGACCGCCGGCGCGGGCCCCTTCGCATTCCTCGCTTCCGCTCCTGGTCCTTCTTCGGTTCGCGTCTCCGTTTGCGTTTCCATCGGCGTCAGCGCGTCGTCCCAAACGCAGTACGAGACCCGGCCGACCCGCCGGCTCGCCTTGGGGTCGGCCATCAGGTCGTTGATCGCCAGCGCGTAGGCCGCCGCGCCTCGCTCCGAGACCGGGGCGTTCTCGCCCATCTTCAGTCCGTAGGACGAGAACGCGGGCGAGCTTTCGGCGAACGAGACCAAATACCCCCCGACCTTCAAACCGGCGACGCCCAGGATTTTCGGCTTATGGGACCGAGCGATCCGCTCCCCGGTCCGGCCGGTCGCCAAGCAGGGTCCGATCCCGTCCGGATACGGGTCGGCGCAGGTCTCGCGATCGCGGTCCGCGTCTCGCCCGCGTCCTCGCGGTTTAACGGTCGTCTTTGTTTTTCGCGGACCCGCGCTTGCCGGTCCTTCGCGAAAGAACTCGATGAGGAATTGGACTTGCCAATCCCGCCAAATCGCGTCGTCGCTCCAGCCGCCGACAGCGCCAATTTCAGTCCGAGCGTGAACATCGGCGTTCGCTTCGCTGACCCGATAGGGAGGCCCGACCCACAACGGTCCCCCTTCGACGGCGAAGGCGACGGTCTCCGCCCCGCGGAACGGCCGCCATCGGCCGTCGGCGGTCCGACCCAGCCATTCGCCGGCGCGGGACCGGCTCGACTCGCTGGGCCGCCAATCCAGCCATCCCAACGAATTCGGTCCCGCCGTCGCCGCCGCCGTCTCCGCCGCGAGCAAATATCGATCGCGGAACGCCAGCAAAGCGTTGAGCCGAACATCTTGGGTCCGATCCGCCGCTTCGGCGATCCGCCGCCAAAATTCGTCGCGGGCGCAGACCGGGTTGCGGTCCGTCCGCGTCCTCGCGGTCGCCGGCAGCCATTCGGCGGCGTCTTGGCGAACGCCGAAGACCGTGGAGAAACGGTCTGCGAGGTAATGCGCTCGCCCGCCGTTGTTGTCGCCCGGGAACCGAGGCAGCCGCCTCGTTCGGCCCGGCGTCTCTTTGTTCGCGTCTTTGCCGCCGCCCCTGCCCTTCGTCCCGGCCGCGGGGGTCGTCAATTCGATGAGTCCTTCGCCCGCGAGCGAGCCGTCGGCGTTCAAGGGGACCAGCCAATGAACGGTCCGGTCCTGAAACGGCAAGCGGGACATCAATCCCTTGCTCTCCGCGTATCGATGAAGCGACTCCAAGATCACAATCCGCGGTCCTTTCTGTTTTCTCTCGTTTTACCGGACTGGCGAATTTCGCCGGATTTCAAGACGTCTCGCCTCGCGGCGATCGACCGTTTGTTTGACGACTTGCGCCGAAGTCGACACGAGGCGTGACGGGTCGTTTAAACCGTTCAAGGCGACCGCCGCCGCAATCGGCTGATCAGCCGACCGATCCTTGCGAACGGCCCTGTCGGACGCGCGAAGGTCACGGCTTCGGCGATCGCTGAAGCCGTTCGCTGAACATCGGGTTCAGGAAACCATTCCCGGACCTCTCCGTCGCGGTCAATCGCGACCCGCAAGCCGTCGCGGCGAACGAAAAGAATTTCGCCCTTCTGGCTGTCGGTCCCGAACCCGACATAATCGGATTGGATCAATGCGGTTTTCAGGTCGGCCGCGATCTCCGCGTAAAACTTGTCGCGAGAGGCGATCGTTTCCGGACGCTGATCGCGAAGCTTCTCGTCCTGGACTTGATTGAGCAGCAGGTTTGCGAACGTCCGAATGGCTCGCTCACGGCCAGGCGGAAATCCTTCCGTCCACGTCATGATGGGCGATCCTCCTTTCTTCGGCCTTCGTTGGACTGAGAAAAACCGGGATGCCTCAGCGCACGCGCGACCTCTCCGGCTCGGCGTTTCGCCGCGATCGGGTCGCTCGGGCAGTCGGCGTCTCCGAATGCGGAGGCCGCGGCGCGATAGCGGCGTTTCAGCGTGATCGCCGCGTCGATCGGCAAAAGCCCCGAATGATGACGATCCGGTTCGTCGAACTCGTCGAATGAACCGACAAGACGAAGCATCGTGTTCTGGAGCCAGCCGTCGAGCCACCAGAACGGCGTCCCGGCGATCGATGCGCCAGGAAGGACGGACCTGAACTCGAACTCCAGCCACTGAAGACCCATCGCGGTGAGGATGGGGCTGGTCCCATCGGTCTTGACCAGCAGGATTGCGATCGCCGAGCCGTCCCTTATGATCGCCCGGTCGCCTTGACGCAAGCTCGCGCAGGTCTTGCGAACCGGGTTCGACGACAGAAACGCATAAGGGTCCGCGCAGTCCGCGAACTTGCGCCGCAACCCGATCTCGCAATCCTGTCGCGTTCGCAGCAATCGTTGGACGACGCTGCGGACCTTCCAATCGTCCCGCTTCGGCTCGAATTGGGTCCGCCACGCGGAAAAGCCGACGGCGAGGCTGCGATAATGGTCGGCAAATCGCCGCAGCCGACGCAAGTCCGAACAATCGTCTTCGGGATCAGACATCTTCGACCTTGTGAAATACGCAAGAGGAGGGAAAGCTGAAACCATCGGAATCGCCGGCGTTGCTTTCGAAGTTGAGCCGGCGTCGGGATCGCGGTCCCCGAGTAGGTTCATTTTTCGCTGCAATTCACGCCGCGCCATGCGGCTTCCTCTTCGATCGTCGCCGCGTCTCGCGTCGGATGATTGACCATCTCGGAAATTCGACCTTCCCGCTTCCGGTAAAAGCAGGTCGTGCGGGGACCGATGGTGCGGAAATCGTCCCCATGACGGAATCGGCGGCGTCCGCCTAAGTCCCTGGGGACGAACGCGGGTCCGAAGCGACCCTGATCGCCAGCGCCTGCGGGGGTCCGCACCCGCTCGACCTCCGTCGCCCCGTCGGCTTGCCAGCCGTAAGCGAGCAAAACGGCGACGACCCGATCCAGAGGACTGAGCGGACCGACTTGGCGAGTTTCGGTTTGCGGATCGTTTGTTTTCATCGCTAATCTCCGTCCGCGCCTGGGAGGGCGATCCGGTCGCCGGCTGAATTCACGAGGATCAGCGAGGTCTCCGACCAATCGACGTGTTCGTAGCCGAGGCGGCTTGCGCGTTCGCGGAGGTCCCGTTCGAGCGGCGCGATCGCCTTCGCCAACCGCCGCGCCCGGCGCGGGTCGGCGTTCGGACCGGCGTTGGCCCGCTCGCGCCGCTTCAGTTTGGCGATCAGGCCCGCCAGGACCGCAAGCTCCGCAGTCTCTCGCGGCGGCGTCTTCGCCGCGCCGCAGAACTCGGCGAACCTGATCATCGCCTCCGCGGCCTTGGGCATCCTCCAATGACGCGGGACTGTCGGGCACGATTCGGCGGGCGCTTTTTCTCGGGACCGGCTCATGAATTCGCCCTAAAATCAGGCGAAACGATTCGCCTGCAAACCATTATCAGTCTCCTTCGCGAAAAACGAACCGCGGGAGAAAATCGCGAACTCGCGGACAGCGCTGGTCAGCGTCAGCGTGCGCGGCGGAGAAGACCTTCCTTCGCAAAACCGATGCACGGCGTTTTCGACGATGGGAGCATCGGTCAATCATTGGGGTTAATTTACGATAAATCTTAAGAAAAGAAAGACAGGAGTTCCAAAGAGTCGAAATTTAATCGACAAACCTCGAACTTGCGGTCAAGTCGCAGAGGGCCTCGTGAGTTTGCGTCTTGCTCGCTAAAAAGAGGTTGGCGACCGTTTTCCGGAAAACCTCGGAAGGATGCGGAAAAATCGCAAAGTTTCAGCAAAAAGGCGACCAGACGTCCCGTTTTTCGCCGAATTCAATGCGATTAATTGACTCGCGGCGAAGCGTGGTTTAATGTTGTCGCAGATCCATTATGCGCAATAATTGATTTGCGCAATGATCTATCATACTTGTGATCATGATACGTTAGATCGGGGCTAAACCCATGATCATCCAGGATTCGCAATACCGAATTTCGGGACAATCGCCCCTTCTCGCCGTCGTCATCGATTCGCCCGAGAACAGCGATTCGCCGCCGGATCGTCGCCCGACGGACGGGACCATCGAACGAAAAGACCGAAAGAAGCGAAGTTCGCCGCCGCGTTGCGCCTCGCGAGCGACGCAAGTCGAACCTGTCGTTCGCGTCGCTTCGCCGCTGACTATCCCCGCCTTGATCACGCGGTCGCAGGTCGCCGAGCACCTCAAGGTCTCGGAGCGCACGGTGCGGAACATGCAGGCCAACGGCGAGTTCCCTCCTCCCGACTGCATCGTCTCCGCTCGCCCGCGGTGGCTGGCGGAAACGGTCTCGCGGTGGATCGACGGTCGAGGCTGCGGACGCGACTGACAGGTCCGCAATCAAGCCGTCGGCCGAAAGCGGCCGGCGCTGGTCCGCTCGCTTCAAGCGACGGATGATTTCTTTCTTTTCATGATTCGTTTCTTTATGATCGGCGGATCCTTAGAAATGAAAAATCCAGAGAGTGAAAGTCTGTCATTTCTCCAATCTCAAGTCTTGACTCGCGAAGAGGCGGCGCGCATCATCCGAGTCAGCCCGAAGACGATCTACCGGCTTTGCTGTTTGGGGAGGTTTCCGGCCCCGGACTTCAGGATCGGCCGGTCGCCGCGTTGGCTGTCCACAACGATCGAGTCCTGGATCAGCCGGTCCAAGCCGAGCCGGGGTCGCCGTCCGCGCTGAATAGACCTGGAAATTCGCAATTAAAATCAACGGCCTGCGGATCGTCGGTCCGCAGGCGAAAAGGGAGGAGGACAAGCCGTGGCCTCGTTTCGCAGACGAGGAGGGAGCCGACCTTGCTGGTATTACGCATTCACGGACGAAGATGGGCGGCGAGTCGAGCGGAAAGGGTCCGGGTCGCTGGCGGCGACCAAAGAGATGGCGTCGGCGGCGGAGACCCTTGTCGCCAAGATCAAGGCGGGCCTTGAGCCGAGCAAGGCCGCCCGCGAGCGCGGCCTTGAGACGGAAATCGCGGAGTGGGAGCAATCCCTGCGCGACAGAGGGGTGACGGAGAAGCACATCGATCGCCAGGTCCGCGAAGTCCGCCGCGCGGCCGAAGACGCGGGCGCCGACGTCCCGAGCCGGCTGACCGCCGCCGCGATCCAGTCCGCCCTCAGCCGCAGCCGGCTCTCCGCTCAAAGCCGCAACCATTGCCGCAGCGCGATCCGCGCGTTCTTTCGCTGGCTGAGCGCGGAGGGTCGTTGGTCCAGGCCGTTGCCGACGGCGCGAGTCGCCCTGCAATCGGTGGAGTCGGACCGCCGCCGCCGCCGTCGGTCGCTGAGCGCCGAGGAGTTCGCCGCCCTGCTGCGGTCGGTGGAGACGAAGGACGCGACCCGCAAAGGATTTTCGGCCAAGTCCCGCTCCCTGCTTTACCGCTTGGCCGCGGGGACGGGGTTGCGGGCGGGCGAGCTCCGCTCCCTGACGGCCGGTTCGTTCGACCTCGCGGGCGACCCTCCGCAAGTGATGGTCCCCGCCAGCCGCACCAAAAACCGCAGGACCGCCAAAGTCCCGCTGTACGGCGACCTAGCCGCGATGGTCGCGGAATGGGTCCGCGAGCGCCGACTCAAGCCCGACGATTCGATTTGGCCCGCCTCGCTCCCTCGCGAGACCGCACGCGATCTGCTGGCGCCTGACTTGGCCGACGCCGGCATCCCCTACGTCACCGAAGACGGCGCGGCGGACTTTCACTCGCTGCGAGTCTATTGCGCCACGGAGCTTGTTCGCGCCAACGTGCCGATCGCGACGGCGATGCGATTCATGAGGCACTCGACCCCCGTGCTGACCTTGAGGACTTACGCGATGGTCCGCGATCGCGACCTTGCGGATGCGGCAGGATTTCTTGCCGTTCCCTTGCCGTGCGGAAATGATCCGAACTGCTCCGACGAGTCCTGAAATGAAACTTTCGCGTTCGTTTCGGAGAATTCGGTTTGCGATCGGAAACGCGGTTTGCAAGCGGAGGGACAGGGATTCGAACCCTGGAGGCCCTTGCGGACCCTACGGTTTTCAAGACCGCCGTTGAACCGTCCCGAGACTTAAAAACATCGTGTTCGCCGCGCCGGCGCCGTGCCGGCGGCGAGGCTGAGACCGTTGCGGTCGACTAAGCGATTCAGTCGGCCGCAAGCTTCGCGATCGCAAAGTCATTGGGGTCGCTTCGCGGCGCAAGACGACCGGCGACCGGGTCGCTCGGGCGAATCGATTCTTGGATCTTGGGGACCAGCCAAGACTCGATTTCCTCCAAACCAAGGTCGCAGCAGCCGTCCACAAGGGCGGCGATCAAGACCTCGGTCGGGACTTTTTTGCCGCGGTTGATCGAGGGGTGCCTGCGCAGCAGGTCGAACCGCAAGTTCTGCAAGTTTTGTTCGGTGTCGATATCGCACCGAAAGTTCGTCTTCTTCATGGCTCCTCCGAAAGTCCGCCGCGGGCCTCTCCCGCGACCTCTTCTAAAGTATGTCTCGGCAGGCGGTTAAGAGCAACGCGATTATTCTGTTTTTCTTTTTTTCTGTTGTTCTGTTTTTGCGACCTATTTCAAGAAAGCGAAAAAACAGAAAAACTCCGAAGTCGCCGCTTGATTCGTCCGAATTTTTGAGGTAGATTCCCGCGTCGTCGCAAAAAAGCAGAAAAACAGAAAAGCAGAACGGCGAGACGGCGGTTCGGTTCGAATTGATCTTAGCGATCTCGCCGAGGCGACGAGCGGCGAACGCCCGTGTCTCCCGATCTCCCCGGACCAAGGAGGGCAGGCATTGACGCTCCCATTTAAGGACTTGGAGAAGGAGACGATGACCATTCGGTTCCCCGCCGGATTGGCCAACCGAATGCGGGTCGCGGCGGCGGCTTCCGGTCGAAACAACATGTCGTTGTTCGTATCCGAGATCATGGCTC
>JACCDG011128418.1_pt1 | contig 13617 bp, 5 predicted proteins | sample 7442471 | NCBI WGS metagenome assembly JACCDG01 (sample SAMN15323444, study PRJNA562643) | freshwater metagenome | isolation source: river surface water | place: USA:Blue River Watershed | collected 2017-08-17 | reverse complement strand
TGCCGCCAAGAGCTTTGCCTTGGCCTCTTTGGTCAGTGCCGATTGCGGCGGTCGTACACGTTCCCAGCTTTCCATGCGGTAGTGCTGTGACAGCATCAGCTTGAGGGCTGCCACTTGCGGGTAGTTGTCCAAGATGGCCATCAGCTCTGTCACGCGGTCATCAGGCTTGGCCACCTTCATACCCGGCACCTTGGTGGCGTTGTTCACAAAGTCGTTGGCCATCACGTGTTTGATCACATTGGGCATCACGTTGGCCAAGGCAGACACACACACATCGGTTGGGTTGAGGATGGTCAAGTTGGGCTCGTGGCACGAGGCAATGGCCAGTGCCGTGTCGAATGCGCGAATCAACTCCACCGTGTGGTTGACGTGAGTATCTTGATCCACAATGCCCACAAAAATTTCTGGATGCGCTTTCTTCAAATCAGCCAGTGTGACCTCAGGCAAATCAGACGCTTGGTTTTTGCCCCCCAGTTGGTGAATGAACAGCTGCCAGTTGCTTTGGTTGACCTGTTTGATCATCTGATCGAAATAGTCAAACAAGCCAATGTGGCTATACGGGGTGTCATACAGCGGCGCTGATACCAAAAAGCGGCACACGCCTTTTGCAGACGCCTTGCGTATGAACTTCGCCACCTCAGCGTAAGACGATGAATTAAGGCCCAGCAGCAGGTTGTCTGTTTCTACGCCTGCTTCAATTACATGTGCCACAGCTGCCAGCTTTTCATCGGCAGAAAACGATGTGCCTTCGCCCGCGTGGCCAAACAGCACAAAGCTCTCGAACCCTTTGGCGCTCAGGTTGCGCAGGTGCGAGGCCAGCTTGGGCTCGTCAATGCTGAAGTCTGCTTGCAGCGGCACCAGCACATCTACCCAAACGCCATGGAAACCTATCGTGTTTGAAATGTTTTCTTGAGTCATGGCGTTTGCTTCCTTGTTGCCAAATGCGCGTCACTCCACCTTGGCCGCATTCACCAGCTTTTGCACATATTCCGCACGCTCTTGGGCGACCACGGCATTGACCAGTTGTTGTTTGCTTTCTTCAAAAGTGGGTACTTTGAATTTGCGCTTGGCTTCCACCATCAAGACTTGCCAGCCTTCAGGCGTGGCGATGGGCGCGGAGGTGGCACTGCCAACATTGAGGTTCATCACCACATTTGCCAAAGCAGGGGTAATTTGGCTGGGTAACAGCCAACCCAAGCTGCCACCGTTTTGTGCGCTGGGATGAATTGACTTCTCACGCGCTAACTTGGCAAACGTGGAGCCTTTCTTGGCATTCAATTCTTTAATCACCGCTTTTGCATCAGCCTCTGTGGCAGTGACGATATGGCTCAGTTGGTACTGCTCGGCATTCTTGAGCTGATCCACTTGGCGGTTGTATTCGGCACGCAGTCGTTCTTCGGTGATGCTCAAGTTGGCAAAGTGTTTGCTCAACAAGTTATCAATCAACAAGCTGTTTTGTTGCATGAGCAACTGCATCTTGTAAGTTTGCTCTTTGTCGATGCTTTGCTTCTTGGCCTCTTGCACCAGCACCTCGCGAGAGATCAGTTCGGTCTTGAGTGCTGCACGCAAATCGGGTGTGTCTTTGATGCCTTGTGCCACATTGTTGGCCACCAAAAACTCCAACACTTCATTGCCAACTTTCACCCCATTGACCGTGGCAATGGTTGTATCGGCAGCGAATGACAGGCCTGCGCATGTGAAAAGCATGCAAGCCAATACGACGCGACTTTTTGTTTTGAATTTCAATTTCATAGATGCTTTCAGATCATTAAAAACCTGACACCAGGTTCGCATTACCGTAAATCGAGCAATACGCCTTTGAGTTCAGCCAACATGACGCGGTTGGTTTTTCCAAGGCTAGTCACGGCTGCGGCCAAGACCAAATTCATCTCCACGCGTGCCAGACGCTTGGCCATGATCGAAGGGGCCACGATGATCATGCGGTTATTGAGCAAGCTGCCTTCAAACGCCACCATCTCACCATTGGGTGCAGCGACCATGAACGTGGTGAGCTTGTCACTGAACACCAACTTGGCTGACATGGGGGGAACGGCGGGTGCATTGGTTGTGCGCAAAGAAACGGTATCAGCCTCTTGTTCAAACGCAACGCCTGCCGTGACGGGTTTGGCTTGTGCGTTGTTCAAGATGGTGATGGGCAACACACCCGTGCTTGCTGAAGACTCGCTGTTGTTGCCAAACAGCATGCCTTGTAGCGCACGAGGGCTGAGTGCTGGGGCCGCCTCGGGTTTGGTAACAGGCGCTTGCGCATGTGCTGGCACAGGAGTCGTTGTTGCCACCAAAGTGGGTGCAGCAACTTCGGTCATGACAGGAATAGCCACTTCAAATGGTTTGTTGTTTTCTGGGGTTGTGGCAGAAGACGCAGCCACGGTGCTTGCGGTTTGCAACGCTGGTGTAGGGGGCGCGACAGGTGCAGCAGTTACGACGGTCCCGGCTTCTGGTTGTGCGGGTGTTTCAACCTTGGGGTTGATGCCGATGGCTGCCAGTTGTCGCGCATCAAAGTAGGCCAATTCAGCGGCACTGATGCTTGCAACTTGTGCTGGTGAAAGACCTCTGAGCTGCTCGGGCGTCAAATTAATCACTTGCGTGATTGACAGCGCCATGATTTGCGCTGGGCTCAAAGATGAGAAATGATCAGGCGCAATGGCTGCAATTTGCGATACGGACAGAGCTTGCAATTGCGCATCACTGAGTGAGCCAATTTCTGCTGCCGTCAAGTTGGCAACCCGAACAGAATCCACTCCCACAATCTGTGCGGGCGTCAATGCCAATATTTGGGTAAACGCCAACGTTGCAGTTGGATTGCTGGTGAGCAACTCAATTTGCGCCGAGGTCAGCGCACTCAGCTGTCCCGTTGTAATGGCAGTCACTTGTGATGCAGACAACGCTTGCAACTGCGCATCACTGAATGAGCTGAATTGCGTTGCTGACAGAGCCTGCAATTGCGACACTGTGAGGCCTGTCACTTGGTTGGCGGAAAGCCCTGCCAGTTGATCAGGCGTCATCGACGCAATTCTTGCGGGGCTGATGGCTGCAAGTTGAACGGGTGTCAATGACAGCAACTGTGCATTCGTCAAGCCAGCCAACTGTGAGGGCGACAAAGCACTCAGCTGTTGTGGTGAGAACACTTGCAACTGCGTGGCACTGAAGCGGCTCACTTGGGCACTGGTGAGGTTTGCCAGTTGAGCGCCAATCAGTGTTGATACCTCGGTATTGTTCATGGCCGAGATAGGCTTGATTGTCAACGTGCCGTCTACAAACGTTGTGAACGCGTAATTTGTAGCTGACAGTGTGCCAATGGTTGGTGTGATTGGGGCAGTGCCTACATCGGTCAAATCAGTGGCAGTGCTTGTGGCTGAGCCAGCGCCTGTCACGCCCGATGTGGCTGCGGTTTCTCCCCCCACATAACCACTGATGGCAACATTGAATGCTGGATTTGCAGCGCCAAAATTTTTCGAAGCATCCAAAGCCGTTACGGTCAATGGTGCTGGCGTAATGCTTGCCGTAGTGCTGGCTTGATCGATCACGATGTAATTGCCTGCATCAGCGCCGCTGTAGCTGCTGCTGAGGTTGACCGTCTTGGCCGTGCCCACGTTCTTGTCTGTAAAGCTACCCGTGACATTCACGTTCACCACATCGCTGCCGATCAAACCCGTCTTCAACACATTGGCGGTGTTGACTGTGGCTGTGGTGCCAGCATCGTAGGTTTTGTCAGCCGCCGTGATGCCGCTGATGCTCAGAGACGCAGGGGTGATGTTGGCGTTGGAGGTGGGATTCAAGGGTAAGGCGTAATTGACAGCATCGTTGCCACTCAAAGCCAAGCCAGAGTAGGTCACCGTTTTATTGGTGCCCACGTTCTTGTCAACAAAGCCGGTCACGTTGCCTGTGCCCAAATTCACTTGTTCACCAACTACAACGCCGCTCAACGTCACTGGGCCAGATGGAGCAATGACCGTTGTGCCGTCATACACACGTGTGGCACCAGGAATTGACAAACCCAATGGCTTGGCCTCGATCGTGACTTGGTTGTTTGCACCTGCAGCAGGCAAGTTGGAACCTAGGTTGTAGTTGTTACTTAGCGCTGCATTGCTGTTGCCTACCAGCGTTAATCCGCTCAGATCTGTCAAGGTCTTGTTGGCCGTCAATACATTCTTGTCACTGATCAAGGCAGTGCCAACAGAGGCTGTAAAGGTTTCGCCATTCACCCCTTCAATGACTGTGACTTGGGTAGCGCTGACAGTGCTAAGGCCGTCGTAGGTTTTGCTGGCCATCACTTTGGTGAGGTTTGCTTTGTTGATGGTGAAGGTGCCATTCACAAAAGACAGGTTGTAGTTGCTGTCTGTGCCGCTTGCCGTGGATGCGTAAGTGCCCGCATTGGTGCGGGTTGCACCAGCCGTCACGCCTGTCAATACGGCTTCTGTTTCACCATTGACCAAACCAGTCGATGTGAAACCGCTGACCGTTTGGGCCAAGCCTGTGTAGGTGAGCGTGGCGCTGCTGGCTGTCACGGTGGCGTTGGCTTTGTTGATGTAGGCACTTAAGCCAGTGGGTTGCGTGAGGGTGTAGTTGCCTGCGCTACCGCCACCCAGTGTGTCGGCAGCAGTGACAGCAATGGGGAAACTGCTTGCATTGACCGATGCAAATGTGCCAGCTTCAGTCAAGGTCACGGTGTCACCCGCAATCACACCAACCAATGTGCCGCCGCTGAGCGTAGCGGTGTTGGTGCCGCTGTAGGCTTTGTTGGCGACGGTGGTGTTATTCACCGTGAGTTCTTTGGGAGTGATGTCAGCACTTAAGCCAGTAGGTTGCGTAAGCGTGTAGTTGCTAGCGCTGCTGCCGCTGATGGTGTCGTTGGCTGTCACCGCGATGCCGTTGCCCACATTCGGCGATGCAAAAGTGCCAGCTTCCGTCAAGGTCACATTGTCGCCGGGAATCACGCCACTTAACGTGCCGTTACTGAGACTGGCCGTGGTGCTGCGGTCATAGGTTTTGTTTGCCACGGTTGTACCACTGACAGTCAGCGCAGCTTTAGCCACCGAGACGGTTAACGGGTTAAATGTGAAACTGTAATTAGTGGCAATTGCGCCCGCACTCAAACTGTTTAGGCTTGGCGTCACGGTAAAACTACCTGCTTGTGCTATGCCCGAACTTGAAACGGCATAGTTCAAACTTGCAATGCTCTCACCATTCACCATTGAGGTGTTTGTGCTGTATGCGGTCAAGCCTGATGCAATGGTTTCGTATGTGAGTTGGCGGTTATAGGTGTAGGTGGTGCTGGGTGGGGTCAGCGTTACCGATATAGCCTTAGGTGTAACGGTCCAACTTGTAGCACTTGTGGATCCAATCAATACATACCTTGAGTTGCTGATGGTTAAACCGCTGGCATAGGTCAAAGAATAGGTACTTGCATTGCTGGTTGATGTGGGGACGCCTCCTGACCAAGTGGCTGTACCTATGTAATCCGTGCCAGAAGTCAGGCTAATCCTGGCACCACCTGACGTGGCGTTGTAAAAGGCCACCGTGTAATCAGGTGTACTACCGTACTCACTGCTGTAGTCAGTCCCTGTAGGGTCAAACAAGCCAGCGTACACGCCGATGGCGGCAGTCAAGGTTGAGCTGCCAGGAATGGTCAAAGTACCACTGCCTACTTTCAGATAAGACGAGTTGGCGTCACCCGCTAATAACGCTTTACCAAATGTCAAGTCGCCGTTGGTGTAAAACGAAAGGCGTTTGCCAGCGGCAACTGTGATACCAGGATTGCCTGTGGGTGTGAAGTTCAAAGATGTGCCTGCATCAATGGTGATACTTGCATTGCCGCTGAACGTCATCGCTCCTGCATAAGTGTTGTAGCCTGCTACGTTGTGAATCGCCCCACCATCAGCAATGGTGAGCGCTTCAGCTCCAATGGCCAAACCGCTGGGTGATGCGGGGCCACCTATTTCGAGCGTCGCGCCATTAGCCACGGTAACGCCACCAGCATTAGTGCCCAAAGCAGTGTTACTGGCAGCGCGCAAGGCGCCAGCGTTTATAGATGTCAACCCTACATATGTATTGCTACCGTTCAAAATTAAGGTGCCCGTCCCAATTTTGTTGAGAACACCTACAGGTGTTGCATTGGTATCGGAGATAACTCCGCTGTATGTAGAGTCAGTATTGTTGGCACCAACCGATAAGGTTTTTCCGTTCAAATTGACTCCGCCACCATTCAATCCACCGCCGCTTAAAGAGCCAATTTGCGTATTGAAATTGAGTGTCAAGCCAGTGTTTGCCGCGTTTGCAATTGTTATTGCAGAGTCAACGCCAAGGGGGCCGCTCGTACCGTTTACTGTTGCCAATCCAGTTGTTACATACCCACTGTTTATGTTTGTGGGGCCCGTATATGTATTGGCACCGGTCAGAGTTAATACGTTTGTTCCTGCTAGGTTTGTGTTGTCAAGGGTTAGGCCGCCGGATCCTGAAATAATTTTGCTGTAGGTGTAATTAGCGCCGAAAGTTATGTTGTAGGTCGCCCCAGAAGACAAGGTAACCAAGTCAATGTTGTATTGTCCTTGTAGATTACTTTTAAGAGTTCCACTAATTACGTTGTATTTTGGCGCGCCGTTTGAGTTGGTGAAAGTTGCAGATGTAATTCCTGAAATATCGATAATTCCAGGACCGCTTATATTCACGGTTGGTGTTGCACAACTACCGGCAGAAACGCCATTACATTCATAGTAAGTGCCGAGAACTAAATTGCCTGTTGCGGATATTGAAGGGTTTGTGCCCCAATTCCAATAACGGGCAATAAAAGTGGAAGTTGTCCCAGCTGCACTATTTCTCAAGGCGCCCAGATTGTTGTACCCCGCACCATTGAGGACCAATTTGCCGCCGTTCCCGCCATTATTGGGGCCGTTAAATCCATTCATGTCAAATGTGCCACCGTTATTGACGATGACGGATGTGGCAACACCAGATGCGTAACTTGCAATATTGCTTGAGCCTAGTTGCAAAATACCATTGTTGACAGTAAATGTTTGCCCAAAAGTGGTGGATCCACTTAGGTTCAATGTGCCTGTACCAACCTTTGTCAAAGATCCTGCACTTAATAAATTACCTGAATAAGTGGTGTTCGTGTTATCGGAGCCAACAGTCAACACATTGCTGGATGATGACCACGTAATACCCCCTCCAGTCGTACCTCCGCCACGCAGACTACCAATTTGTGTGGCAGCGGAAATTTTGAGAGTGGCGCTAGCGACGTCTGCCAGGGTGACTGCAGAGTTATTACCAAAGGCACCGCTGACTCCTGCAACAGATGCAACGCCTGCATTTAATGTTCCCTCATTCACATCGGTTGAGCCCGAATAAATGTTGGCGCCACTTAAGGTCAAAGTGCCTGCACCTTTCTTGGTTACAGAGCCTGTGCCACTGATAACGCCCGAGTAAGTAGTGGTACCTGCTTGGTCCACAATCAAACGTCCCAGTCCCGTCATGCCGATGCCGCTAGATCCGCTTACACCAGAGGCTGCCGACAGAGTAAGCGTATTGTTCGTGGCCCATGAGATGGCACTGGAAATGGTGATGGTTCCGACATCCGCTCCAGCAGATCCAACAGCCCCCGTAGATATCGTCACATTGCCATTGGCCAATGCCGAATTGATGTCTGCCGCTTTGATAGTGCTGGTGGCGGCAGCGGTGTAGGTGTCGTCGCCAGGGTTGTTTGTGTCAACAAATGACGTGCCGGCTAATGTTGTACTGATCGTGATGTTGTATGGGTCAAGTAACCATATGCCGTCGTGACCTTGGGCTGCTTTGGTAGACACTTGAATGCCATCCACATTCAACACATGGCCCGATGTTTCAATCTGCCCGCCATCACCACCGTTAGGCCCAGCTTCAGCTTTGATGCTGCCGTTGGCACGCGTCACGCTATCAGCGCTGTGCACATCACTCCACAACACCACCTTGCCACCGTCACCTTTGTCGGTGGCACTCGCATCAATGGCAGCACCTGCCTGCATCGTCACCTTGGTGGCTTGGCGCATCTCGCCACTGCCTTGCCAGTCGCCACCCACCAGCACAGTGCCACCACCCGTGGCGCCTTTGGCTTCTAGCTTGCTGGTGCTGCTCAGGGTGATGTCGTCACCCTCTAAATAAACCTTGCCGCCTTTGCTGACCAAGCTGTTGGCTTCTAAGTTACCGCTGTTTTTAATGACGCCTGCTTGCAGTTTGTTTAGCGCAACGGCCGACAAAATGATTTGCCCATCGGGCGCTTGCACGGCTTGTTTGTTTTCTATCAGTGTGGCAATCGCACTGGGCGTGGTGTTGATGCCCGCCAAGCTGCCTGCACCATCGATGTTGAGCGTGATGGTTTCGCCTGCGGCCATGGCTACGGTGCCTGCGCGTGCCACGACCACACCAGCGTTTTGCACCTCGGGTGCGAGCAGGGCCACATAGCCAGCTAGTGCTGCGGTGATGTTGCCTTCGTTGATGATCTTGCCAGTTGCGCCATTGCGCTCAAACACATACTTGCCCGACATGAAGTTGTCGTCGGTAATGCGGTGTGTGGTGGCCGTGATGGCACCTACATCCACCAACGAACCAGGTGCAAAGTAAATGCCGTTGGCATTGGTCAGCACCACTTGGCCGTTGGCTGTCATGCGGCCAAAGATTTGGCTGGGGTTGGCATCGCTCACGCGGTTGAGCGTGACGGCTTGTGCATTGGGTTGCACAAAGTTGACACTGGCATTGCTGCCAATGTTGAAGGTGTTCCAGTTGACCACAGCGCGTTGGCTGGTTTGGGTGACGGTCATCGCGGCGGCTTGTGCCGTAGCGGTTTGGCTGATGGTGGCGGTGCCTTTTGCAACTGTTCCGCCTGTTGGCAGTTGGTTGATGACGGGAGGGGCTTGTGCGTTGGCTGCACTGGTAAGCACCCAGCTCAGCGCAAACGATGCCACCACGCCACTGGCAGATGACTTGCTTTTTTTGCCCGCACTTTTAGCGGTTTCAGGCACGGCTTGCCACGATTGCGTGGCAACAGACCAAAGGGTGCGATAGATGCGGTTCATGTGTGTGCCTCTGCCTTAAAACGCAATACCAGCACTCAGCCAAAGGCGTGTGGTGTATTTGGTTTTGTCGCCATCCATGCCCGTGGAGGTGTCTGCGTTGAGTATGGGATTGGGGTTTGCTGCGCTGCGCTTGGCCAAGGTGGCTTTGAGCTCGATGCCTTTGCTGTCCATCCATGCCAGCGATGCACCGTAGCCTTGCAGGGCATACGCGTTGACGGCGCTGATGGCTTTGCCGTCTGATGCATTGGCGTTGTTTTTGTTCACGGTGACGTGGCCGTAGTCATAGAAGCCTGTGAGGGTGAAGGCGTTGTCTAGGCGTTGACGCAGTTCAAGTGTGAGGGTGCGGCCTGCCGCACCGCCTGCCTCGCTGGCAGGGAAGGCGCGCACACCTGTGGCGCCGCCCAAGTACATGCGCTCTGAGGAGTCGAGGTTTTTGCTGGTGGCTTGCGCAGACACAGCGGCATAAAAGCTCAGGTCTGCTGTGATGGATTGCAAACGGTTGAGGCCCACGTTGAGCTTGCTGTACGAGCCCGCCGTGCGTGCGCCATCCGCATCTGCCTGTGCGTTGGCAGAGCCTTCGTTGTTCACGCGACCTTGTGTGACGGTAGCGTAGGCAGACGTCGAGCCACCACCGCCCCAGTTGTCGATGTTGCTGCTGTTGATGCCAACACTGCTGGCTTTGATTTTGTAATTCGAGTTGAGTACATCAGCTGCGTAGTTCTCGAGCGTTTTGTCGTCGTAGCTCCAAGTGAGGTTGACGTTGCTGAGTTGGCTGCGCAGCAAGGGGTAGCTGGCATCGAGGCCTACGGTGTCAGCCGTACCTCGTGTGCCTGCAGCTTTGTCGTCATAGCTGGTGAGCACTTTGTATTTGAGACTGCTGGCGTGCACGCCAGCACGCGCGCCAGAGTTACCCACGGGTAGGCTGTAGCCGCCGCGAGCGTATTGGGTGCCTCGTGTTTGCATGAAGTTGGTGCTGAGCAAGTCGCCTATGCGTGCAGGGCTGTTGAGGTTGAGGTTGAGGCTCAATCGCTCAATGCCTGTGGCGCGAGCGCCTTGGTTGTCGAGGGTGGCGTTGCCGTTGATCAACGCATCGTCCATGACTGACAAGGCCAAGTTGGTTTCACCGTCGTTTTGGCCTTGTGCCAAGTTGCCAGCCACGCTGATGCCGGGCAGGTCGTCTAGCAAGAGCAAGGTGCGGTCAAGGTCGTTGGCATGCAGGGCTTGGCCTTTGCGCAAGTTGGCTTCAGCCATTTCAACCAAGCGTGAGGCTTCGATGCGCTGGGGTTCTTGGCCTTGCATGATGGCTTTGCCAAATACAGCTTCGACGATTTGCAGGGTGACAACGCCCCCATTGATTTCTTGCTTGGGCAGGTAGGCGCGCACGGTCCAGCCGGCATCGCGGTAGGTGTTGGTCACCACATCGGCAGCTTCTTTGAGTTGTGCAAGAGTGAGGGGGCGGTTCACATACGCGGTGAGCGCACTGTTGAGTTGCTCTGCGCTCAGCAGCGTGTTGCCAGCAAACTTGAATTGGCTGACGTTGACCGTTGCATCCGTCGGCGTAGTGGCAGGCTTTGGAGTTGGCTTGCTGGCTTTGCGCGCGGGCTTGGCCTTGGGTGCTTTGAGTTGTTGTTCAGTCTGGCGAAGCAGTGAGCCCGCATCCACAGCTGGGCCTGCTGCTTGTGCTGAGAAGCAAAGTGCCATGGCTGCGCTGGCCAATAGGGTGATGCGGTGCGGTGTGTGTGTAAGGGTAGACATGCTGCTGGGCGTAGTAAGACCAGCAGAATTGTCAAAAAAATCAAATTTGTTTTATTACTGCAAACTACAAAACGTAACTTTGGTTTTAAAGAATCTCAATGTGTGTTGTTAATTGGTAACCGATGTTGCGCAAAGACTCAATGACCAAGCCTTCTGCGCCTGCATCGTTGAGTTTTTTGCGCAGTCGCACCATGCGGACGGCCAGGCTGGATTTGAAAGAGTCATCCACTTCAGCGTCTAGCAGCTCAGCAATTTGCCAAGTCTCTAACCGACCTGCAGGTGCGCGCGCGAGTGCCGTTAGAACGATGGCTTCTTGTGCGGTGAGTTTGACCGAAGTCTCTTGGCCTTGAAGCTCTAGCTTGTTGAGCGTCAAACCTTTGGGTGTGATGTGTTTGAAGGTGGCCAAGCGCCTGCGTGCAAAGCTGCGCAGTGCAGCAGATAGCTCGGGCAATGACACGGGCTTGGTGAGGTAAATGTCTGCACCACAGTCGTAGCCGCTGAGCTTGTCATCCAGCGCCGATCGTGCCGACAAGATGATGATGCCCACCAAAGGGTGCGCGTTGCGAATGCGTTTAGCAAGGCTGAGCCCATCCTCGCCTGGCAGGTTGATGTCGATTAAAAAAGCATCGGCATGGTCGCTGCCCGCTTGGTCTTCGAGCTCTTCAGCGCACGACAGCGGTGTGACGTGGTGGCCATCTTTGCGCAGCGCGTTGCACAGCAGGGTGCGCAGGTCGTTGTTGTCTTCTACGACAACGAGGTTCAGTTGGGTAGCCATACTTTGAATTTCACATGGGTGTCATCTGGCTCGTAGGTGCAGGTTCCGCCCAAGAGTGTGCAAATGCTGCGCACCAAAAACAGCCCAAGGCCTGTGCCCGAGATGGTTTTGGCGCCTGTGCTGCGGTAGTACTTGTGAAACACCTTGTCAGCCTCGGGCCATGAGGCGATGCCCGGCTTGTTGGCCACTGTGATGGCAGTGCCTAGAGTGCCTGCATCGTTGCTTTGTGTGTCGACGGTGATGTGGATGGGTTGGCTTGCATCGCTGTAGCGCAAGGCATTACCCATGAGGTTGTTCAACACAATGCGTAAGCATTGGTAGTCGGTGCTGAGCGCGTGGCTGTTGGATAAAAAACTCAACTCGAATCGGTGTGTGTCGTCGCGGTTTTCCGCGGTCAGCTCGTCGATGAGTTCTACCAAGTCCACGTTTTGCTTTTGAATGGTGAGTTTGCCGTCTGACAAACGGTCAGCACTCATGCATTGGTCGAGCACATTGCGAATGGTTAAGACGCTGCGATTGACATAGTCTTTGGCCTTCACGTCGTCAGACGCGTGTTGTGCCAGGTCAATGACCGCAAGCGGATTTTTGAGCTCATGCATGAGCATGGTGAGCATTTGGTTTTGCTCTTCGCGGCGAATTTTTTCAAATGCAACTTGCTGCGTTGAGAGAGCCAATTCTTGTTCAATTTGCACGTTCGCTTTGCGTTGCTGATTAGCGCGCAATTGCAACAATAAGGTCATGACCAAGCCGGAAATGAGCGCGTAGTAAACCAGTCCATTGGCTGAGAATTCACTGCCTGCCATCTTGCCGAGATAGGGCAGTACGCTAAAGAGAAGGAAGGTTGTGAGGATGAGGTAGTAGCCGACCACAAACTTTTTCTTCAGCAAAGAAGCGGTTTGATAAGTGGCAGTTTTTTTGTCGTCAATAAACGCAACAGCCACCAACAACAAGAGGATGACGCCGATGCCATTGAGCATCATGTTGACTTTGAGCGCGAGGTTGATGTGCCCGAGTGTCAATAAAACAAATGCGGAGAACGACCATAGCCACATGATGCTGAACACGCGACGTGCCCATTGAGGTGGTTTGTATTCTCTTAAAAAGCGTGTTTCAAACCAAAACGTAAAAGAAGTAGTGCCCACGATGAGCCAGTTGTAAGCAAGGTCAATGGTGTGGGCTTCTACCCAACCGTCTAACAAGTAACGGTGGAAGCCAAAGAAGGAGGCGGTGTAGACAAAGTAAATGGCATTGCGAAGGACAAATGCTGCATACAAAAATTCGCGGTAGTTGATCCAGTTGATCAGGACCACGATCAAGAAAATCAAAATAAACGACAGCGAAAAATAACAGGACAACATGAGCCTGTGCTCTTCTTGTTGCATGCCTTCGAGCGACAGAGCCTCGACATGCATCAGGGTGGTGCTGGTGGCCTTGAGCTTTAGCCACACGGAGCGAGGCTGGTTACCTGCCGGAATGACAAAGGTGTGTGACAGCGATTTGTACTCTTGATGTCGGTACTCGGTTTGGTCGCCCGTGATGCGCGGCTTTGCGCTGGTGTCTAGCGGGTCGTATAGCGTGATGGTGTCTAGGTAGATGGGGCGCAGACGAAGAATCAGCTTGTCATCTGCATTGCTGCTGGGACTGGGAGTGATGTGCAGCTGAACCCAAATCGGGTGTGGCGTGTAGCCACGGCTCAGGATGCCTTCATAAGGCGTGAACTTTTCGGTCTGTGCTTGCTGCCAAGTGGCTTGGTCAGAGGTGTCTTCCCAATAGGCACGTTGGCTGATATGGTTGTGCACCTCAGCCACGGCAGACACGCTTGCGCTGGCAAGCAAGCATGCCCAAACAAAATATTGTGAGAGTCGGCGGATGAGAAGCAGCATCAATGTTTTTGAAATTTCATCAAGCCTAGCACTGGCGTTGGCGTGTTTTATTTCCGAACATTACATAGACAAAGGCCCGCGTGAAGCGGGCCTTGTTTTGTGAAGCTTAAATAATTAATTTCAGAGCTTACTTCTTAGC